>Ga0114922_10001635_pt1 | contig 21255 bp, 14 predicted proteins | sample AartaG_FD_100975 | JGI IMG/M metagenome (GOLD analysis project Ga0114922, IMG submission 100975) | Deep subsurface microbial communities from Aarhus Bay to uncover new lineages of life (NeLLi) - Aarhus_00045 metaG | ecosystem: Environmental > Aquatic > Marine > Oceanic > Sediment | place...
CTCGATCTTCTCGCTGAGATACCGAGAGTATTCAAGCGGTGTAGGCGATAGGTGTTCCCGGCATCTTTCGTGTGCTTCCAGCACCAGCTGAGGTACATCGAGTTGTGGTTGGTTTTTAGTTGTAATGCTTGGTCTCCTGTGTGTAAGACAAATTGGGATAGATATTAACAAATAGAAACTCTCCATGCAAGTTCACCCCTAAAAATACATAGCCTTTTGTTCTTGTACTTTTTAAAGAAATACAAACGCAAAGGGGGCAAATCTGAGTTTTACTTTTCGAATGGACTTGATTCCCAATAATATTTATACTTATTTTTGAATTATTTTTAGGCAGCAGACGAAAACAGGATTCGTACTTGATCTGTAGGGATAGCGTTTTCGCAGATCAGGAGAGGAGCAGTCCATGACCGATATTAACTTGACGATGCGCGACATCTATTCGGCCCGGGCGAGGATCGCGCCAATTGCGCGCAAAACCCCGCTTGTCTTTTCCCCGGATCTGTCGGAACTTACTGGCAGCGAGATCGCTCTCAAGCTCGAGTGCCTGCAGGAGACCGGCTCTTTCAAACCGCGGGGAGCGGCCAACAAACTCTTGTCCTTGGATCCCCGGGCGCGGCAGAGGGGAGTCATCGCTGTCTCCAGCGGCAACCACGGCCGTGCGCTGGCCTATGTCGCCCGCCGTCTCGGGCTGCGGGCCGTTGTTTGCCTCTCCGATACAGTGCCTGCCAACAAGCGTGACGCGACCCGAAAACTCGGGGCCGAGGTGGTCGTTAAGGGCAGCACTTACGATGAAGCGGTGGAAGAGGCCTACCGCCTTGTTGAAAAAGAGGGGCTGGAGATGATTCATCCCTATGACGACCCGGTCGTTATCGCCGGACAGGGAACCATCGGCCTGGAACTGCTGGAGGAGTTTCCCGGTTTGGACACCGTCGTTGTCCCTTTGTCCGGCGGCGGTCTGCTGGGTGGTATCGCCTTTGCTCTCAAGTCAGCCGACCCTAAAATCCATGTTGTCGGCGTCATGATGGAGCGTGGCCCGGCCATGGTAGAAAGTCTGCGCGCCGGCCGGCTCGTCGATATTGTGGAGGAACCTACTCTTGCCGATGCCCTTGCCGGTGGGATCATACCCAATAAATACACTTTCGAACTGATCCAAAAAACCGTTGACGAAACAGTCCTGGTTTCCGAACAGGAGATCGCTGCTGCCATGGCTTTTGCTCTGGATCGCCATCATCTTGTGGTCGAGGGTGGCGGTGCGGTTGGTATCGCCGCCTTGAGGGCCGGGAAGATACAGCACCTGGGAAAGCATGTCGCTGTGGTCGTCAGCGGAGCAAACGTCGATATGCCTCTTTTGCTGCGGATAACCCAGGATCATTTGGACGGCCGCTGAGGGAACACCTCACTCTACGCTAAGTAGAATGAAAAGCAATCGGCTTGTCGGACCGAACAAAAAACCACAATCCGACACCGATTATCGCAAATACCGATCCGGTCGCCAACGCCGGCACCCAGCCGAAAACTTCCGCTGTGACAGGAACAAGAAGGGCACCGATGCCGCCCACAACATTACCACCCGTGTTCATGACTCCGGAGGCGGCTGATGCGTGTTTGCCTGATACGAAGATCGCTGCTGTCCAGTATGGTCCCTCAGTGAGCTGGGTAGATCCGAAGCTTAAGGAAAGGAAAACAACGGCCAGATAAGGATTCTTGGATGTGGCACCTAGAAAAAGAAGCCCGGCTGCAAGGCTAAGGCCGACTATTCCGGGAATTCGGCATCCCCAGCGGGGACCGATACGTTTGCAGAGACGATCACACCAGAATCCCCCAATACTGGCAGCGACCGCACCGACCATCCAAGGAGCCGCAGCTAAGTAACCTCCTTCCAGGATTTCAAATGAGCGAATATCAACGAGGTAGATGAAGAACCAGTTGAAGAAAATATAGAACACGTAGTTCATACAAAAATAGCTTGCGGCAAGCAGCAGGATGTCTCGATTTTTGAGCACATGCTTCCAGACTGCCTTGTCTTCGATAACCTGTTCTGGCGATGGCCGGTTTGTGTTGATCAAGTCCAGCTCTTTTTTGCTGACTCGCGGGTGATCGGCCGGATTATCTCGCGCATACCACCACCAGACTCCAGCAATCAGAAAGGCAAAGGGTGCCGTTAAAACAAAAGATTCGCGCCAGCCCAAGGATTCCATCAGCCATGCAATCAGTGGTGCTGTAGCGGCGGCACCAAGCGTCAATCCGGTACTCGTCAACCCGTTCGGAAATGCCCATCCAGAGACCGGAAACCATCTTCCAATTGCTCCACCACAGGCCACCGGAAACAACGGTGCTTGCACGACTCCCATAAGAAATCGCAGTACGATGAGCGTGGTCAGGATGACGGCTGTCGATGCGAGGGTTATCCCTGGTACGAGCCCCGTGGCCAATGTCAGGATTCCCCATAATATGGCGATGATAGTCAGTGCCCGGCGGGATCCTGCTTTGTCGCCGAATATTCCGCCCGGAAATTGAAATATGGCATATCCCCAGGCAAAAGCCGAAAGCACCATACCTAACTGAATCTTGGACAATCCGAGATCAGCCATCATGCTTTCGCCGGCGATGGACATGTTTGTTCGCAGCACGTAGGCCACGAAGCTCGCTATGAAGAGAAGTGCAAGAATAATCCATCGCACTTGACTACTTCGATGATCAGAGTGAGCTGCGGTTGATGTCTTCATCTATATGTAATTTTCACTCCCCGGCATCCAGAAATGAACTTATCACAATCTAAACAACCTGGTCAATTACCACAAATCATACTGAATTTATTAAGAGTCTTGTTTTATCCAGATAAGTTCATTACGATGGTATTTACCATAACATTTATTTGTTTAAAATCATGCAAATTATTGTTTTCGGAGTATAGAAAAGATGACTAGTGACAAAAATGATGATACTGATTTCCGTGATCCAATAAACCGATTTTCGCTTACAAAGTGCCAGAAAATTCATGAGGCCAGTCTGGAAATTCTGGATCGCGTTGGAGCACGTTTGCATTTGGAGGAAGCCATCCAATTGTTAAGGAAGGCTGGCGCCAAGGTTATTGACAGCAATCTCGTGAGGATTCCTTCACATCTTGTGGAAAATGCCCTGGCAACCGTGCCGAAAAAGGTGGTTCTTTATGATCGTCATGAAAGACCCGCCATTCATCTTGGGAATAACAATCGGTATTATGGGCCAGGTTCCGATTGTCTTAATATTATTGACCATCGGGCTGGAATACGAAGAAAACCTTTAATAAAGGATGTCGTAGAAGGAGCTATACTCTGTGATTCTCTCGAGAATATAGACTTTGTGATGTCTATGGTGCTTCCTGCTGATGTCGATCAAAACACTGCCGATCGATTCCAAATGGAAGCCATGCTCAATCACACCACAAAACCCATTATTTTTGTCTCATATGATTTTAACGGCTGCATAGATTGTGTGGAAATGGCTGAAGCTGTGATGGGTGGGGCAGAGGCTTTACAAAAAAATCCACTTCTTGCCTGTTACATCAATGTGCCAACAGGGCTTCTTCATAACGAAGATTCACTCAGAAAACTTTTCTTTTTAGCTGAAAAAAACATTCCATCTCTTTATATACCATCATCGACAGAAGGAGTAACAAGTCCCATAACAACAGCAGGAGCTGTAGCCCTAGATTATGCCGGTGTTCTTGTCGGACTGGTACTATCGCAATTAATACGAGAGGGAGCACCGGTTATTATTCCTGGTATGTCACCGGGCCCTCTGGATATGCGTACGGCCGTTAATCCTTATTGTGATCCTGAACAGGGAATAATGCAGTCAATGGCCAAATTTTATGGCCTTCCGATGTTTTCACTCGGAGGGGCCTCAGAGTCCAAAGCAGTGGACCAGCAGGCCGCTGCTGAGGCCTCTTTGAGTCTGTTATTTGAAACTCTTACTGGCAGTGACCTGATCCACGACCTTGGCTATCTTGAATCAGGTCTAACGTTTTCTTTTTCTCATTTGGTCATCTGCGATGAGATAGTGAATTGGATTAGAGCTTTCACTAAAAATGTCAAAGTGACTGAAAAGACTTTGGCTTTAGATGTCATTGAAGAAGTCGGGCCCGAGGGAAACTATTTGAAAACAGATCATACCCGTAATCATTACAAAGAACGTTGGTATCCAAATCTCTTTGAGCGAGATACGTATGATTCATGGATTGGAAAGGGCGGGAAAACACTCGTTGAACGGGCTGCTGACAAAGTTGACCTAATTCTATCTGAGCGTAAACCTGAATCTTTGCCTCCCAAGATAAAAGAGAAGCTTAAGGGAATAATCCGTAGAGCCAACGCGAGCTAAAATTCACAGCCCTCTCAAAATCAGTCGAGAGACCGTACATGCAGGATCCGGTGAACTAAGGGCTTCCTGGGTGTTACCAGGTGAAGATTTGCTTTAGCTCCGGAAACACGATCCCCAAACAACAATACATAAATTTCTACTTCTTTTCCCGTCCATTCCGGTTTCACTGGAAATCGAAAAGTCATTCCTTCCAAACCATCCTGTTTGATCCACCAGGAATTCCACTCGTAGTTATGATATGGATAGCTGGGTGCCCGATTGGGAGCAGCCATGATCTGGTTGCCCACACGAGCCACCACATAAACATCATCCACAGGATCGAGCTTTGCTTCTCCAGCATAAACCGCAACCGCTAATTCCTGTCCGGGCCAAAACCGGGTGATGGGGTGAACAGCATGAAGAATCCGGCTGGTGGGTGCCTGGGCGCCGAAGAAATTTGTAGCATGCCATTTTGACCTGCTGAGTTGACTGCCGGCTGTATCGAATCCTCTAATTTCAGACACACTGAAGTTTTCTCCTTTGATCCGGATATAACGGCTTCGATTCCCAGGAAATTCCACTATCAGCTTTACCGGTTTTCCATCGCCGGCCGCAACATCATGGATACGGAGGTTTCCACTCCTTCTCCTTAGTTCTTTATAAAAAGGGAATCTACTCAGATCTGGAAAATTTTTTACTTTGATCTCAATCCACTTTTTCAGGTCATTTGACAGCTCGATAGTTTCGATGTTTGCCTCTTCTAATCTCCTGACAATGTCCAGCTCCAATTTTCCCAGCCTCAGGGACTCTCCCATATCAATCCGCCATTGGGAAGATTCGCTGCGGTATGGTCGAGGCGTCCCGGTAAATGGGCTCCGCATCGCATAACCATCGCTCCACCGCGTAGCAGAATTTTCATCGAAAGCATTCCGGTTATAAACGTGGGCTTGTATCAGCTTATCCCAAATATATTTACGGCAATCCTCTACCTCTTTATAAATGGACGGAGCATTTTTAAGCCCAAGCATTTCCCTGACTTCCAGGGCGTCATCATTGAGAGTAAACTTGGCGAACTCCCCCATAAATGCTCCATCTGCTAATAAGGGATCGATTTCTCTGAAGGCTCCCAGACTGCAAAAATAATCCCTGTCGGCTCTATCACCCGGAAAATTAATTCTAAGCCGATTACCATCCCTGAGACGGACATCTTTTCCGGTTTCCCAGGTTAAGGCTTTTCTACCGAAATTATAAAAGTTTAAATCGTAGGTATAACCGGGCTCGCCTAGAAGAAGTACATCGAATTTTTTTTCATCGGGACGAGGAATAATTTCATAACTTATGCCTTGGATATAAGGATCATCGGTTCCCTGAGAATCCACATGGATAAGTTTGACTTCGAAGGGTTCCAGGGTCATTTTTACAGTCTCTCCTGCTTTAAAATTTTCTCCGTTTCTTGAAAGATGCCGCTCATACGGATATCGCTGCCGTAAAATCAGAGGAGTCCCCTTTTGAATACTCAATCCGATTCTATTATCCAAAAAAACAAATTTTACAATTTTCTCCCAGGTCATATTACGAAGAACCAGCATTGCGGAAGTTCCACTGCTGTGTGCTATATCTCCGTCTTCGAGTAAAAAGGAGGTTTTTAAAATTTCATGCGACTGCTTGTGCAGTTGAATCAATCTGGCCAACCGGGGGTAGTCATCATCTTTAAGAAAGAAAAAGGTTCCGTACATCTCAGGAGATATCACCGAAGCCCGTCCGAAAGCCTGAATTACAAAATCATCAGCCCACCGCTCAACACTGCTGTTGAAGCAAATACCGTGGTCTTCAAACAGACGGAAAGGGACCTCGTAAAACGTAGTGGAGAGATCCCGTCGAACCGAACAGACGCGATTGAATAACCAGGCATCCCGGTTGGCAATATGGACATCGATATAGGTCTCCTCACCTTTCCAGAGGATACAGTCGGTCATGGTCAGCATATATGGGGAGTTGTTCACCCTGTGATTGATAGCAACAAAATCGGGTCTGATGACACGGATTTCCGAAAGGGCATCGGCAAGCGTTTGATATTTTTTTTCCAGGATATATTTATTTTCATGACTGATTGATGAAACCACCGTATCCAACTTGAACAGCCCTACATTATAATCACGGACCCAAGAGACCAGCTGTTGTTTGCGAGCCTCCATCTCCTCCGGAGTATCGCCGAATCCGTCGGGCCCGATCCAAAGACCAAGCTTCATGCCCAGATCGGCCGAAGCTTCAGCGATAGTCTGCAGTCCATTGGGGAAGCGTTTATCAAATATGGGTTTATACTGGGGAAAATAGGTACCCTGGGATTCAACCAGTCCGGCATCGGAGTTATAGATATCAAATTGAAGACCATAGAGTTCCTTCATTTTTTTGAGAACTGAAAAATTAGCCAGGATCTCGGATTCCAGAGGACCTGAATTGTCATGGCAGAGCCAGTCGAAATAAAGAGTAGCAAAATCCACCCGATTGGCCCTGATCCTCAGAATATAGCGACCAAAAGCCTCAGCAATCCGGCCATGTTCGGAAACTCCGAAACTCATGGTTTTGGATGTCCATGATTTACCGGATTTGATGAGGAAATCGGGATAATGTTTAAAAGCGAATCCTTTTGAATCGACTACCGGGTCTGCAATCGGCCATTCCATTCCCCAAAAAATCTGATTTTCCAGGAACAAGGGATTATCTGGTTCAGCCAAAGAGTCAGAGCCAGGCCAGAAGATCCTGTCTACCACCATATCCTTGATACGGATCGGGCTTCCTTCAAGGTTTTTTACCTGGATAGTCTTCCGGACATACCAGGCATTTTCAGGAAGGGTATACTCCGCTAGAACTTCAAGTCCTTTCCAGGCCATTTGCCCGGCATACAAGATCACTATTCGGTCGGATGACGGTTTTTGTATGGATTTACACTTGAATTCCCGGCTCTCCAGATGGACATTCTTACCATTTCTCTCTACTATCATGGCAAAAATTTCGGAATTTAGATTAAAGCTTTTACCTGAAAGTTTATTATCGATGTTTAGATATCCAGAAGGATTGATAGAGAAAGCCATGAAACGATTCTCAATCCGACTTTCTTTTAGATTTTTTTCCTTTTCAGAAAAATTCTTTTCATACTCTGATTTTTGACTACAGGAAGAAATAAGCAGCGCTAAAAAGACAGGCAAGATAATATTTTTTTTCATCCCTGACTCCTTTAAGACATATTTCCCGGAATCTACCGGCTTCAGAGATCTATCATGGCACCATAGGAATTATAAATATTATAAGAAAATACTGCGGTAAAATCAGGGAAAACCAAAAATAATCCACAATATTTGACAATTCCGAAATAAAGCCTCAAAAAGCCAAAAATACTATCTCATTAGCAAGAATCACATTCCTCAGACAGGCATCTACCGTTGCAAAGATTCCTCTAGCCGAAATGATCAACGGACTGCGAAACGAAGCAGGAATATAGGATGGGATACGGGAAGCCGAAGCCGAAATGGCAGTGGTGGATGGACCTAGAGAATGTAGATGGTGAGCTTCAGATAGCGCAATCGCGTGACAAAGGAAAAGATTTAGAGAACTGGCTTGAGGAGCCGGATGAGGGAAAGTGATCAGCGGCCAGTGGTTGACGGCGCTGTTTTTTAAGTGATAGGCTTAAGCCGCAAGGAGAATACGAAATGAAAAAAGGGATTTTTATTTTTTCTTTATTGCTCGTCTTATTTACTGGCTGTTCCAAGCCTGCGGCAGATCTGGTCTTAAAAAATGGGCAAGTCTATACCTTGGAAGATAGCCTGCCATGGGCTTCTGCCGTTATCATCACGGGTAATAAGATTGTGGCCGTCATGGAAAATGATTCTGAGGCCACTAAATACATCGGCCCTTCTACACAAGTTATCGATCTCCAAAATCAATTTGTCATGCCGGGTTTTATCGATGCACATGTTCATTTTGCCGGATATGCCGCCCAGCAGCACGATATCCAACTCATGAATGTGGATAACGATGAAGGATTGGTAAAGGAAATCCAAAGGGTCGTGAAGAATCTGGGCCCCAACGAGTGGATCACAGGAGGAGACTGGAGCGGTGCCATCCAATGGATGCAGGGAAGAGGCGAATTGGATGGACCTAGATCAGAAAAACGGTGGGAGCCGCACAGAAAAACCATCGATCCCTTCACACAGGAAAATCCCTGTTTGTTGAACAGTTATGAGAGAGACCTTTTCCTGGCAAATACCGCAGCGCTGCGGGCAGCCGGGCTCGAAAATGGCCGCCTAGAAGGAATGAAGCTTGATCCGGATGGTCAGCCTACCGGATTGTTCTATAAAGGTTCGCCGGCCATTGAAAAGATACGTTCTTTTGTCAAACCCAAATCAGAAGACCGAATACTGAATGAATACCGGACCGGCCTGAGGCTGATGGCAGAAATGGGGATCGTTGAAATTCATGATATGTTCCACAGCTACAAAGAGGTGGATCGGTATCTCAAACTTCAGGAAAATGGGGAATTAACCTGCCGTGTCTGGCTCAGGCCCTGGTTGGATTTAAAAGGGGAGATGTTTGAAAAGGGCTTCACTATGGGTATGCACCCCAAAACCAAGGAGCGAGATCATTTCTTGCGCTTCGGAGGATTTAAAAGTGCCAATGACGGTTTCCTGGGGGATAGAGGGGCCATGTTGTTTGAACCATATTCAGACCGTCCCGATTACAAAGGTCACTATCAGGAGTACAACAGCGATTCCGACAAACCCGGGAGTCTGGTCGGAAATCCTGAGGTCTATTACAAACACTGCCGTGATGCTGTAGAGCACGGCTACTGCGTGGATTCTCATGCAATCGGGGATAGGGGAGTATCCGAAGTCATCGACGTTTTGGAACGTATCCACACGGATATGAATGCAGACATGAGCATGTTTCGGATTATCCATGCAGAGATTGTGCAACCGCGCGAATTCGATCGCATCAAGGCTCTGAATCTCATCGTGGAAACAAATCCCAGCCAAGTCGCTGATGATATGCGCTGGCTCATTGACAGACTCGGCCCGGAAAGGGAAAAACTGGCTTTTCCGTTTCGCACATTTTTAGATAAAGGTATTGTCATGAATTTTGGCTCGGATATACCCGGCAATGCAGGAGCCATATTTTTCAACCATCCGAAGTTTGTCTTGAATGCTGCAGTAAACCGGACCAACAATGAAGGCGAGCCCAAAGGCGGATGGCTTCCCCATCTCAAGATCACCATTGAAGAGGCCATTGAGTGTTTCACCCTGAACGGAGCTTATGCATGCATGCGGGAAGATGATTTGAGGGGATCTTTGAAAGTCGGTAAACTGGCCGATATTGTTGTTATTGACCGCAATATCGTGAAAAACGATCCCAATGATGTGCTGAACATGCAGATTGTGATGACGATCGTGGATGGCCGTATCGTCTACAAAAGAAACTGATGGGAGACATGTTTTACTGACACAGCCGGCAACTGTACATGCCTAAAAATTGTGCAATATTTCAGAATTAAAATTAGATCAATCCATATAGATTTTCGGCTGTATGTTGTCTAAAGATTTCACAAAAAGCGGCTCAAGGCATTCTTACAATAATGTTTCCTATATTTTTTCCCCTTAAAATATCGTTAAAACCAGAAAGATCCTTTTTAATCAACTCGTCAAGCTGTTTCCGGTAGGATGCCAGCTTCTCTGTATGCATCTCATTCACTTCATATTGAGAAACAGTAGGTTTGAAATCAGATTTTCCGATTTCAGGAGCAAAGGTTGAGATCTTAGTGTGGAGCTTAGCCTTTAAGGTTATAATATCCTGACTAGCAGTACCTCCTGTAAGTCTCATTTGAAACAAGTTCTCTTCTACAGCTATGAATTTCTCATCGAGTTCTTTGGCGGCCTTTATAACCTGGGCTGAGCTTTCCTCCCCTTCCAGCAATGTTACTAAATCATAAATCTGCTTCCTTATTAATTCAATTTGATTAATCATATCCACTAAATTATTCAAGTTATCTCTCACTTTCAGTAACAGCTTTACTTGAGCCTGGATATCTGCCTCGCTTCCAGCCGACTTCGGATCCTTTTTCACAGCAAGTTTTTGAGTAAATTCCTGTCCATTTACCTCAATTTTCACTGTGTAAAACCCTGGCGCAACCAGAACTCTTATAGGTCCCCCTGCACCCACCAACGATCGCCAACCTTTTGGTCCGGCCGTAACATGTGGCGCTCCAATCGGGCTGGTTCTCAATTTGACCTCTTTTGTTTTTTCATATCTCAGGTCCCACAAGACTCGGTTGATGCCTGATTCTTTTGTTCCTTTTAGTGCTCTTATTTCTTGCCCATTATCATCAAAGATGTGTATCTTGACATCACTTTCAGGATCAGACTTCAAATAATAATTAAGGGAAGCTCCATAGGGAGGGTTCTTTCCAACACTCTGATCATCTGCATAACTCATAGGCCAAGGCAAGGATAAAAACCGGTAAACTGGCCGAGGAGGAAAAAGAAAAACATCCGACTCAAGAACATCCGGCGTTAGCTGCTGAAGAGGAGTAATATCATCTAGTATCCAGAAACCCCGTCCATACGTGGCCACCACCAGGTCATTGAAATGCTCTTGGATAACCATCCAATGCACAGGAGCTTGAGGAAGATTTGTTTGCAAAGGAATCCAAGCATCACCATCATTGAAGGAAACATACAGCGCATTTTCTGTTCCCAGATAAAGCATACCTTTACGTACCGGATCCTCACGGACACAATGTGTATAACTCAACATCCCACGGGGAATATCCGAATTGATCCGTTTCCAACTTTTTCCATAATCTGAAGTTTTATAGACATAGGGATCCCGGTTGTTCATCTGATGAAAATCCACTGTGATGTAACAAGTTCTGGCATCATACCTGGAAGGTTCTATGTTGCTTACTGTGCCCCAATGTGGCAAATTGGGAATATTGCGGGTAACATTTGTCCAATTCTCTCCACCATCACGCGTTACCTGCACCTGTCCATCATTCGTACCTGCCCAGATCTGACCTTTTTCCAGTGGTGACTCAGCAAGAGCAAAAATAACACAGAAATACAATGGTCCTGACATGACATCCGATTTTTGCTGCTTGCTCTTATCATTAGTAGAAAGGTCAGGACTTATGATAGTCCAGCTATGTCCTCCATCCGTAGTTTGGTGAACAAACTGGCTACCCACATAGACTTTGTTGTGATCGTGCGGTGATATAGCTATAGGATAGGTCCACTGCCATCTATACTTCAAATCTGCCGCTTCATTACCTTCCACATAGTCAAACCACACACTGACTCCTTGTGTATGTCCTGTACGAACGTCGAATCGATCGAGCATACCGCAGTATGCCCCGGCCCAGATAATGTTGTTGTCAACTGGATCAGGAACAGCAAACCCACTTTCATTGCCCCCCACAGAATGCCACATACCTGACGGAATCAGCCCTCCTACAAGGCTGTTGCTTGGCCCTCGGGTTGAAGGCCCATCCTGTCTGTTGCCGTAAACATAATAAGGGATCTGATTGTCAACATACACATGATACATCTGGGCAATGGGAAGTCGCCGACGGTGCCAGGTTTTGCCCCGGTTGACAGAGAGACTCACACCCGGATTATCATTTCCGACCATGATTCGATCAGGAATCAACGGATCGATCCACACATCGTGATTGTCTCCACCTGGACTTGAGGCACGTGAGGGAACCTTGAAAGTTTCCCCACCATCAAGCGACACACTGAATCGTGTGGCAACAAAATATACCTCATTGTGGTCTACAGGAGAGACAGTGCATCTTGAATAGTAATCGGGCCTTTGGTTCAGCGTGTGATTACGGTTGATCAATTTCCAGTTCTCACCCCCATCATCAGACCTCCAAAGGGCACCTTCTTCAGTTTCAATAAGGGCATAGATTCGATCGGAATTACTTGGAGCTACTGCAACTGCAATCTTTCCCATCTCTGAAGCCGGCAATCCATTTTCTTCAAGCCTCTTCCAAGTGGTACCGCTGTCTCTGGACATGAAAAGACCGCTGCCTGGCCCCCCACTCCACCTCTCCCAGGAATTCATGGATATCTGCCACATCCCAGCAATTAGAATCCGTGAATTGTTAGGGTCTATCGCAAGATCAGAGCAACCGGTGTTTTCATCTACAAAAAGTACTCTTTTCCAGCTCTTACCCCCATCTTGAGTGCGGAAGACTCCTCGCTCCTCTTGGGGTCCATAGCAGTGCCCCAGGGCAGCAGCAAAAACTATGTCGGGATTACGTGAGTCGATGACAATCCTTCCTATCCGGCCAGTTTTCTCAAGCCCCATGCACTTCCAGGTTTTTCCAGCATCGGTGGATTTGTAAATACCGTTTCCAATGGAAATATTGCTGCGGATAAAGGTTTCTCCAGACCCGGCCCAGACAATGTTGTGATCTGTAGGAGCAATAGCCAAAGACCCAATCGAGGAAACAGGCTGACTATCAAAAATAGGCTCCCAGTGAACACCTCCATCGATAGATTTGAATATGCCGCCTGATGCTGCCCCAATATAACAGATATTGGGATCACCAGGCACTCCCAGTACTGCAATAATACGGTTTCCCTGTGGACCAATGTGGCGGTATTTGAGCTGTTTAAACATATTGGGATCGATCTCCTGGGTTAAGCCTTCACCAAGGGAATTAATAAAAAAGAAAAAAATTGCCGTAACTATCACCAAAATGTAATTCGTTGACCAAGCTTTTTTTATTAACATCTTGGACCTCCTTTAATCCTGATATATTTCCTGCTCACAGGACTGTACGGTACTGTCAACTCGATTGTGTGAAATTAGCCAGCTCAAGATTTTGTATTACTGGTAAATAGCTGGCTCTTTTCCCCATAGGGAAGTTTCTCCAATGCAGCTCCATCTTCAAACAGATAAAAGCCAGGAGGGTATAACAGGCACGCTCACCTGCAACTATCTCCATGGGCTTTGTCCTGCGTTTGAGATCCTTGAAGAACTCCCTCCAACAGGTGGCCGATTCCTTATCTCCAGCCTGCAGGCCTAAAACCATCCTCTGCCCAGCCTCATTTACTCCAATGGCCACAAGCACCGGTACATTCTCCACACTCTTTGCCACTCTCATCTTGAAACATACCCCGTCCACAAACAGATCTTTTATCTTCTCCGCCGATATCCCAACTGTTATCAGGCTTAAACGTATATTCCCAATGGGGGAGCGTTGCCAATCGATCTGAAACGTGAGCGAATCCAACATCCTTCACAATGCCATCCTGTACACGCAGGATAGGGGCAAAGTGAAAATCCACACAGCAAAAACCGAAAATGGCGAAGCCATCATCGATATCATCGACAACGGACCAGGTATTCCTGAAGCCGAGCGCACCAATCCAACCCCCGCTACCATCTTATAAGCCTGATTTCCCCTGTAAATAAGTAATTTTCCAATGTCTCTTTGATTATTCAACTTTATCTGTTTTTAAGCAATATTAATCAATTTTGGTGACAAATGGGCGTCTGTTTATATTGTTTCCTGTGCAGTTCTGAACACAAGAGAGGTATATTAAGCCTCCCCTTGCCCTTAAATGCTTTGAAATGGGCTTCAGAGCTCTCTCTGAAGGGATATATCAATGACAATCTCTCATCGTAGCAGTTCATCACTGCTGCATGGGATTATGGTGGATATGTCTGTAATTACGGCTTACTTTTCTGCCCACTTGCGGAGCTCACGTTTTATCTTCTCCTCGATTTTCTTCCCAGTTTCTTCCCAGTCGTCCCGTTTTATATCCTCTTCTTCAGCCCAGTTTTTGATACCTTTACGGACCTTTTCCTCCACTTTTTCAGCGATCTCATCCCACTCTTTTTCTCGAGCGCTCTTTTTCCTTCTCCTTTTACACGAAGAACCACAGCTTCCTCCTAAAGCTATTGCAGCTCCGAGTAAAAATCCAAAATTGTACCACCCACCACTGTTGCTAACTTCGTACATTGTCACACTTTTGGAAAACAGACTGATGATGAATGTGATAACACAAATGAGACCATGCCATAGCCCAGCCCAGAAGCCAGCCGGCTTCGCATCAAATCTCGTGTTTCCTGGAGCACAGCTGCTGGTAACAATGATGAGAATGAACACGCAGAGAAAGATAATGGAAAGTTTCCTTAATTTCATTCACTCCTCCTCATCAAAAAGCTCTTCCTGAAATACTTTTTTTCCCACGCAACGTTTATACTACAGGGAATATACGGTGTCAAAATAAAGGGAGTATCTTGTTAAGGCAAAGTGAAAACTTCCGGATTGGTATTTCAATCAGATTCTCTCTAGATAAGGGACTATAAGAAAAACTGTGTAAAATTCATTGAGGCGATAGGAGAGCAGTTCAATTCTACCTGCCTCTGTGTGTCTATCCGAATGTAACCAAAGATCTTCGAATCCAAAGATCGGGGATTCAAATCCATCCGGGCGAAGTTCAAATCATGTCATGGAAAATGTATTGCTTCAAAATTCGTTCTTTATTTTCTCACGATAAAAGGTTATAAATTGTCTATAAGTTATTGATAGAGGCAAGATCATTTTTAAGCTCTCGTTAGGTCAATTACTGCTGTTCCAAAAAATCCAATAAATAATTTATGAAGGAGGATATCTAATGTCTACTCGGTACATTTTTTGTGTGATCCTTTCTTTGTTCATGTTTTTTGGTCTATGCCATGTGGCAACGGCCGGTCAACAGGTTCAGGAAGAGGACGCTGAATCTTCACTATATAAAGACATAAATATGAAGGAATGGAATAATCGGATTCGTCGGGAAAAGTTTGACCTCATTCTGCCGCTGGTCATGAGGAAGCACCATATCGACATGTGGATCCATGTGATGAGAATAGCAAATCCTGATCCCTTTGGTGCAGAAGAACTAGGGAGTACCTCTGGTGTTTTCATTTTCACAGACCGGGGTGAAAACCGGATCGAACGTGCGATTCTCGGACGTCGCTGGGGATCTTCACACCGAGGATGGGGAGAGCAGGGGAGTAACTTGGTTGAAGAAAATGGAGCCTACGACATCATCTTCGACCCGGTTCGTGTGCAGGAACCGGTGGGAAGCGCGCTGACTGAATATGATTACCGATTTAAGGGCCTCAAAGAATTTGTTGAAGCCCGTGACCCAAAATGCATTGCTGTCAATTTCAAACATGATCTGGGACCGTGGGTGACCTATACTGACTTTGGAGGAGCGATGGACGGCTTATCGCATACAGACTACGTTCTATTGACTGAAGAGCTCGGTGATAAATATGCCAAGAGGCTGGTCTCGTCTGAATATGTGATGATGGATTATATTACAAGGCCGGTGCCGAACGAAGTTAAACTGCTTAAGAAAATGCGCAGGGACGAAGTTGAACATGTCAAGAAAGTATTCTCTGAAATCAAGCCAGGTGTCACAAAAAAGAGCGAATTGAGTGAAAGAGAATATGGTGAGGTTGATGTCGTTGTATATCGTCGGAGAAGCACAGGACTGTCACAAAGGGGAAGGAGCAAGGGCTGGGAAAACACTGTGGTCCAGGGAGGAGACATCATTGCATCCCCAAGCCAGGGCATGTATGCCTATGTGCTCCGTGAAGGAGAGACGGAACCGCCTCCAGAAATCAAAAAACTCTGGGCAGAATATCTGAAAATCGATAAGATTCTGGCAGATGCCATCAAGGCGGGACTTACCCCTCGTGAAATAATTCGTAACTACAAGCAGAAATTTCAGGAGGAGGGGATTATTGTTAGAGATAACCAACTGCATATGGTTACTCCAAAGAATAATTTCCCTGTTTATTCCGCAGGTTTTGATCCAGAGAAAACCGAGCTGAGTCTCGACTGCCATGGCATGAAAAAGGGAGCGCTTAAGAGGAAGGACGAGAATTATTTTGGTCCTAGGATTGGTTCTCTCGGTCCGGATTGGGCAAAAAATATACCACTCCCACCCAATCACCACTTTGTTTTAGAATATTTTTTCTACATGCCGTCGCCCACCAGCAACAAACAAGAGGATCAATATTTATTATGGTGGAATCATGAGCAAGCACTTGCCACCGGAAGTGGAGTAGAGTATTTATCTCCACCGCAAAAGGAGCTTTATCTCATAAAATAAGGTTCGCGAATTGTTTACCGAATGAGGCGGGGATATAAACTCGATTCTGCGTTCGGTGACTATCGCCCTTTCAGGGAACCACAATATCAAATATTCTGATCCGTTTCTTTTTGAGGGCTAAGCCCTGTATATAAAGAATTACATCCTGAAGGTTTGAAAGCAGCGATAGGGCTAAAGCTTTTGTGTAATATTTTAAACCAGGATTGACATGACGACACCTGTCGTTTATGCTGTAGGCGACAAATATAGTTGATTGGAGGTCATAATGATTAGAATGAGCGGGTGTTATAAATCAGCATGCTTTCTATTTATATTTTGTTTCCTGATTTGCTGCGGCCCAAAACAAGATAATGCGGAAGCAAAGCGATTTTCCCTTGAAAAAGTCCTGACTATAGATACAGAAAACAATAAAATTGCTGAGATGGGGCTGACCGATATCAGACATTTTGATATCGACTCAGAAGGAAAAATATGCATTGCCAATCTGAAAGCAAAGGAAAATTATATCTTTGTATTAAATAATGATGGCAGCTTGATATCTGTATTCGGAAGCCAAGGGCAGGGCCCAGGGGAACTTCAATCCCCGATGGAGCTTGCCATTTCTAAACAGGATGAGATTTTTATTACGGATAGGGGAAAAGTAGTCGTGTTTAGCAATACCGGTCAGTTCATAAAAGATTTTCGCATTGACAATGAATATCAAAAAGTCATCCCACTGGATAGAGATAGATACTTAGCCATAGCCGTAAAGCTAAACGAAGACTTATCCCAGTCTTCTCAAGTTATATTATGTTCATCTGGATTAGAAGAATTAAAAACTCTGGATAGTTCAATAATAGAGAGTTTTAAAAAGGCAGCCAAAGTCAATATAATTCCTACTCTTGTGTATTGGGAGAAATCGAATAGCTATATATATACAGGGAATACGGATGAATACGAAATTCGGGTGTTTGATTTCGACGGTAACTTGTTAAGAAGTATCAAAAAGGAGCATGAAGCTGTTTCATTGTCTGATAAAAATAGAGAGGAATATGAGCAGAGATTACAAAGATATCCCCCTCAAATAAGGGAGAGTTTTTTCATTCCTGATGTGTTCCCTCCTTATAGAGATATCGTTGCATTGGGTGACAAACAGCTATTAATACAAACCTATGATGAGCCAAATGAAGGAAGTTATATGTATGATATTTTTGACACAAACGGAGAATTCATAGGCAGAACTGAACTTGAGGGTTATCAAGTAAAATTCAAAGGGGATAGAGTCTACTGCCTCAAGCAGAAAGACAGCGGATATAAAGAGCTTGTTGTGTACCAGATGATATGGGATTAATAATCTTGACCTTTTAATTCAAGTATTTGTGGTGCATGTTGTATCGACATCAACCTTATCGGATGAGTCAACATTCTTGACGGGAGCCACGCCGGTGGTCGATAGGAAGAGAGGCTTTTTATTTGCAAACATCTGCCGTTGATTCTATAATTATTGGAAATCGGAAAAGGAGTCATGAAATGAGTAAAATTTATAATCTCACTCAAATCAAGGACGTATTGAAATCGCTCCAACCCATCCAAGAGATCGAAGAAGGATTTGTTGCCTATTCACAAGGCAAAGCAGTGATCCCCCCTGTAGGAGAGATGATTTTCAAGGATCCTCCCGGCGATACCCACATAAAGTACGGCTATCTCTTAGATGATGATTACTACGCCATCAAAATCGCTTCCGGATTTTTTGAGAGCCCCTCTTCAAGCCGGTATACAAGTGACGGACTCATACTGCTTTTCAAAAAAGGAACAGGCGAGCTGGCCTGCGCTCTTCTGGATGAGTGTCATCTCACGAATGTACGTACTGCAGCCGCAGGTGCTGTGAGCGCCAAATATCTGGCTCCCAAAAATATCGAATGTATAGGTGTCATAGGTGCGGGCACCCAAGGCCGTATGCAGGTCGAATATTTAGCGCACGTCATCGACTGCAAGGACGTCATGGTATGGGGCATGAATCAGAACGAACTGGATGACTACAAAAAGGACATGGAACCTTTGGGATACCGTGTCAAGACGACCTTGAATACCGAAGATATTGCCGCTCACTGCAATCTTATCGTTACGGCAACACCCTCAAAATCTCCTTTGTTGTCCGCCGATAAAGTTCGTAAGGGAACACATATTACCGCTATGGGATCCGACACTGAGGAGAAGCAAGAGTTGGATCCAAAAATTCTCCAAGAAGCCGATATTGTCGTCGCTGACAGTATCAGCCAGTGTCTTTTGCGGGGCGAGATCCATCAATCCCTGAAGGCCGGTGTGCTGGAAAAAGAGCGGATCGTGGAATTGGGGAACGTTATTGTCCATCCTGAGCTTCGCAGAATCTCCGAGGAACAGATCACCGTCGCAGACCTGACTGGGGTGGCGGTTCAGGACATCCAGATCGCCAAGGCCGTCTATCATGCCTTGGAACTCAAATAATAGCCGGATTTCTGGAATCCACGAAAACTCCTTTATTTGGATTCGATTTCTCAATAATATAAAAATCTTCCAAAAAAGGATTGCTATTGTCGTGAAGATTTCCCTAAAACTGAGCTGTTTTTTTAACCAATCCGGCTTGCATCGCAGGTGTCCGTATTTCAGTCCCGAATTTTAGGGCTGAGTGTGGCCGAACGAAATTGTAATAACACATTTGGAGAGCAAGGTTATCAGCAAGCAGATCTTTATGCCTGGAATGACAGGTTGTCCTCCGCTCCAAATATGCACATCTCTGTCGGATTGTAAGATTGAATCGCTCTATGAAGGAGGTGTTATTTGAACCACTTCATCAAAGACAGAGCGGAGTGTATTGAGTCGATAGTATGGAGTTCCCTTTGTTGAACAGAAAGTCTTTTTACAAGTCTTGCAGAGATAGCGCCGTCGTTTCCCTTGTCTCGTTTTATACCTCGAATGACGGATGATATTCTCTTTTCCAAATTTTTGATAATCCTGACATTTTTCGTTCTAGCAGCAGCGATCTCTTACGGGCTTATACTTCATTGGACAGATTCCTAGCTTTTTGAATGTGCTTAATTTGTTTGAAAATAGTAACTTGCTAGGCGTATTTGATCAAGTAACAACAGTTAACTGAGGAAGCACCTAATTTTGAAGAAGTTTTAATCCTTGACTAAAATCTAAGATTTGTCTATTTTAAACACGAGAAAGAGTCAAAAGATCAATGGCTAATTCTTAGGGTTATTGGCCCAGAAAGGGCTCATAACCCGGAGGTCGACGGTTCAAATCCGGCTCTCGCTACCAATCTCATCGTTTGACAAATTTTCCCATGTTGGGAAGTACTTAATTCCATTGAGATTGAGGTGTTTCCGTAATAAGGAGGTTTGAAATGATCGAAGTAAAAAAGAGAAATGATCTGCAATTTTTTGGAACTGTAGAAGAAAGAGAATAGAATATGGCTGATTTATTAACGTACATTTTAATTGGTTCTATTGCGGGCCTGGTTATGGGGACTATTGGGATTGGCGGTGGTGCTATAATAATTGTTTCATTGCTTTTTGTGTCTCATTTTCCTCAAAAGTTAGCTCAAGGCACGACTTTATTAATTGTAGCGGCTCCTGTTAGCTTATTGGCTGCTTATAATTATTATAAGAACGGGTTTGTTAATTTAAAAGCTGCCGTTATCATCATGATAAGTTTTTTGATTTTTAGTTTTGTAGGTTCAGAGCTCGCTGCAGCACTGCCCAGAGAAGCACTAAAACCAATATTGGGAATTGGATTAATTCTGATGGGTTTAAAAATAGTATTCTTTTGATATTTAACGCACTGATTGGGGATTTTCATGTCTGGTGGAAGTAATGAATACTCCAAAAATTCTCTTTGATACAGGAGCAAATGGTCTCAACCTGCTCTCCAATATGAAAAAACTTAATATTGACCCAAAATTTATTAAGTTAGATTTTATATTCAATAAGGGCGTTCATTCAATTCAGTATTTCTTCTTTTGTCCTCTCTCAGTTAGCAAATGAATGGAACTAACCGTCTAACCTTCTGGCAATAGGAGAGGTACTCTCCACCAAACGCTTCGGATAGCTGGATTTCCTCTATGGAAAGAACATGTGAAACCAGTGTCAGGCAGATGATAAACAGAGCAATTACGAAAAGCGACTGTACCATTTACCGCCACAGGATGGACACAACAATTGCCATCGAGACTTCGCTTATTCTCAGGTTAGTCTTTCATCTTTCATTACGCCAAGCCGAAGGATTCCTTAAATCCATCCTAAAACGGATGGATTTGTATCTTTCTTGCCCATATCACACAACTGTATCCCGCAGGAATCGAACGATAAACGTCTGCAGATGCACCGGGAGCTTGCCGGACGTCTCTGTGCATTTTATCGTGGACAGTACGGGTTTGAAGATCTGTAGCCAAGGAGAATGGCACTCCAATCTTCGATTCATGCAACAAAGCCAAAACTAATCTTTATCTGCGTGTTGATTATTTGACCTCGAAAATCGTACCATTGTAATGGATAAGGAATCTAAAATGAAACTTGCAGAAATTGCCCAAGAGTCATTCAGACAAAAGAGAAGATTGATTGCACCTTTGATGGGATTTCCTGGTGTGGTATTGACTGGCACCAACATTAAACTTGCCCAGCAAAATTACGGCCTCCATTATAAAGTCATCAAAGCACTGGCAGACAAATTTTCTCCTGACATAATCTTCACCTTAATGGATTTATCAGTGGAAGCAAATGCTTTAGGA
>Ga0114922_10001636_pt1 | contig 21238 bp, 11 predicted proteins | sample AartaG_FD_100975 | JGI IMG/M metagenome (GOLD analysis project Ga0114922, IMG submission 100975) | Deep subsurface microbial communities from Aarhus Bay to uncover new lineages of life (NeLLi) - Aarhus_00045 metaG | ecosystem: Environmental > Aquatic > Marine > Oceanic > Sediment | place...
GGCAGAGGCAAATGTGAGCCAGTTTTGGCCAAGCACATTGAGGTCAGACGTGTCGATGGTTGCATCTTCATGGTAAAGATTGGAATTGATGTTCCAGTCAGGCTCTCCATAGTTAGTCAACCATGCTAAAGCGAATACAGTAAAGTCCGCAAGGTCCACACCGCAATCAAAATTGATATCTCCGACCGGTGACGGGTTTTCGGCATCGCCACAATAATACGTTCCAAATTCATAGGCCCCGATGTCCACGACGGGCGCTGCCGGCGCACCGGGATTTCCGGTATCTGCGGTACAGGGGTCATCAATGAAGCGTGGCCGGCCTTCAATGTCGCGCGGCAGGCGCTCGGCATTATTTCCATCACCGTCGAGGTCGGCCATATCGGCCGGAACCGAGTTGCTGTCGCCGGCGTCGATACAAGGCGAACCCGGCTGAAGGTGAAAATCATCGCTATCGGGGTCTACAAATAATGGGTCAGCCAAAATAGTGCCTGTCCCGAGCGCCACCGAACAACAGTTATTGCTGCCCTGTGGCTCGGGTCCACCTGATTTAACCTTTACATCGTTGGCGTCACTGGTACCGGTGTTGCCCGAGACTATGCAATTGTAGAACTCGGCGTTCAACACCGGACCACCAACACCCTGCAAATACGCACCTCCACCCTTCAAAGCGGTGTTCTTTGATATAGTGCAGTTAATAAATTCGGGAGAGCCGCTATACAAATTCATGGCACCGCCATATGCGTTTGTGGCGTTATTGATTATAATGCAATTTGTGAAGATGGAGTTGCCGGTGCCGATGTATATTGCGCCGCCACCCTTGAATCCTTCGCCCCCAATGGGGTCGGCGTTTGTGATGTTGTTCGACATGATGCAGTTGCTGATTCTGGCGGTTTTGTTCCAACTGGCACCCCCGCCGATATACACTGCCCCTCCACCGTCCGAGCTGACAGTATTGGCATCGTAATATCCATTTGTAAGTATAACGCCATCAATGATGGGCTCATCAGTAATATTAAGTATGCGTGTGCTACCCTGTCCGTCTATGGTAGTTGTGTTATTGGCCCAGTCTCGCCGGCTTCTTTCGCTTTCATCCCCTGCAAACCCGCCATAAATCCCGATTGGTTTATGCACGTCAATCTGAGAAGCGACGGCATAGGTACCTGCTTTGACCCATACCTCATCAAGGGCATTTGCATCAGCGACGGCCTCGGCTATAGTCTCAAAGCCCTGGGCCCAGCTTGTTCCGTCACCGGAGGTTGTACCATCCACATACCAAATGTCAGCCGATAGCGGGCTTGACAGCAAGGTCAAAGCGGCTACGGCTAACAACATGAGTAAACTTTTTCTGCTTTTCATCTTAACCTCCCGAATCTCGAATCTTTTTTTACTGTCAATTACTTACTTTATGCACTTTATGCAAATAAGAAAATGAGAATGCACCGATTAGTTAATGCACCTCCGTCGGAATCCTTCGACCCCCTGTTTGCGGAACTTACTCCTTATGACGGAGCGTGATGTCCAGCGACTCCAATCTGCCTTTTAAGAAATAATTAATGTTGTGCGGTGTCTGTTGGAAGACGTTTTTTTTCATCGACCCGATAGACTCCTACCACACCAAGTAAGGGTATATTATACACTGTTTTGCTAAAGTGTGCAAGAAAAAATATAAAATATAAGTACGAAGTGCTTTTTTCGGCCAAAAACGGCGTTTTTTGGCAAAAGTTGGGGTGTTTTTCCGGACAATAATGGTTTTTTTGCATTTGCAAAGACAGGGATTTGAAGTACGCCCGGCAGGATTCGAACCTGCGACCCCCGGTTTAGGAAACCGGTGCTCTATCCTACTGAGCTACGGGCGCACGAGATTTTTTCAATTATTCGCCGGAACGATGGCTTGCGCACGAAGCGATTAATAGCCTTTCATAATAGGCTGTTTTTTGTAGTCGGTCAAGCTGCAAAAGCGGTTTTTTCAAAAGCGGTGCGCAAGTTCATTTGTTGAACAAGGATTTGATTTGTGAGGCAGTTATGGTATTTTAGTAAAAGTAAGCGGCTTTAGGGGAGCAAGCGCGTTTTTTAAGCGAAACGTCAAAAAGATATATGGTTGAATGGCAGCCCGGCTTTATGCAGAATCGTCAAGCAGTATCTAAAACCATTGATTGGTCATTCGCAAATATAACAGCGACCGGTTGCTTTTTCGTTTCCGGATTTGTCGGCCTCGTGTATGAAATCTGCTGGATTCGTAAAGCATCTCTTGCCTTTGGAGCGACGACTTTCGCGGTCAGTACGGTGGTAGCGGTGTTTTTCGGAGGGTTGGCCGTTGGCAGTTATTTTTTCGGCCGATACTCGCAAAAGACTTTACGTCCGTTGAGAGTTTACGGTTTGCTGGAAGTAGGCCTTGGAGTAATGGGCCTGCTTAGTCCGGCGGCATTTATCTGGGCTGATAAGCTTTACGGAGTGTTTTATCCGGCAATCATGCACAGCTTTTCATTGTTGTTGCTGGTTCGATTAGTGCTGGTGACTGTTTTGGTGCTTCCTCCGACGATTTTGATGGGTGCTACACTTCCTCTTTTTTGCCGACAGTACGTTGTCGCCAAGAACAGGATTTCTCTGTCGGTCGGTTTGCTATACGGTTTGAATACTCTCGGAGCGGCCGTGGGAGCGTTGGTTTGCGGCTTTTATCTGATACCTCTTATTGGTGTGAATAAATCGATATGGTTTGGTGCTTTTCTGAACATTCTTGTCGGCCTGGTTGTGTCGCGGCTGCGAATCACAGCAACAGATTCAGCCGAATCAATTTTGAGCACAGTTGGTTACCAATCCGACTCGGGCAGGGCGGTCGGGAGTGGCGGGAATAGTTTTATCATTACGACTTATATTCTGTTTTTTCTTTCCGGCTTTGTGGTGTTGGGTAATGAAATCCTGTGGACGCGCTATCTTTCTCTTCTGGTTCGAAACACTGTTTATACATATACCCTTACTCTGACAGTGATTCTGACGGGAATAGTGTTGGGTAGTTTTGTGACGAGTATGTTCCTCGACAGTGTGTCGCGACGGGCGATGCTATTTGGTATGGTTCAGATACTGTCCGGCCTTATTGTGCTGACTTTGTTGATGCTGCCTGCTGTGTGGTTGAAGCCGCTCATTGATACCCCGGAATTTACGACTCACGTTTGTATCTTTGTCTTGTTTCTTCTGGCCCCGGCGGTGCTGTCGGGTATGTCTTTTCCGATTGCGATACGTATGGTTGTTGAGCGTCCGGTGCTGGCGGGCGCAGGAGTGGGAAAAATGACGTCAGTTAACACTTTTGGCGGTATTTTGGGTTCATTATGTGTCGGGTTCATAGTATTGCCATTTTTTGGGTCTCAAATATGTCTTATGCTGACTACCGGGTTAAGTTTATTTATCGGTTTTATTGCTTTAGTAGTGCTTGAACGTTCGGTGAAGCCGATTATTCGCATGGTAGTAATTTCGGCAAGTGTTGCTTTATGGTTTGGCATTTTATATTTAACTGGCACGCGCATACCGCAGGATATTCTCGGGCTGCGTTATCAATTAGTTGATTTTCGGGAAGGCATAGGCTCAAACCTTTCGGTCGTAAAGCGGAACTTTCAACTGCAGCTTCTTATTGACCGGATGTGGCAAGGTACAAATCTCAAGAACCACCAGATTATGGCGGCCCACGTGCCGATGTTTCTTCACGAGGCGCCGAAAAAGGTCTTAGTGATAGGGCTTGGGACGGGTCAGACTGCAAGTCGCTTCCTGATGTACGATGTCGAGCGATTGGATTGCGTCGATATTGAATCCGCACTTTTGGAATTAGTACCGAAATATTTTGAGTCCGAGTGGATGAACGATCCACGTTACAGGTTTATCGTCGAGGACGGGCGCAACTATCTGACGCATACAAATCAGAGCTACGATGTCATATCAATCGAAGTTGGCCAGGTTTTTCGTCCTGGTCTGGCATCGTTTTATACGGCCGACTTTTATGCGGTCGCCAAGAGCAAGCTCGATGAAAACGGCATTGTGTGCCAGTTTGTTCCAACGCAGTTCTTCGGAACGGACGAATTCCGGTCTGTCATTCGCACATTTTTAGAAGTGTTTCCTGAAAGCGGGCTTTGGTACAACACGTCAGAGTTTCTGTTGATAGGACACAAATCCGAAGAGGCACAAGTATCCATCGAACGTTTGGATATGTTAAGTTCGAATGAGGCAATCAGCAAAGACTTAAGTTACGCTTATTGGGGCGGGCCGGCCCATTGGCTGAATCGGCGTGCAGTTTTTTTGGCGGGTTTTTTATGTGGGCCCGAGGCTCTTGCGATGCTGACCGGTGGGTCTGAGGTTTACCGTGACGACCCACCCAGGCTGGAATATCTTGCCGCCAGGAAACAGCAGCGAACCGAACGAGCGATTGTTGAGCTGATAATGCGTCACACTGACCTGGTCAAGGTGGTTCTGAATGGAGCACTTGATGACGAGGAGTTGGGACAGATTGAATCTGTTCGCAGGCGGAATCTTCGGGATATTGTGGCCGCCAGACTCCAGATGCTTAGCTCAGAGGTCGAATCAAGCCCGCAGGCGCAACAGGCGGGCCTAACACTCCTGGCAGAAGCACTTCAATGGAATCCGGATAGTTTAAGCATCAACATGCGGATGGGCAACGCTTTGGTCGAGCTTGGCCGGGCACAAAAGGGGGTCGGCTATTTGGAGAAAGCCCGGCAGATCGACCCGGAGAATCCGAGTGTATACTACAACCTGGCTAATGCGATGTACCAGTTGGGGCGTTATGACGATGCGGTCCGACAGCATCGGATGAGCCTTGAGCTTCAAAGTGAACCATTACCCGATGCCTACAACAATTTGGCCGCTGTTCTGCAAGTTCAGGGAAAGTACGATGAGGCGGCTGAGCAGTATCGATTGGCACTGGAAATCGATCCTGACTTTACAGATGCAATTTTCAATCTCGGCCGGCTCCTTTTCCAACAGGGTAAACTGGATGATGCGGCTGGGTATTTTTTGAAGTATGTTGAGATCAAACCTGATTTTGCAGGGGTGCACTATGAGCTGGCTAAAATCTTAATGGTGCAAAAGAAATATGATGAGGCTGTCCGCCATTACAAAAAGGCGGTGAAGGTGGAGCCTGAAAACTCAGACTTTCACTGCCAGTTGGGTTTGGCAATGAAGGCTCGAGGCAAAATAGCTTCGGCGCTGGACCATTACCGGCGGGCACTTGAGCTTAATCCAAATAATGTGGAGGCAATGAATAACCTTGCCTGGATTTGCGCAACGAGCGAGGACGATAAAATCCGGAACGGTGCCGAAGCGGTTCGCCTGGCCCAGCGTGCCTGCGAGTTGACTGGTTACAGGCAGGGGGCTTTTCTGGATACACTTTGTGCTGCTTATGCAGAGGTGGGCAGATTCGACGAAGCGGTTAAGATGGCTGAGAAGTTGCTGGGTTGGGCGGAATCGGCGGGGCAAAAGGGTTTAGTTGAAAAAATCAACAATCGCCTCAGGTTGTACAAGGCCGGCAAGCCTTATCGAGAAAAGAAATAAGGATGGCGTCAAGAAGTGAGAACTTTGTGGTTAGTTATTTTGTGAAGGAGGCAGTAAATGAGCGGCATCTATAACACGCGTCGTGATTTTTTGAAAACAATGGGGCTTGGTGCGGCGGTACTAGCAACGGCTCCATCGATGTTGGCTGGTGGTAAGTCATTCAAAAATCGGCCGAATGTGATTGTTTTGATGACGGATGACCAGGGTTACGGGGACTTGGGCTGTCACGGCAACCCAATTGTCAAGACACCGAATATAGATAAACTTCACGCCCGGAGTGTGCGGCTAACGAACTTTCATGTCAGCCCGACATGTTCGCCGACGAGGGCATCGCTCATGACAGGTCGGTATTGTAACCGAACAGGTGTGTGGCACACGATTATGGGGCGGTCGCTTCTTCGGGCAGATGAGGTGACGATGGCCGACGTCTTTAGTGCGAGCGGATACCGTACGGGGATATTCGGTAAGTGGCACTTAGGGGATAACTATCCATTCAGGCCGCAGGACAGGGGCTTTGACGAATCATTGGTCCATCACGGCGGAGGCATTGGACAAGGTATCGATTATTGGGGAAATGATTATTTTGACGATACCTATTTTCGTAACGGGAGGCCCGAGAAGTTTAAGGGATACTGCACCGACGTCTGGTTCGACGAGGCGATGAAGTTTATCGAGTCCAACAAGGAGCAGCCGTTCTTTTGCTACATCCCGACCAATGCCGCGCATGGGCCGTTCTTTGTGGCAGAGCGATACAGTAAGCCATACAGAGACAAAGGGCTGGAACCCTCGCTTGCGGCGTTCTATGGGATGATTACGAATATTGACGAGAATATGGGGCGGCTGATGGTGCGATTGTATCGGCTTGGGCTAAGTGAGGATACGATACTTGTTTTTATGACGGATAACGGTGGTGAGCCTGCCGAGAACCGGGACAGATATAGAGGTGGTATGCGCGGTTTCAAGGGTTCGCAATATGACGGTGGGCATCGTGTGCCGTGCTTTATTCGTTGGCCGGGCGGGGCGTTTGAAGGGGGGCGTGATGTCGGGCGGCTCACGGCCCATATTGATTTGGTGCCGACCTTGATTGAGCTGTGCGGACTGAAGAAGCCCGGCGGTGTTAAGTTTGATGGGATGAGTCTTGCGTCTTTGTTAGCCGGTGGGGGTGCGGAGTGGGCCGAGCGGGTACTGGTTACGGACTCGCAGCGTGTTGATCATCCAATCAAGTGGCGCCAAAGTGCTACTATGACGGACCGGTGGCGATTGATTGACGGTCGAAAGCTTTATGATATCAAAGCCGACCCCGGCCAGAAGATTGACATTGCAGTAAAACACCCCGAGGTTGTGAAGAAGTTGCGCGGGGCGTATGAAAAATGGTGGGCCGATGTTTCAGAACGTTTTGACGAGTACTGCGAGATTGTTATTGGCTCAGAGGAGCAAAATCCGACGTGCCTGATGAGTCACGATATCCACGGTCAGGTAGTGTGGAACCACGAGCAGGTCAGGGCCGGCGCGCGAGCAGACGGCTTTTGGGCGGTTGAAGTTGCCCGCGAAGGAGTGTATGAATTTACACTAAGGCGCTGGCCCGAAGAGGTGAACAGGCCTATCAGCGGTTTGGTTGACATCGACAAGGAGGATGAAGAGTATGAGGTTATTACTGCGACGGATGCGCGGCTCAAAGTTGCCGATTTTGACGAGACGAAACCTGTAGGCCCGGAGGCGATGGAGGTTAAGTTTGAGGAGCGATTAAAGGCCGGTAAGACGCGCGTGCAGGCATGGTTTGTAAACGGCCTGGGCGACGGCAGGACTTTCGGTGCGTACTATGTCTATGTGAAGCGTCTGGTGCAGTGTTAGGTATGAGAGTCGAAGCCGGGGCGGCAGGAGGAGCTGGCAATTGCCTTTGTGGGGGGTGACTGGTATACTGTTGTGGAAGAAAGGCTCATTATTGTGGCTCGGCGTGTTATATATGAAAACCCGAGGTGTGCTTGGACAACGTAGAAGGGAATAGAATTATGAAAAAGCCAATTATAATTGGAATATTTATAATTGTGATTGTGATTGTGATTTTGGCAAAAGATTCTAAAAAACAGGCTGTGCCTTCTGAGCTATCGAATACCTGGAACTTTGTGCAGGAGAAAGCTGAGGCTAAGATAGAATCGAAAGATGGATGGGTGCGACTCTGGTACCAAATAGAGGACTTTTTCGGGGAGTGTTCCTTCCTTTATGACCCTCCTACCAAACTTGTGGGTAATGGCCTGGTCATAAGGGCAAGGGGTGGAGGTGCCTGGATGGTATCCCTTGGGACAACGGATGTGATACCCGACTTGTCAATGGTGCCGTATTTTATGATTGAGGCCAAAAAGGAGGCGGCAGACCTCTACCTGCCATTTTCCGATTTTGGATTCAGGGGCGACCATACCGGGGATGTATCCATGCCCAAGCCTGATGAAGTTAAATCGCTTATATTCACCCCTTCGCTGGGTTGGTCGGAACCGGGGCAGTCTCATTTCCTGGAGATAAAAGAGGTAAGAACTTATAAGAAGGGCACTTGCACGGAAACAGACAAGGATGGGGACGGCATAGGCAATCATGATGATTATGACATTGACGGCGATGGGTGGTTTAATGTGCTTGAAGGATATGCCGGCACCGACCAGATGGACCCCTCAGACTTTCCCAACGGTAAGCTCATTACACCCTCGAGTGGATGCTACACAGGATTGCTTGTCACCTCCGGCGCAACCGGGATTCTTGATTTTGAGACACTGACAGGCATGAAACCGGCGATTATCAACCTTTTTCCGGGTTGGGAGATCGATCAGCGCGCTCGCCTCAAAATGGACCGGCCTTTTCTGGAATGGATATGGCGCCATGGTTCTATTCCAAGGCATTCCTGGTTACCCGAGGGGAAAGTGAGGCTTCAGGATATTATAGACGGTAAACATGACCAAATGATCGCGGAGCTTGCTGAGGAGGTTAAGGCACTTAGGCAACCAATCATCTGGCCCTGGGGTGTGGAAGTAGATGGGAGTCCGTTGGAGCCGTCAAACGGCCTGTCGAACTTTGGAAAGGATGGAACAAAAAAGTGGTACGAAGTGGATAACTTGAACTCCTACTACGGCAATCCGGATGAGCCTGATGGGATTGAGAGATGGAAGGATTATGTTTCCTGCGTAAGAAAAATATTTGATCGCCATGGTGTTGATAATGTTGTCTATTTCTTTCATGCGCTGGGCGCAGAATATACGGAATCGGGGGAGGACGTAATGGACGGCCAGTTCCCCGTCCCGGGCGATTGGAACACTGTTACTAATTACTATCCTGGGGCAAGACTGGTTGACTGGGTGGGGTTTTCTCTTATCGGGCCGAGCTGGAACGGCATCAAATGGACGACCATCGACGATATTCTGGATGAAAGCTATTTAACGAAACTGCGCAGTGCGGCGACCGGAAAGCCGATCATGATACCCGAATTTGCTTTCTTCCCACAGACTAACTGGCAAACACCACCTCGGCAAAGCCGTGCAGAACTCTTCTCAAAGGTATTCAACGAGATAAAAACTAAATATCCGTCTATCAAGGCATGGATGTTTGAAAACACCAGGTCTTTGAGTCCCCCAGTCATGCCAATGTGGGTTATCGCTCCCTATATGGGCCCGGATTCTCCTCCTGATGAGGTGGAGGCTTTTCGAGAAGCGGTAACACAAGAGGCATATTTTTTAAAAGACCCGATTTTATCCGGTATTCGTGCAAAGCCTGGCAAGCTACAGGCGACAGCGGCATCCACCAGCCAACGAAACATTGAGGAGGAACCTGATCTGACGTCGGGCGTGGTGGAAAGCGGATTTTGTTCCAGCCCTCCCACCATCGATGGCCGGATCAGGCCTGGGGAGTGGACAGAAGCAAAAATAGTATCCATGGAAATGGATTATTATGATTTGGGCCAAAACCTCGTGGAAACTCATCCCGCAAAGATTTATCTGATGAACAGCCGGAAGGAACTCTTTGTGGGGTTGACGCTTGAGCAAGAGGAGCACGACGGGACATGGAGCGAGGAGCCAGGGAAGGCTTCCCTCGATTTGTTCATGATCTTATTTGACGGAAATGATGACGGCATTTTTGGCGTGGGGGAGGATAAAAAATTCCTCAGCCTTATTGGGGGAATGTCGCTTTACGGCGACCAGCATCAGCTAAGCGAAGCCGAAGAGAGACAGGGCAAGGAAGAAGGGGATGAGCGCCAGCACGGAGCAGGTTCAATCAGCCATTCTAATCCCAAAGGAGTGGGCGCCTATACCGCGGAATTCAGGATACCCCTTTCCAGTGGAGATTCCTATGACATAGATTTAAAACCAGGAGCTAAGGCCAGGTGGAACATCGCGGTCTTCGACAAATTCGGGAGTGAACTCAAGAAGATGTTATTAGGCGCTCTGAGCGAGCCGGATATTGAGAACTCAAGCGGATGGGGATACCTCGCTCTTGCGGACGGCCGGCCCGGGCAAAAAGTCTCTTCCGCAGAAGTTCCACCAGTAGTTCCTGCCACTTGGAGTTTTGAACAGGAGAAAACCGACGATGAGAAAAAACATGCATATATAGGTCAATTTATTTTTGGCGGTCAAGTAGATGTGGAAGACTTCATAGAAAAAACCGCCAGCACGCCACCGATCGTTTTCTTTGGAGTCGACTGGGTCAATGACGAAGATTTGTTTGCCGACGACCAAAATCCTGCACCGGTCAGCCCGATAGACAAGGATGTGATTGGCTTTCTTAACAGACTTTCTGACATGGGCTCCATCCCAGCAATTGTCTGGTCAATTCCTGTGCCTATGTGGGATGTAGAGCCAGATAGAGTCCATTTAGTCCCCAATATCCCACGCATTCTCGATGGCGAATTTGATGAATATATAAGAACCGTGGCACGCCAGTTGAAAGAATACGGCAAACCCATCATGGTGACGTTCCTGGGGGAATTCAATAATCATGGCCAACTAAGTTTTGGTGCAAAAGGATTTGAGATGCCTGAATTCGAAGACGTCAAAGACCTTGTTGGAAAGTATGGTGATCCTAAATGGCCTGATGGTCCCGAACGGGTTCGCGATGTATTCATTCATGTAATCGACATATTCCGACAGGAGGGGGCAAACAACATCAGCTGGTTCATGTATGGAGGTACTGATTGGCTGGTTAAGAATATGACCGATGATAACGGGCATGTAGAGTGGTGGTCACATCCAAAGTATTATTACCCCGGCGACGAGTATATTGATTGGGTGGGCAAGAGTGTACACTTTAGGACGTTTGTGGAATTCACAAATCGCTTTGAAGCAGCGTATGATGCCTGGGGTGAAGTTACACAGAAGCCATTTTTCATTCCCGAATTCAATTTCGCCGAAAAAGCGAAAAGCCGGAGTAAGCTCATGCAACGGATTTTTCTGGATTATCTGCCAACGAAACCACGATTCAAGGCTGCAACCTTTATGCACTCTCCTGCTCTTTTGCAGGCCGGTATTGACTGGGGATTTCCTTTGGGAGGCAAGAAGTGTGAATTCCCAGATGAGATACAAACATGGAAAGAAGTGGTAGTAAAGAATCCTTATTATCGCAGTCGAGTTATAATGGAACAATCCCAATAAAAAGGGGCCCAAAAATGGATCGACGCAATTTTCTTAAGACGGTCGGGGCAGGTACAGCTTCGCTGGTAATTGGTGGATGCGTTGAAAGGGCGGGGTCTTCATCTGGGGGTCTGTCGGGGGATAAGCCGAACATTGTGCTGTTTATTTCGGATGACCACGGCTGGCAGGATTCAGGTTGCTACGGTAACAATGCGGTGCGGACGCCGAATATTGACCACCTTGCCAAAGAGGGGATGCGCTTTACGGATTCTTTTGCCGGTTCGCCGACGTGCACACCGTCTCGCAGCGTAATTTATACGGGACTTATGCCGCTTAGAAACGGCGCCCATCCTAACCACAGCCGTATTCGCGAGGGTACGAGGACAGTTGCGCACTATCTGAAGGAGTTGGGTTACCGGGTGGTGCTTGCCGGCAAGAAGCATATCTATCCTTTGGAGGGTTTTGGATTCGAGTATCTTGACGCTGCTGTGCCGGAAGACCCGGATTATGCGCGCGATTATCGACAGGAGGCACTTAATACCGACGCGGTTGACAGGCTATTGGCCGAGCACACTGCAAAGGATAGGCCTGAGCCGCTGTGCCTTATCATTGCGTCGTGGGCTCCGCATGTGAAGTGGCGGTGGCAGAAGTACAATCCAGCCGATGTGATTGTGCCGCCGTACATGGTCGATACACCTCTTACCCGACGAGCTATTGCACGTTACTACACGGACATTACGCTTATGGACGGGCGTCTCGGCGCCTGTTTGAAATCGATTGACAGATACAATATGAAGCTCAATACATTATTTGTTTATACGTCCGACCAGGGTGCGCAGTTTCCGCACGCAAAGTGGACTCTGTATGATGCCGGTATTCACACACCGTTTATCATGCGGTGGCCCGGCCAACATCAATATGCTGGCGGCCATGCCGAATGCCATCTACCTGGAGTCGGGCAGCCTTAAAGGTGACTCGATGTATCAACACGGAGGGTTAAAAGAGATGGTAGATGGCGAAGTGCTCGTTCCAGATGTACCCGGCCTGGGCGCAGTAATCAAGGACTCGTTCATAGAAGAACATAGTGTGTCTTGACCATAGGATTCTTTGAGCAGGCCATTGTGGCAGAATGATTCTTGATATCATTGGAAAGATGAACTACTATCGTTGAGAATCAGCTGTTGGGGAAATGTCGGCTACAATTGGTTCCTGTAGACTACATTTCCGCACCCTTGAGCATAGGAGTGAAACATGAGAATGCCAGTAAATACGAGACGTCATTTTCTGAAGCAACTGGGGTTGAGTATGGCCTCGGTGGCCATTTCCCGGACGGCCTTTGCCGATCCAGAGCCGCCGAACCGGCATCCAAATATCCTATTTGCACTTGCTGACGATTGGTCGTGGCCACACACTAGTATTGCATACGCTTTAGGCATACCCGGAGGTGATTCAGTTGTTAAGACACCCGTGTTCGACAGGATAGCGCGTGAAGGTGTCCTGTTTGCGAACGCCTATTGCAGTGCACCGTCATGCAGTCCCTCCCGATCTTCCATTTTGACTGGCAGGGGCATGTGGCAGCTCGAAACCGCGGCCAACCTGCGAGGCATCTTGCCGGCCAAGTTCGGTGTGTACCCGGACGCCCTGGAAGAAATAGGGTATCACATAGGATTTATGGACAAAGGCTGGTGTCCTGGACAATTGGGAGAGCGAACGCGTAATCCCGCAGGGCCGAAGTTCAAGAGTTTTACGCAATTCATGAAGAAACGTCCAGATGGAAAACCCTTCTGCTTCTGGTTCGGTAGCTGGGACGCCCACTTACCATACGAATATGAAAGTGGAATACGGAGTGGTATGGACCCGAACGATGTCGCTGTTCCCGCATGCCTTCCAGACAATATCGTAGTTCGGAAGGACATGTGCGATTACTACTTCGAGGTGCAGCGTTTCGACCGAAGGGTTGGCGCAATGCTCGAAGTGATCAAAGAGTGTGGTGAACTCGAGAACACCCTGGTCGTCATTGCGGGCGACAACGGTTTGCCTTTCCCTCGCTGCAAAGTCGAGTTGTATGACACAGGCACGAGGATTCCCCTGGCAATAGCATGGAGTGGTGTGATCAAAGGCGGACGGGTCGTGCACGACTTCGTCAACCTGGCTGAGCTGGGAGCGACATTTCTGGAAGCGGCCGGTTTGAAACCGTTCGACACTATGACCGCAAAGAGTCTGATGAATATCCTGATGTCGGACAAGGAAGGACGGGTGGACCCACGACGTGACAGGGTTTTCGTGGGAAGAGAATATCACGATTATGAGTGTCGTGCAGATGATACAGGCTATCCTATGCGTGCGGTGCGCACTGCCGATTTTCTCTACATAAGGAACTACGAACCGGGACGTTGGCCTGCGGGAGATCCCGTTGAGTTCCGCGAGGATAGAGGGATGTATGGTGAGGTAGATCCATCGCCCACAAAGGCCTATATGATGGAACATCGTGATGACCCAAAGGTGAAGAAGCTATTTCAACTAGCCTTCGAAAAACGGCCTTACGAGGAGCTGTACGATCTTCAAAAGGATCCCGGACAACTGAATAACGTTGCTGACCTGCCCGAATACGCCGCACGCAAACGTGAACTTATCGTTGCCTTCGAGCGTGAATTCACGGCCACTTACGATCCGGTCACTCTTGGTATACCGCCACGGCCGGCATCGACTGAGGATTAAACCTTGAGAAAACAACAGACACTATCCCTATGTTTCATCGACATGCTATGTTATACGACCAATTCTGAGCGGAATTGGTCAGTACAATGCGCACGATAATTCCGGTTAATAATTATTCTTCAAATATTATTCAGCTATATACCTTATGACTTTGGTATCGCGTCAGAGTTTCTGTTACAGAACCTGAATTTTGAAACTCCAGGCATAATCACACGGCAATGGGTCGGGGATCTCTTCAATCACAAGCTTATTGCCTTGTAGATGCCATGGCAGGTTCTTGCCGCTGCCCAGCATCCGAATTTCGGAGTCCTTTATTGGCTTCACACCCGGTATCACATGTGGGGCGGTTGGCTCGGCTGTATCAATCGCGTATAAAAGATTTCCTTTCATGGTGAACCTTATGGAGCCTGCTTCAGACACATCAACACCACCGGCAACAAACGGGGCGGGTTGAGAGGCGTAGAGTGCCGGCTTGTTCACGTCCATCCAATCTCCCAGTTTCCTCAAACCCTCGACCTGAGAAGGCAAAGGGAGATGAGTTTTCAGAACTATTAAGCGCAGACTTTCCAATCGCTGCTGAAAGGCTTCAAGTTCTATCTCGTCGGGATTTTCGGGGTCTATGAAAAGCCTGATCACACCATCGACGGCGAGCAGTACGCAGCCGAGTCCTTTATTTGCATCGGGTGTTCTTGCCTGTATGTCGGCTTCTATCTGAGCCATCTCGGCCTTCAGTTCAGAGCAAGTCAGCGCCTCGTCACCAGGCGTGTAGGCGGGTATCGGATAAGCCTGACGGGAACTACAGCCTGCGACAAGTATCCCAGCAACAAGCAACAAACTGAACATTGTCTTCATTGTCTTCCTTTCAGCAAGGTTCGGGATAGTACAAAACCCGGATTCTCATCTTTCTCTGCCGGATGCTACGCGGAGGTCTTGTAAAAACGCCTGGTCAATATAGGTAGGGTAGCCAAACCTGAATTCCCGCAGTTTGGCGACATCGTCCCATGCTTTGTCATATTCTCCCATCTGATAAAAAACAACCGCGCGATTCATGTATGCCTTGTGATTGTTGCGGCCTCTAAAATCTTCCGGGCACACGTCGAGGAACTTGTTGTAATCTGCAACGGCCAGTTCGTAGTGACCTTTTGCATTGTAAACGGCTGCTCGCCTCAAGTAAGCCTCTGCGAATTCGGGGCTGGTCTTAACGGCCTTGTCATAGTCTGCGAGGGCGCGGTCGTACTGACTTTTGTTTTTGTAACAGTCGGCTCTTGTTACGTACACTTCGGCAAGGTCCGGCTTGATAGCAAGAACCTGGTCAAAGTCTGTGATTGCCCTGTCATATTCACCCAAAGCAGCATATGCACAGCCTCGGTTGTAATAGGCGCGGGCGTATCTTGGATTTAAGAGAATGAACTGCGTATAATCGGCGATTGCCTGTTCATATTGGCCTCTGTTTAGAAAGGCGTTTGCCTGGCTATAGTAGTCCACCGGCGTGGATGCACAACCGGCCAAAAGAACGGACATTGTCACTGCACATACGGCTGCTCCAGATAAAATCAGGACAGCCGGTGTCTTCTGTATGATTCGCATATCTTATCTCCTCCGATCTCCTCCGATTGAGTCAGGAATTACAATAACTTACATAAGCTTAACATAATTTGAAGGCTATTTCAAGGAAAAAACCGTTTTGGCAGCAATGTATTTAGGTGGAAATCTTAAAATAAGGGTTATAAAGTCTTCAATTACGGCTCTCAAATTTCGATTTTGATGTTGCAGGTGGTGACAGCAAAAGTATAATATCAGCGATTTGTAACGTTATGGACTGACAACTATCAAATTAGTGAAGGGATGTTTTATGCAATTAAGTGTTCTCGACATCGGTGTATTTTTGGCATTTGTCGTTTGCGTCGTGAGCCTTGGCTTGTGGAAGAGCCGCAAGGAAGAGACGAGTGAGGATTATTTTCTTGCCGGTCGAGGTTTGAAATGGTGGTTGATCGGATTTTCACTGATCGCAGCGAATATCTCTGCTGAGCAGTTTGTGGGGATGTCCGGCCAGGCGGCTATGAAATCCATAGGACTGGCAGTTGCAAGCTATGAATGGATTGCGGCGATAACCCTGATTGTAGTAGCGTTTTTCTTTCTTCCGAAGTTTCTTAAAAGCGGGATTTTCACTATACCTGAGTACCTCGAGTATCGTTACAACCATACGTCTCGTCTGGTAATGTCACTTTTGATGGTGATTATTTATGCGGGAGTAACAATTCCCACGGTAATTTATCTTGGAGCAAAGGCTTTGGATCCGCTGTTTGGAAGTGAGTTGATGGGGATACCTATCAACATCACGACACTGTCGTGGTTTGTCGGTATCTTAGCGGGAATATATGTTGCAGCGGGAGGGTTGAAGGCCTGCGCCTGGGCGGATTTGATTCAGGGCTCGGCCCTTATATTGGGTGGTGCGATTGTCATGGTACTGGCATTTATGGCATTGGATAATCCGGGCAAGTTCGAAGGAATCGATGTAGCTTCAGTAAATGCATCTCTTGGGGTAGGAGATGGTGCAACCCTGGGAGAGAAGTTCTTGGCCCTGAAAGAGTCCAGTATGCACATGGTCCTTCCACGTACCAGCAACTTTTTGCCCTGGACGGCCTTGTTAATAGGGATTTGGATTCCGAACTTTTACTACTGGGGTCTGAATCAGTATATTATGCAGAGGACACTTGGTGCCCACTCTCTTCGTGAGGGCCAAAAAGGTATCGTGTTTGCAGCATTTCTCAAACTGATTATCCCTTTTCTCGTATGCATACCCGGTATTATTGCGTTTACGTTATACGGCTCAAAGATGAAAGATGACGCAATGAACCTGGCTGCACTGAACAAGCCTGTATTAAAAGCATTTGCTGATGTTAAGGCCGGCCCGGCCCAGGCCAAGATGGTTTTTCCGTTTAACGATGACTTTGCGAATCTGCATCCACAATTAGCAGGTCAGATATTGTCTTTCAACGCAATAGTTGTGGGTAAGGAATTGCCGGCGGGCGAGGACCTGAGCAAGATAAACGGAGGATTACTTCAAGATGTGGACAAGAGTCATCCAGGTGTTGAAGTTAGTCAGGAGTTGATAGGTTATGATTACGATGGAGCGTATCCTTTGCTGATCCGGTTTTTGACTCCCAACGGGGTCCGTGGGTTTGTATTGGCTGCTTTGATGGGAGCAGTGATTAGTTCGCTGGCTTCGATGCTCAATGCAGCTTCCACTATTTTCACGATGGATATTTACAGAGAGTGGTTCAATAAAAATGCGGCCCAGAAAGCGTTGGTATTGGTGGGTCGTTTTTGTATTCCGATAGGTGTGGTTATCGGCTGCTTGATTGCGCCGGTGTTGGCAAATCCCAAATTCAGGGGTGCTTTTGCGTTCATACAGGAATTCCAGGGCTTTGTGTCGCCGGGTGTTCTGACAATCTTCTTGTTTGGAATGTTTGTTAAATGGACACCGCGATATTGTGGAGTTCTTGGTCTTGTTCTGAGTCCAATCATCTATGGTATATTGTTCTTTGGTTTTAGTGATATAGCGTTTTTGAATCGTATGGCAATTACAGTGGGCGCGATCTCAGCAATCTTGTTGTTGCTGACATTGATAAATCCCCTGAAGGAGCAAATCGTTCTGCCGGAACAGACGAAAATCGAGTTGTCCTGGTCTAAAGGTTCAGTTTACTTCGGCATATTTGTCGTTCTTGCAACAATAGCTCTTTACATTATATTCTGGTGAGATAAGGTCTGAGCATCCCTTTCGCCCATTCGGCTGCGCTCAGGGCAGGCTCTGCGGCAAAAGGGATGCCACCCGATGTGATAGCTATTACAATTGCTCTCTACATTAAATTATGGTACGATATTATTGGGCTGTGATGGCGTTGACATCATAAGTGGTTTGTATATCCAAGTCGTTTGAATCAACTACAGTCTGTGTGTCTTCGAATCCCGGCAGGGCCTTTAGCAAAATATCACCAACATCGACCGTCTCACCCGGGAAAATGGAGCCTACTTCTGCCATACCCTCAGAACCGGGTCTTTCCACATGAACGTCCATCTCTAATCCAATCGGTATATTTTCAAACTCAAACTCGCCATTGCCTATTATATTCAGCTTCCAGGGATTATTACTGCCGCCACCCCGCCATCCACCACTTGGCGAACGAATCAAAAGTTCGGGTTCGGCCTGGTCAACTAATGTGCCGTCCTCAAGAACCACCCGGCCGGTAATAATCGCCATAGGCTCAAGGATTATCACTAAGTCGTTGGTATCAATGCTTTTTTGCCAGTAAAACGCCTGCCCAATCTGCCTGGTCTCATCGAAGGCAAAGCCGATATGAACCTTCGTCTCGTCACCCCAGGGCTGGGGCAACTCAAACTTGCCATCTATGCCGGCAGTTGTCGAATCGCGACCAAGACTCACAGTTCCTGCAACAGGCATGCCACCAGCGTCTATCAGTAAGCCCGATATGATGAAACGAGGAGTAATGGCGATTGTAACACTCAAATTTTTATCGCTGCTTCTGACAGTAACATTTTCAGAAAAATCAAGCGGCTTACCGTATTTCCAACCTTGTGCTTTTACTACGTATTCACCGGGACCGACCTGCAAAATACACCTTCCTTCAACATCGGTTTTGCTGTATGCCGCCGTAGTATTCTCTGCGGCCTGTGGTGCCACTCTGACTCGTACATTCTTAGCAGGTTTGCCTGTCTGCTCATCAACAACCTTGACGGTAATATTAATTGAGCTGCTCAAAATCAACTCAACCTCTGTAGGTTCCCGGCCAACAACCACCCAGACGTCGGTCAACATCCGGCTTGCTAAATCCTCTTTCTCGAACTCATCGTCAAGGGCTTTAATCGTGTAACCGCCTTGGGCAAGCCCTGTTGTTTCAAATTGTCCTGCGCGGTCGGTTCGACTAACGAAACGACTTTTTTCGCCCTGAACAAGGATGGAAACTCCTTCCTTTTCATAAGGTTTTCCATTCATTACAAGCCGGCCCCTGATAAAACCGCCGGGTTTTAATGTAATTACCAGATCATCCTGTCCGGCTCTTATTGGAAAATCGTCAGTTGCTGCATACTCGATGCGGGTCGAGTATGGCGCGTAACCGGCGCTGCTGACAACGAGGTGAAGTCTTGCCTTATCAGGGATTTTTTCAAAGGCGAATTGCCCCTGGGAATCGGTAATGAAAGCCATTTCATAAGCTTGAGCCATTGTTAAATAGTAAAAGGCTCTATCCGGTTGTAATTGCAACTGCAGGCTCGCTTCAACAACAGCGGCTTCTATCGGTTCGCCTTGCTCATCTGTAACAATCCCTGCCACAACTGAAGGCGGCAGCAAGTTAATTTCCAATCCATCCGTGGGTGCCCGGCCTTGCTTCGTACGGAACCATCCGATTGCGTAGTCGGGATGATCGAAAATCAGCGTTCGGTCAATCTTATCCAAATTCGAAGCATCTACCGGCCCGACCCGAAACAAACCGTTTTCGTTCGTCCATCCTTCCGATTCTGTGCCGGAGAACTCCATCTGCTGATTATATGAGAAACTTCGAACATACACATCCTCAACCGGTTGGCCGGCCTCATTGGTGACTACACCGCTATAGGTCACAGTTTCCTCGCTTGGTTTGGGCGGCTCTTTTGCTGTGAGTGTCGGCGATACAACCTTGCGTGGTTCATTGGGTTCTTGTTGCTCCTTTTCGGCAGCAACAGTCTCTGCTTGTTGCCGGCTAATCCTCATCATAATTTGATAAATGGCGCTGACAAACGGATTATCTTCCTCGGTTCCCGTCCATTTTTTGCTCGCCTCCAGCAGCGGTCCGACCGCGCCGAAATCACCAATCTGTGCGAGATAATTCGCTGCTTCTATTTGGACCTCGGAAGATTTATCTGACAGCATCGCAGTTAATCCTTTGATGTTTCCGGTGTCAAACATGGCCGTAATTTGCCTGAGGCGGCCTTGGATTTGTGCTTTCTGTGATTCCATATCTTCGGCGATAAGTTCATCATCCGGCTCTTTTTCATCGGCGATAGTCTCTTCGATTACGCTCTCTGGCTGGGTTGCAAATTGTTCTGTCTGCTCAATCCCGATATATTGGGACAGCCAGGCTGCACCAGCTAAAATCCCTATCATCAAAACGGCTGCCGCCGCCAGTGTCGCGGGGTGTCGCAAGATTACCGCTGTCAGCGATGGGGCGGCTGACTCTTTGGATGAGAGAGCAGCGGCTTCGGCGGCCAGGTTAGCTAAGATTTCTTCCTTTTTCTCCTCGGGCATCTCCAGCTCCGGCTGTACCGCCCTTAACAGCCTTTCTATATTGCGCTCGAGATGGTCACGGTTACTCATTTGGCCCTCCTTCCAGCACATCAGGGTTGTTGAAGGATTTCTCAAGCCTTAAGAACGCGGCCTTAAAAGCCTGACGTGCCCGATACAGCATCGTTTTAATCGCGCCCTCACTGACACCCACTGCAAGGGCAATTTCCTTTGGCGGTTTCAATTGATAATAGTATTGTTTCAGTACGTGCTTATAATTAGCGGGGATATTTGCGAGTGTCATCTGGACGAGCTGGGCGGTCTCTGCCCTTTCAATTACCTCGTCAGGCAAAGGCTCAGTTGCTATCTGTTCAAAAGCGGTTAAAAGGCCGCTGTCGATGTCCTGCCAGATTTTATCGTAGGATATTTCCCTTCCTCTTTCTCGGAAGGCCTGCTTTATGCAATTCTTGCTGAGAAGGGTGAGCCAGGCGAACATGCTTCCCCGGTTCGGGTCGTATTTTTGTATGTCTCTGAGGGCCTTTAGAAATGTTTCCTGGACGATGTCGGCGGCGAGCTGGTTATCCTTGCCGACGCGGTAGAATATAAAAGTATAGAGGCTGTCGGAGTAAGTGTAGAACCAGCTTTCTATTACTTTTGGGTCGTTTCGCAGCAGTCGCCGCAACTGTCTTTTATCGAATGGGGTGTCCATCTCACTATATAGTGTACCCGAAAAAGCCTTTGGTTACGGCGAAAATAAGATTTATCTTCCGATTTTGCAACATTTTACCAAAATATGCGCCTAATGACAGCAATGTTCTGATTAGGGTTTTTCTGCATCCGGTATAACTAAGATTTCGGCTTATATGGAATGGTTCTTCATTTTTGGCGTTTTGTGGATTCCAGTTATCGGGACATGAGGGCTTATCGTGATTCGAGTAGTAAGAAAAAAAGAAATCAGCGGTCTAATATATTTAACACAAATTTTTCTATCGCCAAATGTACCATAACTTGTTATAAGAAAAGGCCTTATTCTTTTGCGATGACACGCGACCTATTTTCAATGTAAGAAATCAGCTTCTGATGCTGA
>Ga0114922_10001637_pt1 | contig 21237 bp, 18 predicted proteins | sample AartaG_FD_100975 | JGI IMG/M metagenome (GOLD analysis project Ga0114922, IMG submission 100975) | Deep subsurface microbial communities from Aarhus Bay to uncover new lineages of life (NeLLi) - Aarhus_00045 metaG | ecosystem: Environmental > Aquatic > Marine > Oceanic > Sediment | place...
GTTTATAACGATTACAAAGGAATCCCAAAGGAGCAAGTACGCCGGGCGCTTGCCAGTGGTGAGGATGTAGTCATGCGGGTTGATGTACAGGGGGCAGCCACAATTCGCGATTTGTGCCCGGATGCGCTGTTGCTTTTTCTGACAACTCAGAACGAAACGGAAATGATTAGCCGCTTAAAAGCTCGCAAGAGCGAGACTCCTGAAGGGTTGAATCTAAGGATCGCGACTGCGCGCAAGGAATTGGAGCGCGTTGCAGAGTTTGACTATAAGGTTGTAAATCGGGAATTCCAACTGGATGAAACCGTAGACATGATACTGGCAATTATACGTTCAGAGCACGCCCGAGTGCACTCGAGAAAGGTGAGCTTGTGAAGATAGAATCCCCTCCTCCGGACGATAAAGGATCAAATTCTTATCAAGAGCCGAACAAGAATTTTGTCTTAAAGGAATTACCTTTTGGTCGCCGGATGCGAATTATACTGACAAGTGAAGCGCCTCTTGTTGTTTACACCTTGATGGGAATCACCATTGTGGTGTTCTTATTACAACAGGCGAGCCTGGCTCTATTAAATGGTGCAGACTTACCTGCTATGGCAGGGATGAAAGTCAATGAATTAATACTGGGAGGCCAACTCTGGCGTCTAATAACGCCAATGTTATTGCACGGGTCGATTTTACATCTTGGTTTTAACATGTATGCGCTGTACATCTTTGGACCTGGTCTTGAGCGCAATTACGGACACGCACGTTTTCTTGCCCTTTTTCTTCTATCTGGATTTGCCGGCAATGTTTTCTCGTTTCTATTCACAAGCTCGCCGTCACTCGGATCGTCAACAGCAATATTTGGTTTATTAGGAGCTGAAGGTGTGTTTTTATACCAGAACAGAAAAATATATGGAGCTGTGGGCCAGAGGGCATTGATCAACATTTTAGTTATTGCAGGAATTAACCTTGTCATTGGGCTTTCGCCGGGTATTGATAACTGGGGACACGTGGGCGGATTAATTGGAGGAACCCTCTTTGCCTGGTACGCAGGACCTGTACTGCGGGTTGAAGGTGTTTATCCTAACCACTCCCTAGTTGACGAACGACAAAACGGCGAAGTATGGCGGGCTGGTTTGAGCGTCTGGTTGTTGTTTGGTCTGTTGGCAGCAACGACAATTATCCTAAGTACGCGCTGACAGAATTCAATTCTAAAGTTAGAGCTCTAAGCGTTTCTTTATTGACCTATTACATAGGGCACTTGCGTGTAATCCGAAAAAACCCGCCTGTTGTATCGTAATTCAGCCAAATTGAACTTGAATGTTATGTAAATTAGCAATTTGCCAGGAGTCTCTCATGAATGTAGTTCATGCTGGCTGTATAAAAAAACCCGTGCATGCCCGGGTTTAAATAATTAGAAGAGGCTCCACTCAGTTATAGTTCGGTAAAACCGAAGTCGTCATCGGCGTCGTCTCCAAAATCGTCATCGTAACCGACTTCCAGTTCAACGCCCTCTTTGTCCAAGCGCACCCAAAGCAACAGTAATTGCCCATCCTCGACATCCAGCGCCCGAGATGCCAGGATTGGTGCGTCGTATTTAAGCCCGTCTTGCCCCCGAAACTCGAGTCGAATCGTCTCTTGGTTTGTCCAGGCTCGGTAACATCGTTCGACGAGGGATGGTCCGTTGAATGTGCGAAGGCGAGTGAGGGCGACATCTGCCAAAGTTGGGCTCTCGTTAAGACTCATGACCCAATCCTCACTTACAGTTTCAAACGTGGGCGGGGGTCCTTCGATAATTGTTATTTTTTCTTCCATTTAGTCCTGTTCCGTGTAAACAATAATACCATTAAAACTGTGCAGTGCAAACATAATGCTACCTAAGTGTATAATGAGATTGGGAGCGTAAACACATGTACAAGCTTGTAATCTTGATCGAACAGTTGGACGATTGGCAGGCTTTTGAGGAAAACTGGCCCGAGTTTCTCCACAATGCGGAGAGAATGCCTGGTCTGCGCCGCGAGACTACCGGTCGAGTAGAGCAGTTCTTGTTCGGTGATATCCCGTACGCTCAAATGCATGAACTGTATTTTGATTCTCAACAGGACCTCGAGAGGGCCATGGCTTCACCTCAGGGCCGCGAAGCAGGTAGATTGCTACAGCAGATGACCGCTGGTCGCCTCACACTCTTTTTCGCCGATCATAAAGAAGATGACCTAAAAAACATCCGAGCTTACTGGTAGGCAGACAGTGAATCTAAAAAGAAACCATCATTACCGCTCACGCCGCTCTGCGTTGGGTTTGTTAGTAGCGATATTGATTATCATGATTATTATTGGAGGCTACCTGATCTACCGCGGATTTCGGTCGAATACCCTCCGAATGGCGCATATTTTAACTTGGTTGCATGATCCCTTTTCCCATCCCGAATGGATGGTTCAGGCAGGAGAGCGGTGTGGAGATGCTCCCTTTATTATTCCCACGGATGGTTTTATCGGTTATTTGTGGGACGATTCATTCCGTATTGGTCATCATCACCAGGGAATCGATATTTTTAGCGGCAATCCGGGTGACGTCACTCCGGTCGTGGTGGCTTACCCTGGGTATCTCACCAGAATGTCGGATTGGAAATCGTCACTCATCATTCGCATTCCTGATGACCCGATAAATCCTGGTCGCCAGATCTGGACGTACTACACTCACATGGCGAATCCGGAGGGAGAATCATTTATCGTATCCGATTTCCCTCCAGGCACCCAAGAGGTGTATGTTGAAGCTGGAACCTTATTGGGCTATCAGGGTAATTATTCGGGTACGCCAGGCAATCCTGTTGGGGTTCACCTTCATTTTTCTATTGTAAAAGATGATGGACAGGGAAGATTTAAGAACGAGTTGGAGTTCAAGAACACCCTGGACCCAACCCCTTATTTTGGTTTGCCGCTAAATGCTGGGTATAACACAGGAGAGATTCCTTCTTGTGAAGGTTAGAAGATCAGGTGGTCGCCTATGGAAGAATTGAACGAATACCGCAAACGCTTGGTAAAACGATATGCCGACATTGCGAAGGATTTCGAGGCGCTCATAACTCAGATATCTATAGATGATGGTAATAAGCCCGATGACCAGAGAAGATTGAGCCTACATAGAGTGATAGCTCACTTGCGGGATGTAGAGAAGCAAGTCTTCCTGCCGTGTTTTGAACGCATTTGGAGTGAGGGTTTCCATTCACAGGAGAACGACGGTGTTTCGGTTAGGGAAAGTGAGCAATATAATGCCGCCGAGCCTTTCGAAATTATTATGGAGGAATACGGGGAGCTTCGAACCCGAGAATTGAACCTGCTGGGAATGATGCCAACCCATGCCTGGAACCGGACCGGGAGACACCCCCGCTCAGGTGTGCGCACATTGCAGTGGTTTGTAGAACGGAACCTTGCACACGCAGAGTATCATTTGCACCAGATGCAAAGTCAAATTGGCAAAACCCGCGCATAAACTCAAATAATCAAACATGACCGGCAACTGGCTAAATCTTAAATTTCCCCACAAAAAACACATAGTCAACATAACCCTTTTGAACTTCACAGCAATGAATAAAACTGTGATTCCTCGCCATCGCTGAATGGAGTTTTCAACCGTCCCGAATGACAATTCATCTTATTCAACATAGCAGACTACAAGGAGTACCCTATGACAAAATACACTTCTATACTCACCGAAATCCAGGACCGTGTTGGTCTGGTGCGCTTCAATCGTCCCAAGGCGCTGAATGCATTAAACAGCACAATGTTAACCGAACTGATGGATGTCTTGAGCAAGTTCGATGCTGACGAGGACATCGGTGCGGTCGTAATCACAGGAAATGAACGTGCCTTTGCCGCCGGTGCAGACATTAAAGAGATGATGGATGTCTCTGCAGTGGAGATGTTCTTGAGCGATAGTATTTCACATTTTGACCGCATCCGGAGCGTCACCAAGCCAGTCATTGCCGCGGTGTCCGGCTATTGTTTGGGAGGCGGAAACGAATTGGCAATGTCGTGCGATTTGATCCTGGCTTCTGAAACGGCACGCTTTGGTCAACCAGAGATCAAAATTGGTGTGATCCCAGGAGCGGGGGGCACTCAGCGTCTGGCGAGGGCGGTTGGAAAAGCGATCACAATGGAGATGGTTCTCAATAGCCGTACCTTGAGTGCTGAGGAAGCGCTGGGATTTGGATTGGTCAATAAGGTTGTCCCCGTCGAGCGTTACCTGGAAGAAGCCCTGAATTTGGCATCTGAGATTGCGTATCGCGCCCCCTTAGCTGTGCGCCTAGGTAAGGAGGCGGTTAACAAGGCGTTTGATACCTTCTTGAGTGATGGATTGGCGGACGAACGCCGGGCGTTCTATTTCCTATTCAGCACAGCTGACCAGAAAGAGGGGATGGCGGCGTTCATGGAGAAGCGAAAACCTGAGTGGATGGGCAAGTGATAATATTTCATGATTTGGTCAAAGCTTTTTGAAGAGCAGATTTGCTTGCAGAAATGCAAGCGATAATCCTCGCTGTGAACGCTGTGTAACCGTAAGGGTAGCCGTAGCGCAGGGCAGGAATTACTCCTGGGCTGGTAAATCAGCCCAGAAAGTCGTACCTGTATCTACCTGACTGGTTACTCCGGTTTCTCCTCCGTGGCTTTCCACAATCGACTTGGCAATCGCCAATCCTAAACCACTGCCTCGCACAGCGCCGGAACTTCCAGGCGACTTTTCGACGCGGTAGAATCGTTCAAAGATATGAGGCAGATGTTCAGAGGCTATGCCTGGTCCGTTGTCCTGGACCGCGATGCGCACAGTGTTTTCTTTTGGACCGGGCTGCATGATTAATATCACTCTACCGCCTTTTGGCGTGTACTTGATAGCGTTATCAAGCAAATTGTAGAGCACGCGTCGAAGTTGATCCTCGTTTCCCAATACAGGCGCTAATCCGGGTTGAATATCACACTCCAGGGTCAAATCAGCATGTTCAGCGCGCATCTCAAATGTATCGTATACCTCCGATGCGATTGTGCTCAAGTCGAGCAAAACGGGATGGTTGGTATCCATCCCCGCTTCCATACGCGAGAGGTCGAGCAGGTCATTAACCATAAGAACCAAGCGGTCCACTTCACATTCAATTTCTTCGAGGAAGCGATCTGCAACTTCGGGATCTTCCAGCGCGCCGTCTTGCAGGGATTCGGCCCGTAGCTTGACTACAGTTAGAGGTGTGCGCAGTTCGTGACTGGCGTTAGCGACGAAAGCGCGCAGATCATTTACATTGGATTGCAGGCGACTTGCCATCTTGTTGAAGGCAACCGCTAACCGGTGCATTTCATATGTTCCAGAAGGTTCTACCCGCACCCCTAAATCACCTTGCTCCATATTTTCGACTGCTTTAGTCAGGACTTGTACTGGTCGCGCCAGATTATTCGCCAACAACCAGCCGAACAAGCTGACTCCGGATGCGATCACCACAGAAACAAGCAGCAGGATTGCAATAGAGCGTTGGGCAGCAGCCTGGGTAGATTCCATAGGCAATCCGAGACGCAGTATCGCAGTAACTTCGATCTCGCGCTGCACTAATACGGCCATGTACATAGTCTGCTTCGTGCTCGAATTCTGGCGAAAAGCAACCCCTCTTCCAGTGTCGCTCTGCAGGGCCTCCAAAACTTCGGGTGCGTTCTTACGATTGGCTTTGGGAGGTAAAGATTCGTTGCTATCAACAAGTGGAGCTCCATCGGGCTGATACACCGTGAAGCTCATATCAGGGTTATCAGCGAACATCTGGAACAACATGCCTTGGATAAAGTTGGCATCTACCCTTCCCGCTCGAAGTTCCTGAATGGGGAGTTCCAAAGCGTTGCCAGCCGCAAAAGCCAAATCTTGCAAAGCGTGTTCGGTCTCAGCAAGAGAAGCCTGATAAATGGTCCTGCCGGCGAAGCCAGCTAACAGGATGATGCTGACCAGGGACACCAGCAGGTGAGATATTACCAGGCGCGCACTTAGTGTTTTAGGAAGTTTCAGGATAGTTCCTCGGGACCCGCGAAGCGATATCCGTAGCCGCGGACGGTCTGGATATACTTGGGGCTGGCAGGATCATCTTCAATCTTCAGGCGCAGCCAGCGGATGTGGACGTCCAGTGTACGGGAATCGCCAACCCACTCTTCTCCCCATACTAGTTTGAGGAGATCGTCGCGACTCATGGCACGCCCGGCGTTTTTCATCAGCGTTTCCAGCAGCTCAAATTCGCGTGCTGAAAGTTGAAGTTCCTTATCATCTTTAAAAACACGTCTCGCAGTTGGATCCAGACTCAACTGCCTTAGCGCCATCACATCTGCTTCCGTAGATCGACGATCCAATGCCACCCGCCGCAGGGTAGCTTGGATGCGCGCCAGCAGTTCGCGGAAAGAAAAAGGTTTTGCCAGGTAATCATCCGCGCCCACTTCCAGCCCAAGAACCCGGTCGATTTCCTCACCCCGGGCTGTGAGCATAATAACGGGTGTGTTGGTGGTCGTACGCAGGCGGCGGCAGACTTCGAAACCGCTGATATCCGGCAGCATTAGGTCCAACACAATCAAGTCGGGATTGAGTCTCTCAACTGCTTCTAACGCTGAAAGACCATCCGTAACCATTTCAACATCAAACCCCTCGCGCTTTAAACTGTATGAGAGTGAGTCTGTGATTAAAGGTTCGTCGTCGACGAGTAGTATGAGTGTCAAGGTTATCCTCCAAATGTCTGTAAAAAAATTTTTTGGTTGATAATAAGTTGCTTTGCATTTTCTTGGTCAAGCTGTACTATAAGTATATTCAATTTGTCAAAGATTTGCCATACCCGTTTATTGATTCTGTTATTGTTACTCTAATATTGCTAGTATCGGAAAATTGGATACTTATCTAATAATACCAGACTACCTTTTGGTACAATCTAGTTGTCCGATATATTTTACTATCCCGGAGTCCTTTAAGACAAGTAATTACAGAAAATAACGGAGCCACACTATGCCGCTGTTCTGGCTCTCACTGGCATTCCTGGGTGGGATATTGCTGGGAGAGCTTCTGAATTGGTCTTTTACGACTTGGCTTTTACTTACCGGTTTTTTCCTGTTGCTGGTACTTGTATGGTTTCTGCTCGCACGACGTTTTCCCCATCTTTTTGAGCGCACTATTTCTTCACTGAGCCTCATCTTTCCATATCTCTTGCTCTTTATCCCCCTGACCCTGGGAGGGGCACGCTATCAACTTGCTCAACCCGAGTTGAGCCCCGATTTTGTTGCCTGGTACAACGATTCGGGGCAGGAATTCATCGTTGAAGGTGTATTGGTCGAACAGCCAGACGAGCGTGATAGATATACCAACCTGCATCTCCAAGTGGAGCGGCTCCACCCGGCAGGCGAACTGCTCTTCGCTCCCGTTGGAGGTTTGTTGTTAGCCAGAATCTCTCCAGGCGGTGATTGGCATTATGGCGACCGTGTTCGGCTGCAAGGTGAGTTGGAAACCCCACCTGAGGAAGAGGACTTCTCCTATCGCAGTTACCTGAAACGGCAGGGGATATATTCATACATGCCGCGTGCTCGCGCCAGGTTGCTGCTGCGTGGTCAGGGCAACCCATTCTATACAGCGATATATGGATTAAGGGAACGCTCCCTTGAGACTGTTTACCGCCTGTTTCCCGACCCGGAAGCCTCATTACTGGCCGGGATTCTGCTTGGTGTTGAGACTGGAATCCCTGAGGATGTCCAAGATGCGTTTAGAAACACGGGAACCGCTCATATTATTGCGATCTCAGGATTTAACATAACGATCTTATCGGCCTTTTTTGTGTTCCTTTTTAACCACCTGTTGAGAGGGCACCGGCGTTTCCTGGCGGCGGGTATGTCTGCAGTCGTGATTGCACTCTATGCTGTGCTGGTGGGCGCTGATGCTGCTGTTGTGCGCGCCGCTATTATGGGTGGTCTTTCTCTTCTTGCGGCACTTGTGGGGCGCCGCCAGGATGGGCTTAACACGCTGGCCTTTGTGGCAGCTCTGATGGCGCTCTTCAACCCTGATGTCCTCTGGGATGTCGGTTTTCAGCTATCCTTCATGGCGACCTTGGGACTGCTGTTGTTTGCAGAACCGCTTTCAAATGCCTTTGTGAGACTAATTTCCCGTATATTGCCGGATACTAATGCGCAGCGTCTGGCAAGACCGGTGAGCGAGTATTTCCTGTTCACCTTTGCAGCGATCCTGACCGTCTTGCCGGTGATGATCTATCATTTCCAGCGCCTTTCGCTGGTCTCATTGCTTGCGAATCCTGCCATTCTACCTGCACAGCCCGCGGTGATGATTTTAGGCGGTTTGGCTGTGATCCTGGGTTTGATCCATCCGCCGCTCGGTCAACTGATGGCTTTGCTGGCGTGGCCATTCGTGGCGTATACCATCCGGATTGTCGAGCTGTTTGACCGCATACCGGGTCGAGTCATGGCATTGGGGGAAATATCGCTTCACTGGTTGATCCTTTTCTACCTTGTGCTCTTCACCTGGACCTTTTTAGGAGAACGTATCAAAGAATGGGTCGCTGAAAAGACTGGGGATCAGTCATCGACATTCACGTTCTTGCCTACCGCAACCCTGGCAGTCATGGGTATATTGGCAGTGGTGGTCTGGCGGGCTGCCTTAACCGTGCCAGACGGTCGGCTGCACCTGACTTTTATTGATGTGGGCAGTGGGGATGCGCTGCTGATTCAGACCCCCACCGGCAGGAATCTGTTGGTCGATGGGGGACCCAGCCCCAGTAAATTGTCAGATGGATTGGGTCGGCGTCTGCCGATCACTAACCGCCGACTTGATTTCCTGGTTGTGGCAGCCGCTGGAGATGGGCAGATAGCCGCCCTACCGCGTACGCCGGAGCGTTTCCCTCCTCACAACGTACTGTGGGCAGGTCCGACTGCCGGCACTAATAGCGCACGAGAACTACGGAAGGTGTTGGCTGAATCTAAAATCCCTGTAATCCCGGCTCTGGCGGGACACGTGTTGGAGCTTGGTGAAGGCGCCAGACTGCAAGTGCTTTCAGCCGGGAGTCGCGGGGCGGTATTATTGTTGGAGTGGGGGGACTTTAGAGCGCTCTTACCAATTGGATTGGATTTCGAGAGCATGGAGGGGTTGCAAAACGACCTGGACATGGTGCCGGTGGCCGTCCTGCTCTTGGCAGAAAGCGGCTACGCCCCGCTCAACCCGCCGGAATGGATCGATAGATGGAACCCGCAGTTGGTTGTGCTCAGCGTTGCCGCAGATGACCGGGACGGTCTGCCCAACCCGGAGACCCTTGAAGCCGTGGCGGGTTACTCTCTGCTGCGAACAGACTTGAATGGCTGGATTCATCTGAGCACAGATGGAGAGCAGATGTGGGTGGAGGTGGAGAGGAAATAGATTTTTAGACCGTAAAGGTTGATTTTATCTTTGGTGTTACTTAGAAGTCCACCCAATAAATCCCTTGACATAATATTTTTGTAGTACGATAAAGATGAATAAGGGAATTGCTGTCACTAATATAGAAGCTGCAGACAGGACACCCCAATCGACGCTGTATTGACCCTTTAACAAAGGTATGCGTTGAGTAGCGACCAGCTTATCAGGGTCGTAAAGGGTGATCAGAGCCATGAAGAAATCGTTCCACACCCAGGTGAATTGGAGAGCAGCAACTGACGCCAATCCGGGCAAGGATAAAGGTAGAATAATTTTGTAAAAAATTTGAATTCTAGTGGCTCCATCGATACTGGCTGCTTCTTCTACTTCTGCTGGTAGCGTAGTCAGATAATTCCTCATAAAGATCGTAATCCAGATAAGACCCCAGGCGGTATGAGTGACGATCAACCCAGTATAGGTGTTTAAGATACCCATATTTAACAGGGTTTGAAAGAGGGGAACAGCCACCATCTGTTGGGGGATAGATAGAAGCAGCACAATACCAATTAGAATTAATTTCCGGCCGGGAAAGCGCAGCCGCAGGAGCCCGTAAGCAGCAAGAGTAGCGATCATCAATGGCAGGATTGTGGCAGGAATGGTGACGATTAAGGAGTTTTTCAACCCCTGCCCGATAGGAGCTGTGGGATGGTTCCATGCATTCAGGAAGTTATTAAAGGAGATGGTTATTTCAGATATATTCCACCATCCGTGGATAAGTTCCCTTTGTGGTCTGATAGAAGCCATTAAAATCCCCATGAAGGGAATGATCCATACCAGACCTGCTGCCCAGGCTGTCAAAAAGACGGCTACACGTTCCCATTTGACACTTTTTTGTTTGATGAGCATTACTCACTCCTCCATATTCTGAGTAGAGCGTACAAGCCAAATCCCAATAGCCAGCGTCAATACTGTCATTAAAGTGGCAATGACTGCTGAGCGGTTGGGATCAAGCGCCCGGAATGCCAGGGAATACATTTGCAGAGCCAGGACTGTTGATGCTCCTCCAGGGCCGCCTCCCGTTGCGGTATACACCATATCGAATATTTTTAATTCCCAGAGAAGTGTCATTGCCACAACTGTGATGGTGACTGGTCGCAAAGATGGAACAGTAATATAGAAAAATTTCTTAAATGAGCTGGCTCCATCAACTTCGGCTGCTTCATATAATTCTTTTGGGATGGTCGCCAAACCAGATGAATAGAGTATTAGACTGAAGCCGGTCCACAATAAAACGGATCCTAGAATCAAAGCAAGCAAGGCGGTCTCCGGGTATACCGTCCATGAGCGCACATATTGGTCCAGCCCAAACAACCGGATAACGGCATTGAACACCCCAGAGTGTTCATCGAATATAAAACGAACGATTCCTCCGCCAACAACCATAGGAGTTATCATACCCAGAAAGATAACGGATTTAATAAACGAAGCACCCCACACATCCCTCAGCAGCACAGCTAAAATCATTCCCAACGAGATCACAAGCGGCAAATGGATAAGGATCCAAAAGGTGTTATGAAGGAGCGCTCCCCATGGGGGTGATTGAAGGGGGAACCGGTCCAGATTCAGCATGTCTTTGCTCAACAGGACCTCGGAAAAATTCTGCAACCCTACAAATTGCCCTTCTTTATTTAAAAAACTTAATGAGAGAGTTTTAACAGCCGGTATGATGACGAATATTGCGAGTAGGATAAGTGTTGGCGAGATAAAAAAAAGTACATCAAGCCACGGCCTGATCTTGTTCCGCATAATGAATTTCCTTACAGCACCTTTTTAGTAAGAATCGGTTCTTTTCCCGCCTCTATTTTGTATCCCTGTGAATAATCAAAACCACGTGTACAGTTAATGAAGGTGGTATTGGGGGGTAAGGGGTAATAGGTTCAGGGCAGCCTAGAGCATTATGATCAATGAGCGCTGCTTAGAACTTACCATACCTTACCCCCAGCAAACGATACCAAATACTATTCCACAGATAGTATCTTAGCTGAAGAGTCGTTCACGTAAAGTTGACTTATTTTGGTTTTGTTATTCCGGCATTTTTTCCTGAAGAGTTGTCAGGACATCATCCAGAGATGACGTCTGGACCCATAGTAAAGCGATCTGATCCCAGAAAGCAGTTTGCCATTCGCCTCCGATGGTATCATCAAGATCAGGCAAAACTTCGAACTCATTCACTTTCTCGGCAAGAGTTCTCTCGGATGGTGGATAAGCATCAAGAGGGAAATCAGACCGGCTGGAAAGCCTGCCACCTTCCTGAATACGGAGCTTCATTCCTTCATCGCTGACTACGTAAGCGATAAACTTCTTTGCATCATCAATGCGTTCTGTATACTTAGGGACGAACATCCAATCTGAACCACCTACGATGCTCTTAGCTCCAGGTAAAGGTAGAATTCCCAGATCCTCAGGATCATCTACATCCTCTGCAATCCAGTTACCGTAGTAGTGAAGGGCATAATCTCCTTCCCACCACAGATCGCCGGCTGCATGTCGCTCGACCGGGTCACTGAAAGCGCCACTCTCTATCAACGGAATGAGACGATCAGCAAAAATGGCTCGTACCTCAGGATCAGTCCATTTAACTGTCCCATCAATTATGCCTTTGACCATCTCGGGTCCACCGAAAGTGGCTATAAAATGTTCAACGATATCAGCTAATGGATACCCGGCGGGGGAGGTCAAGGGATTCTCGATATCTGGGATTTCGGCTAACTCATCCATTAGAACCAAGAATTCATCCCAGGTTTTGGGTTCTTCCAGCCCGTTGGCCTCGAAAACGGATTTGCGGTACCAGAATCCACCTTTCACCCACAAATACGAAGGAACACCAAAGACATTCTCGCCCACAATCACGGGATTTCCAAGAAATTCAACTCCCTCGGTCACGTCTGAAAGATCAACCAGGTGATCTGCGTTTTGCTCGATCCACCAAGGCCAAGCCATGATAAAAACGTCCGCCATAGGCTCTTCAGCCATAAATTGAGCTGGTAGAAGCGGACCTAAATCATCGGTCTTATAGGGGAGGACTTTCACTTGGATTCCGGTCTCTTTCTCGAATCCTTCAACGACAGGCAAAAACAGTTCCATCGCGTCCCCTGTCCAGGGAATTGTCACAGCGAGTGGAGAAGTATCGACTTCTACAGTGACCTCCACTTCCTTTATAACCTCTACTGGCACTTCCACTTCCTGTGTGACCACCACTTCTACTTCCTTCGTGACCACTACTTCAACTTCTTTGGTGACTTCTACAGTTTGAGGTGCACAGGCGCTCAATATCAAAGCGATCGACATTGCAATCATTAGAAATTTTTTCATTTTTTATTCTCCTTAGTAACTAAAGACTTGTTGGATATTTGTAGTGAACCCATAAAGTTGGACATTTATTTCGGATTTCTTTGCAGGATACCCACTCAGGCGGGATTATCAGCATGCTAATTTAGATAGCACCAGTGTCAGACGGCCCAAAGATGAATAGGGCGTCTAGAGTTGTATTCTTCTTATGTGAATTGTCCAATCTGTTGATGAGCACCAAAAAAGGAACGACATTCTGATATGTGCACCTCCTTTCCTATTAAATCTATTAAGTTGTCCCTCGTTCAATGAGTTTAAGCTGCACGAAATTGTTCTGTATGGGTCGAGAGGGATCTGATATTTGCGCAATTAACTGTTCGGCAGCCAATTTCCCAGAATCGTCGAGTGCTTGATCAATCGTCGTAAGATCTAAGTATTCAGAAAAATCGGTGTTGTCAAAACCGATGAGTGCCATGTCATCCGGTATCTGATGATGCTTTTTACGAGCGATTTTCAGGACTCGCATTGCTAAATCGTCTGAAGCTGCGAAAATAGCTGAGGGCGGCTCGTCCATTTCAAAGAGTTCGTGTATTTGGGTATCTTCTTCTGGTGGAAAAACTGTCAATTTCACATAATCATCTGTGAAAGGAAGCCCATGTTGGAGAAATGTTTTTCTGTACTCATCGAATCTCTTGTCTTCCGGTCGCAGCGAATACTCCGGGAGCACAGCGTCTCCAACATATGCGCAGCGAGTATGTCCCTTTTTTAGCAAATATTCTGCCGCCATTCTTCCACCAAGCCTGTCATCAATTTCAAGGCTGCTAAAACCAGGTACCCGATTCTCGATAAATATTGTTGGAAGTTGACTCTGACGCATCCTTTCAGCATGTTCACCACTCATGGGAAGCGCAATAATAATTAATCCATCCAGACGTTGAGAAAAGGGCAGTGTTGTATAGTAGCCTTCCAATCGTGACATGGTGTCAACGGGATAGATAGTGAGATCGTATTGCGTTTCTACAAATGCCCCCGCTATGCCACGCAGCCTCTGAACGAATGACAAAACGGTAAAGAAAGGAGTAATAATCCCAATGCGTCCGAGTTCTTTACGAGCTCTTTCGCGTGCAGCTTCCTTTGGAATAAAACCAAGCTGGTCTATTGCTTTTAAGGTTTTGTCCCGTTTTTCTTTACTAACCCGCTCTGGTGAATTTAGTACGCGTGAAACCGTTGCAATGCTAACCCCTGCATCTTTTGCTACATCGTAGATGGTAGCTTTCTTTGTTTTTACCATAGAAATACGCCCGTGTGTAAGCGCTTTCATGATAGCTCTTACAAAGAATAGCAGATATTGATTTACATGTCAAGTGCTTTCCTTCACAATGTTCCTTTACAAACGAACCTATTTTTCGGGTGTAATTAGCTTAGGCAAGACTGCCTGCCTGCAGAACGAGGAGAAATTGACAGGTTTTATTATTGATCCCATGAACTATCGCACTCTTCTTCACATTATCCCTTAGAAAATAATTTCCCCGAGTTGCTGACGAGTTGTCTAAAACCCAAAGGATTGACTATCTTTGTATTTATTCCTCTAAAAAAGTTCCTGGTTTCTTATCACCAAGATAACCAAGCCCATGCCGTGCATCAACATCCGTTTTCGGCTGAACCCCACAAGTGATTCCCCCCTACTTCAAGCGAGAGATACGCTGTTTCGAACTTGTATAACTTCAGCCATGATGCTCACCGCGATTTCGCCTGCAAGCCGCGCACTAATATTGAGACCAATGGGCGCATGCAGGCGCGCGATCTGCTCATCAGTCAATCCTGCTGTACGCAAACGTTCGATTCGCTTTTGGTTAGTGCGCCGGCTTCCTATGGCTCCCACATAGCGCGCCTTACTCCTGAGGGCAACCTGCAGGGAGGGGTCATCCAGCTTGGGGTCGTGCGACAGGACGACGATGTATGCCGAGTTGTTGAGAACCATCCCCAGCAGGGCTTCTGAAGGCCACTCTTGAACCAATTCGCTGGCATGCGGGAAGCGTTCACGGGTAAGGAATGCACGCCGTGGGTCGACCACGATGGTATCAAATCCTACTATTCGGGCTATGGATACTAGCTTTTCTGCTATGTGAACTGCGCCTACGATTATCAAGCGCGGCGTGGGTGGGTACACTTCAATGAATACCGAAGTATCTTCTAGATCCAGTATCCCCCCAGTCTCTTTTCCCAGCATTTCAAGTGCGGTACTGACGATAAGGTTGGTTTGTCCGGGGATATTAAGGTCCCCTTCGGTGCGCCCATTCTCCAGCACGATCAATTTTCGGTTGATATATTCGGGCGGACCTTTCAACGTGCCGGCTACTGCGATTGGTTGGCGATTTTCTAAATGCTGCTTCAACGAGCTGTAAATGCCATCCAGGGCGGAAAAAGGCTCCACAAAAACCTGGATCGTGCCGCCGCAGGGCAGACCCACATCCCATGCATCTTCGTCGGCGACCTGGAATGTCAGCAAACTGGGTTTGCCCGTATCCAGGACCGATAAACCTTCGTCGATTACTGCGCCTTCCACGCAGCCGCCGCTTACCGAACCCGCGATGCTCCCGCCGCGGGTTAAGACAAGTTTTGAGCTAACCGGACGCGGCGCCGACCCCCACGTTTTTACAACGGTTGCGACCGCTATCTGCTCGTTATTTTGACGCCATGTTTCCAGGCTGTCTAGCACATCTCTCATCTTGGCAATTGATTACTCGATTATGACCTTTTTTTCGGTCAGTAAATGCACCCGTGATGAACAGTAGGACGCGGTATCTTTACATACACGATTCATATTCCCGGCGAATTACTCCCACCACGTTCGAGGTGATCATGCGCTTGGCAGTAGCCATGCCGTTGCGAACCGCTAGGGCTTTGCTGCGACCGTGTCCGATGAACATCGGGAACTGCACACCCAGCAAGGCGGCTGCTCCAATTCTGGCGTAATCGTTGATTGAGCGTATATTTTCTAAATGATCCTGCAGCAAGGAAGCTGCTCCAGATGAAAGCTGCGGCAGGATGTCCTGAACCTGAGCCAGTAGAGCAGCAATTACCCCTTCGATAGTCTTAAAGAGCACGTTCCCCGTAAAGCCGTCGCAGACGACCACATTGACGTCGCTTGCAAAAATTGTATGCCCCTCAACGTTACCTGCAAACAATATATTTTTGGCTGCAGTAAGTAGTTGATAAGCGTCCCTCCCCACCTTATTGCCTTTGTTTGATTCAGAACCATTAGAAAGTAAGCCGATTCGTGGGTGAGCAATACCGCCAGCATAGTGTGCGTAAGCCGATCCCATGCATGCAAACTGGAGTAATTGTTTGGGACGCACCTCGGTGTTTGCGCCTGCATCTATCAGGTAAACATCCTTTCTCAATCCTAGGAGGGGGACTATTGCGGCTGGTCGTTCCACTCCTGGAATGCGCCCAAAGTTAGACATGGCTGCGATTAAACCTGCTCCTGTGTGACCCATTGTCAGAACGCCATCGGCATGCCCTTCAGTTACCGTCCGGCAAGCTACATTGATGGATGCGTGTGGCTTATTGCGAACTGCATTTACTGGACTTTCGTCCATATGGATCACGTCGTGGGCGGGAATAATATCCAGCTGCAGGTCGTCTGTTTGATCCCTAGATAATTCATACCGGATTGCATCAGGATCGCCAACCAGTGATACTCTCAAATTTAAGTCTCGTGCACCCTGAATTGCCCCGGCGACTATCTCTGCGGGAGCGTGGTCGCCGCCCATAGCGTCTACGGCTATATGAACCATATTCATTGCTCTATGACCTCTTTTTGACCAAAATCCAATTGATTAGAAATCACCATAAAATGTTTTTCTGTTATAACCAATTATAGTCTTATTAATATAACATAAGCCCGGTAATATTTCCCCTTTATTTTAGAGAGCGAATCTAGTAACATAGTATCGTGACCAAGGAATCGTATTTTACACCCGATAATATCCATGAAGTTGCAGAGGATCTGCTTCAATGTACTGCATCGTTGAGGAGACACCGTGCTTCCCTAAAGATGCCTCGCCACTCGGCTCTCCTTGTGTTAGATATGCAGGAGTATTTCTTGGATCCCGCATCGCACGCATTTGTTCCCAGCGGTCATTCCATAATCCCCGGCATTCAAAAATTGATCACAGCCTATTCTCAAAGGGATAAGCCTGTCTTTTTTACCCAGCACATAAACACTCATCAGGATGCTGGCATGATGTCTTCCTGGTGGAGCGAATTGATCGTGGAGACCGACCCATTTTGTGAGTTAACAGACAGGCTTATAATGAAGAATAAAAGCGTGATAAAGAAGTGCCAGTACGATGCTTTCTTCAATACTGATCTGAAAGAAATCCTGGTGAGCAAATATATTACCCACGTAGTAATTTGTGGTGTAATGACCCATTTGTGCTGTGAAACTACTGCCCGCTCCGCCTTCATGCACGGCTTTGATGTCTGGTTTGCTGTTGACGGCACAGCTACTTACAACAAGGATTTCCAGCGCGCAACCCTGCTAAACCTGGCGCATGGATTTGCCACACCAGTGCTGGTCGACGAAATCTTAACCGCTTTACACGAAGATGAAAAAAGTTGAGGATGTAACGATTATCGGGGCAGGTCCAGCTGGTATTGCTGCTGCTATCCAACTCAAGCGTTATGGCATTAAACCCTTGCTGCTTGAAAAGAATATGTTGGGGGGCTTGGTAAGAAATGCGAATCTGGTAGAAAATTACCCGGGCTTTCCGGTCGGAATTTCAGGACTGCATTTAATCAGTCTTTTTAAGGAGCAATTAAACAACTTTTCCATCCAACCAATCAAAGCTGGCGTTACCAGGGTGGAGTTTGAGGATGGTTTATTTCTCGTTGAAACTGGAACAAGCGCATATTACTCAAAAATTATCGTCATCGCATCAGGAACGAAACCTGTGCAATTGACCGGTTTTGAGATTCCAGCAAGTCTCCAAGGCAAAATGCATTACGAAGTTTTCCCACTTCTTCAAGAAAGTGGAGTAGTCATCGCAATTGTTGGCGCTGGTGATGCTGCTTTTGATTATGCTTTGAACCTCGCCAAGCGCAATCAAGTCATCATTCTGAATAGAGGTTTTACCCATAGATGCCTCCCGTTGTTGTGGGAACGCGCAGAACTGGACCCCAATATCCGCTACTTCGATAACGCTTGTATTGAGAGAATCTATTCAAATCGAGAAGGGGGGATGATGGTACAATATAAAGTAATTGAGGGGACTTCTAGTTTCCAAGTCGATTACCTGGTCGGAGCGATTGGCAGGGTCCCATACATTGATTTTATGTCAGATCAAATCACGGAGCAGAAGGAAGCATTGCAATCTGCAGGACTTCTCTATTTTATCGGAGATGTCAAAAATGACATCTACCGGCAGACTTCTATCGCTGTTGGAGATGGGATCAGAGCTGCGATGCAAATTTTCCGCACAGAAAAGGGATTGTTTTAATGAGAATTATTGCTTCAACTGGAAGGGATGACGTTGCGACAATCTATGTTGCTGAATTTGGTCCTGGAGAATGGGTAGAGTTTGTAGAAGCCGTATCACCACCGTTCCCGCGTGATAAAAAGTGGGTGCTCTTGATTTCAACGCTTCACGGCTGTCCGGTGGAATGTGCAATGTGCGACGCGGGTGGGTTCTATAAAGGTAAAATTTCAAAGGAGGGAATCATATCGCAGATCGATTACCTGGTCCGCAAACGATATCCAGATGGCGTCGTTCCGTGTAAGCAGTTTAAAATCCAGTTTTCCAGGATGGGGGAGCCAGCTCTAAATCCAGCAGTGCTCGATGTTATAGAAGAACTGCCAGACCTTTACGATGCCCCCGGATTAATGCCCTCGCTATCAACGATTGCTCCTTTTGGGACGGACCAGTTCTTCAATCGTCTCTTGGAGATTAAAAACAAACACTATTCAGGTGGGAATTTTCAATTCCAGTTTTCTATCCATACCACCGATGAGAGCAGACGTCGCGAAATCGTACCGGTTAAAACGTGGGATTTTGAGAAGATGTCCGCCTATGGAGAACATTTCTATGAAGAAGGTGACCGCAAGGTCACATTAAACTTTGCACTCGCAGCGGGTATGCCGGTCGATGCAAGCGTATTGCGTAGTTACTTTTCCCCGGATAAATTCCTGATCAAGATCACCCCTATCAACCCCACTTATAAAGCGCTGGACAGTGGATTGTCTTCGTATATTGATATCTCTAAGGAGAAAAGCGATTACAAAGTTGTGCGGGATCTGGAAGCTGTTGGCTACCAGGTTATCCTGAGCATTGGCGAAGTCGAAGAGAATCTGATTGGCAGTAACTGCGGTCAATTTGTGGTTAGACATATCTCCCGCCCCTGGGAGATCGCGGGCGGATATACTTATGAGGTTGAACGCGACGAGATATTGGATATTTGATACGGTATCTATCGGAGTTTGTGCTCTACACTAATTAGATTGTAACAAGGAGCATGGAATAGTATGTCTAAAATGCTCAAAATCATTATTATTGTTGTCCTAGTAATCGTTGTCTTGGGCTTGATCCTGTGGGGTGCCTGGTTTTGGTTCTCACGCCAGGCGTTTCCGGAGACGAGCGGCACTATCATGGTGCCCGGTTTGAGTCAGCCAGTTGAAATCGTCCGCGATGAATTCGGCGTGGCTCATATCTACGCCCACAATGCTGAAGATCTCTTTTTCGCCGAGGGTTACGTCCATGCCCAGGAACGTTTCTGGCAGATGGAATTTCGACGCCGCCTCGGAGCAGGCAGGCTTTCAGAGATATTAGGAGAGTCCGCTCTCAGCACAGACAAATATCTGCGCCATTTTGGTTTCCACAATCTAACCAGCGAATCATATCGTATGCTTGATGTGGAATCTCGCTCCATTATCGACGCCTACACAGCCGGCATTAACGCCTATATCGGGGACCGGGAGCCATCGCAGTTGGGACTCGAGTTCGCCCTTTTAGATTTACAGGGTGTGGAGGTCGAGGTCCAGGAATGGACCGCGGTGGATTCCATGATTTGGGCCGAGATGATGATCTTCGACCAGTCGGACCAACTGCGAACGGAGTTGAAGAATATCGACATGCTGGCGTCAGTGGGATGGGATATGTACGCTGACCTGCACCCTCTTTATCGCGATGATCGCCCGGTCATCATTCCATCTGATGAGCTTGATTATCTTGAAGATATCGAAGAGAGCTTAGTTGCTGAAATCGGAGCAGACGGGTTTCAGTATCTGTTTGATCTGAGGGTGGTATTATCAGATGCCAAGGTTGCACCTCCACTCCTGGCGGACATGGGTTTCTTATCATCCGGCGGATCCAATAGTTTTGCTATCTCCGGCGAAAACACAACAACTGGAATGCCGCTGTTGGCAAATGATCCCCATATGGGCGTCAATATGCCTGCCTTGTGGTACGAGATCGGTATGCACTGTGTTGAAAAAAACAAGGATTGTATATATAACCTGCGCGGCTTCTCGCTGCCTGGTGTGCCGGGCATCCTGATTGGTCACAACGACCGCATAGCTTGGGGGTTAACCAACGCTGCTTTTGACGCCGAGGATGTGTTTATCGAACGTGTTAATCCAGATAACCCAAACCAGTATGAGGTGAACGGCGACTGGGTGGATATGGATATCCGCCGCGAGGAGATCAAAGTACACGGCCTTGATGAACCGACGGTGTTCTTCGTGCGCAAAACCCGCAATGGGGTTATTGCCACTGATTCGATGGTCGATCAAACGATGTTCTCTCACGATGATGAGGCTCCAGAGTTATTTGCACTGTCCTACGCTTGGACAGCGCTTGAACCGGTTCAAACGCTCGAGGCAGTACTTAAGGTCAACGGTGCGCAGAACTGGGATGGATTCCTGGAAGCGCTGCAGCAATTCGATACCGGCAAACAAAACTGGTTGTATGCTGACGTGGATGGTAATATCGGCTACATCATGCCCGGCAAGGTGCCCATCCGCGCTGGTGGTGATGGCTCACTACCGGTACCGGGCTGGAACGATGATTACCAATGGACCGGCTTCATTCCTTATGAAGACATGCCCAGAGTATTTAATCCTGCCCAGGGTTTTATTGCCACGTCCAACAACCCGCAGATCAGGGCTGGGGATTATCCTTATTTGATTAATGTCAGCCAGGACCGCGGCCAGCGAGCACAGCGCGCCACGGATATGATCCAGAACGACCCGGACGGCTTATCCATGGAGGATATGACTGCCATTCAAACTGATAATAAGAGTATTTCGGCGTTGGAAATTATTTCTTACCTAGAAAACTTAACTTTTGATGATTCTCTTGTATCTGATGCACGTGACCGGCTGCTCCAATGGGATGCCCAGATGGTTATGGACAGCCCAGAAGCGGCACTTTTCAATATCTTTTGGGTTCATCTGCTAGCAGGAACATTTCACGACCAGCTTCCACCCGATCTCTACCCGAATGGCGATCACATTACTTCCGA
>Ga0114922_10001638_pt1 | contig 21231 bp, 19 predicted proteins | sample AartaG_FD_100975 | JGI IMG/M metagenome (GOLD analysis project Ga0114922, IMG submission 100975) | Deep subsurface microbial communities from Aarhus Bay to uncover new lineages of life (NeLLi) - Aarhus_00045 metaG | ecosystem: Environmental > Aquatic > Marine > Oceanic > Sediment | place...
GCTGATATTGCCGGCAACGTAATTGTCCTCCAATTGCTTGACCTGAAAGGCCAGTTCGACAATCGAGTTTTCAATAAAATCCCAATCCTGATTGGTCTCCGGATTCGACAGCTCAGCTTCGAGGCTGGCTAACCGGTTTTCTAAACCAGATATATCCGGCTTACTTGCGGCAACGCTCGACACCTGCTTTTCAAGGCCATTCAGACGGCTCTCAAGACTGGAAATATCCCGACTGCTTTGGGAATCCTCATTAATCCGCTGTTCAAGATTGTTAATCTTCGACTCGAGTTTATCGAGCTTTTCCAGTATCAATGAAAATCCCTGGGCATTTATTGTCGAAGCCCCTAAGAAAACAAGTAGTACAGCTGCAATAATTACTTGTTGTAAAATAAATTTGTTCACTTCTCCTCCTTTCGTTTAGAATTGATTTTTTTATTCCATTAAAACTATGTTAGTCTTAATGTCTTCTGATTCGGTATATTAAGATGGTGATATTAAAAACGTATCGACATTGTAACACCTTGCAATGCAACACATAACAGTGATATTGCTGGGGTAAAATAAAGCGTATATCGGGTATGATTAAATAAAACTACCTATTAATTTAAAGGTCTTTACTGAGTGGAAAATTTATATCTTTTCAGACTATTTTGAAAGGGCAACGTTTGTATCGATTAATTTATGTTCGATCGCAAGTTTGACAAAATCTGCCGATGATTTTAATTTCAGCTTTTTCTTAATATTGGCGCGATGGCAGTCTACTGTCTTCGAAGAGATTTTTAAATCCTCAGCAATTATTCTTGTAGTTTTACCCTGACCGATCAGGCCGACTATTTCTGTTTCTCGCTTTGACAGGTTTAAAATTTGAGTTTTAAGATTCGCTGTTTCCGATTCTTCTTTTATTCTGTAATCAATGAAACCGTCAAAAACGTTTCTAATTGCCTGTTTAAATACGGCTGGAGCGTCTTCCTTAATAAGATAACCTTCGACTCCTATCTCTTTTGCCTTAGCGATATAATCTCGATTATCATACATCGTAATAAATATGACTTTAACTTCCGGTTTGGTTTTTTTAATCAATTCCGCGGTATCCAGCCCATTCAAACCCGGCATAGATATATCCATAACCACAACGTCAACATCTTTTGACTCCAATATTGTTAAAGCTCCATTCCCGTTTATGGCCTTGCCGACAACTTCCATATCGTCTTCCAGGCTGATTAGATGTTCCAGACCTAATACGATAACAGGATGATCGTCCACCAGAACAATTTTAATTTTTTTATTCATAACAATTTCCTAAATATATGGCAATTGAACTTCTATTGTAGTGCCGCTCGTGGGTTTCGAACCTATTTTAAAACTACCACCCAGGTTTTCAACCCTGCTGCGAATTCCTTTAAGTCCATATTTATCCTTTTTAGTTGTGCTCATATCAAATCCAATTCCATTATCGGTAATTTTTAAATTTATATCATTTTTTCTTTTAGTAATTGAAAGCGTCAGGTTTTTAGCATTTGAATGACGGATAACATTAGTTACAGCTTCCTGGATAGTTCTATATAACGTGGTTTTTATTACTATATCGCTGTTTTCAATTTCCCTTGATATTTTTGAATCTATTTCCAATTTGGCATAAGTTTTTATTTTTTCCAGATAGTCGCTGATTGCATATATGATGCCGTCCTGTTTAATATTGGCTGGAGCTAAGTTATAACATACTTTTCGAAGTTCTGAGGATAAATTTTTACTTGTATCTATAATCGAATCGATGAACGGTTCAATTTCGTCGTACCTTTTGAGTGAAATAAGCTCTTTAATCATATGGCAATTGAGCTGCAGCGAGGTAATTGTCACGCCCGCTTCATCATGGATTTCAGCGCTGATTTTTCTTCGCTCATCCTCCTGGCTTTCCAACAATTCTTTTGAAAGTTTTTTTATTCTTTTCCTACTGTTTTCGATCAGGGTTAGATCCTCGGCCTCTATGATAAAACCTGAAAGTATGTTATTAGATTGATATAGGGGAACAATTTTTAATTGCGTGGGTATTATCCGCCCGTTTTTGTGAATCAGATCAACGTATTCATCGTAAATACCCTGCTTTAATGTGCGACTGAAAATATCTGCTGTTTTTTCAGGTTCTTTGACTAATTTATCTAAGGTAAGATCCTTTATCGCTTCATCCGAGGAATAACCAAGCATATCTTCTGAGTAATCGTTCCAGATAATATATTTCCCCTCGGGATTAGTTACACCAAGATGTAAGGGCAAAAACTTGATAGTGTTTTTATACATCCCTTCAGATTTCTTCAACTTTTTTTCTGTTTTGGCAATCTGTTCACTTAAAAAAGCAACCACGCAGGCAATAACTATTAGCAGAATTGACCGAAAAAAATCATTGACAATTGTTACATCCTCTCTAAGGAAAACATGGCCGAATATAAGTAATGCCGCCAAAAATAATGCAACCATCAAACCTTTTCTTTTCCACCAAAGCGAGGACAGGATAATCGGTATGTAAAAAAAGTGGCTGAAAACTGCGCCGATTCCATGGACACTATGGAAATAGTATATGAGAAAACAGGAGACGGCTAAAAGAATAGACATAATCGCAATTCTATATTTTGGGCCGGGACCTGACGATTTTAATTTTTTCATATTCCTTATTTCCAGACCTCTGTTTTCACAGACACTTCAAAGCCTGGTTAATCCATATAACTTAGATATTTAATCGTCATTTCCAATGAATAAATTACATAGATTCAAAAGGGTTTTTTATTTTTAGGCAAAGAATAAGTAAGTTATGATTTTGCAAACAGCAGTAAAACAGCGCTTAAAATTTTACTATATTATCATAATTAGCATATTTTAGCATATGTTATTATTTCTAAGTTTGGCCAAAAAATATTTATAATATCTTGTATTGCTAAATAAAATACCCCGCGCTTAAAAGAATTACACAGGGCGTGAAAAACTGGTGGGGGGAGGATTCGAACCTCCGAAGGCTGAGCCGACAGATTTACAGTCTGTTCCCTTTGGCCGCTCGGGAACCCCACCCTTAATACTGACAATCAATGTTGAGTCAGACAATCGTGCTGCCAACTTGCAAGCTATCCAATTAAACCGGTGTAAGAACTTGATTAACTAATCGGTAGAAAAACAGCATACTTAAAAACCACATCCGGTCTTATACTGCATTGCCTTTCAACAATATTACCATTTCAAAGAACAAAACCAGCGCCAAAGCGACTTGCCTATAATACTTGAAATAAGTTAAAAATCAAGATTTTTATTTATTCATGTCGGTTAAAGCTGAAAACTCAATTATCAATTAAATATTACAATGAACTCAAATTCGGTATCAACATGTACCATACGGTTTAACGGGTCTTGAAAATATCAGTGATATTCTTCGGCAATTTTCATTGACTTTCATATATTGAGAAATTAAAATTATAGGTTTATAATGAATAAATGGATGATAATAAAAGTTGTCCGAATTGAAAAGACGCTGACGAAGAAATATGGCATAAAACCCTTTGATAACAAAAAAGACCCGCTTTCCGAGTTGATATTCACGGTACTTTCGCAAAACACTACCGATATCAACAGGGATCGGGCATTCAGATCTTTGAAAAAGAGGTTCTCAACCTGGGAGGATGTCGCCAAAACCACGCCGGCAAAGCTGGCAGCAGCCATTAAAGCAGGAGGGTTGGCGAAAATAAAAGCGGTCAGGATATTGAAAATGCTAAGGGATATAAAAAATACGCACAGCCATTTGAACCTCGATTTTTTACATAACTGGAATGATGACCGGATCAGAGGCTATCTATTGAAAATTGATGGCGTCGGTCCCAAAACCGCAGCCTGTGTGCTGGCATTTTCTCTTGGCCGTAATATCATGCCGGTGGATACTCATGTTAGACGCGTTTCTTCAAGGCTTGGCATTTTGCCGGCGAAGATGTCCGACCGAACCGCCCATGAGTATTTTTGCCAGTTTATAGAGTTTGTCAGTTTGTACCAGTTTCATCTTAACCTTATCGAACACGGCAGGAAAGTTTGCCGGGCAAGGAAGCCGCTTTGCGTTAAATGCTTCCTGAAACGGTCGTGCAGTTATTATTCTAAAAGGAATGACAGCAGGAGAACTGAGATTTGATCAGAACACTAAAATATAATGCTGAATCGGGCTTTCAGGTTTTTGAGGGTGTTTTACCCTTCATTGAATTGATCGATTCTCAGGACAGCTCCTTCTGGATAGATTTTGAAAATCCCACCGAGGAAGAATCTTATATCCTGTATTCCGATTTCAAATTTCACCCACTGATTATTGAGGATACTATCGAAGCCTCCTACCCCAAGCTGGATGTTTTTAAAAACTACCTTTACATGGTCTTTCGCACAACAGATTATTTAAAAAAGGGAGAACTCGGCTCCAGAGAGATAGATTTTTTCCTGGGTAAAAACTATGTCGTCACTTACCACCGGGAAAAATTTCCCATCCTTGACCGTCTGGCCGAAAAATGTCAACGAGATGACAGAATTTTATCACGGGGAGCCGATTTCATATTTCATACAATTGTTGACAACCTGGTGGATAACTTTATCGATACGCTCAAACTGGTGGCAAAAACCATAGATTCTTTTGAGGCGGAGGTATTCAGCGGTAACCCCGACAAGGAGATATTAAAAAAGATATTCGAATTGAAAGAGGATATCGCCGAATTGAAAAGGACCGCCCTGGCTCAAAGAGATATAATGTGGCGTTTTTCGCGAGGGGAGTATAAGCTTACCAGCCCCGAGTCGCTGATATACTTTAGAGATATATACGATCACCTCTCGCATGTCAACGATATGGCCGATCATTTCCGCGACCTTTTAACCTCTGTGATGGAAGCATACTTCTCAGTTTCCTCGGATAAAACCAACAAGATCATGAAGACTCTTACAGTATTTACAGCAATGTTGCTGCCGCTGTCGGTTATCGCCGGTATCTATGGAATGAACTTTGTCAATATGCCGGAACTGCATTGGGATTTAGGTTATTATTTTACTTTATCTTTGATGGTTGCAGTCATGGGCGTAACATTATTAATATTCAGGATTAAAGGCTGGTTATGATTGCCAATGATGAGCCAGAACGCCTGAAGCTCACCAAGCTTGAGAACCTGAGCAAACAGAAAGCGAATTCATGGAGGGATTATGGATAATATAAATTTAATAAGAGTAGGGTTTTTGGCCCCCGAGTTTAAAATCTTAGACGCTGATGGTGAGATTGACGATCCGGTAAAACGGTCGAGCAATACCTATACTTGCCTTGTATTTATCAACCCTGATGATACTGGAGCCAAATTAATTTCCGAATTAGAACAGGATTTGCCGAATATCTCAAGCGGTATAGAGCTTTCTTTATCCGTCATTGTGCCCGCCAAGCTTAAACAGGCAAAAAGGTTTAAAGATGAAGCCGGTTTTATTTCCCGTCTCTTTTGTGACAGCGATCTGCGTATCGGAAGGCAATTCAGTATCATTGATTCATCTCTGGCTCGCCCGTCATACCACCCTATGATATTTATTATCGGCAATGACAACAACGTTCGATACAGACAGGTCCTCGACCCTAAGATTTTTGATATAAAAAAGTTTCGAACTTCCGTAAGTGAATTAATTTAAAATAAATCGAGTTAATGAATTAAAAAAATGAATTTGAAACTATTGCCCTGTTATAGAAATATTGTTATGGCAACCTGTCATTGTGAATCCACCCCTGGCGGATTATGCAATCTAAACGCTTTATAGGTCAAAAGATTGTACCAACGTGTTATGAAATTGAATTGCTTCGCTCCGTATATGACAGGTTTAGATAACATTATTTACAGGACATGAGATTATTTATGGTGAATATCGTTTTTTGACTGGAGCAAAACTCACCGAAAGGATACGGAGTGACATTAAAAATCCTGCTTACTCTAACATTAACAGTTATTATATTAATAACTAATTCATATACACATGCCCAAACCGGCATCACCGTTGAAGACGCTATTGAAATGGCTTTAGAGAATAATGAATCGTACCTGAAAGCCAAAAATGAACTTGAAAAAGCCCAAAACTCGGTAACAGAAGTCAAGGCATCAGCTTTTCCTCAACTTACTACCGGATTGAACCTTATACACAATTGGGAGCTTCCCACTATTATAATCCCCGAATATGGGGAAATTACGATGGGCACAGTTAATAATTTAATGGCCAACTTGACGATTACCCAGCCTATCTATAATGGCGGGCGGGTATTCACTGCCTGGAGCATCGCCCGATCGTATAAGAAATTTTCACGTCACCAGCTGGAGATGAGCAAAAAGCAGTTAGAGCTTGGTGTAATCAACGCTTTCTGGATAGCGGTAATGACTGATGAGCTGTCAAGGGTAACAGGACAATCCCTCGAACTGGCCGAAGAGGGGCTTGATGTTGTAAAAAAGATGGAAGCCCAGGGAACTGTTTCGGAATTTGATGTGCTGATGGCGGAAGTCAGAGCGGCTAATATAAGGCCCAAACATATTGAAGCACAGGCGGCCTCGGAAATCAGCCTGAAAGCTCTTAACAATATCATCGGCCTACCGGAGGATGAGAAAACCAACCTTATTTTCGATATGGACAGCGCCCTTTATTCAATGCCTGACCTTGATCTTGATTCTATAAAGACTGCTTGTATCGAAAGAAGACCGGAAATCAACATGATGAGGCTTCAAACCAGCATCATGAAAAAGGCGGTCTCAATTGCCAAAGCCGGATACAGACCATCGATAAATTTCATGTCCTCCCTGCAATTCCAGGCACAATATGACGCAAATAGATGGCCGAATTTCAATGATTGGATACGAAGTTCTTATTCGGCAATTACTATTTCAATTCCGATATTCGACTCTTGGCGGACTCCGGCAAAAGTTAAACAGGCTAAGTTAGATTTGGCCCAGGCAAAATTGACCGAAAAGGAATTCGAGGAAAATATAAGGCTTGAGATAGAACAAAGCTGGTGGAATTACCAAAAGGCTCGCGAGAGTTTAGCCTCCCAGGGACAGGCTGTCGAAATGGCTAAACGCGGGTTGGATATCGCCCGGGTCAGATACGAAAACGGGGTGGGTACCCAACTTGAATTATTCGAATCGGAAGTAGCCCTGGCTATGTCTGAAACAAACCGGGTTCAAGCCTTTTATAATTTAGTTACCGGTTATGCGGCTTTACAAAAAGCTTTAGGCGAGGAAGATCTAATCAAATAATTGGAGTTATTATGAAAAGATATAAATATTTATTTATCGGTTTTTTGAGTGTCGCTTTCATCGCCGGATGCGGTTCAGATGAAAAAAAGAATGCTTATATTCAGAAAGTATTTGTAGAAGTCGATCGGGTTGACTATGGCGATATAACCGTTACCAAAACATATTCAGGAACCCTTGAGGGAGCCGAACAATCGATAATCTATGCCTCCATTCCCGAAAGAGTTGTCGAAATACCCATATCAGAAGGACAATATGTTAAAAAAGGACAACCCGTAATCAAACTCGATAAAAGCGGACCGGCGTCTCAGTATAATCAGGCATTCGCTGTATATCAAAATGCCCGAGACAATTACGAGAAGATGCAAAAACTATACGATCAAAAGGCGATATCTGAATTGAGCTACAAAGGCGCTAAAACATCCTATGAGGTCGCCAGGGCTAATTTTAACGCCGCCAAAGCTACCGTCGAATTATCCTCGCCGATAAATGGTATAGTCACTGATATCGCCGTCAACCTCGGTCAGCAGGCTCCTCTGGGAGCTCCCATAGCCACGGTCGCCAATACTGATAAAATGAGGTTGACGCTTTTTGTCGGGCTAAAAGAGGTTAATAAGCTGACTGGCAGCAAATTGGCGGAGGTTTTCATCGATTCGAACGAGCCAATTCCGGCGATGATTGTGGAAAGCTCGCGTTCGGCGGATCCTGAGACAAGGCTGTTCCGGATCGAATTGGAGATGAATAATCCCGGTGATTTGCTCAAACCCGGTATGTATGCCCGCGCCAGGGTCGTGGTCGATGATTTAAGTAATGTTCTCACTATCAGCAACAGCGCCATCTTCTCAGAAGAAGGAATCACCAAAACATATTTTGTCAAAAACGATACGGCCTTTGTTCGCACAATCGAAATCGGGGCTACCGATGGCGAAAGATCTGAGATCATATCGGGAATTAAGGCCGGCCAGCAGGTCGTGACAGTCGGCAAAAGCAGCCTGCGCGACGCTACGCCGGTAATTATTTCAGAAAAGGATGCGGAAAATGTATCTGGCTAATACGGCTATTAAGAGACCGGTTTTCACTGTCATGGTGATAGTCGCCATGATTGTTCTGGGGTTAGCTTCCTTTACCCAGATGAATACCGAGTTGATGCCGGATATTGAATTTCCCTTTGTAATTATATCTACGGTATATGTTGGCGCAAGCCCCGAGTCGGTAGAATCTGATGTTACAAAAAGGATCGAGGATGCAGTAAATACAATCGCCGGAATAAAAAGAACCCAATCATTTTCGCGTGAATCATATTCTATAGTATTCATAGAATTTACGCTTGAGACCGATGTCGATATCGCCGCTCAGGATGTTCGTGACAAAATCGCCGGCATAACTCAAGATTTGCCAACTGATATCGAGCCGCCGGTTATTCAAAAATTCGATTTCGCCTCACGTCCGGTAATAACGCTTTCCATCTCCGGTGAACGCTCCCAGAAAGAGCTGACTGGTTTTGCCAAAAACTTCTTAAAAAGGCGATTGGAAACTGTTTCGGGAGTCGGTTCGGTTGAAATCATAGGCGGCAGCGCCCGTGAAATACAGGTGCTTCTTGATCTCGATAAAATAAATGCTCTCAGTATAGTTCCCAATCAGATCAGCGCCGCCATCCTATCCTCCAACCTGGAAGTTCCCGGTGGAAAACTCAGCCAGGGCAACCGTGATTTGATGATTAGAGTAATGGGGCGCGCCGCCTCAGTAGATGACTTAGCTCAAATAATCGTTTACAACTCAGATGGTAAAATTATCCGGCTTGGAGATATAGCTCAGGTTATCGATGGTGTTGAGGAAAGAAAAAGCCTGTCCAGATTTAATGGCAAAGAATCCGTAGCCCTGGGGCTGATCAGGCAATCCGGAGCAAATATTGTCAATGTTGCTGACGGCATTTTCAAACGCCTGGAAAGTTTAAAAACCGAAATTCCCGATGACATTAATGTTGTAGTGGCGGAAGATGATTCGGAATTTATTAAAGCCTCTATTCATGAAATGCTTTTCGACCTTATTTATGGCGGCTTACTGGCGGTGCTGGTTATATTTCTATTCCTGGCAAACCTGCGGTCTACTTTAATCTCGGCGATAGCGATTCCCACATCGATAATAGCTACTTTCTTTTTAATGAGGCTTTTTGGTTTTACAATAAACATGATGACACTGGTGAGTCTTTCGCTGTCGGTTGGACTGCTTATCGATGATGCAATTGTAGTTATCGAGAACATCTACCGTCACCTCGATGAGGGTGAATCGCCCTGGACGGCGGCTCGCAATGCAACTGCCGAGATCGGTCTGGCGGTGATGGCTACTACTTTCTCAATTGTGGTGGTGTTTCTGCCGGTAGCTTTCATGTCGGGAATCATCGGCAAATTTTTCTATCAGTTCGGTATAACGGTCGCGGGGGCGGTTGTAATCTCGTTATTTGTGGCTTTTACTTTAACGCCGATGCTGTCTTCTCGTTATCTTAAAAAAGAGGAGCAAATTGGACAGGGCAAGCCGGGATTAATTAATGCACCAATCAACGCCATCAGGTGGGTACTCCGCAATTGGAATAACTTTTTCAACGGCTTAAATGCTCGTTATAGAACAACTTTAAAGTGGGTGTTAAACCATCGCTTTATAACCCTGGCCATCGCCGCAATTCTGTTTCTGGGTTCGTTATCAATGGTTGCCGGCGGTTTGATCGGCAGTGAATTTATGCCTCAATCCGATGAAAGCCGGTTTTACGTTATGTTTAAGGCCGGTCCCGATGCCTCGTTGGAAAGAACCAGTGAGCTGGCAAAGAAAATCGAAACCAGGCTTGGAAAATATCCTGAAGTTGAATTCCTCTTAACCCAGGTAGGCGGTGAGCAAACCCCTGTTAATGAAGGACAGGTGTTTGCAAAGTTAAAACTAATTAGTGAACGTGACAAGAGCGTTAATGAATTGATCGCCCTTGTCAGAAATGATCTGGCTGATATCGCCGGATTGACCATTCATGTAAGCGCCAGTCCCGGTGAGGGCGGCGGTGAACAGGCTGTTGAGTTTTCAGTCAGGGGTCCTGATATAAGAGTTATAAAAGACCTTGCCGATCAACTGGAAGATATTATGCGGCAGGCGCCGGGTGGAGTCGATTTCGAGAATACAGAGAAACTGGCCCGTCCCGAAATTCAAGTGCATATAGACCGTGATCTGGCCAACGACCTGGGCATATCGATCGCCGGCATTGCCATGACAGTAAGGAACTTAATTGACGGTTTTGTAGTTTCCCGTCTTAAAGACAACGATGAGGAATACGATATCCGCGTACAATTAGCCCCTAAATTTCGCAATCGGCTCGATGATTTGGCGCGACTGAAAATTCCATCAAATAAAAAACTCAACAATGGCGACTATCTTCAAGTGGAACTAGGCAATGTTGCCGACCTGATATCTTCGGCGAGCCCAACTGAAATCAGACGGTATAACCGTCAGAAAGAAGTTAAAGTCGGCTGTAACCTTCGGGAGGGTTATGTTGCCAGTGATGTGGTCCAATATGTTTATTCGAAATTGTCGGAGCTGAATACTCCACCCGGTTATGAAATATCACCGGTGGGATTAGTCCAAATTCAGGAGGAATCTTTCGCCAATATAGGTATGGCGCTTATCCTGGCAATTATCTTTATTTACCTGCTTCTGGCATCCCAGTTCGAATCTTTCGTCGACCCGCTGGCTATTATGCTCTCATTGCCTTTAGCTATTATCGGCGCTTTTTTGGCTCTTTTCGTCTGGCAGTCGACTCTTAATATCATTTCGTTAATTGGCGTAGTTATGCTAATGGGTCTGGTAACCAAAAACGCAATTTTACTTGTTGATTTCACCAAGCAGCTTCGACATAGAGGCTTATCTCGAATGGAGGCTTTGTTGAAAGCCGGTCCGATCAGACTTCGACCGATTTTAATGACGACTTTCGCTATGATTTTCGGCATGATACCGGTAGCATTAGGGCTCGGTGAAGGAGCCGGATTCAAAGCGCCAATGGGACGAGCGGTCATTGGCGGATTGATCTCCTCGACAGTTTTGACTCTTGTCGTTGTCCCTGTTGTATATACAATATTAGATGACATCGTTGCCTTTTTACTTGGCCGGGAAACAGTCAGGACAGAATCGCAACAGAAGGATGCGGCAGGGGGCAATAAACCGATAGAAGCTTAATGAATAGTTATACATTAGATTTCGATCAATTATTCAATACAACAAAGCTGTATTCGGATTACCTTGCCGGCGATCTTCGTGATTATTACCGGTACAATTTTCAAGATAAAGACAACATCTCAAAGGCTGCAAATATCGTTAATAATAATAATTATGATCGTGAAAGAATATATCAAATTGTGCTTGAAAACAACAAACGATTAGGAACCTCTGGTTCAACAATAAAAAATATTGAACTCCTGAAAAACCCTGAAACCGTATGTGTTTTTTCAGGGCAGCAGGTTGCGTTTTGCAGCAGCCCTATGTACACAATCTACAAGGCAATGACCTCTGTCAAGCTGGCTGATCGATACCGGCGTTACCTTAGCGGGCCGGTTGTGCCATGTTTCTGGATGGCTACCGATGATCATGATTTTGAGGAAGTCAGAAGCGCAAATTTCCTATTAAGGTCGGGCAAGCTTAAAACTGTCACTTACCAGCCCCGAGTGGATCCCTCAGGCTCTCCTGTTGCCGATATGGTTCTGGATGATGGCGTTCTTGATTTTTACGATTCAGTAAACGAGGCTTTAATAGATACGGAATTTAAAAGCTCCCTTTTAGAGATTTTCAGACAATTCTATTCATCGGGCAGTAAATTATCAGAGGCATTTGGCAGGGTCTTTAATCACTTTCTGGGTGATCTGGGAATTATTCTCATCGATCCAAACTTTGCCGGGCTTAAGGAATTCTTCAAACCGGTTTTTATTAAAGAGGCGCTTGAGCATAATCAAACACAGAAACTCTTCGAGCAGAGAACCAGGCTTTTGCTGAAAAACGGATTTCATGCACAGGTTCATAAAGCCGGTGAAAACCTGAATATTTTTTATCATGATAAAAAACGGCTGAACATGACAGCCTGCGGCGATGAATATTGCCCTGATGGATCAACGGAAAGATTCTCGCCGCAATCTCTTTGTGAGATTATAAATAAGTCGCCGAATCGTTTTTCATCCAATGTCCTTTTACGTCCGATAGCTCAATGCACCGCTTTTCCGGTTGTATGCCAGGTGGTCGGTCCATCCGAACTGGCTTATTTTGCTCAGATCGAACCGCTTTTTGAGTATTTCGACGTTCCCTTTCCGATTATCTATCCGCGTTCAGGAATGACCATAGTTGAACCGCATATTAATAAGATATTACATAAATACCGAATCAATTTACCAGACCTGCGCGGCAGACTCGAACCTTTGATTGGCGAAGTGGTGGAAAAGCTTTTCCCCTCGGAGGCGGCAGAGTTGGCAATGTCGTTAAGCGCTTGTATCAAAGACGATCTTGACAAATTTTCAAAAGAGCTGAAAGATTCCGATCCTGAAGGTTATCAGCATATTCTTAATTTCAGAAAATATATCGATTTCGAACTGAAACAACTTCAGAAAAAGCTTAAGACCTCAAACAAAAAACGCCACGATGAGTTAACATCACAGATCAGGAAAACATGCTCGTTTTTATTTCCTGACGGCAGGCTTCAGGAGCGTGTGTTGTCGCCATTTTATTTTGCCAACAAATATGGCAAGGATATATTTAAAAGCATCTATGAACATCTTAATGTTGATAGACCCGCTCATTCGGTTTTAGAGCTATGAAGATTGCGATTGTTTGTTACCCGGTAAAAGGGGGTTCGGGAGTAGTCGCCTCCGAGCTTGGCATTGGCCTATCGCGGCGGGGCTGTGAGATTCATTTTTTTTCTTATGAATTACCGTTCAGGTTGAGCGGTTATGAAGCCAACTTTATTTTTCACGAGGTGGATGTCTCTCATTATCCGCTTTTTAAATATTCACCATATACAATCACCCTGGCGGCCAAGCTTGCCGACGAGGCGTTAAATCATCGATTCGATATAATCAACGCACATTATGCCATACCGCACGCGGCGGCGGCTTACCTTGCAGTGCAAACACTGGGTGATAAGGCGCCGAAAATAATAACCACCCTTCACGGCACTGATATAACGTTAATCGGCCAGGACCGCTCGTTTTACTCTGTTACAAAATTCTGTATTGAGGCTTCCGATGGCTTAACCACTGTATCACAATACCTCGAGGCAAAAACCAGGGAAACATTTGGCATAAACAAAGAGATAAGAATAATCCCTAATTTTGTGGACACCGATCGGTTTAATCCTGATGGAGCTAAGTGTGCACGCCGAAACCTGGCCGATCCGGAACAAAAAATAATCATGCACATGTCAAATTTCCGGCCGTTGAAAAATGTCCCTGATGTTATCAGGATATTTAATATTATTCAGAAAAATATCCCATCAAAGCTGCTTTTGGTCGGCGATGGTCCGGATGCCGGCAATGTAAAAAACCTGGCCCGTGATCTTGGAATTGCAGATAAAGTAATGTCCTTGGGAAATCAGGACAGGGTCAATCATATTCTGCCGCAGGCGGATCTCTTCCTTTTACCGTCGGCATCTGAGGCGTTTGGTCTGGCTGCGCTTGAAGCGTTAAGCTGTGGTGTGCCGGTTGTCGCGAGTATTGCTGGCGGTCTGCCCGAGCTTATCACTGATGGCCTGAACGGCTATCTGTGTCCCATAGGTGATATAGAACAGATGGCCCAGAGATCGATTGAAATCTTAACCGATGAATCTCTGAGTAAAAAGTTGTCCACATCAGCTCGGCAGTTAGTTTTGAAAAAATATAAAATCGATGAAATCATCGACCGTTATTTAGACTATTATAAGGAAGTGCGGAATGGTTGATTTTCTTAAACTTAATGTGCTGGCTGTTGCGGCTCACCGTGATGATGCCGAAATAGTCTCAGGCGGCACAATTATCAAAATGGTTCATCTCGGTTACCAGGCTGGAATACTCGATTTGACCGCCGGCGAATCGGGCAGTCGGGGCGATGAAAATGACCGGGAAAAAGAAGCCCAATGTGCCGCGGAAATAATGGGGCTAAGTTTCAGACATAACCTTTACATGCCGGATGCCGGTTTGTTCTTAACACAGGAAAATGCTTTGTCGGTGGCGGAAGTCATACGTAAGACCAGACCGGAAATAGTAATACTGCCGTCCGGTAAACAGCGTCATCCCGACCATTCGACCGCCGGCGAAATCGGCTATCGGGGATGTTTTCTGGCTGGCCTGGGTAAGATGCCGATCGATGGCGAACCGTACAGACCGCGTAAGATATTTTACTCATGCAGCTTCCAGGATATTAAGCCAACATTTGTAGTCGATATAACCGACCAGTTCAAAAAGAAATGCGAGGCGGTCGCCTGTTACAAAAGCCAGTTTAAAGAAAGACCCGATAAACGGGAGGTTTATCCTCCCGCCAGAAACATTTTTGACTTTATGGAGATACAAAACCGCCGCTACGGTTACATGATCGGCTCAAGATACGCTGAAGCATTCATTCAAAAGGAAATGATGTCGGTTGAAGACCCGTTTAAACTGCCGGGAAAGTCGATATAGTTTATCGGGGTCGGTAATTTATCTTTTTAGCTTGCCTGATTTTGAGATTCCGATTATTATAAATATGGAAGCGGATAGAGTCTGGTGGCTCTCGCGGTCTTCAAAACCGTAGGTGGCCGGCGATCCCGGCCATGGCAGGTTCGATTCCTGTCCCTTCCGCTTTGTTATTTTGCACCTAACCTGTTGAACCACATAGCATAACGTCAGCAATGGCAGGCCTTTGGTAAAACGGAAATGTCAAGTATCCTTTGGTAATTCTTGGTAACTTACGGCGAGTTTGGTCACAATTTGGTCACGGAAAATAAACTTTACATTCATGTTGTGACAATATTTTACGGACAGGGTTATACTTTGATAAACCTCTTTTGGGTTAAAAAAGGTGTTTGGGAATCACCTTTTTTACTATAGATATTTTAAAGTGTTTCTATAGCTTCATGGTTTTGGGTGGGGTGAAGGTGAACATAAATCATTGTTGATTCGATGTCAGCATGCCCCATGAGTGATTGCACAACCGGTAAAGGCACTGCCATTTTAACTAACCTGGTTCCAAAGGAATGCCTCAGAAAGTGATGGCTTCCTTTAATGCCAGTAAGTTTGAGCAACTGCCTAAACTCATTGGAAGGACCATTCCTGCCGCATTTTAGTCCGCGACCGTCATTTCTTGGGAATACATATATGCCAGCGTCTTTACTCTTGTAGGCTTTCAATGTTTCAATCAGTCGGTCGTGCATTGGTACAGATCGAGGGCGCTTCCCTTTTGGCGTTACTTCATCATCAGACCTGACTTCTAAAATATTATTCTTAAAATCAATATCACGCCATTTGAGATTCACCATTTCGGCATTTCTTAAACCGGCATAAGCACCAAGTGCAATGATTACTTTCTGGCGAGGCAAAGCCTCAGACCATAACTCTTCAAGCTCGTCATCAGTAAAGTATTTCAGCTTCTTGGGGATTTTAGCTTTTTTAAATCCACGAGTAGGGTTTTTATCAAGCATTCCCCAGTCAATCGCTCTGTTGAATACAGTTCTTAATAGCGTTAATGCATTATTGAAACTTCTGGGAGTTATTTCAGTTTCTATTTGAAAATCAGTTATCAAAGAATGATTGATCTGTTCAGCGTACTTTATTCTTTTTCTAGCGAAAAATTCCTGCCAGATTTTAAGGAACACCCTTTCAATTTTCCAGGTAGTCTTGGCTTTAGATTTTTCGGAATGAATTAAAAACCGGTGGAACATGTCAAATATTGTTGCTCTCTTAGCCCTCGGTTCATCATGAATCGGGTTACTATCTTTGAACAGTTTGATTTCATACTCTTGTCGCTTCTTTTCAGCAAGTTTCCTATCTTTTGTTCCGGTTGATACACGATACCTTTCACCTTTATATCTATAGTTCAGCCACCAAACATTCCTTTTAATAAAGAGCGTTACCATAAAATGATAATTGTTCTCCTTTCGAATTATTTTTCTTTGAATGATACATAGCGAAAATACGCCAGTACGACTTTTTTCTCAGCCATAAACTCACCGTTAATCACATACCCTTTGAGCCGTTTTTTAGGATCAGAATGATTGATGTATTTGTCGATAGTCCGAGGATCCCTACGGAATAACCGACAGATATCCCGTCTAGTCCAGAAAGCCTCCTCCATCAGTTCATCAGGTGTTTTACGGCGAGGTCTTGGCATATTAGTTAATTGTCGTGCAAGGCAATTGCCTTACATACTTCTTATTCCATAAATGATGCTGGTTTTTTTCCCCGTTAAATAGCATGAGATAATGAGTTTAAATCTAGAAGACAGTAGGATCTAATCCAAATCTCCTTTATTTTTTTCTCATCAGTGCCCTCGATTTTCCCACATATCTCATACATACCATCGCTAAAATCGGCTAATGCTAAAACGGATGCCCATTCATTTAGAGGATTAATTGGCTTGCAATTTAATATTTCGGAAATATCTTTATTAGTATCGCTTATTGTTATGACCGGTCCTTCCTTGATGACTGTTGCAACCAGTATCCAACTATCTTGCATAAAAATTACTCCTTTTACTTACAGTTTATTAAAGCGACTATTATGTTATCTCCCGGCCGCTTATGAAGAAAACGACCGGGAGAAACGGCTGATAACTACTTATCAGCCTTAACATTCTTTGGCGAACCTGTTTCTTTGGGAGTTATGCAAACAAGTTTGAACAACAGTTTATTGGCAGAGGCATTATGTTTGGATATGGCAATGTGCTGCTCCAGAATCTTATCAAACACCTGCTGAAGCTTGGTCATAGGTGGACTACTCTTTGAATCGGGAATAGAATCAATGAATATTTTAGTTAAAAAGATCCATTCAAAGAGCATGTCCCGTGATACGTCTGAATAAAACTCTAAAACGTGAAAATCATCCGAGGTAAGGGCTTTTGTCCCTATATGATCAAGGTGTTCCATTCTGCCATCAGTATACCTAGTCAGCGAAAAATACTGTTTATTGCCAACCTTGATGATTGCGTCAAAAGATTTCAATGTTTTGCGTCTGGATCGACGTTTATCTCCACTAAGATCTAATGCTTTAAAATAAGAGTCCAGTAGGATTTTGTAATCCAAGTTATCTTCCATAATTTACTCCTGTTTAAAATGTTAACTTCTCCGGTCACTGCATAGAAGCGGTGACCGGAAAGATCTGAGAAACCAACCTATCCAACACAAATCTCTGAGTCATTATTGTCGCCGGTCAAACCGCCGACAATAGCCCCAATAATCGCGCCAGGTATAGTGTCAACAATTGCGCCTCCCGGTCCTCCTGCAATGCCATAATCTGCACCGACTTTCGCACCTGTTATAGCCCCAGAAATAATTCCACTTACAGTGCCCCCTGCTTCAAATATTCTTCCAAATAAGTACATTATTCATGCTCCTTATTAAAACCCGGCGCCGCCTTTCGGCACCGGGGTTAAGGTTTAACAGCTAATATTTAGCTGGTTCTACGACGGCCAGATGCTCTTTTGGCTTTTGAATCCGACTTTATCGGTTTCAGATCGAGCCGCAGTTCACAAGCAAGGACAAAGCGTTCGGCTATTTCCCTAAATTTGGGAGAGACGACTTTGAACTGACGTCTCAACTCCACTAAATCAGCATCCTTGTCACATAGAAATTTATGTCGAAGCTGATAGATAAAATTATGACGATCAGAGAAGAAACCATAAGCCACAGCCCAGTACCAAAATGCAGAATCTTTATCCTGAATTTGTTCTTTTTCTTTGTCGAGGAACTTCAGGATAAAATCGTTATATTTTGGGAAGATCACGTGTTTTTCACCGTCGACCCTCTTTAGCGCCCCGGCCTCTTCCATCCAATATACAACGACATCAAAGCGGTCGCGATCTAGGAAATCGTCGCAATAAACCTTCAGTAAAATTGAATTATTTATTTTCATTCTTACCTCCATTTGAAATTAAATTTAGTTTCTTTGTAACAGTAGCAACTGGAAAATCCCTGGGCAAAATTACAAATAAATGTTGGCGATTCATCTTCTCTGTGCAAACTCTGTGATGAGCAGGATGAGCTTGTTGTCAGCGAAAGCGACTTTATTGGATCGCTATTCGAAAAATTAGATGATGAGGAAAGCCAGGTTAATATCCTTATCGGTTCTAAGAAATTTTCTGAGGGTTGGAGTAGTTGGCGAGTTAGCACAATGGGACTGATGAATGTTGGTAGAGGCGAAGGTTCTCAGATTATTCAGTTATTCGGGTGAGGTGTCCGCCTTAAAGGTTTTAATTTTTGCCTTAAGCGTTCAAAAGCCATTTCCGGCGTAAATGCCCCGGCAGACCTTGAGACATTAGAAACTCTAAATATCTTTGGTATCCGTGCTGACTATATGAAGCAGTTTAAAGAGTATCTTGAGGAAGAAGATTTGCCAACCGAAGATAACAGACTTGAATTCGTTTTGCCGACTATCAAGAGTCTGGGGTCAACGAAATTGAAAATAGTCCGCCTTAAGGAAGGTTTGGATTTCAAGAAGCAAGGCCCGAAGCCGGCTTTGGAGCATCCGCCTGACCATATAGTAAGACATCCTGTCATATTGGACTGGTATCCCAAAATACAAGCCCTGACCAGTAAGAAAGCTTCTGTTGGAACTGATTTTGTGGAGCCGGAACAGAATAGCCTTACTCCGCAGCACATAGCCTTTATGAATTTCGATACCATCTATTTTAGCCTTCAGAGATTCAAGAACGAACGCGCCTGGTATAATCTGAATCTATCTAAAGAGGAGATGGAACAGCTTCTGCTACGAAACGATTGGTATCGACTTTATATTCCCTCAGATGAATTACGATTTCGTTCTTTTGAACAGGTACGAAGGTGGCAGGAAATAGCCACCGCATTGTTGACGAAGTATTGTGACCGTTTCTACAAATACAAAAAAGCTGAATGGGAAAACGAGCATCTTGAATACCATGAGCTCTCTGAAGATGACCCGAACTTTGTAGATGAGTATCAATTGTATATAGATAAATCGAGCGAAGATATCATAGCGAAGCTTGAAACAATCAACGCTTTTATCACCGCCGGAAATCTTAGAGATGCTGAAGCTCAAAAACTTCGAACTTTGTGGCCAATCTGCTTTGGACAGCACTTTTATCAGCCATTGGTATATGTAAACAGCGCATTTATTGAGGTCAAACCAATTGTCCTGCAGAACGATAGTGAAAGAGATTTTGTGACTGATTTAAGAACGTTTTATGAAGAGAACTCCGGATACTTCCATGGTAAGGAGCTATATCTTCTGCGAAATATGAGCAAAGGTCGTGGTATTGGCTTCTTCGAAGCTGGCAATTTCTACCCTGATTTTATTCTCTGGCTAGTGACTAACAACAAACAGAATGTAGCTTTCATTGACCCCAAGGGGATTATGAATCTGCGAGGGCTTGATGATCCGAAGATTCAATTTTGCATTACTATAAAGAGCTTAGAACATAAACTGAGTGATCCCGAGATTAGCCTATATTCATTTATCCTATCGAATACTTCCTTCGAAGTAGTAAAATGGTGGACCACGGATTTATCTAAAACGGATTTTGAAAAGAACAACGTGTTGTTTCAATATGACGATAGGGAAACATATATAAACAATTTGCTAGATAGGATTTTAATTTAAGTGAATTGCTTTTCCCGCTCTATTAAATCCGTAAATATCGCTCCAGTGTTTTCCCTTTCACGGCCTAATGCTTGGACTTCTCTACATTAACTTACTATCCGAAAACCGGCCATTCATCGAATAAAACAATACTCCCATAATCATTTCCGAATATGGTATAAGCATTATGGTAGCCGACTATCATAACGAAACAGGGGGAAGCATTGGTCAACACTTCCCCCGATGAATCATCAAACAACCACAGCATCTCGACACTGAAAAAACTCGGCGAACTTGATGCCGATCTGCTTTAACCGCTCTTTCACATCATTGTAATCAAGCAGCATTACGCGCGATATCTCTGTGGGGTTATAACCTACGACAAGCCAATCAAGCAGTTCCCGTTCGATGCTGTTCAACCGCTTACGGAATTTCGTGAAGTCTATATTGAATAGGATATTATTTTCACACGAAGGAACTCGGGTCTGATAAGATAAAGAACCGTGATCACCTTCATCAATATCGCCGTCTTCATAGTCAAACGACAGCCGTTCAACCTGACCATCCAGATAGGCAAGCTTGAAGTAAACATCATTCGTCCTCTTATTTGATTTATTACCAAAATGCGGGCGTGTACCGTTATTCAACTCCGTCGCGCGGTACTTGATAAAATTGGTCAGCTCTCCGATCGACAGCTGACGGTTTTTCCTGTTAAGACAGCTTGTGTAATTCAAGTAAGCCATTCCCAACGTATCCTGCATCGAGTCTTTATCCCCATTGAAAATTCGTGATGCCTGGCTTTGTAAAGTCGGCAGCATTTGATTGAAATCCATATCTTCTCCTGGTTAGAATGTTTTCGTTACATTCTTATTCCAGGAAATGGAGATGGAATTGATAATCTATGCAGTTTGATTCAACTTAGGATTAGTAATTTCCGTAATATTTTACTTTCACAATTCAAATTATTTGATATATTATTACAAAATAAAATGTATTGAGGGGTAGATTAATGAGCCGATTTTACGCATTTTTTGAACAGATACTGACTGTTGTCCAACGTCAACTATTATTTCACCTCAACGACAATTATTATTCCCTTTTTATTATTAACAAGCAGGGGTTGACGGAAGGAGCCCGTAGGGCGACTGGAGTTAACCCCTGCTGCGCCCTTA
>Ga0114922_10001639_pt1 | contig 21218 bp, 13 predicted proteins | sample AartaG_FD_100975 | JGI IMG/M metagenome (GOLD analysis project Ga0114922, IMG submission 100975) | Deep subsurface microbial communities from Aarhus Bay to uncover new lineages of life (NeLLi) - Aarhus_00045 metaG | ecosystem: Environmental > Aquatic > Marine > Oceanic > Sediment | place...
GGAATTTTTCCAGTTCAGCTATCTTTTCTTTTGACAATGTGTAATCCTTCATATATACCATTTATCGGACATAAGGTGCTTTCTGATTAAAGAAAACGGGATTTTTCAACCAAGAGCAGTATAATTGCTCGAAAACTCTTTTGAGACCGCAGATCTCCTCAGCGATTAGATTTCAGCTAACTTTTCAGGAAGCTATTTTTTTTGAATAGGTTCCAGATACACGTTGCGAAACTCGATTGGGCTGCCTTCGCTTTGCAGGCAGATTGGACCCCACGAAGGATTGCTATCGGTACCCTTATTCTGAAGCAGGGCGTTGACGAAAAGCGTGACCGTTTTGCCCTCGCAAACAATATCGTAAGAGTTCCAGTCTCCGATAGGTTTCTCGTTCGAAGGATGTTTCTTCCTGGCGTTTGCGTATTGCTTTGGCCCGACTTGGCGACCATTAACTTTGATCGTAGAATGGCTCAACAACCAAAAATCCCCGGCGTTCTCGTGCATCAGTTGTGCCTCCACACACTTCGGCCATACACTATCGATGCCTGCGCGGTGCAGCAACACACCGCTATTTGTCGGCTTGTCCGGCCAGCGCCATTCGAGGTGAAGCTTGTAATTAGCGTAGCTTTCTTTTGTACGGATATAGCCATTAGGTCTGCCTTCGCACCGAATAACGCCGTTACGAACTGCCCAGACCTTGTCTACAGTCCATTTCTTCTCGGCGTCAGCTTTGTCATTAGGAATGAAGCGGAGCCAGCCATCAAGGTCCTTGCCATTGAACAGGACAGTTTTCCTGGCGGGCTTAACTGGCCAAGGTTTGTTCGTGGCAGGCTCGATGTAGATGTTTCTAAACTCAATCGGTACCCCTTCGCTCTGGAGGCAGATTTTTCCTTCTTTTAGTGAGCAGTCAGTTGCCTCGTTCATGAGCTTTCTATTCACGTACGGCCGGACAGTCCCGCCAACGCACCATACTTCGTAGACGTTCCACTGTCCGGGTTCCTTCTCGTTGTGCCGGCCATACTTAATCACCCGTCTGCCCCCGACCCGATGCCCGCCACTGTTATGCTCGTTGAACTCCACGCCACCGATCTCAAAGAAATCACCTTGGTTGTGATACATGCCCTGGCACTCAAGGCTCTTGGGCCACACGCGGTCTTCGCCGACCATATGGACGAGAATCCCGTTGTTCCCCGTTCGACCTGGCCAGCGGTATTCGATGTGAAGTTTGTAGTTTTTGTATGCCTTTGCTGTACGAATGTAACCGGCCGGCTTGCCCGTGCAGGCAAGAACACCGTCCGGCTTAATCGTCCAGGTTTTGGCCACATCGCCTTGGCCGTTTCTAATATATCGAAACAGACCACCAAAGCTCTTGCCGTCAAAAAGCATGACCTTTTCCTTTGGCTCCACTGCTTCCTCGGCACTGCACTGAGGGCTGAATGACAGTACAATCATTATTGTCACAGCAAGTATTAAGAAAATGCGCGGCATATTGTCCTCCTTTCTAAGTGTTTCCTTTGCTAAACTCAATTAGTCTGCAAGTTCGCGAAGCCAGATATTGCGGAATGCACATTGACCACCTTCGTTGACGATCTTCAGCATAAGAACGTTATTGTCCCTATTGAGTTTGGCCATTTCTACATCCTGTCCCGGGCTGTAGGGTAGAAAGGCGTTGTTGTTCTCGGATTCAAAGCAGGGCGCTGCCCGTCTCGCACCACAGTTACAGTCGTATTCAATCGCAGTTCGTTCCGCAAGCCTACTGCACATCCACCTTCAGCTCGTGAATCGACCAGAACAGGCCCGGCACCGAGCCGGTCTGAACGATCTTGATGAACCTTGTTCGCACGGGCTTGGGAAACTTGATGACCGTCAGGGGCTTGGTGCCCTTGCCGGATACGATAGGTTTTCCCCAACTACTGCCGTTAAAAGACACATAGACCTCGTATCCCCTCGGGTAGTCCCCTCTGGAACCGGCTGCATCCAGCGTAAGAGCCGCGACCGTGCGGTCGATGCCGAAGTCGAGCATAAACCAGTCTCCCGGCCGCATAGGCCTGGACGTGTCCCAGCGGGTGCCTATGTTGCCGTCGAGGCTGTTCTTGACGTTGCCGTTGTTGATGGAAGCGGTTGCCTTGATGGTCTTGGTGACGGTGCTCTGCTTTATCTTGTCGATAGCGGCATCGGCCTCGGCGGCCAGAGTCCTGTCCTGCCGGAGACGCTCGGCAAGCGCCATCGCCTGCGGGTAGGGATACCTCGGCAGCATCGCCAGAACCGCCTTCTTCTCTTCGTTCCTCTTTGCAAGGCCTATAGCCGTTTTAAACATTTGCATCCGCTCGGCACCTGACAGGCTGGCTGTATCCATACCGGCAATACGGATATATCCCCTCAGTGCCACTATGCGGTCAACCATCTCAGAAGCGCTTCCGGCCTGCCTTAAGAGAGCTTCGGCGGCGGACTCGTTCGGCCATTTAGCAAGCGCGCGCAGGGCCCGTGCATAGAGTTCCTTATTTGGCGACGCCAGGGCACTTCTTTCCAGTTTCAGGGCGTTGGAATCACCAGCCGCCGCGCCTAGGTCGAGAATGAAACTCTTTGTTGCTTCTGTGGCCGGCTCGTAATAGCGGGCAACCACCTCGAAACACTTGCTTCGATTCTCTGCTCGTGAAAAGACCTTCCTGATGGCTCCCTCGGCGTGCGAAAGGTCCCCGGCCTCCTTGATTTCGACAACAGTCTTCATTAGTGAGTCCATGTCGTCAGCAGCCGCAAGTGCGGCCAGGCCAGTCCATGCCTGCTGCCTCACGTCCGGGACTTTGTCTTGCACAAGTTTGAGTAAAACGGGCACCGCTTCTGTGCAGCCGCGAGCGATACTTGCCTGGATTGCCGCCATCCTGAGATTCCTATTTTTCAGGGACTCGACCAGAACCGCGTTGATGTTGTCATCCTTCATTCCAGCGATAGTCCTCGTAACACTGTCTCTGAGTTTGGGCGAATCGGCCGTACCCAGAAGGGGTTTAACGACACTTGCATCGCCGAGCTTACTCACCGCAGTGACAGCAGCATCCCGGATAAATGTATCTTCACTACTGATGTACTTCATTATGCTTTTGAGCGCCGTTTTGTCCCCACGAGCGCCAAGAGCAACGATAAGTTCCGCTTTTTGGTCCGATGAGAGTTCTTCCAGGAGAACGAGCATGTTCCTGGTCAACCTCTCACCCTTTGTGCCGGCTATAATACCCAGTCCGCCTCTGCGGAGTTTCACATCGCTGCCCTTGATAGCCTTAGCTATCAGAGATGATGCCTTTGCTGCATCGACGTTTGCCAATTCTCTCAGCGCCGCTATGCGGCAGGGACTGTAGGTTCCCGCAAGGACCTCTTCGCACAGTGATGCTGCATCTTTACCTGAAAGGGACCGGGCGCATTCAACCATTGCATGCATCTGGCTCGGCACGAGTTTCTCAGCCGGTTTCATGGACGATAGGCACTGGGCTGCCTCCTTACCTCCGATTTTTCCGAGCGTCTGGATGGCCGCCTTAGCCACGGTGGGATTGCTGCTGTTCGCGAGCTTGCAGGCTGATTTGACGGCCTTTTTGTCTCGGCGCTCGGCAAGGCTGGCAAGGATACCAACCCCGGCCTTGTCGGGGGCTTTCTCGAGGGCGTCGCGCATTGCTTTGTCGGCCTGTTCGCTCTTGAGCCGCTCCAGCACGAGCCTGGCATAGTCGGAAAGGATTTCGTCATAAAGCAAACCGGATATGGCAGGAATGCATTTGTCCGTACCCACCTGCTGCAGGAAACGGCAGGAAATAGCCTTGCCTGCCTGCGTCGCATCTTTCGAGGCTACAACTGCAATAAGCTTCTCTTCGACCTTGTCGTACTTGTTGATGGGAGTCTCTTGCAGGAGAATTTCGGCCTGCTCACATGGATTTGGGTCGTCACCGTACTCATATCCTGCGATATCATCCCAGACGTCACCGAACGACACCTGCGTCACCAAGATACAAACTATCAATATCACTGCGATTCTCTTGCTCATCATTTCGTATCCTACTTTCAAAAACTTAAGATATTAGAATCAACTCACTGTAGTTCCCGGAATCACACCGGTTTATATCTGCCACTGCCCGCGTCTCGGCCTATCTACGAGCCTGTTGGCCTCCTCGTCATTGATGAACTCTTCCTTGTCCGGATCCCACTTCAGGTCCCTCTTTAGCTTGAAGCAGATGTTGCCGAGATGACAGACACTTGCTACACGATGCGCGTATTCCACATCGCGGAACGGATGTCTTCGTTCTATGATACAATTGACACAGTCCTCGTGCGGAGAGCGGGCCCCGTCTTCATACCAGCGTAGGCCCGGAGGGGGAAGAGGCATCCCGTTCCACGGCTCGGCCCAACCCTTTTCACACATGTATCCCTGCTTGTTGCTCTTGATGAGCTTCATGCCATTCTTGAAGATATATGTAAGGTATTCGTACTCCTTACCATCGGGATACTTGATCTGGGTTGGCCCAGTGTGGTCAACGCCCATGCCATGCATCGCACCGCCGAATTTGTGCCCTCCCCAGTCGGTCATCATACCGCCTGAGTAGTCATACCACGTGCGGAATCCCTTTCCGCCCAATCCATAGGCGCTGCTGCAGCGGTATGGATGATATGGTACCCAAGGTGCAGGACCGAGCCACATGTCCCAGTCGATTGTGTTCGGCGGAATCGGCACACCCGGTAGGTAGCACATGCGCGGCGGGCCTCCGGGATTGGCGTGCCCCTCCAGTATCTTGCCGTACTTGCCGCTCCGCGCCGCGCTGGCCAGCCGTCCATAATCCCCGATTACCCTCTGGCTGCCGCAAGAAAAGATGCGACCGTAAGTCCGGGCCGTCTCTACCATCTTGCGTCCCTCACCTATGGTCAGGCTTAAGGGTTTTTCGCAAAAGACGTCTTTGCTGGCTTTCATTGCGTCTATGGTGACCTGCGCGTGCCAATGGTCAGGCGTACCGCACATAATCATATCAATGTCATCGCGAGCGATGAGCTCGCGATAGTCGAAATAGGTATCCACGTTCTTGTTGTTCTTCCATCCCCGAAGCGCATTGTGTTTCACGTCACACGCCGCAACGAGTTGGATACGCTTGTCCGACATTAATTGTCTGACATCGCCTGAACCTTGACCGCCCATTCCAATGCCGCCCAGGGTAATACGTTGACTTGCCGGCGGCGTACCATCACGTGCCCCCAATGCCTTTGAGGTAATAATGGTCGGCATTGCCAGCGTAACAACCGATGACTTAATGAATGTACGCCTACTGATTTTCGTCTTCATTGTTTTCATGTGGCCGTCTCTCCTATGCATCAATCTCTGACTACTGTCCGTTTACAATCCTACTACTGATAACAGATTTAATTTTCACTGACATGCATGATTATATAAGTATAGTTTTGGTAATTCCAGTAAAGAATTTAAAAAAATCAGTCCCGGGGCCGCCATCATAGCCCAGGATACATAAAGCGGTTCTGAACAGGGTGACAGACAAGAGGCCCTTGTATTGAGAAGGTGAGAACTGATTCCTTGTATCGACAGCATCCTTAAGGACAATAATTCGGATATCTTCTTATACAACGTATGACCTTGGGAATCCTGTACACATCACCAGGTGTCACGATCCCAATGGCTTCGTGACACATCTCTTGGCACACTGACACCTATGAAGAGCTCAAAGTCAAATAGTAAACCTCTATAACCGTGCCAGTGGTATCCAAACTTCCATCCATGACACGCCGCGGTTTGCCCAGGCGAAATAAGGTATCAATTCAATGTCGACTGTTCCGATTTCGCGTCCGTTGAGGGAATGGGATTTAAACCTGCGATAGAGCTGATTTGTCCAATTTGCGTTTCGAGAAGAAATTGATGCTTGTGTTTCACGGCCCAAACGTTGTTTTCCCGCAGCGTTCAGGGCACGGCCAGTCAAAACCGTTATCCCACCCAAACGGTCTCTATCGAAACTGGAATCGAAACGGATGTTTTCCGGTAAGAAAATGCCGTCGTTCCAGATGCTTTGTCCATTTTGTTGTTTAGGCAATTCAAGGCAATAGACGATAGGACCTCGCATTACCACAACAGCGTCACGGAGTTCGCCGACATTGGGGTTGGCCTCGATCAGCCTAACTTTTAGGGGCAATTCAAGTTCTATCTTATCGCCGGCAGACCATCTTCGTCTCAGAGTCGCATAGGAGCCGGGCTTGGAGGTACGTTGAGAGTCCCTTCCGTTTATTTTGAGAACCGCCCCTTCGGCCCAGCCGGGGATTCGCAATTTTAGAGAGATTGGCTTATCAGGAGTATTGCGGAAGGTTATGGCTATATGCCCGTCCCAGGGATACTTGGTCTCTTGTTTCAGAGATACTTCTGTGCCATCGGTCAATTGGGTTGTAATCGTGCTGCCGCCATAAAGATGCACCCAGAGTTCTTCGTTCGATAAGCTATAGGCCCAACCACTGAGGCCGGCGATCGTGCGAGCTACCTGTGGCGGACAACAGTAACAACTGTGAACCGACCATCTTGTTGCTGTATGGTGTTTTGTAGGTCCTGTCTGCTCACCGGTCCACTTGAGGGGATTACAATAGAAGAATTGCTTTCCGTCGGCACTGACGGCTGAGAGCATACTGTTATAAAGCACTCGCTCCATGATATCGGCATATTTTGCATCACCTGTAAGAGTGAGCATGCGCCAGTTCCACATGGCATTTCCGATATTGGAACAGGTTTCACAATAGGCGCTGCGGCTGGGCAGTTCATAGTCGGCAAGGAAAGCCTCATGCAGGGGATCTCCCCTTGCAGATACGCCACCACCTGCACCGACAGACCCGGTGATATACATCTTTCGTGTTGTCACATTGAGCCAGATTCTGCGCAATGCTTCAAGTAAGGTGATGTCGCCGGTTTCAGCGAAAAGGTCTGCGACTCCGCAATACAGATAGGTCGCACATACAGCGTGTCCCACCGCTTGTGTTTCGTTTCGCAATGGTATACGGTCCTGGGTTTGGTCAGTGCCGCCATTGCGATGGTCTCCACCACCAGGGCTGCTGCCGCGGTTGTTGATGAGTATTTCTACCAGTTCAAGATAGCGGTGGTCACGCGTAGTCCTGTGTAGTTCTACCAAACCCATATAGGCCGAAGGATTCCACGGGAAATGCACAAGTCTCGGGGGACGGGGTTGGAACTGTTCGTAAAGGAAATCGCCTGTTTTGCGAGCAATGCCGAGAAAACTATCCTTACCAGTGACGCGATGATGGATGCAGGCGGCGGTCAGGAGATGCCCCATGCAGTAGAGTTCATGTCGATGGGGTACCTTGAGGCGGTTGACCGAGTTATTGCCGGTTTGCGTGGCGATGTAGCCATCTGGGGCCTGCGCCTTTGCGATGATACTAATCCACTCGTCCATTAGCCGGTCGAGTTCTGGGTCCTTGTTAACCTGATAGACTAAGGCGACGGCTTCGAGCCATTTATAACAGTCACCATCACTCCAGTCGACGCTGTGACGGAGACCTTTTTCCAGCCCAGCTGCGATTCTGAAGTTGAACAGGTGTTCAGAATTCAAAGGATCAAGCAAGCCTTTCTGTACGCTGGGGAGCATTGCCCTGCGGCACAACTCAAACTTGTCGGCCCAGAATCCTTCGGTCCACCGGACGGCATCCAGATCGACGTTCCGCATTCGTACATGTGGGCTACGCGACGTGTTGACCAGTTCCCTATCCATAGCCTGGACAGGTCTCAGGCCGGAGAGAATGACTAATAAGACGATAAGCTGCCTCATCTGACATTGACCATACAATTTCGTATATCCTTGTTCAACCATACTGACGAACCTGTCTCAAATGTAATATCAGATTTATGCTGAAAATACAAGCATTCAGGTTGCCTCTCAAGAGCTGTCGTGTTGACAGGTCACCGTACAGGCCATTGAATCCGTTGTACAAATCTCGACTTTTTCATAACACACTAACAAAGCAGGGTTTATGAAACGAATATCTTTGCTGAATTGGCAGATAATGGGTTGTTTGGTTGTAGTTGGGTAGTAGGCCATCCACACCAAAATAGCAGGCGCTAGGCTGCCCGGAAGCTTGAGTTTTAGGTGTATCTTGCTATAATGTTAGAAATGAAGTTCAGCAGCGTAGTTGAGGAAATACAATGCTATGGGAGGATCTCGGTAGAAAGGTAATTCGTATGAACAAATGCACAATAATCATGCGAAACACATTTGTACTAATAGCTTTTGTACTGGCTGGACTCTCGACGCATGTCTGGGCCAAGCAGCCAGGTAATAGCCCTATGAGGCGTGACAGATATCTGCTCCTGGACTCTCGCATCATTGACAAGACTATCGGCGTAAAGCTGACCCTCGGCAAGGTTAAGAAGCACCCGGCAAATCCTCTCTTTGGCCAGGATCGTCCCTGGGAGCATCACTATGATAACTTTTATGGTAATATTATATATGATGAGGAGCTAAAACAGTTCCGGTTGTTGTATCTGAATTTCATAGACGGTGAAAATTCATTGTTGTATGCATACTCAGATGATGGTCTGAAGTGGGTAAAGCCCAATTTGAGAAAAGTCGTGTATGACGGCAATACCAAAAACAATATTGTTATGATGGGACGCCATGGAGTAAGTGTTTTTAAGGACCTAAGAGAGACAGACCCGGCAAAGAGCTTTAAACTGTTTGCAAAATATGAAGCAGATGACTGGGAAGATCAACATATAGAGATAACCTTTTCTGCAGATGGTATAAACTTCTCAGACTTTATCCCACAAAAACAGATTAGTGCAGCAGCAGATACCGACAATAATGCCTTCTGGGCGCCGACGTTAAACAAATACGTGGCTATGACCCGACAGTGGAGTCGTTGTCCCTACAATGACCAAACAAAAGCGCCTCGGGATGGTTCACCAGAAACAGATCCGGCAATAGATAATAGAAAGGGTTATCGTCAGGTAGCGAGGACAGAATCGACCAATTTCCTGAACTGGACTCGAGCGGAAGTGGTATTAGAGGGACTAAACACTCGTTTTCAAACCCATTGCCTGCCGGTATTCTACTATGCAGGAGTTTATCTGGGTATGCCGGGGATTTGGGAAACGATGGGAGAAAAAAGGGTTTATACAGAATTGGCCTGGAGCCCGGACACCGTTAACTGGCATCGAATTAATCCAGGCACATCCTTTATCCCTAATTCAGATGTTAAAGGGGACCATGACTATGGTATGGTTTGGAGATGCGTCCCGCCACTTTTCCTGGATAGCGATGAGGTATGGCTCTATTATGGCGGTTTTGACCTTAAGCATGGTGGAGACGGACGGAAGGGTTATTTATGTCTTGCCACAATGAAAAAAGACCGTTGGGCCGGTTATGTAACTGGTTCTGCTGCTGGAAAAATTGAAACCACGTTAGTAAAATGTGCCGGCAAGGCCCTGAATATTTGTGCTGATGTTAAGGATGGAGGCAGTATCCGTGCTGAGGTAGTTGGTGTAGATGGTCTGAGTTTAGGCGATTCTATCCCAGTAACAGCAGATGTTACGGACGGCGTAGTGACTTGGTCTGGCAATGACCTTTCAGCGTTAATTGGCACTCAAATTAAACTTCGCTTTGAGTTAAAGAATGCAACCCTCTATTCATTCAGTTTCAGTGATTGAGAACGAAGAAAAAAGGAGATGTAACATGAGACATAGCAGACTCATTACCGCAGGACTGGCGGTATGTTTGTTGACAGCCGTAACGTCGTTCGCCAAACCTGCCGACAAAGTATTCAATCGCGACAGGTACCTTCTGCTTGATTCGCGAGTCATCGAATCGAAAGAGAATGCGCATCTTACTGTCGGTGTCGCGCATAAGGATAAAAACAACCCGCTTTTCAAAGAGGACAAGCCGTGGGAACCCCGTTTCGACAATCCCTACTGCAGTGTCATCTATGACGAGGAGGAAAAGATCTACAAGTGCTGGTACAGTATATTCATTGAATCCGGCCCTCGCGGCGATTTCCCTGGAGAGGGTCTGCCATCTAAGAAGCGGGCATGGGTCAAGTGGCGGGAAGGCCGCCGGGGTTTTGGCGTCTGCTATGCCACGTCAAAGGATGGTATCCACTGGGAGAAACCAGAACTTGGCCTGATCGAATTTAACGGCAGCAGGAAGAACAATATCGTTATAGAATATACCCATGGCGTGGCGGTTATGAAGGACCTGCATGAAACCGATCCGCAGAAGCGCTATAAGGCAATTCACCCGGAGCGGAAGAACAGCGCGGTATGGTTCTCTTCCGACGGCATTCGCTGGGGGAAAAAGCATAATGCCGGCGCTATCTCCCATGGCGACACGAACCAGGCTATATGGTGGGATGAAGATCTCGGCAAGTATGTGCTTATCACGCGTCGCTGGGGCGGGGCCAACACTACGGGCCGTTACGGCCGCAATGGACACCGCCAGAAGGTCAGGAGCGTATCCTCTGATTTCCTAAAGTGGTCAAAACCGGAGCTTGTCATCGAGGGTCTGGATTTGCGCAGGCAAATTCACGACATGCCCGTGGTCCGTCACGCCGGTGTCTACCTGGGTATGGTCGGCCTGTTTGACATTGAAGCAAGCAAGCAGTGGTGCGAGCTGGCATGGAGCCCGGACAGCATCGAATGGCACAGGATTTGTCCCGGAACGCCGTTGATTCCCAACGGCCCGGTTATGGGCGACTACGATTGGGGCTGCATCTTCGCTTCCGTGCCGATTATCGGCAAGGACAAGATACGCATGTACTACGGCGGAAACGACGGCAGATTCATGGCCTGGCGTAACGGCTTCTTTTGCCTGGCGTGGTTGCGCGCAGACGGTTTCGCGGGTTACGAACAGATTGCCGGCGGAAGCAACAAGACAGGATCGCTCACCACCAACGCCGTTTTAGTTGTCGGCGGTTCGCTGTGCATAAGCGCGGACGTTGCACCGTCCGGCTATGTCAAAGTAACGGCCCTCGATGAAGACAACAACAAACTGGCTGAAGGCGAACTGATACCGAAAACCGTGACGGACGCCCAGATACAGTGGAAGGATGGATTCTCATTCAAGAAACTCAGGGGAAAAGAGATCAAGCTGAAATTCGAACTGAGAGAATCAAAGCTTTATTCGTTCAGTTTTTAAATCTGAAAGGAGATGAAGAGGTGAGACGAATGCGTTATTTCTTTTGTTGGACGGCGATTCTGGCGTTGATAGTCCCGGTCGCAAATGTGGAGGCAGACGAAAGAGTCATCTTAAAGAAAGAGTTTTCTGCGTGGCGTGATCAGTTGACTCAGTGGCGAGAGGCCAAACTCGCAGAGCCGGATCCGCCGAATGAAATGACCTTCGACAATATCATGCCCGCTCCGGATGATCCAGAACTCTGGCCGCTGTGGCGTGACTGGTTGACTCAATGGCGCAAGGACCAGCGCAAAGCCTTGAATTATGATGACAAGTATTACCGGGCAAAGGAGTTTGCCTGGGTCCCTTCGAACCTGGTGAGTACCAAAATCATGTCGTGGGAAATGTTATTCATTGACCCTGAAACAGGCAAATACACGGTCGATAAGTTTCTTGAGTATGGCCAGAAGGAATACGGGGGATTTGACAACGTATTGCTGTGGCAAGCCTACCCGCGCATTGGATTCGATGAAAGAAATCAATTCGACTTTTACCGTGACCTGCCCGGCGGTCTGGAAGGATTGCGTGAGGTGACCAAGGCCTGCCACGAAAAAGGGGTAAAGGTCTTCATTAGTTATAATCCATGGGATACTGGAACACGACGTGAAGGTAAGTCCGATGCGGACCTGTTGATGGAGACGGTGAAGTCCATTGATGCTGACGGCATCTATCTTGATACCTGGTTTGGTAGTGTGGAGCTGCGGACTGAATTGGACGACCTAGGGTCCGGTCTAGCTATACAAACGGAGCTGGCGGTGGCCATGGAGGATGTTGCTACCCACCATATGTCGTGGGGACAGAGTAAGCCATGGAAGACATGGCTCTTCAAAGATAGTCACGCGCCAGGCGTTGTGAGAAACAAATGGTTCGAGCGAAGACACGTGGTGTACCCAACGAATCGATGGATTTCTGACCGTACAGGCAATCTTCAGACCTCATGGATGAATGGTACTGGGACGCTGGTATGGGAGAATCGTTTTGGGTGCTGGGATGGGTGGAGCCCGCGAGATCGTTCCATGCTTCGTTCAATGATCCCGATTCAGCGCCGCTATATCGCCTTATTTGCTGGAGAGGGGTGGGCCCCACTGGTTGCCAGACAAGGCGATGACGTTTTTGCCAGTCTGTGGGAGGGCAGCGGTTTGAGGCTGTGGACGCTTGTCAACCGGGCCGACAAGCCCTATGTCGGGGAGCTGGTTACTGTATCTGACACGCAGGGAACGCGCTACTTCGATCTTATAAGGGGGACAGAAGCTCAGGCAGAAATCAAAGGCGGCCTTGCCCGCCTTAACGGAAGTATCGACGCCAGGGGGATCGGTGGTCTCATCGCGGTTCCTGAAAAAGCAGTAACCGCGGATTTTGAACGGTTCCTGCAAAAGCAAGCCGATGTTTTCAGCCACAGAGACGGGGATACGAGCTACCCTCAGGGGAAGGGATTTGCCACGCCCATTACCAGAACATCAAAGTACGATAGGGACAGTATTCCCCAGACCATGGCTGCCATCGATGCCGCCAGGGTGAAAATCCACGTCGATTTTCAAAGGAATGGCCGCCCAGACAGGTTTCACTGGAAAACCCCGACGGAGCGAGAGTTGGAACTATCGGCGTATGCCATCGATTTGACTCCGGTAACGAATGCGCAGTACGCGGAGTTCCTCAAAGATTCGGGCTATAAGCCTCGTCATGATAAGAACTTCCTGAAACACTGGGTTAATGGAAAAGTGCCGGTAGGCAAAGAAGACCACCCCGTTGTATACGTCGCTTTGGACGACGCTCGAGCGTATGCCAAGTGGGCGGGTAAAAGGCTGCCTACGGAAGAGGAATGGCAGTATGCGGCCCAGGGGCCGGGACTCCTGAAGTATCCGTGGGGCCGCAAGATGAAATCGAACGTCTGCAATAACGGGAAAAGCAAGGGCACGACGAGTGTTTATGCGTTTCCTGAGGGACGTTCGCCATTTGGATGCTACGACATGTGCGGCAATACATGGGAGTGGACGGAGAGCGAGCGTAGTAACGAAGGGCGATCACGTTTTTGCTATATACGTGGCGGGTCCTTCTATAAGGCCGAGGGCTCTGGCTGGTACGCCGATGACGGTCCCCAACCGTGCGGACGCGCGGCGAAGTTCCTGCTCGTGTGGCCGGGACTGGACCGTTGCTCAACGATCGGATTCCGATGCGTTGTTGACTTGGCTGAGATAAATACCGCGTCACCGATATAAGTATTTAAAGTGTCGATAGTCAGTGACTTTTATGGTAATACTTAATTCCGAGGACTGACCCCTTGTTCCTTCTGGTTCTGAGCCTGTTTCTTCTCTTCTACATCGCGCAGTGAGTTGATCCCGGCATGCCCGCATGCTGTGCGCGAGGCGTGGACACACGCGATGTGGTAAAAAGGTAAGCTCTTTGGACGCCGACACCAAAGACAAGGAAAATTAAGGAACGTGAGTAACGTTCATTGAAACCGGCGCTAAATTTCCACTATTTCATAACCCACTGCCAATATAGCACTTACGACATAGGCTTTTTACGGAATTGGCAGATAACGGGGTGTTGAGTTGTATAAGGGTTGTAGTCACCAACTCGCGAAAATGGTGCCATGTTTGGACGTGCTTTGTGCGAGCGCACCGGCCTAGATAGGCTGGTAGGACCGTTCCAAAAGATTTTGGCAGAAGACCACATGTATTACAAAAACGGCGCCATCGAATCTGCCTTTAAAAAAGCAATGAACTTAGATACAATGGCTGCTGTCCATTTTGCTATAAGCGCATGCAAATAGAGAAGGGCAGAATTTTCGGCAGGGATGAATGTTGCTGAGCACATTAAACTGAGCAAATTAGATGGAAATCCCGGTTAAAGAAATCCCACAAAAAGGAACAACAATATCGATGAGCAAAGCTATCCTCCGAAAAACAGTAGCAAGAAACGCGTCTTTTACACTCCAGACGGTTGCCCTGCTCTTGGCGTGCGTATGCTCCCTTCTCTCGGCAAAGGACTCGGTCGCCGAACCGCGGAAGTGTGGGGAACTGGTGCCCGAGATTCTGAGCCGCATCGTCGCCCGTGGAAACCACTTCCAGTTCTTCATCAACGGCAAACTGACTTCTGACTTCACCGACAACGCCAAAAGCGGACAACTGGATCACGGAGCCATCGGTCTGCAAATCCACGACAAGGGTATGCACGTCGAATTTAAAGACCTTCGGCTGAAACAACTGCCCTCTGCGTTACAGCCCGAAGAGCCGGTGCCGGTCGGCTTGCAGAAGCAACTGCTGGTGGACGATTACGTCATCGCCGAAAAACAGAACGTCACCCGTGAGTTGGGCAAGGTCAAGAAACACGGGATTGTCGTGGAGCCGTCGCTGCCCACCGACTTCATCCCACCACGCAGCGAACGCGAAGGCGGCTACAAACGCAATCTCAAGTCCGGCAAGAAACCCGATGGCTCGCGGGTCGCCCTTGATTTTGGCTTCTACACGACCGTGCTGTGGAACGAAAAAGACCAGAAGTTCCAGATGTGGTACATGCCCTGGCGGATGGCGGGCGTAGGGTACGCTGAGTCGAAGGACGGTATCCATTGGACCAGGCCGCTCGTGGGAGAAGGCGGCAAGAGCAACATCGTCCACCTCAGCCAGAGCTTCAGTTGTTCGATAGACCCGACCCTTCCCTGGGGTCATCCCGAGAAGTACAAGGCGGCCTTCGACAGCAATCAAGACAGGGTTTGCCAGACCTGCCTGGCATATTCTTCGGATGGTATTCATTGGTCGAACTACAACGACGGAAAGCCCGTTACCCATCGCGCGGCTGACTGCTTTGATCAGATCTTATGGGATCCGATCATGAAGAAATACCGGCTGATTTGCCGCACAGACATAGGCGGCGAGGGTGGAGCGAAAGAATACCGCTCTGCACGGATAATGGTCCACGACAAGGATAACGACCTGATGAAATATCCCACCGCCTGGAAAACCATCGCCGACAAAATCACAGTTGAAGATCCGAAGAAGGAGAAGAATCCATGGGGCAATCCCCGACTGCAGTTCAACTGGCTGACGACCTGGATCTACGAGGGTGTCTATTTCGCGCCGATGAACGTTTACACCATGGACCGGTCGGACTTTTTCGACGGGTTCGACTACGAAACACGTCACGAGAAGGACGTCATAGACATCTATGTCGGCACAAGCCGGGACGGTATGAACTTCGACAAGAGCTGGATATACGCGCGCAAGCCGCTGGTACCGCGTGGTCCGGCCGGAAGCTTCGACAAGGACTGTGTCTTTCCGCCCTCCCAGTTTGTCACCCACAAGGATGAACACTGGATTTTCTACGGCGCAGCCAGTGAGCGTCACTACAGCATCGGCCGGGATATGAAAATCGGGCTGGCAAAGCTGCGGCTGGACGGGTTCATCTGCCTGGAAGCAAAAGATACGCCGGGTACGGTCGTCACCAAAGCGTTCAAGCTCGAAGGCGACAAGCTGGAAGTGAACGTCGATGCGAAAGAAGGCTGGGTGAAGATTGAGCTGCTCGACGAGAATAGCAAGGTTATCCCCGGCTTTTCCGCTAAGGCAGCGAAACAATACAAAGGCGTAGACGAGTTGCGGCTGAAGCCACAATGGAAGTCAGGCGGTGATTTATCTCAACTGAAAGAAAAAACGGTAAAGCTCAGGTTTATTCTTCAGAACGCAAGGCTCTATTCGTTCAGTTTTAAATAGATGCGGGATACGGGATGCGTCAGGGTGGATTTTGTGGATGTGGCGATTATGATGGGGCACTGGCTCGAGGAGTATTGGCCTTTGGGAACAATTGATTTTCAAACTATTATGAAGAAAAGACTCTCACGTCGAGTATTTCTAAAGATGACAGGACTTGCCTCGATGGTGGGTGCGGGCGGATGCAGTAAGGCTTTTGCCGGAGCGGCCCAATTCAAAACCTTACCTGAGCCTGTACTGACATACCGCCGTGCTGTTAAGAGCAAGGATATCAAAACATATTCACAGGCGGCATTAAAACTGCGGAAATGGATGATGAAGAATGATCCGAATTATCCATTCTATCATTTCACCGCCCCCGAAAGCTGGATCAATGACCCAAATGGCCCCATCTACTACAAAGGCAGGTATCACTTGTTCTATCAGTTTGATCCTCAGGTTGATGATGGCAAAGGCGGATGGAAACGCAGCAAACGCACCTGGGGACATGCCGTCAGTGAGGATTTAGTTCACTGGCAAGACTGGCCGGTCGCGGTCTGGCCTGATACGAAGTACGATGTAAACGGCGTATATTCCGGTAATACCTTTATCGACGGCAATGGCGATCTTTGCGGGCTTTATACAGGCAACGTCGGAGGTCATAGAGAGACGTACGGTATACTGGTTCGCAGCAAAGACGACGGGGCAACCTGGGAAAAGAAAATGGTAATGGATGATTCCCAGCGTCCCAATCCCGGCAGCCCGGTTCACTGGGACGGTCAGGTTTGGAAACACAGCAACCTGTGGTATCAACTTGTCGGAGGACGGACAGGCGGCGAAAAACCTCAGGGAGCTGCCTGGCTGTGGACGTCCAGCGACCTGGAGCAGTGGACCCTGCAGAATAACATTGCTCCATCCATCAAGAAATCGCATTACTGGGAATTGCCTTACCTCATCGAACTCGATGGGAAATATGCCCTTTTCGTGGGTTCCGGCAATCCGTATTGGCTTGGTGACTTTGACTACAAGACCATGATATTCACGCCCGACAGCCCGAACCCACGATCCGTTGACAGCGGCCACTATTACTCCTTCAACGTTAATATGACCGATGATGGTGGCCCTGCCGGGCAGCAGCGACAACTGATGCACGGTTGGGTCCGCATGAAAAGACCGCCGAAAGTACCAAACGTGCCGTACTGGGAGCAGGCTCACAGTATCCCCAGGGTCATAAACGTTCGCGATGGCAAACGCCTGTGGCAGGAACCAATTCCGGAACTTGAGGTGCTGCGAGGCAGGCATGTCCATCTTCCAAAACCCAGGCAGGCAAATTTGGATGCGGTAAAGAGCGATGCTTTGGAGATTTCTGCTTCAGTCAAGCTCGGCACTGACGGACGGCTGGTCCTTGGAGTGCGGGCTTCGGATGATGGAAAGTCATATACTCCGGTTTACATCGACGCCGCGAAAGGAACCTTTGGCATCAGTGATAGATCTCAGCCCATCGACCTGCCAACCGATGATGTAACTACGCTACGCGTGTTCATCGACCGTTGCATTATAGAGGTCTACGTCAACGGCTACGCCATAACGTTTGTAGGCTATCCCGATCCAGACCATCAGGGTCTTCAAATCGTCGAAAAGAACCCGGCTGTCAATATTCAATCCATAGATATCTGGGAAATGAAATCCATGTGGAATACATAATATTTCTCATCGATGGCTATCCGCTCTGGTAGACCATTAGAGCACCTTGGTCAGGCCGGGTTTGGCGACAGGGTAATCACCCTCGGCGTCCGGCTTCACCGGCGGTTTAGAGTCCATAGTGTACCGGTCCAAACCAGGAGCCAACTCCAGGTTTGAAGCCAAAGCCTCTTCCCACGTAATCATTTTTCCGGACTCAGCGGCCATGCGGCCCAGGATGCCCACCATAGCAGCGTATGCACACCGCTCAGTCTCATTGTAAGGCTTGTTCTCGAGAATCGCATCGAAAAGCAGATCATGCTCAGCTTGATAAGCGTTACTGCGCTGTCCGTTGTACTGCCAGATCACGTTCGCTGACGTCTGCTGGTGACCTTTGTAGATGCGGGGCTGGGGAATCCCTTCGCCGAGCACTGCCGAGCCCTTCGTACCATGGATAACGTCGCCGAAAAAGCCCCAGCAATTATCTATATGCCGGCCTTGCGCGAACAGTCGTGTACCATCAGCAAAGGAGTATTCCACTGCATAGTGGTCAAACAACTGATCGGGCTTGGTACGGACCTGACGGCCTCCCTGACCCTGAGCCGATACCGGCCAGGCATCCTTGCACCAGCAGCACACATCGAGGTTGTGGATTAGCCAGTCGAGAATGAAACTACCGTTTAGCCAGGTGAAGCAGCTATAGTTCTGGATCTGGTGAGCTAATTCATTCATGCCAGGCCGTCGCGTACGAAAGCCGACCGGCCCGTGTTCACGATAGGCCCAACAGGTGATGATATCACCGATGGCGCCTTCATGCAGTTTGTGGGCCGCCTCTTCCAGGGGTTTGTAGTGGCGGCTCATCAAGCCTCCCGCGATCTTAAGGTTCTTCTTCGCGGCCTCTTTGCCGGCCTTGAGTACGCGGCGAATCCCGGGAGCATCAACGGCGAAAGACTTTTCCATAAAAACATGGCAGCCTTTGGCCACTGCGTATTCGAGGTGGATAGGCCGGAACGCCGGAGGCGTGGCCAGAAGCACGACCCCGCCAGGCGCAATCGCGTCGATGGCCTTCTTGTAAGCATCCAAGCCCACGAACTGCCGGTCTTGCGGAACATTTACCTGCTTGGCGAACCGTCCGGAGAGACTCTTGACGCTGCCCGTAACACGATTCTCGAAGACATCAGCCAAGGCGACCAGTTGAGTCGGACCCTTGGTTGACAAGGCGTTGACGGCGGCTCCGTTACCACGCCCACCGCAACCAACCAGGGCAACCTTGATCTTGTTTTGCCCGGCAACATTACCCCGTGCGGCAATGACGCTCGTCAGTGGAATTCCGGCCAAAGCCCCGGTAGCTTGCTTGATGAATTCACGGCGGGAGTTGTATTTTTTTTGAGTATTACTTTGTACTTTCATTGCATAATCCTTTCTCTTTTTCTCGTGAATGGTCGCATAGGATGGACTGCGGCGGATGCCAATACCTTTTAAGGAAATATCACGTGGCAACAGCCAACTCAGCGAACCCACCTCTAATATCATTCCATGGACGATTCATATATATCCGGTGATTAAAAACTCCATTATATATTGAAAGGGCACAATTTTCAATATCTTTTAATTGGCATTTCCCATATTTAATCTGGTAGCAGGAATTGGCTTGGATTAGATAAAATCTAAAAACTACTGATGGTTATACGTTAAAATATGAATGTTAAACCAGTCTTCATGCACGCAATCTATTCATATATATTCTTCATCTGCCAGGCATCGAGCGACTTTAACACTGCGCCCTTACCCTGGGAGCGCATTGACAGGCCCACGCTGTCTTTGCGGCCGGGATAGACGCGCATGGCGACGCATTGTTTGCCGTTTACGAATACTTCGACGATGCTTCTGTCGACGAAGACGCGCAGTTTCAGGGGCTCGTTTTTTCCCAGGGATAGCGGGGCTGTCTCGGGCGCCCGTGAGGTCACGTCCGGAAGAATCGACGAATAGGAGGAGTCGAGCGTAATCACACTCTTTCCCCGGTAGCCGCGGCCTCTGAAGAATGCGATTCTGGTGTACTCCTGCCTGTTGGGTGAACGCAGCACGTTCATCTCGAACATCGGAGCTTTCTTGTCATCGATTTCGGCGACGATCTCCATCGCGTTACCACGGATGTTTTCAGGCACGAATTCCTGGTTCGCCGGCAGTTGGGTCGTACCGACGCGCTGGTGGCTGGTGCGCAGCGATTCGATGTCCCCGGTGGGCTCAATCATCAGATCGTCCTTGGCGGCCAGGGTCAGGAGGCGGGGAAGGGTCATGATTTGATTCCAGCCCTTCGTGGGCTTGGCTGGATTCATGTTGAAAATCACAATCACGCCGACCTTGCCGTCGGGCGTTGCGGATGGGGCATGCACCCCGCCCGGTTTCGCCGCTCCGAAGTTGAAGAGGCCATTCGAGGTAGCGACAAACTTGTCGCGATGCTTGTCGTAGTCGCCCAATATATACTGGCCGCCGCTCATGTGGCTGAAGAACAGAAGGATGTGCCGGTTGCTGATCGGCCAGAAATACGGGCAGGCCCCGTCGTCCCCGATGAGTGTGAACCGGTCGTCCTCGACGAATGGGTGCAGATACTCCCAACTGGCCAAATCCTTTGAGCGGAAGAGGAAATCGGCTCGGACGCGTTTGCCGCCGGGCCCGGGCAGCGTACCCCCCGAAAGCGAGTAATACATGTTGCCTTTCTTCCAGATGCAAGGGTCGAAAACTCGATACGGCAGGGTTCTTCCGTCCGAGCTCTTACTGGGGATAACGGCTTTACCTGTTACCTTCTCCCAGTTCAGAAGTAGCGGATCGCTGGAAACGGCGACCATGTTTCCTACCTGCGTCCCGTGATACATGGCGATGACGCGGTCTTTCTCGACCAGCGTTGCACCGGAAAAACAGGCATGTTCCGGATTCGGGTAGATCGCGTATGGCAGGTCGCGCCAGTGGATCAAATCGTCGCTGACGGCGTGTCCCCAGTGCTGGCGACGGTCTTCGGGAGGATACCCCTGATAGAACATGTGCCAACGGCCCTGCCAGAAACTGAGTCCGTTCGGATCGTTGAGGGTGCTTTCAGGGCTGACGAAATGATATATCGGCCGGTACGGATCGTCGGCCATCTTTTTCCGCGACTCGATAAAACGCAGCATGAGAGGATTTGTTTTTAGTTGTGCTTCCTGCTCGCCGAAAGTATTGGCGAAGGTGTATTTCGGGACACGCGAGGTGTTATCGCGTTCTTCTTTCCGGGCCCTGGACTGCCTTTCAGCCCCGAGCGTTTTGCGAGTTGGAAGCGCCAAAGCCGCGGCCATCACACCTGTCTGTTTTAGAAAGCTACGACGTTTCATTGAACACACTCCTTAAATATTAAATGTCTCAAAATTTACTGCTTGAATCTAATCCACCATTGTACCAAAAATCATGCGAAGGATTTGATAACTCCGAATTATAGCTTTCAACTCTTTAATAGTCAAGGGCTTGGTGTGCACTGTCTTTACGAACCAATAGGCTTACAGGACTGGTTCAAGAAACCTTGATAATTAGTTCCCGTTGCGGAAAGCAGTAAAAACGATAAAAAACTAACCGTCCGATTTAGGACAAGGTCAGTCCATCATCATTTTTGTTGAACTGTCCGCTAATGCTCTTTAAAAAGTTAAAA
>Ga0114922_10001640_pt1 | contig 21217 bp, 16 predicted proteins | sample AartaG_FD_100975 | JGI IMG/M metagenome (GOLD analysis project Ga0114922, IMG submission 100975) | Deep subsurface microbial communities from Aarhus Bay to uncover new lineages of life (NeLLi) - Aarhus_00045 metaG | ecosystem: Environmental > Aquatic > Marine > Oceanic > Sediment | place...
GGGGTTGAAGGTATAAATAATTTAGATGAAATATTATCAGTTCCCGGTATAGATGTTATTTTTATTGGTCCCTATGACCTTTCTCAATCTTTAGGTATTCCAGGGCAAGTTAACAACTCCTTAGTAGTGAAAAAGATGAAAGAGGTAGTTTTAAGGTGCAAGCAAAATAAAATTGCCGTGGGAACCTTTGCAGATGATGTAGAAACTGCTAAATCCTGGATTTCATTAGGCGTCCAATATATGGCTTTTTCCGTTGATGTAGGCATTCTTTATAGTGCCAGTAATTCTATCGTAAATAAATTAAAAAAATAGATTTATTATTAAAATATACAAAGATATTTCAACATACCAATAAAATATAAACAGAAAGAGAAAAAATAAAGAAAGTGAAGAAGATCATCAATATCTAAATCTTTGAAGATCTAAAAGTTAGCTTTTTATTTTGTTTATTGTTCTGGTAAATAGAAAAGCCATTTTATTACAATTAAAATAATAGAAAGAAGGTTACAGCATGGTTGATTATAATGCGTTGGGAGTAAAAAAGATTATTAATGCGGCCGGCACTTATACCGTATATGGTGGTTCTTTAATTTCACCAGAAGTAATTAATGCAATGGAGGTTGCTTCGCAAAATTTTGTAGATATTGACGAATTAATAAAAAAAACAGGTAAATATATCGCAAAACTAGTTGATTCCGAAGCAGCACTAATTACCGCGGGAGCAGCTGCTGGCTTAACACTATCAGCTGCTGCATGTATGGCCGGCTCTAAACAAAAGGACATAAAGGCACTTCCTAATACGGAAGGTATGAAAAATGAGATAATCATAATGCGATGCCACCGTAATCCATATGATGATGCAATGATATTGGCTGGAGCTAAACTTATAGAAATTGGGAATGCTATTGAAACACATCCTTGGGAGCTTGAAGCTGCAATAGGGGAAAAGACAGCTGCGGTAGCCTTTTTTGTTCAATCAGAAATGCTGGAAGCTTCTCTTCCATTGACTAAAGTTATTGAGATGTCTCATGCAAAAAATATTCCTGTGATAGTTGATGCTGCAGCAGAGTTACCCCCTCTTGAAAATCTAAAAAAATTTACAGGAATGGATGCAGATATTGTTCTATTTAGTGGAGGAAAGGATTTTCGTGGCCCGCAATCCAGTGGATTAATGTTAGGTAAAAAAGATATTGTTGATATTTGTCGTTTACATGGGTATCCACACCATGCTATTGGAAGGCCAATGAAACTAGACAAAGAAACAATTATGGGATTTGTAAATGCCCTTGAATTATATTTAAAGGAGAACCATCAAAAACGAATAGAGAAATGGGAAAAACAAGCTCAACGAATTTTTAAAGGTCTTGGGAGTATTCCACATGTTCAAGTTTTACAAGGATATCCTACACAACCTTTAACACAGCCTGCTACAATTCCTCGTGTTTATGTTAAATTTGACGAAAAATTTTTAAGAGTAACAAAAGAGGATATTGCTAAAGAGTTATATCAGGGAAACCCTCGTATTGCAATTGTTGTTGAAAAAAATTATTTAACCTTTAATCCTCATATGCTTGGTGAGGGAGAAGAAAATCTAGTAATCGAGAGGATGAGAGAAATTATGAAAAAATATAATAAAAGAATATTTGAGAATTAAAAATAAAAGTAATTTTTCTTTTTTGCATTTAAAGAATTTTTAGGATTATAAATAATATTAATACGGAGAGTGAAGATTAATGAAAATTGAGCATAAGATAAAAGAACTTGGTTTGATTCTACCAGAAGCACCTAAACCAGTGGCTGAGTATATACCTGCTAAAAAAATTGGTAATCTAGTTTTTACTTCTGGTCAAGGTCCTATAAAAGATGGGAAGTTTATTTATGTGGGGAAAATAGGTGGAGAGGTAAGCTTAAAAGAAGGATATGAGTCTGCAAAAATATGTGCAATTAATTGTTTAGCTGCAATAAAATCAGTTATTGGGTCCTTGGATAAAATTGATGAGATTATTAAAGTAAAAGGTTATGTAAATAGTACTTCTGATTTTTATCGGCAACCTGAGGTAGTAAACGGAGCTTCTGAATTGATTGTTAAAATATTTGGTAAAAAAGGTAAACACGCCAGATCTGCTTTGGGGACTTCAGTTTTGCCAGGTAATATTCCTGTGGAGTTAGAGATGATAGTAAAGGTTAAATAGGAGATACTCAAATATGTGATAGTTAAATTTACATGTAAGAGTTTACTATAATATAAAAAGGGTAAAAATTAGCATGAAAAATTTTTTAAATATCAGATCTGTTGGCATGGAAAAAGGTGCAATACGTGCTATGCTTGATAAAGCAAAAAATTTTTCTGGGTCCATTAATTTGGGTATTGGTGAACCCGATTTAAATACCCCAATAGAAATAATAGAGGAAGGATGCAAAGCTTTGCACTCAGGAAAAACTCGCTATACTGTAAACGCAGGGATAATTGAGCTAAGGATTGAAATAGCAAAGCACCTAAATAGATATGATTTGTTTGTTAATCCCGAAAGAGAAATTATTGTTACTGTAGGTGGAATGGGTGCATTAGCGCTTTGCCTTTTGGTTACAATTACTCCAGGAGATGAAGTTATCTTGCAGGATCCCCAGTGGCTTAATTATTTTTCCCAAATTAAGTTTTGTGGGGGCAAGCCAATTTTGGTGCCCGTGTATGAAAAAAATGAATTTAAAGTGTCTTCGGAAAGTATAAAAAAAAGGATAACGAGTAGAACTAAAATTTTAATGTTAAATTCTCCTAATAATCCGACTGGTGCAGTTTTAGATTATGATGACTTGAAAGATATAGCAAGGTTAGCAAAAGAATATGACCTTTTAGTTATATCAGATGAGGTTTATAGCACATTTGTATATGATGGAGTAAAACATTACTCTATTGCTTCTATCGATGGAATGATGGAAAGAACGATAGTAATAAATAGTTTTTCAAAATCCTTTGCAATGACAGGATGGAGAATTGGATTTGCAGCAGGAAATAAACAAATAATTGAAAAGATGACAAGATTACAGGAGAATCTAGTAGCCTGTGCGAATGCATCATCGCAATATGCTGCAATAAAGGCATTAAACATTTTTAAAAAAACAGATAATATGATAGAAGTATATAGGAAAAGAAGGGATCTTATTATTGACGGGCTAAACAGTATAAGAGGGATAAGTTGTTGTAAGCCCCAAGGAAGCTTTTATGTATTTGTAAATATAAAAAAACTTGGTAAAAGTTCCGAAACGGTTGCTAATGAATTTCTTGAAAAAGCAAATATAATTACTATACCAGGTTCTGCTTTTGGTCCCCATGGCGAAGGTTATTTAAGGATATCTTATACAAATTCTGAAGAAAACCTTAAAGAAGCTGTTAAACGAATTAAAAAATATATAGAAAATTAAATATAATTGAAACAGATTGTAATAACGTAAATTATTTATTTACAAGCTTTCAAAAAACTTAAGGTAATTAAACAAAAAAATTATCTCGAGGACTAAGAAAGTTTTTTAATTTAGCAAAAGTTGCTACAGGTTAGAATACTTTTAAATGTAATAATATTATTAAGCTTAGGGAAAAAATATATTTTATAGGGTAATAACTTCAAAGATCCTTCTGCTTACTTTCTAATGTCCTGATGAACTGGAAGGACTTTTAAGAAAAATTAGAAATTTTAATTTTATATTTTGTAACGCATACTAAAAATAGGCATAAAAAGAGATGTGGTCGAAAATCTAAAATATGGGGAAAATTAAAATGAAAATTCAATGTATCCCCATAGATAAAAAACTTGCATTTGGTTTTCATAGAAGGAGGTGATTTATGGATTGAATTTTGTTTTGGATCGAATTAGTTAAAAAAAATATAAAGGAGAGTATTATTAAATGAAAAAATATTTTATTATTAGTATTACGATTTTAATTTTTTTGATTCTTATGACAACAATAGTGATGGCAAATGAAAAGGGGCTTGTTTATTACCTATGTCCTAATCAGTTTGATGAAATGCAGACAGCTGCTTCAGCTATGGTTAGGAGTTCCTTAGAGGACGCAGGGTATACTTGTAAGGTTATGACTGCTGGTAATGAAGATGTTAATCTGCAGATGAATCAGGTAGAAAATGCCATTACCCAAAATCCTAAGGCTATCATTGTAGCAGCTGTCGATGGAACTGCAATTTGCGCTGGCGTCAGCAGTGCTCACGATGCAGGTATTCCAGTTATTGCTTATGATAGAACAATAAGTAAGTGTGGTGTTGAATTTACATCTATCGCTGGTTGTAAGACTATGGGTTTTATGGCTGCTCAAGAGACTGTGAAGCTTTTAAAAGAGAAATACGGAGAGGTTAAAGGTACTGTGCTTGATATTATGGGTGATCCGGGAGATTCCTATACAACAATGATAGAAGAGGGATTCCAAGAGACCATGAAAGGATATCCTAATGTAGAAATTCAAACAAAAATTGCTTATGGTTGGGAAGCTGTGACAGCAGCAAATATAGCTGATGATTATTTATTAGTTCATCCGGATACAGATTTAATATTTGCACATGCCGACCATATGGCCGCAGCCATTGTTTCTATTCTTCAAACCAAGGGATATGCGAAGGGTGATATCTTTCTGATTGGTACAGCCGGTATGCCTATGGGATTGCAGCTAATTCGTGAAGGATGGATGGATGCAACCATAGAATATTCTCCAAAAGCTTTAGCTGAAGGGATTACTATGTTTTTGGATGATATACTCAATAAAAATGAGATAAAATTAGGCTCATACAAAATTATGGGAATTCCTGCTGAGCTTACCGAGCAGGCATATGGTCTTGAATTGAAAGTCGCTGGTTCTGTAATTGATGCAGAAAATGTAGATAATCCTGAATTTTGGGGTAATCAGGTAAAATAAAAAAATGTTGCGGATAAAGCCAAATTTTTTAACCTGGCTTTATCCGCAATAAATATTCTATTTTTTTAAGGAAATAGAAATTACCAAATATTAGAGTTACAGATGGGGAGGGTAAAAAGAGTAGCGAATGAATACTTTAAAGAAAACAAAATTATTAAAATGGGCATTAGATAATATTGTTTGGTTTATTTTACTGATTCTGATAATCATTTTTAGCCAAACTATTCAAGGATTTAACCAGTGGGGCATTTACAAGAACATACTTTTACATTCTGTTTTTGTTGGTATCCTGGCTATAGCAGGAGGAATATGTATTATTAGCGGAGAGATGGATTTGTCGACAGAATCGGTAATGGCCTTGTCCGCAGTTGTAACGGCATATTTAGCTGGAACAAGCTCCGATGCATCTGGATTGTATTTGAATGGTATTACCACTTTATTAATAGTATTAGCAATGGGTGTACTTATTGGTCTTTTTAATGGTTTTTTCATTATAAAAATGAAAATAAATTCTTTTATTATTACGCTGGCTGGTTACCTGATGTTTAGAGCCGTTGGTCTCGTAGTATCGGGAGGTCGAGGTGTTGTTGGTATCAGTAAAGATATTGTAGTAGTGGCTAGGACAAATATTGGGCCGCTCCCTTTATTAGTTATTATACTTTTGACTCTTTATAGTTTATTTCATCTATTTTTATCCAAAATCAGGTTTGGCAGATATATTTATTTTGTTGGCGATGATCGAGAAGCTAGCTATAATGCAGGTGTCAGAATAGACAGGGTTTTGTTTGGAGTTTTTATATTGAGTAGCGTTTTATCTGCTTTTGCGGGCTGGTTAATGGCTGCGAGAATAAACGGTTGCTCACCAAGTTTGGGAACGGGTATGTTGTTTGAGGCAATGGCTGCAGTGGTTATTGGTGGAGTCAGTTTACGGGGTGGAGTTGGAAAATTATCGGGAGTTTTTGCCGGTGCTATTCTTTTAAGCAGTATATCGACGGTAATTAATATAGTAGGTTTAAATCCTTTCTACATAAATATTATTAGAGGATCATTAATAATATTTGCAGTTCTAATGGATGCAGTTGTTGGACAAATTCGTTCCAGAATTACATAAATTATCGTCTTAAAAATATGAAGGATGAAAGAGTGTTACATAATGAAGATTTTAACTTTAGAGTTAACGCAGAAATTGTTTGAACCTTTTGGTAGAATATTAGAGCATCTGCCAGCAGAAATTCCGGAAGTTACCGAAAAAGGCGTTTTTAACTTTTTTGTTATTTTTAAAGAATTTGCTGAAGGATGGCAGATCGGATATTTAGAACAGATGGGAAAGGTTTTAAAAACGTTGGAATGCCATCCAACCACACCCGAAGTGTTTATTCCTTTAAAGGGAGAATCCATTTTATTACTGGCTGTTAACCCTGAAGAAGAAATTGTCGCCTTTAAACTTGATAAACCTATTGTTTTAAGTCGGAAAATCTGGCACGGAGTAATATCTCTTACAGAAAGATCAGAAATATTGATTGTAGAAAATCAAGATGTAACCGATGAATTTTACAAATTACAAGAACCTGTAAGTGATAAATCTCTAAAATAAAATTAACGCATGTAATAGTATTAAAAATGTAAAATTTGAAAAGGTGGTTTACATGAATAAAAGAAAGGAATATATGAAAGCAGTAGTCTGGGATGGACCTTTTAAGCTTTCACTAAAAGAAGTTGAAAAACCTATTCCATCAAGAGGGGAAGTTTTAGTTAAAACAAAAGCAGTCGGTATTTGTGGTAGCGATTTAGAGATATTTGATGGGCGCTTTAAACAGACTGTACCCCCATTGATTATTGGTCATGAGGGAGGGGGAATTATTGAGGAAACGGGTCAAGAAATTGAAAAAATTAAAAAGGGGGACAGAGTAATTGTAGAATGCCTTCTTTACTGTGGAGAATGTGAAAATTGCAGAAAGGGTATGTATAATCTATGTTCCAACCACAAAGTTTTAGGTATGATTGGCCATGATGGTGAATATGCAGAATATTTCGTAGCTCCTGAGAAAAATATTCATAAATTACCTGAAAATATAAGTTGGGCGGAAGCAGGATTGATTGACACTTTAGCTGGTCCAGTTTCCGGGATAGAGAAAACCAATCTTCATATAGGTAGCACAGTTGTTATTTACGGGCCAGGCCCAGCAGGACTTTTTTTCTGTAAACTGGCTAAATTGAGAGGTGCTGGTAAAGTCTATCTTGTGGGGACTAGAGATAATAGGCTTTCATTCGGTAAAGAATATGGAGCAGATGTAACCCTTAATGTACATAATAACAATGTTGAAAATTATATTTTAAAGGATACAGAGGGACGAGGAGTAGATCTAGTGATTGAGTCATCAGGTTCTACCCAGGCATTAAACAGCGGTTTAGGAGTTTTAAAGAAGGGTGGAGAACTACTAATTTATGGAGTATTTGGAGGAGGACCTATTACAGTGGATATTCAGCCTATTCAGATAAATGAGCTGATAATCAAAGGATTAAATGCCTCACCTTTTAAATATCCTGATACTATTGAATTAATCAGTAATGGTAGGGTTAACGTAAAAAATTTAATTTCTCATACCTTTAAATTGAAAGACTTACCCCAATTATTTTTAAGTGGTTTTATTTCAAATAGAAAGGAAAATTACATGAAAGGGGTCGTACTTTTTGATTAAAGCTGTTATAAAAATGTAATTATACTTATTTATGAGGAGAATTATATGAAACCTGAAATAGTGCTTGATATTAAGTCTAAAGTGGGAGAGTGCCCTCTTTGGCATCCTTTGGAAAAAAAGTTATACTGGATTGATATCCTTAAAGGAATTGTATACCGTTATAATCCTAAGACCGGGGTAGTTGAGGAAGCTTACCGAGGGGATGTGATTGGAGGGTATACAATTCAGGAAGATGGGTCTCTGCTTCTATTTATGGAAAGGGGAGCAGTTAAACTTTGGAAGAATAATAAACTAATTACTTTGATCGAGGAATTTCCTGCGCTTAAGGATACTAGATTTAATGATGTGATTGCTGATCCGGCAGGTAGGGTTTTTTGTGGAACAATGCCGAATAAAAAAGGAGAGGCTTATCTTTATCGTCTGGATCTAGATGGAAGATTAACTCTAATCTTAAATAAAGTGGGACTTTCTAACGGGATGGGTTTTACCCCGGACAAAAAACAGATGTATTTCACAGATTCTAAAAAAGGTGAAATTTATATTTTTGATTATAATGTAGAAAATGGATCTCTAAGTAACCGGAGACTATTTCTGAAAGTTGAGGAAGAGGGAATAGAGCCTGATGGTTTGACAGTTGATGCTGAAGGATATGTCTGGTCTGCGCGCTGGAACGGGAGTTGTATAAAACGATTTACTCCAGATGGTAAAGTGGACTTGGAAGTTTTTTTTCCAGCTAAAAAAATCACCTGTATAACATTTGCAGGCGTAGATTATCAGGATATATATATTACAAGCGCAATCGGGGACAAGATGCAAGAAGAAGGGGAAAAGGCAGGTGCCCTCTTTAGATTAAAATCAGGGATTCAAGGCCTTCCAGAGCATCGATCTAGGATCTGTTTTTAATTCGAACTCTATAAAAAGAACAATTTCAATAATAAAAAGGGTGGGAGATAATGTCAGAAAATATACTTCAAACTCAACAGGATGTACCTGTTTTAGAGGTAAAAAATATCAGTAAAAAATTTAGCCATGTTCAGGCCTTAAATAATGTAAGTATAAAGCTTAATAAAGGGGATATTATCGGTTTACTTGGTGATAATGGGGCAGGAAAATCAACCTTAATAAAAATAATTTCTGGAAATTTTCCCCCTGATGAAGGTAAAGTATTTCTAGAAGGAAAGGAAGTTAATTTTAATATACCTGCCGAAGCTTGTGCAGCTGGGATAGAAACGGTCTACCAAAATAGCCCAATTTGTGCCAATGCAACAGTTTTAGAAAATTTTTTTATAGGACGGGAACTTGTACATAATTTTTTCGGATTGAAGATAATTAGAAACCAGGAGATGAAGAAAGAGACTCTTAAAGTATTAAAGGATATCGAAATTACAATACCCTCTATAAATATAGGAATGGGTTTGCTTTCAGGTGGACAGAGGCAGGCGATAATCTTGGGCAGATTTTTTCACTGGGGAGGGAAGGTTGCTCTTCTCGATGAACCTTTTGCTGCTCTGGGGGTTGCAGAATCCAGAAAGAGCCTTAAATTAATACGTGATGTGAGCGCAAAAGGATTGCCAATTGTTTTGATTACCCATAATATCGAACATGCCTTTCAAATAATTAATAAATATGTTGTTCTTAGGCGTGGTGAGGTAGTTGGTGCAGGCAGAAAGGAAGATGTTTCGAAAAATGATATTGTGTCAATGATTACGGGAGCAATAGATATTAATAAATAAGCATCGAATGGGCTTTAATAAAACTTACTCTTTAAAAACTAAATATTAAAAAGGACAGATTTTGCAAAGCGAAATTCATTTACTACATATCTTAACTACGATTAGGCAACTAAAAGAATAGTGGAATACGATATTTTAAAATATAAATAACAGAAGATAGGTTAGTTAAAACAGAAATATGAGTACTGAATATCAATATAATCTAAAATAAGAGTTTAAAAATTAGCTGAAAGGCACTGTATATTAAAAATTATGGGGGTGATTTAAGAATGGAAAAAAGTAAAGTTGGGGTTATTGCTTTAAGTCTACCGCGCGAAAGAACAGATTTAGCAGAAAAATTTCTTACTGATGCGGTGGCTTCTTTAAAGAACAATGGCTTTGAAGTCTGTACTTATGAAAATCTAATTTTTGAGACAGATAAATGCATTAAGGTTGCCAGTGAGATGAAAGCAAAAGGGGTTAGTTCAATATTATTACTTCTAGGTACATGGGTTAATACGCCTGTTGTAGTTGATACGATTAGAGAGGTGAAAATTCCTTTTGGTATCTGGGCGGAAGATAATCCTGGTTCTTTTTCTTTGACTGCCGGTGGTATTGTTCATGGTTCCCTGGATGAATTGGGCATGAGCCACCGTTTTTTCTATGGCTCACCGGATTCACCAGATTTGATGAAGGAAATATCTACTTATATAAAGGCTACTTCATGTGTTACGCAGTTGGATGGTGAGAAATTATGTGTTGTCGGTGGACGCGTACCGGGCATGTATACTACCATGGCTGACATTATACAGGTAAAGAAAATTTTTGGTGTTGAAATAGTGCACGTAGATTCACTTAGAATATACCTGGAAGCTAAAAAAGCAAGTTCGGAAAAAATAGAAAAATTAAAGAAAACTATACTTTCTCAGTTTGGGAAAATTGACCTACATGAACAGGTTATTGATAGGTCTTTAAGGCTGTATTTTGCTTTAAAAAAAGTACTTTCTGAGGAAGGATATAAAATTGCAGCGGTAAAATGTATGGATGAGATGATAAATAATTATGCTTCCTTTTGTCTGGCAAATTCTTTACTTAATGATGAAGGATTCACTATATCATGCGAAGGGGATATTTACGGTGCCTTGACTATGAAAATTCTTAAAGAAGCATCAGGAAACATGACTCTTTTTGGTGATGTTAATCATATCGACCAACAGAAAAAGACACTTAGAATTGTCAATTGCGGTTCTATGCCCTCTTTAATGGCGGAGAGTAGAAAAGACGTTGACTTAGTCAATCAGTATGAATACTTGAGTAAGGCAGGTGGAGCTACTACTGTCTTTGCAATTAAAGATTCTCCTGTAACGGGAGCGAGGTTGTTTAGGATCAGTGGGAAATACGGCATGGTGGCCTTTGAAGGAGCTACCTTTAAACAGCCTAAGGAAAAATTTAAAGAGGCAAGAGAGTATTGGCCGCATGCCTTTGTCAGATTGGAATGTAGTACGGCTGCTCTAATCCAAAATTTACGGTCAAATCATATGCATCTCACCTTTGGTAGATGCCTTAACGTTATTGAAGAATTTTGTAGGTTAAAAGATGTAGATTTATTAATGACGCGTAAATAATTAATTATTTTCTAAAAAATTAATATATGCAAACTTTAATAAAAGACATTATTGTGAAACTGAAAAACGTAAAAGTAAAAGAAAATATGCTAGCAGAGATCTCTAAATCATAAAAGAAGCTACAGTAATATAATAAAAATGTCTACTGATTACGAAATAAACAAAAGTGAAAGAGTCATGTTTTTCAACTAGACATCAAAATAGTAACCCCGGATTAAAGTTAAAGAAGCAGAAGTTCTAGTGTATTATGAATAAAAATATATTACTCCGTTGTAGTAAATGTGGAAAAGAATACTCATTTGGTGCTATTCATGTAAATGTAATAATGGCGTGTTGCTTGTAGAATATGATTTTATGCAGGTAAGATCAATCAATGAACTTGAGGATTCTTCAAAATTTGGTATTTGGCGATTTTCTAAAGTGTTACCTCCTGTTAAAAAATATTTTTCATTTGGTGAAGGGGGAACCCCTTGTATAAAAAGTAGGGTTTTGGGACCAAAAAAGAATATTTTGCTTTATTTTAAGGATGAAGGACAAAATCCAACTGGTTCTTTTAAAGATCGTGCAGCAACTGTGCTTGTGTCAACTGAAAGAGAATTGGGTCATTTTTCAGGTACTACCGTTTCGAGTGGCAATGCTTCAGGTGCGCTTTCGCTTTATTCAACGCTTGCAGGGATAAATTTATATATTTTCATGTATCAACCTCCGGAGGGAAAATTACTTCATACTTTAAGTTTTGGCCATAAAATATTCTTAGTTGAGAGCTCAGCAGAATCTGATGCAATAAAAATAGCCGAAGAGTCTAGTAGAGAATTTGGCTGGGCATGGCTAACTACCATGTCATCAGCTAATCCATTTAATATCGAAGGGTATAAGACTATTTCATACGAAATAGTTCGTGACATAGATCTTCCGGATTTTATTTTTATTCCAATGGGATCGGGAACATTAGCTTTAGGTATATGGAAAGGATTTAAAGAACTTTTTCAAATGGGTCTTATTCCTAAATTACCTCATTTGGTAGGAGTGCAATCTGAGCAAGTAAATCCGATAGACCGCGCATACCAAAGTGGTGATACGAAAATTAAATCAGTTGTTCCCGGAAAAACAATAGCTACTGGAGTTGTTACAGATAATCCTGGTGCTGCTGGTACAGCAGCTTTACAAGCAACCATAGAAACTAAAGGATTTACAATTTCAGTTTCCGAAGAAAGAATTATTGATATTTATAAGTTACTTCCTCGGGAAGAAGGTATATTCGCGGAACCAACAGGAGCTTTGAGTGTCGCAGGATTAATGTTTGCCTACGAAAAAGGGTTAATTTCAGAAGATAAAAAAATTGTTTGTATTAATAGTGCGAGTGGATTTAAAGACTTAAATGCATTAAAAAAGCTAGGACAATATAAAAATCAAGTTAGTAGTATCCGTCCTGATATAAAATTAGTTAAAAAAGTGTGAAAGTTTGAAATAGATAATAACTAACATAAAATATTTTAATAAAAAAGTGTAGCTTTGATAAATTTGCCAAACAAGCATTGCTATAATATTTTTTCCGAATTAGAACTAGCCTTAATAGTTACCAGTCGATAATAAAATCGAGTTCTGCTTTAGCAAATCCAGGCTGAAGGATAATTGCTTAATTGTGTAATACGTTGGTTGTCTTGATTTTTGTTCTTGATAGATAATTCAAAACGTTGAGGAAAGCAAAATTATAATAAACTAAATAAATATTAAATTTTAATATAGCTTTCTAATTGTACAGGTGAGAATAAGGATATTTTTCTAAAAATTGCAAAAGCTGAGCACAGAATATTTTTAAATATTATTGGTCAAAAGATAAATAGGTAGATAGATGGATGGATGGAAGGGAAATAGAATTCAATTAATAAAAGCTTTTGTCTAAAATTAAAATAAAGATAAGGGTTTAGAGCAAAATAAAGACCTGCTACAAGTCTTACAAAGCCAGTGTTTTAAAGTTTTGTAAAGGACAAAAATATTTGTTGAAAGGGCTGTTTGTTTATGAAGGCAGTTTTATATAAGGGACCAAAACATTTGGAACTTGTTACCAATATTATAAAACCTTTACCATCTTCTTACCAGGTTCTTATAGAAACTAAAGCAGTTGGAATATGCGGAAGTGATCTTGGAATCTTCGAGGGGGAATTTCCAAAAATTACTCCTCCTTTAATTATCGGGCATGAAGGCGCTGGAATTGTTCATGCTGTTGGAGATAAAGTTTCAACTGTGAAGAAAGGAGATCATGTTGCGATCTCTCCAATTATCCATTGCGGAAGGTGTGAAGCATGCAAACAAGGAAAATACAATCTATGTAGTTCTAGTAAAACCATTGGAATGATTGATTTTCCTGGTGAGTATGCTGATTTTTTTATTGCTCCTGAGCAAAACTGTTATCTCTTACCAAAAAACCTACCATGGACTATTGCTGCTTTGGTTGATACATTGGCAGGACCTGTTTATGGAATGATGGGAGTTATCGATATTCCTATAGGTTCAACTGTTGCTGTATTCGGCCCTGGTCCTGGAGGTCTATTTTTTTGCCGATTAGCAAAATTGCGTGGAGCATCTAAGGTTTATCTTGTTGGTACACGTGAGGAGCGACTTCGTTTAGGAGTACATTATGGCGCTGATGGTACTATCAATATTCATGATGATAATGCATCAGAAACTATTCTGAAACATGCAAACGGGAAGGGAGTTGATGTTGTTATTGATGCTGCCGGCACAAGTAAATCATTAACGGATGGATTTAACGTGTTGCGTAGAGGTGGTATATTTTTAGCCTATGGGGTATATCCTGTTAAGCCAATAATGGTAGATATGCAAAAGGTTGTCCTTGAAGAATATTGTATTTTTGGCTATGCTTCTAATAATAATGGTTATCCAGGTGCAATTGATTTGTTTTCTACTGAAAAAGTTGATGCTACCCCATTGATTACACATACATTTAATTTAGAAGAACTTCCTGATGCATTTTCTAGTGGATTAATAAAGGATAGACGTGATGGTTATATTAAAGGAGTTGTGGTATTTTAGATAACAATGAATTTAATACATAAGATAAAAAAGAAAAAAGGGCTCTAATAGACTGCCTGGGAAATTATAGTATAATTAATATGGTATAAATTAGGTTTAATCAAAGTTATTTGGAGATTTAAGGATTGGGGAATATAATTTTATTTTATTTCCTAAGGCGGGATTCAGTAAAGAACTGAGCATGTAAAAGAGGGATAAAATCCCCTTATATTAAGTAAAATAGGATAATATTAGTTAAAAACAGGAAAAATGTATTTTCTATTTTTATATTAACCTAAAAGATTTTAATTTTTTTTAAGTTACAAAAAATTATCGCTAAATAGAATTAGTTGCAACACAGTCTGATTGCTCGCTTTCATGCTAAAAAAGCCGGATATCCTTCAGATATATTTACGAAACAGTAGATGTTAAAGGTAAAAATACTCCTATTATGGGAGTAGATTGTGATGATTATAAAACCCCTACATACTGTTCTCCGAAATGCCCAGCTGTGGATATTTAATAACTCTTTATGATCTGAAAATAGATTTTAAATAATCTAAATAATTATTTTAACAATTTAAGTAAACGGAGAATCTAAAATATAAAGGGAGTGATAAATAAAGCAAGTAGATCTTATTAAGAACAGCTTATCTTATTTTCGTTATCGGAAAAAGGAGAGGGGAATGCTCAAAAAGAAGATCGTTTTTACTCTGAGGTAGTTGGTAGAATTTTTAATTAGACAAATAAAAAGTGGAGGAGAAAATATGACAAAGAAAACCATTCCTTATCCGTATTTAGACACTCCAGTGTGCCTTTTGGTCCTTAACAAGCTCGAGGCAAATATAAAATTAATACAACAAGCGGCCAATGAAGCTGGAGTAAAACTGAGGCCCCATACCAAAGTTCACGAGTCTGCGTATATAGCTAAGATGCAACTTGAAGCGGGAGCCAGTGGTATTGAGGTCGGTGCCATAGAGCAAGCAGAGCCTATGGCGGAAGCCGGTATATCAGACATCTTTATTGTCCATCCGTTTTTTGGTGAGCATAAGTTGGAAACCTTAAAACGACTACTCAGTAGGTGGCCTAAGTTCAAGTTCACCGTCGTCGTCGATATGATTGAGCAGGCAGAGGGTATCTCAAAAGTTGCCCAAGACATTGGTAAGACTGTTCCTCTAGTTATAAAGCTTGATACAGGAGTAGACCGCTACGGAGTTGCACCGGGTGAACCTACCTTGAATCTGGCTAAAAAATTACAACAGATTCCTGGTATCGAACTTATGGGACTTTATGCTCATGAGTCAGGTGCTAAACCAACTGAGAAAAACGTTGCTGAAGTAGCTTTTAATGTTGCCTCTAAAACCTGTGAAATGGCCAGGGCGCTGAAAAAAGAAGGCTTCAAAATGGAGCATATCTCAGTAGGTGCCTCATCAACACATTTTGCAACCTGTCGTTATATCAAAGAAGGAAAATTTCCGGAGATAACAGAGCTTCATCCAGGACAGCGTGTCATCGGTGATATTCGTTATATGATGGAACTTGGTAATACCAGAGAGCAATGTGCGCTCACCGTGCTGGTCAGTATTATGAGCACGACCCATCCCAATTACGTTGTCATAGATGCTGGATGGAAGACCTTTGGTGGTGACTCTATGATTGAACAGCGAGAAATGCTGGGCTTTTTCTGGAATGGAAAACCCAATTACGGTTCTATCCAGGAGCGATCTGATATTAGGTTTGTCCGTATAGCCACCGAGACCGGCTGGATTTACTATATGGAAGGGGCTAAGAAAGACTTAAAAATTGGTAATCGTTTAGAAATCGTGCCCAACAATGTTAGCGCTGTTATCAATATCCATGATAAAATATATGGCGTTAGAAACAGTGATGTCGAAATTGTGATCCCTATTACTGGAAGATGTCTGGGGAGCTAGTAACGATTTACTACTAAAATCGAATTTGTAACTAGAAAGAAAAATAGCCATGGGAATCATTGATAAGAATGTTGATTTATGGTCTCTTGTTGAGATGAGAATCATGAAGCGAAATAGTCGATTCGAAATGAAAATGATCGTTGAAAATTGTGAACATTACTTGATACTATTAGATGGTGACGAATAATGAGCAAGGACCATCAGACTGTGTAAAAAGTAACCTTTTAGCTTATAAAGCAATTCACAAAATAGCATAATATAACTATATAACTATATAAATATATAGAAGAAGGTGGATTTGTGGGATATATAACAGGCGAAAGCAGAAATTAAATCATACTCTTTCCGGAAAGCATCGATGGATACGTCAATGACAATAATTCCATTCGGATCATTGATGAATATATTAAGTAGCTTGACCTTGAAATATTGGGCTTTAAAAGGGCGGTTAATCTCTCACTAGACCACCCTATCATCCTAAAGATATGCTAAAACTCTACCTCTACGGCCACCTTAATCGTACTTTTTTTTTAAATATCGGGTAATTAGTTCTTTAATCTAATAATCGGCGAACTTTTTGTGTAACTGTTTCATAATATAGGACCTCTCTTTTTTAATCCTATATTATTATAGTTTTAGTTTGTTTTTAACAGTGCACTTTTGATTTTTAAATGACAAAACTTTACAAAAACTTTAAAAAAATTTGACAAGAGTGAAATTTTAAGGTATTATACATTTCAAATATTAAAAAAGAATAATTTAACGAGGAAAGTAGGTTATTTCTTAGTCGAAAAGAGAGAGATACAGCTGGTGAAAGTATCTTAAAAAGAATAACTGAATAGAGAGCCTCAATAATAATAGGTTGGTTACCTTTAAAAACTTCTAATGAGTGGGGTAAATAATTTATCCAATCCCAGGTGGCACCGCGAGATTTTATCTCGTCCTTATTGATAATGAAGATTATCAAGGGACGGGATTTTTTTATTTCAAAAGAAGAATAATTATTTACTCAACCCGGGTGGTACCACGGGAAATTTTTTCAATCTCGTCCCTTATAATAATTGACAAAAAGATTATCAAGGGACGGGATTTTTTTATTTTATAAACAGGTGAGGCTAATAAAAGATGCAAAAATTAAAAGTAAGTATAATTGGAGCAACCGGTTATGCAGGTAAAGAATTAGTAAAAATATTAATAAATCATCCAAAGGTAGAATTGATTCATCTGATTTCTTCTAGTTATGTGGGGAAGAACATAGCTGAGATATTCCCTGAATTCCTGAATAAATTAGATAAAAAACTTATAAATCTTGATTTGGATGTAGTATCTCAAGATTCGGATACGGTGTTTACTGCCCTCCCTCACACAGTTTCTATGGAAGTAGTTCCCGAGTTATTAAAGAAAAGGGTTAAAGTAATTGATTTAAGTGCGGATTATCGCCTAAAAAATTCTACAGTTTACAAAGAATGGTATAAGAAAGAACATAATCAAATTAGTAAGGTACTGCTACCAGAAGCTGTTTACGGTCTTCCGGAGATTTATTTAGAAAAAATAAAGGATGCCTTACTAGTAGCTAATCCTGGTTGTTATCCTACCAGTATAATATTGGGAATTGCTCCTTTATTGAAACATCATTTTGTAGAACCAGAAGGAATTATTATTGATTCTAAATCCGGAGCCAGTGGAGCGGGGAGAAAATTATCCTTAGGTCTCCATTTTTCGGAGTGTAATGAAAATTTTAAAGCTTACAAGATTGTTAAACATAATCATATCCCAGAAGTTGAACAGGAATTATCTTCTATCTATTTTAGAGGAGAGAAGGATAAACAAAAGCAGCAGGGAACGGAGATAAAGGTCTGTTTTACCCCACATTTTATTCCCATTAATAGAGGAATTTTATCTACCTGCTATTTAAGTCTAAAGGGTTCTAAAAAAGAAGAGGAGGTTTTGGAGATTTATCAAAAATATTATCAAGAGGCGCCTTTTGTGAGAATCTTTGAACCGCCTAATTTGCCGGAGATAAAATTTTCAGTAGGAACGAATTATTGTGATATTGGGTTTTCCATAGACGAGAGGATGGGAAAGATAAAAATAATTTCAGTTATCGATAATTTACTTAAAGGTGCTGCCGGTCAGGCAGTGCAGAACATGAATATTATGTATGGTTTCCCTGAGACCTGTGGGCTGGTATAAATTAGAGGTGAAAGGAGTTAAAAATGATGAAAGATGTTTTAGATAAGGAAGATTTTCAGGTTATTAAAGAAGGAATAACCTATCCCCAAGGAATAAAGGCAGTTGGAGTAAAATGTGGAATAAGATTTAATAAAAAGGATTTGGCCTTAATTTATTCGGAAAAATTAGCTGATGCCCGGGGAACGTTTACTACTAATAAATTTAAAGCCGCTCCCTTGGTGGTTACCGAGAAAAATTTATCTCTTTCAGGAGGGAAATTACAGGCAGTATTAATAAATAGTGGGATAGCCAATGCTTGTACCGGAGAAGGAGGGCTAAAAGATGCCTGGGAAACAGTAAATTATGTTTCAAAGGGATTAAAGATTAATAAGGAGTATGTGGCGGTCACTTCTACCGGGAAAATCGGTGAATTTCTGCCTATGAAAAATATAGAGAATGGCTTGAAAGAAGCTATTTCTAAACTGAGTACTTCAGGAGGTACAGAGGCGGCAGAAGCGATATTAACTACTGATACCAAAAAGAAAGAAATCGCAATTAATTTTAAATTAAAGGGGGAAGAAATAAGAATCGGAGGGATGGCTAAAGGCTCAGGGATGATACAACCCAGCATGGCAACTATGTTAGGATTTATCACCAGCGATATTTCCATTAAAGGAGAGTTACTCCAGGAAGCCCTTAAGCAGGTAGTGGAAAAAACCTTCAATATGATTAGTGTGGATGGTGACACAAGCACTAATGATATGGTGTTAGTTATGGCTAATGGTTTGGCTGGCAATAAAATAGTCGATAAAAAGGACGCTGATTATTATAAATTCTTAGAAGCATTGCAACATATAGCCGAATATTTAGCCAAGTGCATAGCTAAGGATGGAGAGGGAGCGACCAAGATGATCGAAGTAGAAGTTCAGGGCGCAATATCTTTCGGGGAGGCTAAAAAAATTGCTAAAGCAGTAATTAATTCCCCTTTAGTAAAAACAGCAGTTTTTGGAAAAGACCCAAATTGGGGAAGAATTTTAGCGGCAGTGGGATACTCCGGGGCAGTGGTTATGCCCGATAAAATCGACCTTTATTTAAAAGAAAAGGTAGTAGAGAATGGCCAACCTTTAACGTTTTCACGACAAAAGCTACACGAATATTTAGGATCTTCTGATGAAGTTAAAATTATAATTGACCTTAAGATGGGAGAAGTAAATGCTACTGCCTGGGGATGTGACCTAACCTATGATTACGTAAAGATAAATACCAAGTACAGTTAGTACAGTGATAAGTAATGTGTAATGAGTAATAAGCAAAGAAAACGTAGAGTGTATTTAGTTAACTCGTTAGTTGGTTACCTGGTTAACTAGTTAGGATAGCGAAAAAGAAAGTAGGGGCGTATTGCATACGCCTTTGTGATGATTGGTCAATTGGTCAATTATCCAATACAAGGAAGGAGTGCTATAGACGATGAAAAAAGATATAGATAACCGCGGAGAAATTCTTTTAGAAGCCCTGCCATATATTAAAAAATTCTGGAATAAGATTGTAGTAATAAAATACGGTGGTAGTACCATGAAGGATAAAGACTTAGAAAAACAAATTATAAAAGATATTATTTTATTAAAATATGTGGGGATGAAGCCGGTGATTATTCATGGAGGAGGACCGGAAATTTCTATAGAAATGGAAAAGAGGAACAAAATTCCCCAATTTCTTAACGGATTAAGAGTAACCGACGAAGAGACGATGGAGATAACTGAAATGGTTTTAACCGGTAAGATTAATACTCGTTTAGTAGCAGAGATTAATTTCTGTATTTCTGAAGGTCCGGGAAATGGAGTAAAAGGTATCGGCCTGAGCGGGGAAGATGCGCAGCTTTTAACGGTTAAGAAACACCGAGTCCTGGAGTTGGGATTGGTAGGAGAAGTGGAAAAAATTAATCCCGAAATATTAACAATTTTACTGGAAAAAAATTATATCCCGGTAATTGCTACGGTCGGAGTGGATAAAGAAGGGATTAGATATAACATTAATGCTGACATAGTAGCTGGCCAGATAGCCATCTCTCTGCAAGCAGAGAAACTGATATATTTGAGCGATGTGGATGGGATATTTAAAGATTTTGAAGACCCAGCTTCCTTAATTAGCAGTTTACCCATTGATCAAGCTAAGGGATTAATTAAATCCGGGAAGATTCAAAAAGGGATGATTCCTAAAGTAGATTCAGCTATTCAAGCCTTAGAGGGTGGAGTGAATAAAGTGCATTTTTTAAATGGTAAGCGTGCTCATTCTGTTTTGTTAGAGTTGTTTACCGATAGTGGAATAGGAACAGAAATTACCCCTTAATCAGCATAATCACTTAATATAAATTTTAAATAAGGAGGACTAAAGATTATGAAAACTAAAGAATTAATAGGAAGCGAAAAAAAATATTTAATGCAAACTTATGGCAGGCCAGGTATGGTATTAGACAAAGGTGAAGGGATGAAGGTATGGGACCTGGAAGGAAAGCAATTCTACGATTTTATCGGTGGCATAGCAGTAAATGCCCTGGGGTACAGTCATCCTAAATTAGTTAAGGCCATTAAAAATCAGGCAGAAAAATTAATTCATTGTTCCAATCTTTATTATAGCGAACCACAGATAATTTTAGCTCAGATGTTGGTAGAGCTTTCTTGTGGGGATAAAGTATTTTTTGCTAACAGCGGGGCAGAAGTAAATGAAGGCGCAATCAAATTAGCAGTTAAATATTTTAAAGAGCAAAACAAAGATAAACATAAAATAATTTATATGAAAAATTCTTTTCATGGAAGAACCATCGGTACTTTAGCAGCAACCGGGAAATATAAATATCAGAAAGATTATCTTCCCCTTTTACCTAAATTTAAGCAAGCTATATTTAACGATCTTAATTCAGTTAAAGAAGCAGTTGATGACCAGGTAGCAGCAATTATAGTAGAACCGATTCAGGGTGAGGGCGGAATTAATATTGCCAGTAAAGAATTTATAGAAGGATTAAGAGAGTTATGCAACAAAAAGGATATGTTATTGATTTTTGATGAAATCCAATGTGGCTTGGGAAGAACCGGAAAAGTATTTGCTTACCAATATTACAATGTAGAACC
>Ga0114922_10001641_pt1 | contig 21187 bp, 21 predicted proteins | sample AartaG_FD_100975 | JGI IMG/M metagenome (GOLD analysis project Ga0114922, IMG submission 100975) | Deep subsurface microbial communities from Aarhus Bay to uncover new lineages of life (NeLLi) - Aarhus_00045 metaG | ecosystem: Environmental > Aquatic > Marine > Oceanic > Sediment | place...
AGCTAATTCAACAACATCATCTACCCAATCCAGAAGCGTTCTATTTTTCTTAAAATCTGAAAGCCCCATTCCTGGTCTATCAACAGATATGAGTCTGATATTTAATTTATTTATCTCCTTATCAGATAATAATGTCGCCTCTAAACGAGAACCGGGAAACCCGTGAAAGTAAAATAATGGTTTTCCATCCTCTTTACCTAAATCTATATAACCAAGATTCCTACCATCTTTTAATTTGACTGTTTGATTAACATAGTCATTTTTAGCCATATCTTACATCACTGTATAAAAAATAAATGGTGAGAGACATAAAGCCCCGTTATATAAAAATAAACTGAAATTCTTTTCTTTATCTATGGTAAAATCGAACATTAAATTAATTTGTGAGTCGGTCAACAAGGAGCTCTTTAAATGCTTGGACATCTTTCCAAGAAGTTGCACAGCGTATTAAATTTCCGTTGTCACTAATTTGAGTTAAACCGCTATCAGTAACTTCAATTTTCAATTCTTCGATGTTAAGCAGATCTTCTGAAAAACCGAGATAAATCGCAACAGTGTCAAAAAGGGTCGAAGTGTGATCTTTTTTTTCCATTATTAGTTTAGCTAAAATTTTTTTTTTCCATATATTATAATTTTCCTTAATTGAATTAACGACTAAATTATCGCTCTTCATGAAGCGATCTAGGAGTAAGCCAGTGAGTCTAATTTCTCTACATGTGTCCAGTGGTGTAATTGTTTTCTCCCACGGTGCTTGAAAAACTTCTCTACACGCCTTGATGTTCTTTTTCACATTGTATTCCTTATGTTGTTTATCTGAACCCCAATATCCAACGCGAATGCTTCCATGCATCCCTACGAAGCGAGAATTATCAGTGATGTTAGGTTTTAATTCAAGTGATTTTGCTACCGTACCTAAGGGTCCAATGGCGATAAGGGTTATAGGAGTATTAGAATCGGTTATTTTAGAACAAATCATTTCCGCAGCATTATTGTGAATAGCGCCAGGGTATTGCGATAAATCATAATCCTTTATCCAAGGATATTGCCAACCTTTTTTACGATTTTCTTCAATCCCAATCCCTATTGGGATATCAGTTCGCCCCACCTTTTCGAGAAATTTGGCAACTAGCTTAGCTTTTAACGGCGTGTTGTCAGAAGATGTTGTAATTAATTTAACATCTAATTCTGGGCATTTTAATAATAAACCTAAAGCCCAAGTGTCATCAACATCCAGACCAATATCGGTATCAAGAATCACAGGAATTTTCTTAGCATTCATTTCTCTAATTTTATGAAAATGGTAAGTGATAATGTATAATTATAATAGATTATTCTAAAAAAATAATACTGGTGTTCTTTTATGGTAAACGCGATATTAATTGTTCTCGATACATTAAGACAGGATCATGTTGGTGCTTATGGTAATTCATGGATAAAAACACCTCATTTAGACAGTTTTGCAAAAGAATCCGTGAGATTTACACGAATGTATCCTGAGTCATTACCAACACTCCCAGCTCGAAAAGCGATTTATACCGGGAAACGAGTTTTTCCTTTTACGGACGATAAACTTGGAAAAACAAAAACTGGAAGGGGGGATTTCATCGCTGACGCTCTTGGTGCTCCTGGTTGGAGTTCCATTTCGGATTCTCAAGATACTCTAGCAGAGCGATTCAAACGTAAGAAATATGTTTCAGCTTTGTTTTCTGATATATATCATCAATCTAAGCCAGGATATAACTTTCACCGAGGGTTTGATCAATGGAAATGGATTCGTGGACAAGAAGAAGACGCATTTCTGTCAGGGCCACGGATTTCCAACGATTTTCTTGAAGAATATCTCACCTCTAAAGGAGATGGAATAACGGCAGCTACTATATTTGCACAACACATGATGCGCCGATTCCTTCAAAATGTTCGTTGGTGGCGCTCCGAAGCCGACACTTTCACAGCCCAAGTGTTTCGCGCTGCTGGGGAATGGCTTGATATGAATTACGATACTCTACTAAAAGGAAAAGGTTTTATAACGGTGGAATCATTCGACCCCCATGAACCTTGGAATCCACCTCCTCATTATATTCGGTTGTACGAAAAAGATCCAGATTGGGAAAAAGGATGTCGAAAAGTTTCTCATTCTATTTATGGACCAGCGAGTATACTTTCCGAAAAAGAACTTAAGAACTTAAGAACACGCTATGCTGGAGAAGTGTCGCTTGTGGACACATGGTTTGGATATTTTATAGAATATATCAAACGGATTGGTATCTGGGACAATTCTATCATTGTGGTGGTTTCCGATCACGGTCATATGCTGGGAGAACACGGGCTTATTGCAAAAGCTGCTAATCCTCTTGGACGGGAAGTAGCAGATCTTGTCGCGATGATCCGATTTCCTGATGGTAAATATAGTGGTACAACCTGTGATAAATTTTGTTATCATCATGACATCGCTACCACTATCTGTGAAGCTTGTGGCGTTTCTGCAGCAAAAATGGATGGTAAAGACTTATTGAAGTTGGTTCAAGATGATGAATTGATGTATTACGATCACATCTCTATAGCATGGGGTGGCTCCGTGGCAGTCTACGATGGAGACTTTTGGTATAATGGATTTGTGTGGGATATAGAAGGAGGGAGTTTGTTTAACGTTAATGAAGACCCCCAATTAATCAATAATATCATTTTAAAAGCTCCCGATAAAGCAAAGGAATTATTAAAACTAAGTTGGGAAGATGCGGGAGAGCCAATTGATATGGAATTCATGCAAAAGTTTAAAGATTTGTTAGGCTGTACGCCAGTTGCCAGAACACTTACTAAAGATGATTCATGTGAATAATTTTAGCTTATATTAGGGACTGATATCTGAAATTAAAAAACTTCTTTTTATAGTTTATAAATACCGAGGCTATAGATATTATTATGATTTGTAACAAAATTGGGTGAACTCTACTAATAGTAGGGGTTAATCTCAATTCACGCTACATCGATTCCACAATTCGGACATATATTCGCTTCTCTATCTATTTTATTTCCGCAGTTGTGACAATGCAATGCTTCAATTTTTTGTTTAGGGAGGGTTTTTGGAGGGATTACTATTGTCATTCTTTTAAGTAGGGAAAATAAACTAGAGAACAGACCATTATACCAAGATTCTTTGAGTTTTTCAACCCGAAATATTGTTCTTGAGAGGGGTGTAGCTTCTACTCGAATCAAAGATTTACCGTTTTCCAAATCGTAAATGTTAATTCGAATTCGCTTCTTCCAATTCGGATCGTGGCCCGTATTAGTATTCATAGTCCCTTGCTTAGCCTCTATAAAAGTAGGAGGATGATTTTTTTTATTTTAGCTTTATGTTGACTGCTTAACCACTGCATTGAGAGCTCGAAAGCTTTATCAACGGAAATTTGCAGGGTTTCCTTATATATCACATTAACATTCATAAGAGCTACTATCAGAATTTAATATATACCAATACAATGAGTTTACATTTTTTATAATTTTTCAAATTACTTCCAATTTTCTTCAAATGTCGATAGGTAGTGAGATTTGAGAGAACTGACAAATAAGTAAGATATTTAAATAAGCTAAGCGTATTAATACTCATCCAATTTTAATCAACTAAAAACCTATGTGAGATGAGAGAATGGTTTTAAAAGCTCCAAACGATGATCCCTTAAAAGACTATTATACCCCAAATCACGATTATCTTGGTGATTGTGATCAAAATTGTAAAACTAAATGGTGGTTATTTACCCCTTACAATGTGGAAGAAACAAAATATTGGCTCTTTAGAATGATAGCATTACCATTAGGTGCCTCATTGATTTTCATTTTTATTTATCAAATAGGATTTGGTTCTATCAACAATCCAATTTTTGAATGGATAACCTACATCTCGTTATTCATCGGGAATATTTTCTTCACTTGTTATTGGAGAGAATTAGCAAGAGCTGAATATTTTAAAATTACGCTAGATGATGGTTTGATTGAGGAAGGAGTAACCCCTGACATCACTTTTAGTAATGATACTGAAGCATATACATATAAGCTTAATGAAATCTCAGAAAAATACAAAATTGGTTTTGTAGGAGACATTATGATGATGAGGAAGCACGAGCTTGAAGCTGATGAAAAGGTTAAAGATTTTTTCAGCGATGCTAAAATTATCGTCGCAAATCTTGAAGGAATTGTGAGAGACTGTGGAAGTACGTTTAAGACACAAGCTCACAAACCAGAAATTCTTACACAATTGGGAAAACTATTAAATTGTAATACTCAATGGTTATTATGTTTAGGTAATAATCACAGCATAGATTTTGGCAATAAAGAATTTCATACTTCTCTCCATAAAATCCGTAAATCTCCAAATACATTTGTGTTTGGTCGAAATGATGTTTCAAATACGTACTATGAAAATCCCGCAATTCCATCTATTTATTATAATTTAACTACAGCTACACAATGGAGCAACCAACATAATTGGGATTGCCTTACGCTATTAGAAGATAGAGGTTCCAATAATGGAATTAGAGCACATCATCACGATGCGCATTTTCATATACTTTATCCTCATTGGGGTTTCGAAAACGAAAGATATGTAAGGACAAGGTTTCAGTTAGATGCAAGAGCATTATTAACGGGTGTAAGACAAGAATATCCAAATGGTTTACCAGCACTTTTTAATCCAGATCCTACTCAATGTTGGGATTTAATAATCGGTCATCACCCTCACGTGCGTCAACCAATAATGAAAGTACCAGCTAAGACTGCAAGGAATGTTAGTTTTAATAGATTAGTAGTTTTTTCTACGGGGAATTTTACTTCAGGAGTTCATTTTTTGCGAGCAAAAAAACATTTGTTTGGTACTTCAATAATTTGCGGTATTGGGCCTCTAACAGCGGATACAAATCAGTGGGCTATAGGAAATGTTAGTTGGCAAAGAACTGTGAATGTAAGAACGAAACCGGGAGGTTGTAAAACCAAAACAATTGAAAGAGATGAGGGAGACTACCCGAGTTTTAACAGAAATTCATTCTGGTATGGAGTTATAATAATCGTAGGAATTCTTATTTTTAGAATTCTTGAAAGGTTCTTCTTCTAAATCAGAAGATTAAATCATAAAAATAAATAATTAGTCTTTGATTCGGTAAAATGAAACTAACAACTAAGTATTGAGTACCTTTAGAAGACTATTATGATACATCAACTAAAATAAAGGAGCTTTAATTTTGGGTATTTTTCTTACAGCTCTGTTTTTTCCCTATATATATTTTGTGTGTGCCTTTAATTAGCAAAAATTTTCTCAACAGATGGAGGGAGTGATATAAAACCTTATTTCTCAATTAAATTATTGCTTATATCTCTTGTTTGTATACAAAAAAGTAAGATATATAAATAAGCTGTGGGTATAACTAACTATCCAATGTCTATTACTAATAACGAATTCAAAAACCAAAACTATATTGATTTAAAAAAAAAAAGGTGACAAAATGGAACTCCAAACTTCAAAGGATAAATCCTTAGATGATTACTATAGCTCTCCCGAAGGGAAGAGCGGCGGGATTGATGAGGCTATAAAAGCCGAAAAAATGGGAATTAGCCCCTATGAGATAGAAGAGACAATCTATTATTTTGGTAAGCATCTGGCGTTACCGGGAATTGTAGGCGTGTTTATTCCTTTAACGATCATATTCGGCATATTTGAGAATTCTTTTATTGAAACGCTGAGTTATATCATTTACGCTTTGGCAGCAATCCTTCTTCTAAGTGTGGGGAGAGAACTCGTAAGAGGATGGAGATATAAAATCAAAGAAGGAGCACTTTATTTACCGGGACCATACGTTATTAAACGCGAAGCGGAGAATTATGAACCTTGCATTAATGAAATAACTGATACAAAATATACAATAGGATTTGTTGGTGATATAATGAAGATGAATAAATTTAACCTTGAATTTCATCCTGACATTAAATCATTCTTCAAGGACACTGATTTAATAATTGGTAATTTAGAAGGAATAATATCTAATGAACCCTGCCCAAGGCTAAAGCAAGCACATAAAAAAGATATCTTAGCACAATTAGAAAGCTTGCTAAGCGATAATAATAAGTGGTTACTTTGTGTAAGTAATAATCATAGCGAAGACTTTAGTAGTGCCCAATTTAACGAATCCTTACATAAAATACAAGATAGATCTAATTTTGATGTCTTTGGGCGACAAGATTTATCTTTTATACGTAACCAAAACAAAGACATAACTATAACATGTGCTACGCAATGGAGTAATCAAAAAACTTGGAACTACACTTTCAAATATAACAACCCTACTATTGCCAATAGTGACAATAGTGACAATAATAATGATGAATATCCTTTTCATCTCATTCAAAATACAAAGTTTAACATCCTCCTTCCCCATTGGGGCTTCGAAAACGAAAAATATGTGAGAACAAGATTCCAAAAGGATGCTAAAGCACTACTAACTGGCATAACGCCTAACTATAGAGGTTTGCAAAAAATCTATAAAAAAAAATTTCTAAGAGGTATTTTTGCTCATCCTGATCACAAATGGGATCTCATTTTTGCTCATCATCCCCATGTTCTTCAACCGATAATGAAGGTTCCTGATGAGATTAGAATAGAAAATAAAAAATCTTTTCCATATAATAAAGTAGCTGTGTTTTCAGCGGGTAATTTTACTTCAGGGGCCAATATCATTCGAAAAAAGAAGCACATTTCTGGTATAATTATGAAATGCCAAATTGGTCCTTTAGAGGGACATGAAGAAAAACTCGCCATTGGTAGAATGGAATGGCGTAGAACGAAAAATTTAAAAACTCGAGTGGGAAAAAAACCAGCAAAACTAGTGTGTATCGATAACGAAAAATACCGGACATACAATAAGCCCTTTCTCGTAAATGGAATGATACTATTTATTATATTTCTAGCGTTTTACTTAATTAATTTGTTTATTTAATAATCTTGAAGAGTTAATATCTCTGTTAATCATTACAAACCTAATTCCCGTAATTTGCGAGTAACTTCTTGTTTTTTGGTACCTTTTAGATCATACCACTTATAAAAAATTAACGCACCCACGCTGCAAACAATGAAAGGAAGTAATCCTTGTATTATCCGAAGACCTAACAAAGCATTATATTGATGAGAAACATTGATCGGGTTATATAAAGTGAGCGCGTGTATAATCGCTATTATAAAACTCTGAATCATTATGGAACTTCGAATGAAAACATTCCTAATTCCAATCAACGTAGTTTGTTGATGCTTTTTTATTTTCACAGCGATCTCATCGTAGCAATCGGCAAAAACGGGCGATACCATAATTAAGAACGAGGATCCTGATATTCCCATAAAGATGCTGATTAAATAGTATTGAAAGGCATCAGCAATAAAAATGTAAAATAATAAACTTACTCCATAGGAAGCTAAACCTATTGTGTATGTTCTCGAATGGCCTATTTTTTTAGCGAAGCGAGCCCATATAGGTATTGTTACAAAAGAAGATAAAAGCATTAAGATTGAACCTATACTTCTTATATATTGCCCCTCCTGTAGAACATCATCAACAAAGTTGACTGTATTCATGCTCATAAGACCGAATGAAACCATGAATGTAAGATAAGAGAATACAGCTAACATGAAATTTTTTTGTTTTAAACATATTTTCATAGTTTTTAAAAAGGAAATTTTATCCGAGTCGTCATGCCCTACGCTAAATCTTTCTTTTATCACGTTATCCTCCTTGGCTCCCGGTATAAATACCGCAAATGAACATAAGAGGATAATAATGCTGATAAACGCAGCGATTGTGAATGATGTTGGATTCCCAGGATCAATAATTTGGGACCAGATTGTAATAGCTAAAAAATTTGCGATAAATGTGAAAATTTGAGTCAATACCCCTCCTTTTCTACGACTTTTATCTCCCCTAAAGTGTGCACCAAAAGCTCCAAAAGAATGAGTTTGAAGAAGAGAATACGACAAATCGTATAAAAATACGATTATTATATAGTAGATTAGAATGGGCAATATACTTTCGATTCCTATTACTTGAGGAGGTGTAAATAGGAAGAAAAATAGAATAATCGTAGGAATCCCTCCAATAATGATCCATGGAGTATGAAAGCCTCGCTTTTTGGTCCATTTGAAGGGTCTATCGGTAAGATATCCCATTACAGGGTTAATCAGCATACTCCATATTGTGTATATGGCATTTGCGATTGCCATATATATTGGCCATAAAGCTACTATACTGATTAAACCAAGCTCTCCTTCATAGAATTGCCAGACATAATTATTAAAAGCTACCATCAAAAAAATATTCAAAAAATATCCGGTTGAAAACATTACCATTTTTATAAGACTAGGTTCTTCAGATTGAGCCGGTTTCACATCATTATTTGAGGTTGTCATATTTTGTTCCAGACTTTATTTTTGATATTTAGGTATTCGTTCTATTATTTATTAAACTATTCTTCCAAGAAGCAAAAAACAAGGGATTGGTTCAAATTATAGAATATTAGAATAAGTTTTATTAAGAACTGAGAGATTTTTAATTCAAATCTAATTCTCCCAATTATTCATTAAAAGAGGATTTTTTCATAAGATTGCTCGAATACGAGAGTAAGGAAATTTTTAGCGAGTTTGGTATTCCATTAGTTAATAATATTTTGATTCTCAAGGGTTAAGATATCGAAGAAAAAGTTAATAGTTTTTCATTCCCCGCAATTATAAAATCGCAAATCGCAATTGGAAGCAGAAAAAAAGCAGGTGTCTTAATAGCTGATATACCTTGGGAAGTTCCCCAATTACTTAAAGAAGTTTTATAAGGTTAAGTGAATTCCTTTAAAAATGATTAAAAAATTCTATCCCTCCTCATTATACAATTTTCTTAGCTTTATCCAAGTAAATCCTGTGAATAAGAAGATTTTAGACTGTGGGGCCGGGGGAAGAAATCCTAAGCTTGTTTTTTTTTATGAAAACGGTTTTGAAACTTATGGAATTGATATTTCAGATGAGCAACTAGAAAAGTTGCAAACTTATTGCGAGGAAAACAGTATTGATTTAGGTGTAATTAAAGGAGATATGAAAATTATTCCTTTTGAGACTGAATTTTTTGGATATGTTTTTTCTTATCTCTCAATGGTTCATCTGAGTAAAAATGAGACGAAAATTGCTATAAATGAGATCCATCGCGTTTTAGTGAAAGGAGGATTATGTTATCTGAATTTTCTCTCTAAAGATGATATTAATTTCGATGAAAAAGAAGAATCTAAGCCAGGAGAAGTCATCGGTATAGAAAGGGGTAAAGAAGAATTTCACAGCTATTATGAAGATAACGAACCTGATGAATATCTTAAGAAATTTGAGATCATTTACAAAGAAAAAAGACATGTTTTAAAGGGTAAATACTTTCAAACAGGTCGAACATGTATCCTCGATTACATTATGAAAAAAATTTAAAAACTGGGTGGAATACGTTCTAATGGAAAACAGAGTAAGAGTAATTAAATCTCATCAGTCGGAAGTATTGACTCCTTTTCAAGCTGAAAGAGGAGACATTGTCATTGGCAAAGAAAAGCCTACTCAGTGGGAAGGATGGCTTTATTGTAAAAATAGGTATGGAATTTACGGCTGGGTCCCTAAAGCCTTCCTTACTCCAGTAAAGGAATCAACTGAAGAGTTCCAGTTCAATCGTGCTTATAATTCTTATGAGATTACCATATCAAAAGGAGAATTAGTCAAAATAAAGGAGATAGAAAGCGATTGGGCAGTGATTGAAAATGAAAGTGGAAAAATAGGATGGATTCCTTTAGATAATCTTGATATTACTGAAAAATAGAAAAAATTAGAAAAACCGGATTCTACTTAGTTCAGATCACACCTATCCTTGAAAAATTTGATGCGAGTATCGTATTAAAGGGAATTTAATCCCATATTAATCATGTAGGTAAAACTTTTATTAAAGATGAGTTTACCCTTATTATTAATCTTTGACATAATATTAAAATTAAAATAAGAGAACGAGAGAAAATTGGCTCAAAAAAATATTTATGAGTACGATGCAAAAAAGCTCATAGCAAGCGAATTACCAAAATATTATCCCGATTTTAATTACCATAATAAATTAGTTGTTGTTGATTGTGAGACTGATTTAGATAAATCAATCTCAGATAATTCGTGGATAAATACAGAAAAAGTTGTTGTTAAACCAGACCAACTTTTTGGAAAAAGAGGGAAAGCAAATTTGCTCTTATTAGATGCAAATTGTGACGAAATGAAAGATTTCTGTTATAGCAATTTAGACAGAGTTTGCGAGATTGGAAATGTAAGGGGCGCTTTGAAACGGTTACTTGTAGAACCTTTCATTCCTCACGAGAAAGAATATTATGTTTCTATAACGACCCAAAGAGACGGTGATGTCATCCATTTTAGTTTTGAAGGGGGAATTTTCGTAGAAGAAAACTGGGATAAAGTTATTCACATACCCGTACCCTTAGGAACGGATATTATTTCTTTCGATTTAGCGAGTAAAATGCCGAATTTAGGAGATTCTAAAAATGTTTTAATTCCCTTTATTAAGGGGCTTTATCAAGTGTTTACTGATCAGGATTTTACTTTTCTTGAAATTAATCCATTTGCGATAACTGAAGATAATAAAGTAGTTCCTTTAGATGTCAAAGCTAGACTAGACGATACTGCGATGTTTCTTCACGCAGATACGTGGGGAAATCCTAACAACCCGATTGAATTTCCAGCTGCGTTTGGACAAACGATGTCTGAAAAAGAAGCATACATAAGGGAATTGGACGAAAAAACGGGTGCTTCCTTAAAATTAAAAGTTCTAAATCCAGTTGGTCGAATTTGGACCATGGTTGCTGGAGGAGGTGCTTCAGTTATCTATACTGACACGATCGTTGACTTAGGATATGGAAACGAATTAGGGAATTACGGAGAATACTCGGGAAATCCGTCAAGAGAACACACCGAAATATATGCTCAAACGATAATTGATCTCATGACCGAAACCCCCGATCCCGCTGGAAGATCAAAGTATCTCATAATTGGCGGAGGAATTGCAAATTTCACAGATGTAAAAGCTACCTTTACTGGAATCGTTAGTGCCATCAAAAATTCAGTTGAAAAACTTAAAAAAGCGAAAGTTAAAATTTATGTGCGAAGAGGAGGACCTAACGAAAAGCAAGGTCTTGAACTTATGAAACAAGTAGGGAAAGAAACCGGAATTCCTTTAGAAGTATACGATAGATATACCCATATGACAAGGGTCGTAGATTTAATAAAACATGCAGAAGAAGGAGGAGAGGCTTAAAATGGAAGATTACGAACTTTTTAATAGGAAAACTCAAGCTATAATCTACGGATTTCAAAGAAATCCTATCCAAAGAATGCTTGATTTTGATTTTGTGAGTAAGAGAGAAAAACAATCGGTTGCAGCGATAATTAGACCTACTCAAACTGCTGCAATTAGTTATCACAAGGTATTTTACGGGAGTACTGAAATAGTAATACCGATTTATAAAACGCTTGAATTTGCAATGAAAAAACATCCTAATGCTGATGTAATGATAAATTTTGCGTCTTTTAGATCTTCGTACGAGACGAGTAAAGAAGCTCTTGAATCTAAAACAATTAGAACTGTTGTTATCATAGCCGAAGGTATTCCTGAAAGATTAAGTCGAGATTTAATCAAAATCGCAAACGAGAGAAACAAAAATATTATTGGTCCAGCTACCGTAGGGGGAATTGTGGCAGGGGCTTTTAAAATAGGTAATACTGCCGGAACCCTTGAAAATATTATACTTTCCAAATTATATCGTCCAGGATCTGTCGGATTTGTTTCAAAATCAGGCGGTTTAAGCAACGAAATGAATTTTATGATAAGTCAAACAACAGACGGCGTGTACGAGGGTATTGCTATTGGCGGAGATCGCTTTCCCGGTTCAAAATTAATCGATCATCTTATGCGATATGAAGCAAATCCTAAAATTAAAATGTTAGTAGCATTAGGTGAGATTGGTGGAACCGACGAATATGCGATAGTAGAAGCTTTAAAAAACGGGAAAATAACAAAACCTATAGTTGTGTGGGTAACTGGAACAGCAGCAAAGATTCTTCCTAAAGGATTACAGTTTGGTCATGCGGGAGCTATGGCAGACAGTTCAAAGGAGACCGCTGACGCTAAAAACCGCGCGTTAAGAGAAGCAGGTGCTATCGTTCCTGACTCATATGAAGATTTTGACAAAGAAATTAGGAAGACATTCGACAAACTAAAACAAGAAGGTAAAATACAACCTGTTGAAGATTTCGAGCCTCCAGCAGTTCCATTAGATTACAATGATGCTGTAAGGCAAGGAAAAGTGAGAAGACCTACAGATGTCATAGTAACCATCTCTGACGATAGAGGAGATGTTCCTACTTTTGCTGGCGTTGGATTAGATACTATTATTAAAGATAATAAATCCATTGGATATGTTATCGGTTTATTGTGGTTTAAGAGAGAATTACCCGATTTTGCTCAGGAATTCATTGAAATAGTCATTAAATTGACTGCTGACCACGGTCCAGCAGTTTCAGGCGCTCACAATGCAATTATAACTGCAAGGGCAGGGAAAGATTTGATGTCTTCACTTGCGACAGGAATTCTTACTATCGGGCCAAGATTCGGTGGAGCAATTTCAAACGCTGCTAAATACTTTAGGGAAGCCCTACAAAAAAATATGACACCGTTAGAATTTATGGATTATATGAAAAATGTTGTCCAAATTAACATCCCGGGTATCGGGCATAGAATAAAATCTGTTCAAAACCCTGATGTTCGAGTCCAACTACTGAAAGATTTCGTGTTAAAACAGTTTGAAAAGCATCCTCACCTAGATTATGCTTTAGAAGTTGAGAAACTTACTACATCCAAAAGAAATAATCTTATTCTCAATGTAGACGGTTGTATCGGCATTTGTTTTCTGGATTTATTAGAGAATTTGGATTTCACTAAAGAAGAGATTGAAGATGTTATCCAAAGTGAAGCTTTAAACGGGCTATTTGTGCTTGGACGCTCAATTGGAATGATGGGCCATGTATTCGATCAGAAACGGCAAAGAGCTGGCTTATATCGGCAACCTTGGGACGAGATTCTATTTACAGAATAGGTTTTTTTTACTTTTTTTATTAATTATTATCCTTTTTCTTTTCATAGCCTGAGCCATAAGGTAAACCAAATATCCCACTCTTGACCATAGGAGCATGGAAGTCACCTTTAGCCCATGGAGCAGGAAATTTTTGCGCAATGGCAGATGAAAGCAAAGCTATTATAAAGATAAGTATAAAAATAGCATAGTTACCCCAAAGAGTGAGAAAGCCCAAACTAAATGATGCATTTGGTAGGTGGCAACCAAAAGTTTTAACAAGAATTGATCTAGGCGTGTCGTGCTCTGGACTAACATAAATATCCCAGAAATAAGCTTGTATTAAAAATTGCCACACACCTATGCAACTAAAGCTTAAAATAAAAGTGGCCCATAAAGGAGTAGCTGTTAAACTCCAAAGATGATAAAATGAGAGAAGGAGTCCCCCAGTGCTAAATCCCCATATAACACCGAATATGATTTCTGAGCCAAGATAATATTTTCGATCGAAAGTAAGAGTGCTGCGAGACCAAATAATCACATAAGCTATAAAAACATATACAAAGCAGAAAATCAAATAAAATATCCAATAGGGGTTTGAAATCTGTTCCGTTGTGAATAAGGGGTTCATAATTAATCGTTCTAATGTACCAGAAGCAGCAATAAATATGTTACAAAATGAAAAATAGATCAGGGCTCGAGTCCACGCAGCATCTGGTTTCCAAACATCAATAGGAAGGTTTCTATATTTAATTATATAAATCCCAATCATAATTCCGCCAAAAATAACAATACAAGTTATGAAAATGGGTACAAACATTTTAAGAGACATTTCTATTTATTATGTTAAGATAAGAATTCCATAATTTTAAACTTCGAGGATATTTGTGTGAGAAATTTAATTAATTGCTTATAAATATAAATTTTTTAAAAGATTAGAAATTCATTTTATTAGAAAATAAAATTTTATTGTAATTAAAAAACGGGAAAAAGAACAATGGATAATAAAGTTGAAGAAGCAAAAACCCATTTTGAAAAATTAGTAAAAGAACAATTAGAACGCATAGAACGCATGAAAGCTGCCGGTGATTGGACTGATTACAAGAGTTTAAAACCAATCATTATTGGCCTTGTAGGTGGCGATGGAATAGGACCGTTCATAACTAAACACGCACAAGCGATTTTAGAATTCTTGTTGAAAGAAGAGTTAGAAAATGGAAGTGTTGAACTACGAGTAATCGAAGGTTTAACTATTGAGAATAGAGCAAAGGTAATGAAGGCAATACCTGATGATGTACTAGTAGAAATTAAAAAGTGCCATGTTATTCTTAAGGGGCCAACTACAACCCCTCGGAAGGGAGATAAATGGCCAAACATCGAAAGTGCAAATGTAACCATGCGACGTGAGTTAGATCTTTTTGCTAACGTTCGACCAGTGAAAGTCCCGGAAAAAAACATCGATTGGATGTTTTTTAGAGAAAATACCGAAGGAGCTTATGTGCTTGGATCGAAAGGAATAAATATTTCAGAAGACCTCTCCATTGATTTTAAAGTGATCACTAAGCAAGGGGCAGATAGGATAATTCGATTAGCATTTGATTACGCTAAAAAGAATAACATCAACAGAGTAACAGTTGTAACAAAAGCTAATGTCGTTAAAGCGACTGATGGAAGGTTCCTAGCAATTGCAGAAGAAGTTGCAAAAGAATACCCTGAAGTTGAGTGGGACGATTGGTATATCGACATAATGACAGCAAAGTTGATAGACCCCGCAAGACAAAGCCAATTTAGAGTATTTGTTGCACCTAATCTTTATGGAGATATAATCACCGACGAAGCTGCTCAGATTCAAGGAGGTGTAGGTACTGCAGGTTCAGCGAACATTGGAAAGCAATATTCTATGTTTGAAGCGATTCATGGTTCAGCTCCTAGAATGGTAGAAGAAGGAAGGGCTCAATATGCAGATCCTTCAAGTATCATTAAAGCGGCTGCGTTGCTATTAAATCATATTGGATACATTGAAAAAGCAAAAAAATTAGAGATGGCTCTTGATATTTGTGCTCTATACGAGAAGAATTTGGCCCTAACTGGAAGAGATACTGGAGCTACAGGAGAAGAGTACGCGAAATATATTATGGAAACAATTCAAGACCCTAACCTTGAACAGAAGTGGAACGGATTTCAATAAATAATTAGTCTTAATGAATGAACAATTCATAATTTTATTAAATTTTATTCTATTTATTTTACACTAAACTTTACAGAAGATAAGTTCTTTGATGTTTACTTTGCTTTTTTAACATTCGAATAATCGCATGTTATAAAAAAAGATTGAAGATTTATATCTGATTGATGTAAATATAATTTTATAGAATTTAATTAATTATAATATATCCAGAAAAGTTTAATCACGAAATCTTAGCACAAGTATATGGATGTTATAGGTTTGCAATACACGCGGTTTATAGACTATATCATGGATGGTACGACACTGAAAACCCCACAGACCTTTTTCCCGCGAAAAGAAGTGAGATATCTAACGAACTCATAAAAATCAGTGATGAAAAGGAATATTATATTCGAGCTAAAAACCTTTTTGAGGAAGGAAAGCTACAACTAGCCCTACATGTACTTGATGTAATTATTAATGCAACAGAAAAGCGTAATACTGAAATTCTTCTAAAAGCATATGAACTAAAAATCAATATTTTGCTAAAAAAAGAAGAGAGTGAATCGTCTTTTATCGCTTCAAATATATTTCTCAACGAAGCAAATAGACTTAAATTAAAGGTAGCAAATCTTAGCAGTAAATAGTCAAAGAATTACAATTAAGAATAAAATAAAAATTAATAGGTTAAATTAATTAAGCTGTTAGGGTTTGTACGAATAGGACACAATCCAGAAGATCCGTAGAAACATCATCAGTTAGCGCCCAAATCGCAATAGTGTGGCTTCCTGCAGCAAGTGTGTTATTAATATGTTGGATAGATGCCGAATAGTCCAGATATCCTCCAACGGTAATTCTCGTTATTCGCGTTTGACCGTTAGTTCTAATACCATCAATATATACATAAATATCTGCCCAAAGACCATCGCAACGCACTGTGCAAGTGAATAAAACATATACACTTTCACCCGCGTTTAATGTCATTGTTATAGATAAATCTGTGATGGTAGCGACTCCTGTACCTACACTCTGCAAATCGTCTGTATCATACCATGACTGTCTTACCGAGACTTGTCCAACATTTACCCAAGAAACTATTCCAAAACCTAAACCAGTTGCCCCTAACAGTAGTGCTATTATACCTAATACAGTTCCTGTACTTTTAGCCATTATACTCAACTTTTTACTTTTTGATTTTATTTTTTTAGATTTGTTATTATTAGGTTATATAACCTTTAACTCTTTTAAACATTCTGTGTTTCCTTCTTCAGATTAGTATACTAATTCTCTTTCTTTATTTTCTTAATTGTCTTAGCTTTTACACCAAAATTTTATATTCATTGAATTCTTACTTTTATGTTAAATCTATAACTTTGCAAGGTCAAGATTATTATGAGTACGGGCAAAATAATTGGAGGAATTTTGGGTTTTTTTGGTCTCTAAACATGGTAGATAACAGAGTTGTGTTTACTGTTTAGATAGGAAAGTCTCAATATCCTCTATAAATTTCAATGTTCCTTGCTCGACTTTTATTGTTAATGTATCTAGCTCACGAAAATCGGGATTGTCAATTAAAATGTGATCTAAAATCGAATCAACGCCTTTAGTCGTTGATGCAATGTGGTATTTGTTCCAATTGCTTTCGGTAAACAAGTTCAAGTACTCATTTTGCACTTTTTTATTATTTCCTGCTAACCAAACTTCAAATCGAAATGTGTCGTGAATAAAAAGTATCACAATTTTCAATTTTCGAGGTTTTAATGATTTTGGGAAGAAGTGAAAATATGTTAAATCCATGTATCCCGGATAGATGCTGCTCGATACGAGAAAATCAGGATATTTGTTGTTAAAATGCGATCTCAAGTCTTTAAAATATTGTATCAGTCCATTGTATGCCTCTTTAATGTCACCCTTCTTTAGCTGTTTTTTATATTCATTCATAGCTTCATGAAATGCCACGTTTCATTCCTCCTTCAAATTGAAAGGCTTAGTTGGATTAGTTGAGATTGAATATTATTATTTTATTACTATGTCTTAACTTTTTTAAATATTTCTTACACCTATAACTCGAATGTAATAAATTCAATTTGTTATAATTGTTCTTTTTTTAAGTTTCGCTAGTCTCCAGCGTTTTGAGAGGAATATAATTATTAGTGCAGCAAGCATGAATGTATATATTCCAAAATCATTTTGAAAGAATTAAAGGAATAGATACTATACAATACTAATTACATCATAAAAGGATCTTTTTTATTTTTTCTATTTCAATATTTATCAGAAAATGGAATTGAAAGAGCAGTTTCAATAATAAATGAAATATCGTATTAATCCACCTATAGATCAATCATAATATTAGATTTAATTGATTGTTTTATAAAGGAAAGATTTATGTTTTTTAATTATTTATCACATTTCATATATTTAAGTTGGTTATTACAATGCCTAAAGCGAAAGTAAATAATATTGAAATTGAGTATGAAACAATCGGGAACTCGAGTTCAAAACCATTACTATTAATTGCGGGACTTGGAAGCCAGTTAATAGCTTGGTCGGATGAGATGTGCGAAAATTTAGCAAATAGTGGTTTTTTTGTTATCAGATTCGACAATCGAGATGTAGGTCTGTCAACAAAATTTGAAGATGCGGGCATACCGGATATGATGGAGATTAGTGCTGCCTACACTCGTGGAGAAGTACCCAAAATTCCATATACTTTAGAAGACATGGCTGATGATGCCGTTGGTATTTTGGATTTCCTGAATATTGATAAGGCACACATATGTGGTGCTTCAATGGGTGGAATGATCGCGCAGATTATAGCATATAGACACCCTTCTCGGGTGCATTCTCTCACAGTAATTATGAGTACAACTGGAAATCCTGAACTACCTCCATCTAAGCCAGAAATCTTGATGCAATTCTTTGCGCCTGTTCCATCAGAGCGAGAAGCATATATTGATGAAATGGTCAAGCGGGATAGTCTCATTTATGGAATTTTTACTTATAATGAGGAACAAGCAAGGGATTATAGAACAAAAGAATTTGATCGTAGTTATTATCCTGATGGGATAGCACGCCAAATGGCAGCAATGGCTGTTCCTGGGAATATTAAGCCTAAAATCTCTGCGATACGAACACCTACGCTTGTTATACATGGGAGTGAAGATCCTTTTAACCATATTGAAGCAGGTAAAGAGATCGCATCAACAATATCTGGAGCAGAGTTAATGATTATGAATGGGATGGGGCATAGTTTTCCTAGTGATCTAATATCGCAGATTATAAATGCGTTAGTAGCGAATAGCAACAAAAGCAGCAATTAAAAATATATTATCACTCTTTTAACAGATTTTAACTTAAGAAAAAATCTTTAAATATGTGTATGTATACATATATACATATGACTTCTAAAAATATTAGTATAACTGAAGATGTATACAAGAAATTAATGAAGATTAAAAGGGAGAACGAGAGTTTCTCTGAACTTTTTTTACGTTTGTTAAATATTCAAAAATTGAAGATGGAAAAAAGCTTTGGAAAGTGGAAACTCTCAGCGAAAGAAGAGAGCGAAATTTGGAATGATATTACAAATCGTCCTGGTCGTAGATGGAAAAATTCTGAAATTGGTGAGATTAAATGATCATTCTTGATACTTCTGCATGTGTAGATTATCTTAAAGGTAATAACGAAATAAAAAAATGCGTCATGAAACAAGAAGACTTGATACATATTACTTCAATTACCGTGTATGAAGTTAATATAGGCTTAGAACGGACCAAAAGAAAAATATCCAAAAAGAGGTATAATGAACTTTACAAAATTTGGACGGAATTTATAAGTGGTATGGAAATCTTCCCAATGGGATATAAGGAGGCTGAATTGGCAGCAGAAATCTACGATAATTTAGAATCCCAAGGTCAGAGAATCGATGACAACGATATTCTTATTGCAGGTATTATGATAGCAAATGGGATTAAGAAACTAATAACTAAAAATGTAAATCATTTTGAACGAATTAAAGACATAGAAATCATTCGTTATTAAAACAGAATTATGATAAAAAATTACAGTTATATGTAATGGATTAGAAGCTTTAAGAAACGCAAAACTCAGTAATCCTTGAACCAAATTAGTTATTGTAAGTATAATTCAATATTGGTTATTAAATTATATTAATAACAATTAAAATAGATTTAAAATTTAAGATTTTTAATCAAATAGAATACTTATTATATAATTCTTGGATTATCAGATTAAATGCTTCATTAACTCCTTGGCCTGTTTTTGCAGAAGTCAAGGAAAAGCTAAAACAGTTATACTTTTCAGCTATGCGTTTTATATCAAGTAAATTTAGTTCATCTTCCTCTACTAGATCAACCTTATTAGCAAATAAAATCATGAGAATTTCTCCACAGTATTTTCTTAGATTTTGGACCCAATTTTTTATATGATCAAAACTATTTTTGCCTAATTCATTTTCTTCAAGGCTGTAAACTATGATTGACGCTTTACTCTCTTTATAAAAAAGGGGTTGAAGAAAATCAAAATCCTTTTTCTCAAACCGAGCAAATAACAGAAAATGGAATAGCATGTAAAGACGAAAATATCGTTGGTAAAGTGGTACAAGACAAAGATCGCTTGAGTTATCTCCAGCGTTATTTTGAAGCCGCAAATAGAGCTATTAGTGAGGGAGTGAACTTAAAGGGTTATTTTTTTTGGTCATTGATGGATAATTTTGAATGGGTAGAAGGGTATTCTAAGCGTTTTGGGATAATTAGGGTTGATTACGAGACACAAGAAAGAATGTAGAAGAAGAGTTCTCTTTGGTATCGAGATGTAATCGCGAGAAATGGTTTTGATTTTCAGATTTAAATGGTTAGCAACAATTAATTAGGCTTAATTAATTTAAAAAAAGATATGGTTTATACTCCTTTCAATTTATTGAAAAATTCATCTGGGTCGTCAATTCCAGATTTTAATAATGCGTATTCTCGTTGGATTTCAAGTTTCTTACTTATCAATTCTAAATATTCTTTATCAAGTTCATCTTGAAAGCGTAACCAACATCCTAAGGCATCGGTATAATCTTGCCAACCTCCAAATACAAGTTTACTTAATATATAGTCCTCTTTCGAGGCAACCCAACACTCTACCCCACCAAAATTGATTCTAACCCTTCTCCTTAGACCAATTGGTCCAATTTTTTTAAATTTACTTAAGCTTTTCCGATAAATGATATAATTATCAAATTTAATTACTTGTTGCTTATCTAAAAATTGTAATAATTGAATATCTTTAGCTATTTCTGAAGCAGAAATCCAGTCTTGTAAAGGATAAAATTCATTCTTTTTCAATAATTCAACATAAGTATCTATGTTATGATTAACAGAATAAATATCGACAACAAAATCAATATCTTGTGTTGTCCTAGTTTCAGAATAAATACTTACTAAAATTCCTCCAACTAAATAATATTTGATACCAAATTCTCTCTCAATTTTTTCTAAAAAATTAATAATTTGAAAAAAAGCTTTTTCATAGCGTACTTCCATAATTTACTAGCTCCCTTTAATTTTTTTGTTGATCTTAATCTTCTCAATAATTATTTCTTTAACAGATTTTTTCGGATAACGCTCTTTTTCAGTTTTAATGTAATTATTTAAATTGAAATTGCATAGTTCAAAAAAAAGCGAGATTGAAGTTTCGTTTGGAATTTTTTTCATCAATTCTATCCTTCCCTTAAAATCCCTAGCAGTTTTTCTTTCTTCCATTTTTTAATGATTAATGAAATATTATTTTACTCTATTTTTAGAATAGAATGTTATTATTTAAATTAAATGAGGATAATGAAATATG
>Ga0114922_10001642_pt1 | contig 21181 bp, 17 predicted proteins | sample AartaG_FD_100975 | JGI IMG/M metagenome (GOLD analysis project Ga0114922, IMG submission 100975) | Deep subsurface microbial communities from Aarhus Bay to uncover new lineages of life (NeLLi) - Aarhus_00045 metaG | ecosystem: Environmental > Aquatic > Marine > Oceanic > Sediment | place...
TGTAAAGAAAAAGATTGATGAAATTAAAAACCATTTTCCTGAAGCAGACATTGTATGGCTGGGTCCCAGGAAGAACATTATGGAACTCCTGGCAAAAAGTGATATTGTCATCGGATCGGAACGAGTCGTTGTTGAAGGCATGATACAAGGTTGCCTTGCTCTTCTGGCGTGTGACAACGGTTTGATCGATCTTATCACACCTGAGAATATTGAAAAATATAGCTACGATAACTTCTTCGGTTATAATTATTCACCGTTGGCCCCTATCACAATTAAACATAAACTGTTTTCCGTTCTATCCGACGTGGGACAGATTTACCGCGTTATCCGGGGGAACTATGAGTATGTGAAGGCCCATTTCGATGTGAGATTCGGATCGAACGTTTTAGCGGATCTCATTAGGCAGTCTACAGAACGTTTGCTTTCACCTAGAGAAGTCATCTCGGGTGTGTGGAAAATTTTCGTATCGTGGGTTACCATTTATTTCTATCTCATTAAAGATAGAATGAATCCGTATGCTGGCGGGTCACGAGGAGACTGAAGAAGGATAGTTGTAGAAACGATATGGATAAAGAACAGATATTCGAATACTGCCAAAAACATGGCTTTCATATTGAAAATGCGATATCGGGTAGAAAATCTCATGTCCTGTTTTTAGAGAAGAATCGGCGGAAGTTCATCCTAAAAAAAATATTAGTGGCGGAGGATGAAGATATAGATCTCAAATTCGATATGGAAATCGGTAGCATTGAAAATGTTAATAAAATCAACAATAATCGAGTTCGATTACCCGAAATCGTCGATGTCGTGCAAGAGGAACATTTTTACGTGAGTCGTCGCATTGAAGGGACGACTTTACATCAAGAAATTTCATCCTTCTTCTACAACGGATCTCTCATCATGGATATTCATCAAAAATTGTTCGATTGGCTTTTTGAATTCTATGATTTCTTTAAAAAAAATGATGATTTAAATTTTGAATCGCTCATGAAACATGGTCCTTATACGAGTAAAATGGGTGAGATTTTGGGTGAGAAGGCTTTTGATCCCGAAATGGGTGACTTATTGAATAAAAAGAATTTACTCATTTCAAAAGTCCATGGTGATTTAACGCCATGGAATATTATTCTCGATAGAGAGAAACAATTATACATGATCGATTGGGGAAACAGCGGATTTGATTATCCTGCCCATGATGTTGCCCGATTCATGATGCAAATTCAGAAAAAGATGATCTTCAGAAATGTGAGAAGAGATTTAATTCGTCTTTTTTGGAAATCGTTCGGCTATCTCTATGGGGAAGATATGACTGTTTTTCAAAAAATACTAAGCTTTCAATATCATTATAGTATGAAGAATTTGGAACAAAAAGCTTCTTCTGCTGCAGTCCACTTGGCTCCGGTTAAATTCCTTAGGATATATTTATTGTATTACTCATATAAATTCTTTTTAACAAACATTGATCGAGGTGTATGACGAGATCTCCAAATCAAAAGAACGTCATAGAAAAAATGAAACAGAAACAGGCGATCTTAATCGGGGAAGGGGCGTGTCTTTATTTATCGATGTATTGATGGTTAGAGGATAACCAATGGTCCATCAAATCTTTTCGATTTACATTTATGTTTGTTTGGCGTTAGGGATATTCTTTTTCATGATAGGAAAACCTATCTTCAATTTTATTCTGCTGGTCTTCTCTATCCCTCTAGAAAATCCCCTCACGATTTTACCCCAATTATCGTTAATTAAAGCGATGGCAATTATGACCTTTATTTCTTTTGCTTTCCACAGGAAGGATTTTATCAATTTTTTGGTTGGAAAATTAATATTGAATAAATTATTTATCAGTTTCTGGGCCATTTTTGTGATAGCCACATTACTGGCATTGGATAAGGGAAACATCCTATCGGCGTTTACCAATTGGCTGATGTGGTTTCTAATTCTGGCTTATGTCTGGTATGTCTATGAAAAAAGCCCTAATGCGATTGCTTCCGTTGAAATCTCATTCATCGTTTGGGGATTTGGTATACTTTTTTTAATTTTCTTTATTCAAGGGATCACACAGGCAACCGACAGACTTATGCTCAGAGGATATTTAACACCCACTGAATTATCATCGACATTTACCTGTTTGACTATTATTACTATTTCGTTATGGGCAAAAAGTAAATTAAAACGCTATCTATTCATCTCTTTAATTTTTGGAATTATCGTTTTATTGACGGGAAATCGATCAATACCAATCGGGTTTGCGATCTTTATGATTCTCTATTTATTTTTTTATTCCAAGATTAAGAAGATCAGGCTTATCATTTCGGTCACTCTACCCATTATCCTTTTTATCATTTTACCCTTTCAAAGGGACAGCTTTCTTTTTAACATTAAAACGAGAATTGTCTATTCTTTTCAACAGATGGTTGAAATGATCATTCACGGAGAAACAGCTATTACAGAGGAAGAGGAAGATTATCACACAAGTATCTACCGATCATCGAGAATTGATTCGGACCAACGTAATCGTATGTTTAAAGAGGCGATGGAAATTGTAAAAAGGAATCTTATTCTGGGTGTTGGGCCGGGAAGTAGAATTTTCTCGAGACGATGGGAGAAAATTGCGGGGATACAAAGAGCTGTGCACAGCAATGTCAGTGAAATTCTGATCTACTACGGAGTGGTTGGATTCTCATTTTATCTCTTTATTGTCTTTTGGTTTCTCAGATACGGGTACAAACATTCTTCGACTTTTGAAGGAAAAGTGTTTTGCTTTACTTTAGTCATATTCTTTGTTGATGGATTCTTTCATGGGAATTACATCGATTCTGTTGTTGTATTGATATTGGCCATGACAGGTTTTAAGGTGAGACGATCCCCTGAGGGATATGAACATCAAACTTTGAATGAGGCCGCAACAGTATAATCATATTTTATTTTGATATAAACATGAAGAATGTTGCATTAATCATAGGACATCTTACTCATGGTGGGGCGGAAAAACAGCTCTATCTATTATGTAAAAGTCTTAATAAGCGGAAATATCATCCGATTGTATTTTGTCTCTCGAACCAGAATTCACCATACGGTCAGAAAATCGTATCCGCAGGGGTGAAAGTCGTATGTATCCCACGCATATCGAGGTTTGATGTCATTCGAATACTAAAACTGGCAGTCTATTTCTATGTTTTTCAAATTGATATAGTTGTCAGTTATTTGCATATCGGTAGTGTCTACGCTTTTTTGACACGATATATATATTTTCGAAGATCCCTTTTTATTTGCCAAGTTCGTTCGAAAGAGAGTTCAATGAAACCTTTTACTCGATGGTTGAATGTGAAAGCTTTAAACGCTTCTGATACTATCGTCATCAATTCCAAACACCTGTCTCCTTTTGTGAGAGACTTTTTTAAACAGAATGAAGAAAAGATTAAAGTTGTTTATAATGCCATTGAGCCGATGAAACCAGTCTCGAAATCCAATGCTAAACATATTCATATAGGGATCATTGGGAAGGATACTCCAGAGAAAAATATTGACCTATTCATAAAAGTCGCCAATGAGTTACTTAAAAAATATGGAAATTTGGTTTTTCATTTGTTTGGGAGAGATCTTGGGCCAACGAACCGTTTTGAGATAAATATTCCGGCTTCAACGAGCAATCATTTTCAATTTCACGGGGAGGTTGATCATCTCTCAAAATTTCTGTCCCAATTAGATATCACATTATCCACCTCCATATCTGAGGGACTTCCCAATGCCATCATGGAAGCCATGTCAGCGGGAATACCTGTGGTGGCTACCGATGTCGGTGGTGTTTCAGAATTGGTACACCACAACGAGACCGGATTTTTAGTGTCTTCCGGTGATTTGGAAGGGATCGTTCATTATTGTACAATTTTATTGGAGAATAAAAGGCTACGCCGCCAAATGGGCAGAAAGGGACATGAATTGATAAATCGTCATTTCTCGATAGATCGAATGGTCACTGAATTTGAGTCTATTCTTGATACCTATTGATTAGTCATATCTGTACAAACATGGAGAGAAGATGGTTAGATTAAGTAATAAAAGAATTTTTATAACGGGGGGGGCCGGTTTCATAGGGAGTCATATTGTTGACCGATTATTGAAAAAAGATAATTTTATAGTCGCTTATGACAATCTTAGCTCGGGTTATATTCGTTTTATAGAACATCATCTTGATAATCCAAATTTTAAATTCATTGAGGGGGATTTATTAGATTTTAATACTCTAAAAAGACAATTAAAAGGCTCTGATATTGTATTTCATATGGCTGCGAATCCAGATATTCGATATGGTGTTAAGCATACAGATTGGGATTTAAAACAAAATACCATGACCACTTACAACGTGCTGGAAGCCATGCGTAGGCACAAAATTAGTCATATTGCTTTTGCTTCCACATCGGCTGTATTGGGTAATGCGAAAATTATCCCAACTCCTGAGGATTACGGTCCTTCAAGGCCTGAATCCCTTTATGGAGCTTCGAAACTGGCTTGCGAGGGCTTAATAAGTGCTTTTGTACATACATTTGGATTTCAGTCATGGATCTATCGCTTCTCGAATATTATCGGAGAACGGGGCATTACACATATGGTACTTGTCGATTTCATTCGAAAGTTGACAAAGAATCCGAAAGAGTTGGAAATCTTAGGGAATGGTAAACAAAGCAAACCATTACTGTTGGTACAAGAATGCGTCGATGCTATGTTTTATATTATTGAAAATGCTCATGCAGATTTGAATGTATATAATATTGCACCGGATGATCGCATTTCCAGCATTACACATTTGGCTGAATTAATCATCAGAGAAATGGGTCTTAAAAATGTAACAATTAAATATACGGGCGGAGACAAGGGTTGGCCGGGAGATGTTCCGATATATCAGTTATCAAATGAAAAATTGTCAAAGCTTGGCTGGTGTGCAAAATATCGTTCGGAAGAGGCATTAATCATTGCCATTAAGAGTTTGTTGGAGACCACAGAATCAAAATACGGTATAAGTTTCGATGCGGAACCGGGAAAATACCTACTTAAACAGAATGATTAATATCAGGTTAATAATAACAATATGGCAATTCACGATAACAATATCCTTAGAAAAAGAAATATAATGGTCGTAGGACCTGTTCCTCCTCCATATGGAGGAATTGCGTTATATGTTAAACGGATTTTGGAGTCTCACCTTTCGAATCAATTTAATTTATATTTATTTAATACTTCTATTCCGGAAAACATCAGAGCGTTCAATGCGAGTACTGAGAGAGGTTATACCGAGATATTCAAACAGAGAAGATTATTTTATTTTTTTCAATATATAATATTAGATTTTTATCATTTTCTCAGAAGAATTGTTGATGAGCATATTTTCATTGTTCATATTCATACCTGTAGTTTTTGGGGATACTATAGAAGTGTCATTTATTTGATCATATCAAAAATAGTTCATCGCAAGGTTATTTTTCATCTACACAATGCAATAGATAGATATTATTTTGAGGAGAGTGGTCCCTTCACAAGAATTCTGATTAAGTTATCATTAAAACTTGCTGATGTGGATGTCGCCCTCTCTCCTAAACTTGCCTGTTTGGTGAATGAGATTTCCGGATATAAGGGGAATGTGTATTCAATAGAGACCGGAATTCAACTTGAACCATTTCATAAAATCAAAAGACAAAATCATTCGAATCGTAATGATAAGATAGATGTTATTACTATCGGAAAATTAAGCTATAATAAAGGGTCTTATGATATCCTAAAATCAATACCAAAAGTAGTGAGTAAATATGATAAGATTTGCTTTCGGTACATAGGTCATGGGGATCAAAATAGTCTGACTGCATTGGCTAAGAAAAATAACATACTTGAATATTGTGATTTCACGGGACCTATAGGGGAATTTGAGAAAATACAATTGCTTCAGAGATCGCAACTCTTTCTTCTCCCATCCCATGCAGAAGGACATCCCGCTGTCATATTAGAGGCCATGGCTGTGGGACTCCCTGTTATTGCCACAAAAGTAGGTGCTATCCCGGAAGTTATTCAAGATGGGATTAACGGTTTTATCATTGAACCAGGTGATGTAGATATGCTTGCCGATCGAATTATAACCCTCATTTTTGATGCAGATCTGCGTTGTAGAATGGGCGAGATCAATTACCATGTTGCCAGGGAGAGATATGGAATTCAGAGAGTGTTTAATGAAATCGGAGCCATATACCAAAATCTTTCTCAATGATGTTTGTGCATAATTGAACAAAACATTCAGTTAAGAGGATGGTAAAAGAACAAAAACATTTTAATTAAAAGATATGAGATGGATGGTATAAATGGCGAAGGACAAACTAAATACTCACATCAGTATCATCATACCCGCTTATAATGAAGAACAAGGCATTTTATCAGTCATTCGGGAGATTCATAATGCCTTTGACGATAGTCCATTTCACTATGAGATTATCGTCGTGGACGATGGTTCGACAGACAGTACAGCTGAAAAGGTGAAGAGGACAAATGCGCGATTGATCAAGCATTCAGAAAATATGGGATACGGAGCGGCCATTAAAACGGGTTTGAATTCCTCAAAATATGACATTATTGTTATCACTGACGGGGATTGTACATATCCCAATAATTCAATCCCGGAATTGCTTCACTACATCGGAGAGTATGAGATGGTTGTGGGCGCCAGAATTGGGGACCGAGTAAAGATCCCGACGATCAGGAAACCGGCGAAATGGATTATCAATCAACTGGCAAATTTCTTGTGTGGGAAAAAGATACCCGATCTCAATTCGGGACTGCGTGTCTTGAAAAAACCTATCGTCAAGCAGTTTATACCCTTGCTGCCCGATGGCTTTTCATTCACGACGACCATATCTCTGGCCATGTTAACCAATGGCTATTCAGTGAAATATGTTCCCATCAATTATAAAGAACGCATCGGTAAATCCAAGATTCGACCGATTCGGGATACCTTGAATTTTTTTCAACTCATCATTCGTACAGTACTCTACTTTAATCCATTAAAAATATTCATCCCGACGAGTCTGTTCATTCTTTTTATCAGCATTCTCATGATTCTCTATCGCGTTTTTATCTCTAAAGCCTTTGGATCGGTTTCTGTCATTTTCTTTGTATTGAGTATTCAGTTGTTGGCCCTGGGCATGATCGCCGATCTCATCAACAAGCGTATGAGTATGAATGACCGTTAAAAGCACACAATCGCAAAATGAACTCAGAGGGTGCTATGCCCAGAAAGCACTCGCTCAGATTCCTCGACTTCTGAGTAATCAGGATCGGAATCCCTTTTCGCCGACTTATGGTTGTTTCCATCGGGACTACTGGCTCGATAAAACATCGGATTTCCCTGATGCTGTCCGACAGTTCGGCGTCCATGCTCTGGCGCTGGTATACAAATGTAATTTTCCAGGTAGCATTTATTATGGCCAATCGAAAATAAGGGATTGGACCATTGCAGGCTTGGACTTTTGGACAAAGATTCAACACCGGGATGGATCGTTCGATGAATTTTATCCTTACGAGAGGGGATGGGTTGGCCCCTCCGCATTCACGACATTTACGAGTATTGAGGCCTATCGACTCCTCGCAGATGACGTTCCCAGTGAGATTGCTCATCGGGTACGGAATGCCATTCGCCGAGCTGCCTATTTTATTGCTGCCGGAGAATCCGAAGAAGACCACTTGGCCAATCATCATGCTATGGCTTGTCTTGCCGTGTGGAAAGCGTATGAAATGTTGAGAGAGAAGAAACTTGAAGAAGGGTATAACCGCCTTTGGCAAGGTTTTCTCTCCTATCATAATCGTGAGGAAGGGTGGTCACGTGAATACGATGGGGTAGATCCGGGTTATCTTTCCGCGACGGTCTCATTTCTGACAAAATTGTATCTTTCCAATCCGGATCCCCGGATTCTCGAAGTACTCCGGCAATCGGTTGTCTTTTGCAGTTACTTTGTCTACCCCAACGGATTTTTTGGCGGCAGCCTGGGGAGTAGAAACACGCTCCATTTTTATCCTCACGGCTTTGAAGCTCTGGCTGACAAAATACCGTTGGCGGCTGCCATTGCCGAAAGCATGTTGAAGGCTTTGACTGAGGACAAACTCGTACCACCCGAAATCATTTCCGATCGTTATGTGTTTTATCGTGTGCCGGAATATTTGCAAGCCTATCTCGATTATAAACCCCGGACTCATAACAAGGTTTTACTGCCCTTCCAGCAGGAGCCCTTTACAAATTATTTTTCTGAAGCTAAAATCTTCATTCATCGTAGTCCAAGTGCTTATCTGGCTGCCAATCTTGCCAAGGGTGGAGTGATCAAGATATTTTCTACAGGGAATTCGAAAAAGATCTTGTTGAATGATTGTGGCCTGATTGGAGAGCTTTCTGATGGTAGTGTTGTCACTTCTCAATGGATCGATTCCACATACAAATATGATGTAAAGAAAAATTATTTTGAAGTCAGCGGTCAGCTAAACATCGTTCCTTCGAATAAACTGTTCTCTCCCCTGAAGTTTTTACTCTTCCGAACCGTACTGGTCGTAATGGGGTGGATGCCTTTCTTCTCGCATTTCCTCAAGGGAATTATTCGAAAGTCGTTGATCCTCGGGGCACGGACAATTCCTATTCACTTTCGACGCCGGTGTGAGTTTTTCAATACACGTGTGGTTTTGTCCGATAGTCTCCAGATTAGAGGGAGTCAACGTTTCGTGCGTTTGTCTATTGGCGATGAATTTTTTGTGCGCTATGTGCCCCAATCGCGGTACTTTCAATCACAGGAATTGGAATTGAAACGTTTCGTCGTTGAGGATTCCATTATCCAAAGAATGAATGAGCAGAGGCATTATCATCTTCAAAGAGAAATCGATTTACTTACCGGAACGATGGAAGTTAAAGAAGAATGACTCCTGAATTACAACACGGCACATTGGGTGTTGAATACGCGGTCGGTCGACAGAGAAAAAAGTCCTTAAGGTACCGACTTCGAAGAAGATCATATGAGGTGATTCAATCCATACAGAAGTATCATACGAAAGAGTTCGGCACGCTTCTCGATATTGGGACCGCCGATGGATTGATGCTGAGCCATTTCAAACGGACATTTCCCCGGGCTCAATGCATCGGTATCGAACTTTCCATGGACCTCATCGAATTCAACAAGGACGAATTCATTAAGATTATTCAGGCAGACACCTTACGTCTTCCATTTAAAAACGATTCAGTGGATATTACGGTGTCGGCCGCTTTGATTGAACACGTTACCGATCCGATTCTCATGATGAAGGAAATTCATCGTGTTCTACCACCAGGGGGAATTCACGTGTTGACTGCTCCCGATCCCGTATGGGAGCATATCGCCACCTTCATCGGCCATCTTCCCCGGGAGCAGCATTGCAAGGTCATGAATTTGGAGGAATTGGAACGTTTACTGATGGAAACCGGATTCTCAGTATTGGAGAAGAAAAAATTTATGCTGTCACCCATAGGATTGCCTTTTGAGTTAACGATTGAAAATATAATCCGCAGATTGCGGCTGAATTTTCTATTTGCGAATCAATTGATAATAGGTCGAAAGATATAACGAGAAATGAAGATTAAGTATCACGCTTTTATTCGAGTCATAGGGATTATCATTTTTATCATAATTCTCTATAAAATAAATGTGCTTAGTATTATTCCTGTTTTAAAAAAATCGAATCCGGTCTTACTCTCTGCCTCCATTGTATTATTATTTCCATTGATGTTAGTAAAAACAATGAGATGGAATTCGCTACTTAAAATGCAGATGATTCAATATTCCTTTACAGATGTATTTTCTATCTACATGGCAAGCTTTTATTTTGGCATGATTACGCCAGGTCGTATTGGTGATTTTTTTAAAATGTTTTATCTCGTTAAAGAAAAATCTGTTTCTTATGGCAAGGCCTTTGCAAATGTATTGTCTGATCGACTTTTTGATGTCGTAGTGATTATGATCATTACGATCATGGGACTCTTGGTTTTCGGCCTGGCTGGGTCTCATATCTATGTGACGCTGTTTTTATTTTGTAGTCTTGTTATTGGAATTCTCATTTTTTCGCATGGGAAAATGTTAATCCTCGTCTTAAAAACACTGTTTAGATCGGCTGTCGGAAAACCTCGGCAGAAAGTTATTTTTCATGTCAACGATTTTATAGAAGAATTACAACAATTGAGGAGTGTCAAACTGATTATACCTTTTTTATTGACAATTGTTATTTACGGTATTATTTTTTTTCAGTGTTACTTCATTGCCCAAGCTGTAGGCATTCGGTTATCATATTTTTATATCGCATTTGCTGTTTCACTTGCCCAAATTATTGCTTTGCTTCCCGTCTCCTACCTTGGAATCGGGCCGAGGGATGGTATTTTGATCTACGTTTTCGGATTGGTAGAAATATCGCCGCAAAAGGCCATCGGTTTTTCCCTCGTTTATCTCGCCCTCTTTTTTTTGCTGACCGGAATTTGGGGAGCCGTATGCTGGTTTCGACGGCCCATTCGGTTTGCCGATTTGAAGGTGAGAACGCGTATACGGACACCTACAATGTAGCTGTAACTTGGATGATAGCAGACTTCATCACTTATGAAATTACGAAATAAAATTATCCTCATTTGTATCTTTCTATTTCTATGTCTTGCGGTAAGAATGATTATGCTCGATGTTTTTCCGGGGCACGAAGCGGATGAGGGATGGTGGAGTATGCCAGCGAAAAATGCCATTCTAACCGGAAATTGGGCGTATGGCGGGAGACCTCATGTGTTTTTGTCACCTGTTTTCTGCGGTTTAACTTATGGTGTCTATCGCATTTTTGGGATAGGTATTGTTCAGGCCCGTTCAATATCAGCAATATTCGGATTATTCTCGATCGTTCTTGTCTTTCTCATAGGACGAAGATTGTACGGTACGAAGATCGGATTGATTTCTGCGTTTTTCTATGGAATGAATGCCTTTGTAATTAATATCAATCGAAAAGCTTTTGTCGAATCGGTACAAATCTTTTTCATAATGCTCTCCTTTTATTACTGGATTTCAAGCAAGGATTCAAAACGAATGCTGAGTGGTGTGTTTTTTGGTTTAGCGATGCTCACAAAGCTAAATATATATTTCATACTTGTTCCTTTCTTCATCTGGGAGGTATTGCGGGTTTCTCTTCAGTCACCGTTTTCTCTAAAAGTGAGATATCTCTTTTCCCGGACAAATATCCGGGAATGCTTTCGCCTTATCATCCCCGCAGTCATCGTATTTTTTTCTGTACATCTGGTGATGTTCCTGTTAGATCGTGATAATTATATTCTGAGTTATCGCATAGTGGCCCAATCGAAATACTATCTAAATCCCGAGGCTATGTTAGAGTCTTTGAAATATATCCTCATTACGGCGCCCTTCCTTTTTCTATTTTCTACACTGTTGTGCATCAACGCTGTGATCCAAAGAAACGTGACAGCGTCGCGTTGGACACTCATGTGGTGGTATGGTTTTGTGCTCTTCTGGCTTTGCATTGTATCCGGATATCAACCCAATCGTTTTTTCATGATTCTATATCCGGTCATGGCTTTGTTAAGCGCAGATTTTTTAAACCATATCAAAGATTTTTGGCCAAAGCGATTGAAAAAACGTTTGTCATCTTCACGTGAGAAATTGATGATAGTCGTTCTTTTAATTGCAATTACGGGATTCCAGTCCCTTTCTTTGGCCGCTCGCTATTTTCGATTTCGGGATGATACCGAGAAAAAAATTTCTCTTTATCTTCGTGAAAAAATCGATGCGACGGCCCGGGTTGGGGGGTATAGTGTTTTCTGTTTGGATATCCCGAATGTATGTGTCGATATATATGCCCGCAGGGGTGGGCTGTTTTCACGATTGGGGTATACTCGAGAGTATATTATTCGAGAGTATAATATCCGTTACATTTTATTTAATAGAGATTTGTCTCATGTTGGTTATCATCCGTTTTTCAGTCAATATTTAAATCAAAATGGGGAATTGCTCACCACGATTGGCACTTTTGAGATATGGAAACTGGATCTACCAAAAATTGAATGAGGTTGAATTCACAGGTCAACGATGTATTCATTGATTCTCAATCGATTCATCCTGCCGTGGAGCGATAAGATTTTGGGGCTCTCGGTTCAAAAAGAATTGGAACTTTGGCGAAAGGTTCAAAGGCTATCAAAGGATCAATTGAATGATATCCAGAATGAAAACCTGAAGGATTTATTGAACCATTGTTCGAAACATGTTCCATATTATATAGCTTTGGCGAAGAAGGTCAACTATAATCCGGAGTCTCATCCTCTAATAGAGTTAAAGAAATTTCCTCTTCTGGATAAGCGGTTGATCAAGGCAAATCTACCGGATCGTATTAAAGATAGGTCGACGAGGACTTATTTTGTTGATCATACGAGTGGTTCATCCGGAATACGAGGTGAATTTCATATGGATAAACCGGCCTACTCGAAAACCCTTGCGATTCAATTACTCTGGTGGGAATGGGCGGGGTATCGATTAGGGGATAGAGTCTTACAGACCGGCATTACTCCAAAGAGAGGTGTTATTAAGGGCCTAAAAGATATCTTATTACGAGTGCGGTATATCTCAGCTTATCAGATTTCTTCAGATCGTATGTCTAATATTTTATCAAAGATAAGGGGGACCAATTTCTACTTTTTTATTGGTTTTGGCTCTTCACTCTTCGCGTATGCAAAATTTGCCAGAGAAAAAGGGATTCATAATATTAGATTTAAATCTGTTATTTCATGGGGAGATAAAATGTTTTCCCATTATCGGAAGTGTATTGAAGAACAGTTCCATACAACCGTTTTTGATTGTTACGGTTCTTGTGAAGGGATGATGATTGCAGCTGAATGTGAACACCACAACTATCATATCATGTCTCCACATGTATTTATTGAGATCTTGGATAAGGAAGGACGTGATGTTTCCCCTGGTGAAATGGGGGAAATTGTGGTTACTCGATTAGATAATTTTCACATGCCGTTGGTGCGTTATCGAATTGGTGATTTGGCTGTAAGAGCAGATCCAAATAAAAAATGTGTGTGTGGTCGGCACCTACCCCTACTGGAAAGAATAATAGGAAGAGACACGGATCTGGTGTATACCCCTAAAGGGAAAACATTGGTCGTTCATTTTTTTACAGGTATTTTCGAACATATTAAGGAGATACAACAATTTCAGGTTGTGCAACATACCCAGGACGAGATAGAAATTCGATATATCCCTTCTTCAAGTTTTAACTCTTTATGTCTTAACGATATAAAGAAAGAAATATGGAATAAGGCGAATGAGGAATTTAGATTACGATTTTCAAAAGTGTCTTCTATCGCTCCCTCGCCTTCAGGGAAACCACAGATTGTCGAGTCAAAATTGGCATTTCGCAATGATTAAAATCGTTACTCACAATAACACTGGTATCAACTTTAAAGCAATTATTGCACCATTCTTAACAATTACCTGAGATGAAAATGCATAAGATAATCTCACTGTTTTCTAATCATAAAATGTGTATGGTTATTATTTTCCTGGTTTCGATTATTACACAGACGATATTTTTATGCATTCTTGTTCAATCGGCACATCAACTCAATCAATCGTCAGATTATGGTAAGTTCTATGAACCTGTTGCTGAGAACATCATGAAAGGGAGAGGTATCATCGATGGACGAGGAAACCTGGCTATTCGGCGTCCTCCAGGTTATCCGATTATTCTCTCGGCAATCTTTATTACTGCTGATTTCTTGGAGCTTGACAGAATCACACTGATAATTGTATTTAACATGATGACGACTGCCGTATGCTGTATTGTCATATTTCTTATTACACAATTGATATTCAATCGGCGGATCGCACTCATTGCTTCATTTATATGGATCACATATCCATTCAACCTGTGGCTTATCAAGCAGCCTAATAGTGAAGTACCATTCCTTCTATTTTTATATTGTGGAATCTATAGCATGATGCTGGTGATTAAGAAAAAATATACCATTTTGGCCTTGATTTCCGGAATAATCTTTGCACTCTCAGTACTTATTCGGCCGTCTACTCTTCTGCTCGTTTTTATTTGTGCTGGTGCACTTCTATTATTCAATAAATCATCCCCATTGAAACGGTTCACCTCTGCCTTTCTCTTAATATTAGGATTTCTATTAACGATTTTACCATGGGAAATTCGAGTATTGTCCTCAATGGGCCGATTAATACCCATAAGCGTTGGCGGACCACCAAGCATCAGAGACGGTCTCACATTTGCAATTCATCCGGGAGATGGTGGGAATCAAATCAATGTGCCGGAAGACGTCATGGCATTAATGAAACGGTTTCATGGGAAGAAAACAGATCTAAAGACGACGGCCGACATTCTTCGTTATTTTCTACAAGAACTTAAAAATAATCCTGGACCGGTTCTTACATTGGTTGGATTGAAGGCGTGTAGGAGTTGGTATGGAACGGATGAAATGTGGTATGAACAATATACTCGTATCATACAGGTTTTCTATATTACATTGAGCGTAATCGGTGTCATTATATGCTTTCGAATTTACAGGGAAAGACTTGGATTCACTTGTTTTTTATTAACAATGATCGTATATTTTTGGGGAATGACCACGCTTGTTCTTTCTGTTTTGCGATATATGATTCCTGCAATGGGATTCATGATCATGTTTTCAGCAATAACGGTCGATTATCTAATCATACAGTGGAGACAGAAGAGAACTATATAAGTATGTTTTACCCTTTTATAACGATAATCATGCCTATTCGAAACGAGGTATCCTTTATTGAGAGCAGTTTGAAAAGTGTATTATCTCAAGATTATCCTCAAGATCGAATGGAAATTCTCGTTGTTGATGGTATGTCAACAGATGGTACACGTCATTTAGTCGAAAATGTGATTAAGTGCCAATACAGAAATAATGTCGAGAGGCAAGCGGACACCCATTCAACATCATTGATGTTGTTGGATAATCCGGAACGAATTGTCCCAACGGCACTCAATATTGGGCTGAAACATGCTAAAGGAGAGATTATTGTCCGCGTGGATGGACATTGTGAGATTGCCCCTAACTATGTAAGGCAGTGCGTTGAATTCATTCAGAGAAAAAATGCAGATTGTGTCGGTGGACTCCAACGTGCCAAAAGTATGGGGCTGATTGGAAATGCTATTGCCCTTGCTACCAGTTCACCTTTTGGTGTAGGAAATGCACTATTCCATTATTCGAAAGACTCGGGATGGGTTGATACTGTTTATCTGGGAGCTTACAAACGGCAAGTGTTCGCAAAAATAGGACTTTTTGATGAAGAACTCATCCGCAACCAGGATGATGAATTCAATTTTCGCTTAAGACAATCAAATGGTAGAATCTGGTTGGATCATTCTATTCGTTCGATTTATTATACCAGGGCTAATTTCAGCAGTCTATGCCGTCAGTATTTTCAATATGGGATGTTTAAGATCAGGGTGATCCAGAAACGGGAGGCTGTACCATCCCTGCGTCATCTCATACCAGGTGCTTTTGTATTTTCGATTGTCTTAACTTCCCTTTTGGCGTTGATCACCCGTCAGACGATATGGATTTTCACGGTATTGGGTCCTTATATGTTAGTCACCATCTCGGCAAGTATTTGGACCGCACGAAAGCATCCTAATATTATGCCGATATTGCCGTTGGTATTTTTTTGTTTACACGTTTCTTACGGTATCGGATTTTTTGCAGGTATCTGGAAATGGAGGCGCCAATTTTTCGATCTTCACTTGATTAAAAAGGTTCTAAAAATACATATTCCCAAGGGGGGCAGTGGGATGATATGAGAGAAGAATTTTTACCGTTTGCTTTACCGGATATTGGTGAAAGTGAAATATCGGGAGTTGATACTGTCCTTCGTTCCGGTTGGATAACGACAGGAAAAGTCACTCGGTTATTTGAAGACAAATTTGCAGAAAAAGTTGGTGCAAAATATGCAGTTGCCGTGAATTCCGGTACGGCAGCCATGCATCTGGCATTAGAGGCAGTCGGTCTGGAATGTGATGATGAAGTGATTACGAGTCCATATACTTTTGCTGCGACTGCTGAAGTGATTCGTTATTTTAATGCCCGTCCTATTTTTGTTGATATTGATTCGAGTAGCTTTAATATTAGAACGGATATTATTGAGAGCCAGATAACGGAAAAAACAAGGGTGATTATTCCCGTCCATGTTGGCGGACTCTCTTCAGAATTGGATTCTATTCACGAAATCGCAAAGGCACATAATCTGGTCGTCATTGAAGATGCAGCCCATGCACTACCTGCGAATTATAAAGGCCGGATGATTGGTAGTATTGGCGATCTTACATGTTTTAGTTTCTATGCAACGAAACCCATTACGACTGGAGAGGGAGGGATGATCTGTACAAATAACGAAGCGTGGGCGAAGAGGTGTCAGATAATGGCTTTACATGGAATCAGCCAGGATGCATGGAAACGATACAGTAGAGAGGGCTCTTGGTACTATGAAATCATTGCACCTGGCTTTAAATACAACCTGACCGATATTGCAGCGGCGATGGGTGTCGCACAGCTGAAGAAAACCGATCGGATGTTACGACGCCGTAGGGAAATTGCGTATCGATACAATCGAATTTTTCAAGAATACTCCGAACTGCAGATACCTCATGATCAGAAAGATTGTCAGCATTCTTGGCATCTTTATATGTTGCGGCTGAACCATGGGCGGTTGTGTATTGACCGATCAAAATTTATCGAAGAGCTTTATAAACGTAAAATCGGGGCGAGTGTACATTTTATTCCGTTGCATATACATCCGTACTACAGGGAGACTTATGACTATAAAGCACGGGATTATCCTGTGGCCTACAGAGAGTACCTACGGGAAATCTCGTTGCCTATTTACAGTAAGATGAGCGATCGGGATATTCAAGATGTTATCGAAGCGGTTGTAGGCATTGTAAAAAAATTTAAAAGCAAGTGAATGTATGCCCAGGATTTTAGAATTTGTTATTGCCTTACTCGGATTGATGGTTTTGTTACCAATTATAACGATAATCGCCGTTCTTATTAAATTAAACTCGAGAGGACCGGTTCTCTTTCGTGCTGAACGTGCCGGCAAAGGGGGAAAACCGATAACAATTTTCAAATTTCGCAGTATGGTCAAAGACGCTATAAAATTTGGACCACCCATCACGACACAGGAGGACAATCGCATTACTCTTGTCGGCAAGTTCTTGCGCAAAACCAAATTGGATGAACTACCACAGTTGATTAATGTCGTTAAAGGAGATATGTGTTTCGTAGGCCCCAGGCCTGAAGATCCGGTCATCGTTCAGAAATACACAAATGTGCAGAGAAGAATTCTGTCGTATAGACCGGGTATTACGAGCCCGGCGAGCATTGAATATAGGGCAGAGGAAAATGCAATCCCCACTGATCAATGGGAAGAGATTTACTTTAGCGATATATTACCCAATAAAATTTCAATTGACCTCGATTATTTTCAAAACGCAAATTTCTGGTCGGATTTGATGGTTATTTTAAAGACGCTGGGTCTCACAAGGAAAAGGTGTAATTCATAATTGATGAGGACATTTTCATGTATACTAATTTTAATAGGATCGTCAATTTTTTCAACAACTTAGGTAGCATGAGGAAACGATTCATTCGGATCTCCCTCGATGGCATTATCATACTCCTGTCGTATTATTTATCATATTCTGTTCGTTTTGAATGGGAGATACCCGTAGAGTATGTGAGGCTATTTTTTGTCTCATCACCGGCTTTAATGGTGCTCTCACTTTTTTTATTTATCTCTCTTGGTGCCTATTCTGAGTATTGGGTCTATTGGAGTGTGAGGGACCTCAAACGGTTGCTTATAATCCACACGTTTGCTGTGGGGTTATTATTTCTCATTGATGGGGTTGTAAGAATTTTTACGATTCCAAGAACCATTTTTATTATATATTGGTTCTTTGCCATATTGTTGCTTGGTGGAATTAGAATGATCTCGAGGACGATTTTAGAAATAAATACATATCGAGGTGGAAGACGTAAAAGAATTCTGATAGTCGGAGCCGGGCGTTCAAGTGAAATGCTTATCCGGCAGATACAGAGTGATCCGAGACTGGAGTATGAAGTTATTGGGTTGATCGATGATGATCCTAATAAAATCAATCGCTCGATCCATGGTATTCGAGTTAGAGGTGACAGGAACAATATCCGTAACATAGTCAGGTCTGAAAATATTGATGAGATTATTATTGCCATCCCTTCGGCAAAATCTTTAGAAATGCAGAAAATCGTTGAGGAATGTGGACGGAGTGGCGCATCTTTTCGAACCGTTCCCGGTTCACGAGAATTGGTAGATGGGAAAATAACGTTTAGTCGGGTTCGAAAAGTGCGTATCGAGGACTTACTCGGTCGAGAGCTTAGCTCGATGGATTTCGATCGAGTACGGGCGCTGATTGAGAATAACGCTATTTTGGTGACTGGCGCTGCAGGTTCGATTGGTTCAGAGCTATGTCGTCAAATACAGTTTTTCAAGCCTTCAAAATTGATTGCTGTCGACCGGGATGAAAATGGTCTATTTTATCTCGATCATGAGCTAAGGGAACGTTGTCCTATCGAGGCAGTCGTGACTCAAGTATCGAATAGGCGGAAGATGGAATCCCTTTTAAAACTTCATGAGCCGAAGATGATTTTCCATGCCGCTGCCTACAAACATGTCCCTTGTATGGAACTTTTTCCGGATGAGGCAATCCTCAATAACCTTGGTTCTACGATGGTTTTAGCCCAGGCGGCATTAGATGCAAAAGTTGAAAAATTTATTCAGATTTCAACAGATAAGGCCGTATATCCCAAGAGTATTATGGGGGCTTCAAAGAGACTATGCGAACTTTATATGCAACATCTTTCCGGAATAAGGGGAAAAGATTTTATTTCCGTTCGCTTTGGAAATGTGATTGGCAGCAAGGGTAGTGTTTTAACCATATTTGAGAAGCAGATTGCCTACGGCGGTCCGATTACAATTACAGATTCAGAAATGGAACGTTATTTTATGTCCATTGATGAGGCCTGTAAATTGGTTTTAGAAGCTGCAGCTCTGGGAGAGAAGGGACAGAATTTTATGCTCGATATGGGAAAGCCAATTCGGATTATCGATTTGGCGAAACATATGATCTCTCTAGCTGGATTTATACCCTGGCAGGATATACCCATCGAGATTGTTGGATTAAGGCCGGGTGAAAAAATAAAGGAAGAGCTGTGGTATCCCAATGAAAAGCCGGCTCTTACTGCAAATCCTAAAATCTTTGTAGCAAAGAGTAGTCGGAAAAAATCCAATATATTTGATGAAAATATCGAAGAAATTATGCGACTTGCAGAGGAGATGAATATTAAAAAAATGATTCGGAAGATACGTGAAGTTATACCTGAATACACTCCAGGTGGAATCGGTTCTTAGATCGATAATCAATATATTGTAAAGGAGCATTCTATCATGGATTCAATACATTACTGTCGTCGCTGTTCGCTACCAGAAGGTTATCCAAATATTCAACTTGATAAAGAGAATATATGCACTCACTGCCAAAATTACAAGCCCAAAAAGACAGCTGGTAGGGAAGCGTTAGAGCGTAAATTGAATCAACAATCTGGAAAAAAGTATGATATACTAGTGCCTGTTAGCGGTGGACGCGACAGTACATTTGTTTTATATCATGCGGTTAAAACGTTCGGAAAGCGGGTACTTGCAGTACATTATGATAATGAGTTTGAAGTCCCTCAAGCTCGTAAAAATTTGCTGCAAGCAATCGAACGACTTGAATGCGACTTTAAAATTGTCTCATCACATTATCATTTTCCTACAAAAATGGTGCGCCATGTTTCAAAGGCTGCGCTTCCACTTGGTTTAATTGAGATTGCAACAAATGCCTGTGTTGCTTGTACTTATGGTATTCGGGCGGCAACCTATAGGGAAGCGGTCGCTCAAGGAATTCCCTTCATTTTATGGGGAGACTCAGATGAAGAAGCGATGAGCTTTAACTATCGTACCAGTCGCTTGAAATACTTCTTGTCCCTTCGTTTCTATCATTATATATTATTTCTGATTTATACTTTGTTATTTCAATTGGAATTACGTATTCCTAACGGTAAGTTATTCTATTTGACAAAGCCAGGCTATTCAGGTAATGATCTGTTAGAATTGCATTTCTTTGATTATCTTGCATGGGATCGAAGAGAAATTAAAGACTTAATAATGAAAGAATTAGGCTGGGAAGCCCCAAAAGACAGTGCTACAAGTTGGAGGTTTGATTGTACTATTCATGAAGTCATCAATTATTGTTACAAACAGCATTATGGATTTTCAAAGGATTTTGATGGTTTCGCCAACATGGTTAGAACAGGGACGATGGAAAAAAAGGAAATGTTAGAGCAAGAGTGTAATATTGGTTTAATGAGCGCAAAGCTCATTCATATCCTTAAAAATAATTTTAAGTTATCTGATAAGGATATCTCACGTTATTTTGACGGAAGCTTCAATATTACTTAAAAATAACGAAGATTGAAGAAACTGATCGCTTTTTTGAGGTCTTCATCCAAAGTAAAAAAGAATGGAGACGATGTCTGGGGAATACGCTTGAACAAGAAGTGACGCTAGAACCACGATTTTTTATTCATGGTGACTCTCGTTGCGATCCCATACGACCCTATCACACATGAAGTCTTTTTGAAAAGCCTGAACAAGGGCAAATGTAAGATGGATGCTAAAGGCGTCTACATGCGCAGAATGCTTCGCTTTATTTATATATAATACCAGCTTTTCTTATCCTCCCTAATTGCTTCACCATTATCAACCATCATCATATTATCAATTTTATTAAAGAATCTCCGAGTAGCAGGATTTATTTTTTGTTCAATTCTATCGTTCTTGGCGTTGGATCTATTACCGTATTCACCTAACCCAACTTCGACACTTTGGTAATATAAATCTAATATTTTCAATAAAAATTGTCTCAAGTCTTCACTACATTTTGAATTTTTTTGTTAATCGGGCCGGTATATTCAAGCCCAGATGTTGCAGTAAAATTTGTTGATGTTTATCAGGTTTTGACA
>Ga0114922_10001643_pt1 | contig 21178 bp, 10 predicted proteins | sample AartaG_FD_100975 | JGI IMG/M metagenome (GOLD analysis project Ga0114922, IMG submission 100975) | Deep subsurface microbial communities from Aarhus Bay to uncover new lineages of life (NeLLi) - Aarhus_00045 metaG | ecosystem: Environmental > Aquatic > Marine > Oceanic > Sediment | place...
AGCCGGATCGCATTCTTTATCTCAACTTCATTCACGACAACAAAATCATCGACTAACTCCCGACAGATATCAAATGTAATCGATCCCTGCTCGATGCCGCCGGCCGTGCCGTCGGAAAGCGTAGGCTGCGATTCCATGTCTAATATTTTACCTGCTTGAATCGATTCGTACATCACCGGGGAATTCTCTGGCTGACACCCGATAATCTCGATTCCATTATCCTTGGATTTTAAATAACCGGCGATACCCGATATCAGTCCGCCTCCGCCAACGGGAACGAGAATGGTATTCAAACAATCCAATTGTCTCTCCAGTTCAACGGCAACTGTTCCTTGCCCGCCGACGATATATGGATCGTTGTATGCAGAGATCCAAGTCATGCCTTTCTCGCCAGCGAATCGTTTGGCTTCATACTCGGTTTCCAAACAGTCATCCCCAAATCTTTTAATGTTTGGCTCGTATAATTGTATAGCCTCGACCTTGGCGTCGGCCGCGCCTGCCGGTAAGAAGATGATCCCTTTGAATCCGAATTTCTGAAGCAGATAGGCCGAGGCAATGCCATGATTCCCCGAAGAACACGTCGTGATCCCTCGATCCTTCTCCTCATCCGTAAGAGATAGCATCCTGTTCACCGCCCCCCTGAATTTGAAGGATCCGGAAAATTGTATATTCTCCAATTTCAAATAAACTTGACAATTCCCCAAACGGCTGAGATAGGGAGAATGCTCCAGCGGCGTTTCCCGGATATGAGCACGGATGCGCCTTTCGGCATTCAATACTTCTTTTTTTACATCGATCATTTCAATATCTCCAAAAAAATTGTGTAATTATCCAAGTCTAACCTCGAACATGTAATAATTAAAATAAAATCAAGAATTCTACATTTCAACCAATCCCGCGAGCCTCAATATTTCGATGTAATTTATAACACTTTGTAAATTTGATTTTCTGGGATTTTGAACATCGAGTGAATTTTTGATCTCCAGCACACTCCGCTTTCCGTTAATCAGACTCTGGAGTTCATCGGTATCGGCAATATCCCTGCGGCTGTATGGGTATTTATCTTTTTCTTCCTCTGGAACTTGGTTTATGAATTCACGATATCCTTGATGCCCGTTTAGTTTCACTTTTGCAGTCTGTTTTGGCACCATCTTGGTTGCTTTCATTTCAAGTGAGGTGAATTCGACCTGAACAGGCTTACAATTCAAATTGTTTGCCGTAATAATCATGTGTTTTTCCAGAGCCTTCAAATGTAATTTTCCGATTTCCTGAATGGTCTTCTTTGATGTTTTGATATAATCACGAACAAGTTTTACATCATCAGCCAGTTCTATGATACCTTCGAGAGTAGCGATTTCTTTATCAACAGCTACATCGATATAAACCCGGGCCATCTTATAAGCTCCGGCCAGGGTTGAATCCGTAGCGCTGTTCAGTTGTTCCAGGCCGACCACAAATTGGTGGCCCAGGCGCCGGGTCCCATTGCTGGTGACTTCACCGGCTATTTTCATTGCCATATGGTCGTCCGCATTGGCTATGGTATAAGCCGTAGCAGCCCCGATGGCGACTGTTCGTTTCATCTGGGTCGGATCAGCTTTGTCGATGCGGTCACCAGAGGTGTGATACCAGGGATCCGGCCAGGCACACATGAAGGTTCCGGGAACTTGTACTCCCCAGTCGTTGAACACCTCATGATCCGATCCGCCGGAATAGGGTTCGATTCTCCAGTAAAAGGGTTCGTCTGCTCCTGTGGGAGCCACGATCCGGCGCGGAACCCGGTAAACACTGGGAGCAAGGAACTGCTCTCGATTCCCCTCGCCAACATATCGATAGTAATTTTCCATGACATCATTAACATAGTGTGTATTGCCGTGCGTGGCGGTGATCAACGTCATGAAGGCCTGGTTTTTACTCAACCACTCGCCGACCATGTCTAAATTGATATGACAGAGTATGTTTTTCATTAATTCCTTATTCTCTTTTACCCAGGGACCTGTACCTTCGTGCTCCGGTCCCCAGAGGAATCGGATTGTTCGCTTTGGACGCGGTAGACGGCCCTCTTCAATGAGCAGATGGAGAACCCGGGCCATTTCCAGTAGTCCTGCACTCCCAGATTTATTATCATTTGCTCCCTGCTTAATGATACCTTCAAACAGGTGAGCAACAAATATGACCTCACCGGCATCAGGGTCAGTACCGGGAATATGACAAATCACATCCTGAAGTTCGTACGGTTCCATTTTAGATTCAACCTGGGCGTGTACTCTAATGTTTTCACCGTTGAGCAAACGCTGTTTAAGATAATGTCCTTCACGGGCAGGGATAAAGAAACCGAATGTATGCGTTTCACCCGCCGTTTGTCCGCCCTCTGCTAATTCTTCCCAGGGGATTTGCAGAGCATCGAAAAAAGGACGTTTCGCATAAGCAATCGCCACGACACCTTCCGCTTCCTTTTCCAGACAAGCCGACCGATGGACACTGCTGATGTCTCCATCGGTAACCACAATTTTTCCACTCACATCTGCCCTATCGATTTCTTCTTTGGTTCCACGACCAATCCAAACCAGATCCGCCTTGACATCGGCCGAATTGCTACCCGGGGCCAACATGAAAGTCATGTCTCTATATGAGGCCAGTTTCCGACGTCCAGGACTCACTTCCCAAAGCTCGCCCTTAATGCCGTCCCATACTTCCTGTCCTGGAAAACGCACGATTTCAGCGCCGGGAATTCCGTATAGCTTCAGTTGATCGTAAATATACTGTGATTCATAAAAGGTTGATGCATACTCGTCCGATAGCCTGTCTTTATTATAACCTCCGGTTTCCATAATTGTATTCCAGGCGGTCTCACCAGACGATTCGCCGACAATCTCATCCATCTGCTCCTGAGGAAGCAATGTCCAGTACAGCCATGGATTCAGTTGCGCATTCGCATGAGTAATTACAACAACTAAAAATGCGATTAAAAAAACAACTATACGCTTTTTCATTTTCATCTCCATGTTTTTTAATTACAAATTAGTTTAGTTATGATGAGTTAATAAGAATTTCCCTTTTATCAGTGTAATAGTATCCCTAAATCGTGCGAGCCGGAACAAAATTACTTTTTTGGCAAACACAAGTCAAATGGCCACTGCCTGAGGCGGTGGATTGATATTATTGCTCTGATTTGATGCCATCGTTACTACCCACCTACTCTTTACAAGAGTCCTGCTATCTGCAGTGCCTTTCTAATTGAATCTGATTCTTCTTTATCAACAGAAATTGTGGGCAGCCGCGGATTACCTGCGGATCGTCCAAGCAGCCTTACCGCTTCCTTTACGGGCGCGGGGAAATTCACCGAATCACTGATCGCTCTCGCAATCGGCACAAGATTGTAATATATTTCTTTTGCTTTTCCAATCCCGCCTTTCTTAGCCAAGTTCATTACTTCTATGATCATTTTAGGAGCAATATTACCAAGAGCCAGAATTGCAGCAGGCGAACCCATAAAAGTCGTCTGCATAAAAAGAGCATCCGCCCCTGTCAAAGGCACGAATTTATCACTTCCAAATCTGCGCATAATTTCCGCAAAATAGGAGAGGTCTCCACTGGATTCTTTCAAACCAACGACATTGTCATATTTGTCAAGGAGTCTCTCTATCGTAACAAAATCAATTTCCACACCCGTGTGTTCGGGGAGGTTGTAAAGAATAAGCGGTACTCCCATACCTGCTATAGCCGAATAATGGCGGAACAATCCCTCTCCATTCGGAATAACGTTGAATGGTGTAATGACGAGAGCGACATCAGCTCCTGCTTTCATAGCGTCCTCTGTAAGCGCCATTGTTACATTGGTGGTTGGAGCCCCCGTACCTGCTATAACAAGAAATTCATCACCGACGACCTCTTTTGTCGCCTTGATGACTGCAGTTCTTTCTTCTTTCAGTAGGTTAGGAGCTTCACCAGTAGAACCGTTACAGACGGTTCCGCTACACCCTGCATCCTTTAAGAACTCAACATTTTTCTTGAGCCCATCGATATCCAGATCCCCATTTTCCTTAAACGGGGCAAGCATCGCCGGCATAAGTCCCTCAAGCTTAATCTGTGCCATTAAGTAACTCCTTTATCTTCTGAAGATGGAAAAAATTTTGCCCTATTTTTTAAAATAGAGGTTCCCAAAAAAATTTTATCCGTTTTAAGGTATTCCGGCAATGTTCCGGTTCCTCCATAAAATTGCACGCTTCCTTTTTTCTATCTTCCAGTTCTATTTTCATAGATACTGCACCTTGTACTAAAACCTACAAGCGAACCTTCTCCACACCGAATACATCACACAGGTACCCCAGTTCTTCCGTTACATCGCCCTCTTTAACGATCAGGTGATGGTCGAAGCCGTTTTCAAGCATATTATCAAAAACCGCCCAGGCATCGTCCACCTTGAACCGGAGCATAAGTTTGCTCCCACCTTCAACCCATTCATCATGGCTGATTCTTTCCGTCGATCCTTTCAAAATCATCATCTTATAATTACCGCCGGTTCCGACCATGTGAGTCATTGTGACTTCAGGCAGGGATTTATATGGCAATCCAACCATCGTCCCGTCTCCACCGTCCTGAATGACCACCTTAGACACATCCTCAGCCAGGGAGTGGGCAGTACTTCCTTCATGTGCCAGATCAAACCAGCTGTCCTTTGCGCTGATACTACCAATTTCAGCAAGCGCTGCAGGACCGGGTGTTCCGATATTAATCAAGGCAACCATTAGAAGTGTATGCCCTATATCACCTTCCGTATCGAGAACCAGGCCTTCATCAGCAAGCCATGAGGAAGGGAGATTAACAAGACCGCCGTACATCGGATAACACTCTGCCGCCGCCGCGGTCAAACCATATCTCTCAAATAGTGCCTTCACTCCGAGGTATACCCTTGCCGCGCTTCTCATACGTCCCTGATCGGTTTCAACTTTACCGAGGCGACCTTCGTGCTTCATCGTTTCAAGTACTTTATCTGCCTCTGCATCGGAATATGTATTGGCCGCTTCCTGGAGTTCATCCATTTCAATATGAATAATCGTTGCTCCAAACGTCTTGGAAAAATCCCATTCCTCCTTAACCATATCCTGCGAGTTTGCTAATCTCCATGTCTGTCTCGGGCCTATCAGGGCAATACGTGCATCCTTCAAAAGTGCGGCAACAGCCGAAACCTTTGCCTGTCGCACTACCTTCTCTACGATGACGGAATTTTCAGGTAGTCCGTATACATAGCTGTAGTTATATCCGTTTTCCTTTAGAATACTGCCAAAGTGTTGAACACAACCGATCGAGAATGTCTCCGTGTATGGAACAGCCCAAAGAACAACCGGACATGGTATATTATTTACAAAAAGATACTGGATCGTGTCACATACCCAGGTAACATGGATAATCACAAGCAAATCAGGGGGATCAGCCGAAAATTGATCCACTACCGCCATGGCATCCGCGGCATCCCACACCATGCGGTCGGCAGAGATTACCTCCAAACCACTATTCTCAAATTGCTGTTTTGCTCCTTTCATCAAGGTTTCCCAGCGTTCACCACCGCTTTCAAAATGGTTTGCTACACAAACCAGAGCAATCTTTGCTGTTTTCATTTTTTTCTCCTCTCCTATTTACACGTCTTTTAATGTCATTATAGGTTCATCATTTAATTATTTTAAATTCTTTGCAGTACTGAAAAAAATGACTCGTATTACGTAAAACAAAACCGAGACGCCAATCAATGCCCCAAGCCCAATCGCCTCTTTAGCGGTTAGTTGCCAGAGCAGCCACGCAATAACGAGGCAACTCAAAATGGGAATGACCGGTCCTCCGATCAGCTTGAATTTTCCTTTTGCCGGTTTGCCGTCTCGATAGCGCAAGCGGATCACTGCAAGACTAACCCCTGCATATATGACCAGAATCGAACCCGATGCCACCACCGCCAGCGGTTTAAACGTACCGCTTAATGCAAAAGCACAAATGACGGCTGCGAAAAATATCACCGCCCTGTATGGTGTTTTGTATTTTGGGTGCACTTTTGCTAGAAACTTTGGAAGGTTACCATCCAATGCTGATGCAAAAACCACTCTTGGTACACCAAGTAATTCGCCACTGATTGTGGCATAAATTGAGATTGCGCCGCCGACCAGAAGCATTTTAGCACCCCATTCACCAAATACTTTGGTAGCAGCGGCTGCGAGAGGCGCCTCTGTATTGTTTGCAAGCTCCGCTCCTAGTACACCCTGCGCAACAGTCTGGAGACCCACATAAAGTAAAAAAATGCCAAAGAGGCCAAGCAGTATCCCCCTCGGAACTGTTTTCGACGGATTTTCAATCTCACCGCTGGCGTTGAGTCCGGATTCCGCTCCTGCAAATGCAAAAAACAAGATCAGTGCGGCTGTACCTATTTTTTGAACCGAGGGCCACTCAGAAATTTTCAGATAGTCTATGTTAATTGCGAAAAGTCCAACCACCAGCAAAAGTAACAATGGAACCAACTTCGCGATTGTGTTGAAAACGAAGAGCTTTACACCAGACCGGACACCGATGATATTAATGACAGCCAGGAAAGTGTATAGACATATAATAAAAAGTGCGCGTGGAATAGTCTCCGCAAGAACTGGAAATGCAATGGCTATCGTTTTTACCAGGGCAACAGTTATGGCCGCGTCAGATAAAACGGACCAGCCGAACCAGAACAATATCGACGCAATAAAACCTGCAGAGGGGCCAAACGCCTCTTCAATATATGCATAGGCACCGCCGCTGCGAGTAACCCGGCTCCCAATCTCTGCAAAACACAGGAAGACCAGTGATACTGCCACGGAACACACAATATAAGCGACTATTGCGGCTGACCCTAGCTGCACCGCAACAAGCCCGGGTAAAACAAAAATACCGGCGCCTACCACAATATTGACGATGCTCAAACTCAGTGCACGAACACCTATTGCGCGTACCAGTCCTTCGTCCTGTGTTCTGTTGTGATCGTTCATTATTTGTCCTTATTTTGTCTTCTCATTTACGACAGAAGGATGAATGCGTCTCAAATATCGACCGGCGAGTCTTACTCGTTCTCAGTTGATTTGCTAGATCAGCGTACGCATCAGAGCCTCTGCACGGTTCAATCCGGTTAACGTCTTCTCAAGGTCATAGCCGAAGCCGATTCGGAAGCCTTTATTCAAACCATGCTGGTCACCGGGGGTAAGAAGGACGGATTGCTCGATGCGCAGGCGGTTAATCAGCTCGGTTGACTCTATTGGGACTTTGTACTCACAATAAGTGATGGCTCCGGCTTGCGGACGGGCATAGGTGAAGATGTCATCATGCTTTAGGAACCACTCTTCCAATGGAGGCAGATTTTCGCGGATGATATTCCTTGTGCGGGCAAGGAGGGATTCCCGGCGTTGTGGCTCCATTGCAATCGCGCCTAAACGGTCACTCAACAGGCTGGGTGTTAGAGTGAGATAGTCGTGACGAATCCATAATTCCTTGATTAATTCCGGTGGCGCAACTACCCAGCCTATACGCAGCCCAGGTAACCCAAACGCTTTCGATAATCCGGACGTAATGACAACTTTTTCATACCGCCCCCAGAAGGTTGGCGAGGTCCCGCCTTGTACTTCGGCGCCACGGTATATTTCGTCTACCACTAGCCAGACTCCGGCCTTGCTGGCAACTTCCACAACGGTATCCATTTCTGAATCGGTTAGAACTGAACCGGTGGGGTTGTTGGGATTGGTGACCAGGATGACATTGGTTTTGGGTGTAACGGCGCGTTTCAAACCATCCAGGTCAAGTACCCAGCGGTTTTGACCAGCCTCTTTTTTCAGTATAAGCTTGAAAGTATCGACTCCACCGGCATACGCACGCCCCAATCCCCAGGCTTGCATATAATTGGGGATCATAAGGGCCAGACGGCTACCCGGTTCCAGCAAAGTCCACAGGGTAACATAGTTGGCTTCGGAGCCACCGTTGGTGACAGTGATATTCTCAGGCTTGCACTCTGGGTAGAACTGCGCGACCCGCTCACGGAACAGTTGAGAGCCATCAGATTCGGGGTACCAGAGCTCATTGGCGAGAAAGTGCTCAACCTCTCCCTCCCCACCCAGGAGTTCGGAAAGCCTCACGGGCAGAACGCCACTCTCCGAGAGGTTGTATTCGACCACCTGCTCGTACAGGCACTGCATTCGTTCCATTTCAAATGTTTCAATTTTCATAAAATATCCTTCTAATCCATTCTCTCCAATATCGCCTGTTTCTTGTTCTCAATTACCAGTGAATTGTAAACGGCCATTGCGATCTGGATATCCTGAACCGTAACACCAGTAAGATCTGCTACAGGGTCTATTCTGTTGGAAAGACGGGACGATTCTCGTGTTCGAGAAGATCCAGGTATTTCCTTCTCTCCTCAACGAGTCGGTCGTCTTTGAACAGGAGGTTCAGGCTTTCAATCTTGTTGAACCACTCCCTCGCCAGAACGAGAGGATAAAACTCTCTTTCAATAGGTCGTCTCACGTCCTGAAAGTCCTCCCTAGAAGGCCATGCTTTTCCTTTACGTTCCTTAACAACTTTTTTGAGCTCTTGCAACCCTTTGGCATAGCTCTTTTTGGATTCCTGCCATTCTTGACTGCCAATAATTTCTTTCAACCAATCGAGTTCTCTGTGAATCAAATGATTCTTCATCGCAGCTATTTGCTCAGGAAGAAAATCAGCGGGATTGGCGAATTTGTCTTTCTTCCACAACTCTTCGATCCTATCAATTTCTTCTGATAGAGCATACATCTCAGACATAGACGCTTCACAATACTCCTGAACTGAGTATCCTGTTATATTTTCTTTGGAGTAATCTCCCTTACCAAAAAGGACTTCCAAATAGACCTCTGAGGAGATCTTTGCGTCATCTGAATTATGCGGGTCATTAAGGACGGCAGACCAGTAAGCCTCACTGAAGGTAGCATTCGGGTTGTCTTCGAACGCCTTGTAGAAACCTAACGTGAATACATCGATAGGGCCTGGACAGTCTTTACCAAATTCATGATTTGTGCCCGAAATTACGCTGACATTTGGGAGATCAAATGCCATTTGATGATTCCCGCCACCGTGACACAGAGTAGTAAAGATCATTACCCTCCGACCGGGAAGGTAAGCTGTGAGCCATTCTGCCAGTTCTGTATATGCTGTGGAATCGATACTGAAACTAATGGTGTTTTCCGCTGGTTTCAAACGGCTTTGCTGATCACCATGACCTTCAAAGTCAAAAAACACAACATCTCCGCTAGAACTTCTTTCTCCAATATCCTCTATCAAACGCTTCAGGCCCTCAGGTGAAGCCACATACTCATTTACTCCTTTTGCATCAAACTGTGGTACCTCCAGTGGTGGCACCCCCTCTATTGTCCCTAAAGAATCCCATGTCTCGCCCCGAGAATCAGGATCATCTCGAAGTTCGGGATCGACATACGTAATCAGATAGACGTTTTCAGCACCAAGACGTTTTGAAAGGAAGGTATGAGCAAGAGAAACATCTCTAACTATACTTATCCTAGTAATATCAGTGCCACATGCAATACCAAACGTTTCTGTTGCCAGTTCCTCATTTGCACAGTTCGTAGACACGAAGGTGGAGACGAACATGCATAATGCAATCAATAATATATTCTTTGCTATTCTCATCCTGTTTCCTTTCTTACCATTTTCTACAACATACTATACATTTTGAAGGTATCTCAGAATTAAAAATTACCAGCTTCACTGCCGCCAGGTGGAAACCAACGTTATACCAATGGACTATCCCATGAATATGATATTTAAAAATATCATTCATTTACCAGACTTCTGCCTGTTGCGTCCCAAAACCGGGTCCGAGCAAAAGACTGTTGATGAGCAACCTTGTCGTTCCATAAAAATAGGAACGGAAATTGGGTTCATCGGCAAACAAAATTACCTGGCCTTTTCCGATTTCCTCACGGGTAGCGTATGCAGACTTTTCCCAGCGCATACGAGCTTCAGGCCAGAGCACACCAGAGAGACGCAGTTGCGAGGCTTTACTAAACCTGGCTGGTGTCTGCACTGGCTTTCTCGATAGAAAAGCATAAGAGGTATAAACCATGGCCGGTACCTTTTCGCCCACACCAAAGTTCATCCAGTGTTTTTCATCCAAATCTACATGCAGGATTGCACCTTGTGGTTTATATAACCTTTTCTGTTTATCTTGTTCAGCTAATTCCTTCTCATCCATTTTCTCTGTTTGCTTTATCTCATTATTTATCTCTGTTTGCTGTGTCTCAATATAATTATTAATAATGGAGCCTCTCCACTCCCATATTGCCAGGCTGTCTATTTTGGATGTTCTCCTGTTTTCTTCCCGCTGAACGGCTTTTTCATAAAGATGCAGGTCCTTAAGGGCTTGACGGCGTATCCTGACTTGACTGATACCCGTTGTCGTGTCGGCCAGAAATGCCGCACCATTACTGATACCAATCATCGTTCCACCATTGCTAATCCACGCCTTCAGTTTTTTGATATCGTTTTCGTTGAATATTTTCATATATGATTTGGGACCAACATCGAACGATGGAAGAATCAGTACATTATATTTTTGCAGGTCAAAATCATCAAAATCGCTATAATCGAGAATAGTATGGGGACATTTCAACTCATAGTCCAGCAGATACCACAGGGCACCGAAATTATTCATATCAATCGCAGGACCAGTTAGCACGGCAATTCGCGGCGTTTTTAATAGTTGAAACTTTTGCCCTCCTAGATCCGGTCCTTTTTGACTCAGTGCGGTTTTAACGCCATAAATGTTAGTACCCGTTGATTCGGCAACTTTTTGTATGTCCTCGATGAGCATGGAAGGATTCTCAATAGTTCTCAGTAACAGGCTCCCTCGCGAAAAAAATCGTCCCTCTATTTCAAAAGGCTCTTTGGCAACGCGTACTGTATATCCCAGTTCAAATAATTTTAGCAGAACATGTACCGCCCCGTCATCCTGGTATTCAATGATAAACCCATAAGGCTGCTCAGAATTAAGGACAGCTCCCGCTAATACCGGCAGTTGTCTGACTTTTGTCTTTTTCACCGAAGGAAAATCAACCGATGTATAGGCTTCTAAATTATAAGCCAGGAGCATGGACCAACCAGTAACGTCTTCCAAGGTGGTTCCCTTACCCTTTTCCAGTGTTTCCCTCTCAGTTTGTAAGACTGACGTAGAAATCCGCGGATCGAATTCTAAAATAGCCTTAATCAGAGGACTCAATGGTTGTAACAAAGAGATTATATAGGTTCCCTTTGATAGTACCTTGGTCACAGGCTTGGAATCCCAAAAGCTGCGTAGATTCTTCATTCGAAAATCTTTTTCCGCCATTTCAACTTCTATCCCCTGCATGAGCAATCTTTCCATAAGCCGCTGAGCACGGGCTGGATTCTTTCCCGGCTCTATGCAGAAGGCCCGAACATTTGTATCGCTTTTTGAATTAATGGCTTCCTTTTTCATCCCGTAAAAGTCTTTTAATAATGCGCGTCGATTATCTGACGCAGTGGTGAGATTTGCAATAGAACTTATAAACTGATGATGAACCGCTTCCCGAAACGTCAGTATGGTTCCATCTGCACGTTTGATCAATGAACCGTCTACTCCGGCTTGCTCATATAAAATGGCGACAGCACTCACATAATAAGGCCACGCACTACCGTAGCCGGGATAATAATCCACAGCCCATGATCTAGTGTAGTAGCTCCATCCGTATTGATCAAATGCTTTAGCATCGTCAGCAGCAAAGACATTCATCCATTTTATTATCATCGGGTTGAGATTAGGGTTGTACGGTTCACTAGACGGGCTAAAAAGAAAGGTGTCCAAGTTATACATCTCATGGGCGTCGATCACTATCTGAGGATTCCATTGTAAAATTGTTTTCACACGTGCGCGACTTTCAGGATGGGCCAAAATAAACCAATCGCGGTTTAAGTCAAAAAAGTAATGGTTGGTTCGACTCCCCGGCCAAACGCCATTATGCTGAATGCTTTGTGCGTCTGAATGAGACAACAAGCCGGCCCATTGCTGCATTTGGGCCACATAGCGTTCCCGACCGTCAGGATTTTGCATGGGATCGATACCGACGATTAAATCGTTGAGAAGTTTCACAGTAGCTGAATCCGTGCCGGCTGCCAGTTGATAAGCAACTTGCAGTGAGGCATCAGTACCTGAAAGTTCATCACCATGGATGCTGTACATCAACCATGCCACTGCTGGACTGGTGTCGATAATCTGCTGCGCTTCATTGTTCGATTTGATTTTTCTAGGATCCGCTAATTTTGATATATCCTCCTGAATAGCATCCAGCCTTGCCAGATTCTCCTCCGAGCTGACGATCAGATAATATAACGGACGGTGTTCATGAGTCTCACCGGATTCAACTAACCGCACCCGCGGGGATTTTTCTGCTAATGTTTTGAAATAGAGAGTGACTTCAGCGTAATTGACTGGTTTTTTACCCAGAGAAAAGCCAAGCACTCCGTCGGGGGATGGGATTGCCTCAGTGTACGTGCCATTCGGATAGAAAGGAAACTCTGCTTCCTGTGCGTAAACTCCCTTAAAAATCAGGATGAGTAAGGAACATATAATCCAGTACACGTTAAATAAAATTCGATCAAATACTTTGGTTTTCATAAGTTAATACCTCCTCCAGATAAGCACTTATATTCAGGCGCACATTGTTTTTAACTCTCGAAAATTCTATCAGCCACTCCATGCCACCTTGACTGTTTTCTTCATTTTATATTTTTTTACTCGTATATTTTGTATTCCAAATCTTCCCCCAGAATATAGCCGGTAAATGAATTGGCTTTATAATTGACCTGTAAACGCAATTCCGGACGTATATCGCCATCTTCGGAGACAATCATGTCTCCTTTTGCGTATATTTTTAACATAACAGCTAACGGCTGCCCTCCTTTAATGACTCCGTTTACAGTCTCCATTTGATAATGTTTTGCAGATTTTTTAGTTAAAGAAATGTCAAACTGAATATCTTCATTACAAAAAACCGGCTTCAAATCCATCTTGATGGTCGCAGGTAAATCCTCCATGGGCAAGCGCTCTAAGTCTTTGCAAATAGCATTAGTAAACATGCAGTAAACATCTAATTCATCCTGAGGTTTAACAAGTGATTCTAATTCTTTACTGTTTTTCTTCCATGAAATTTTATCGAGAAGAGAACCGTCAATTTTATATGTTCCGAGATCAAGATGATTTCCATTTATGGCAATAACCATATAGTGATGGATGGATTGGGTAAAAGCAAGAAAAGGGCTTTGTCCGGTGTCATAGAGCGAAGCTCCTGATCCACCGCTAGTAATATAGGTAACCGGCCATGCTGCTGAATCGTCTTGTGGACGTACCGGGTAAAAACGTTCATAAAGGTGGGAATGCCCGGCAAATACAATATCTATTTTATAATCATTGAATAGTACAGGCCAAATTGTGCGTCCCCATGCAGAACGGTGTCCCCCAACATTATAACTCGGACGATGCGTATAAACAAAATTCCACCTGGCTTCGGAATGCTCCATGTCTTTTTTGAACCATTCAATCATCTCCCTATTATCAGGATAGCGATAATCCAGGGCAACAAAATGCGCATCACCATAATCATAGGAAAACCATAGTTTTTTATGATCCATATGTGGATGGAGGAAATAGGTAAATAAAACGCCTGCATCTCCATCGATATCATCTGCTTCATGATCGCCAATAGCCGCAACCAGGGGTATGTGATCAATCGATTTTCCGATCGCATCAAAATAATATTCACCCCACTGGGCATAACTTCCTCCTTGTCTTACCAAATCGCCAACACTTATTATCAAGTCCGGATCAAGTTGATTAACCTGTTCAGAAATTCTTCCGAAAACCTGCGGGCGGGAACGGCTATCTCCCGTAACCATAAATGTAACAGGTTCGCCCTGCGGTAAATTACATTTAAAACTTTGGACCCCACTTTTTATAGCATTTGCCGTAACCTGGTAAAAATAATTCTCACCTGGAATGAGCTGACTGATATGCGCTTCATATAGATAATGGTTTTCTTTTGCCCCAAGTAGTTCGCCTTGCTTTTTTAAGGATAGCGATTTAGCAGGTCCGTATTTAACTGTAAATGATAACTTGGTATCACTTTCCCAACGAATCGTTATCGAATTTTTCCCGGGAGCCGCTAAATATGGGCCTTTTGTTATTGATTGAGCAAAAAGGCTGGAAAAGCTCAAAAAAACAATAAAGAAAACGAATCGTTTTTTAGGATACATTAAATAACTCCCTTTCCTTTTTGAAGTGAATGTCCAAGATGCAGTTTTAGTGTTTCACAAGAATCTGCATAATTGCAACTAAAGAAATCCAACTTCTTCATAATCTTGTCTTTCATATTACTTTATCGCAGCCTTTTGCTTAGCCCTTGCAAGATTGGCTTTGGCTAATTCCCAGTCAGGAGTAATTTCAATCGCTTTCTCATACCAATAAACGGCCTTCATATAGTCGTTTTTTTGCAAGTAAGCACTCCCCAGATTGTTATAGACTCCGGATAATCCTGGTTGCAGCTTAATGGCCTTCTCCCAGGCTGCGATGGCCTCATCTAAAACACCTGTACGGGCATAAATGTTACCCAGGTTGGCATAAGATTCAGCGATTAATCTATTATTTGTTGGCGAATATAGCTCTATGGCTTTCCGGTAGCCAAAGATAGCTTTTTCAAATTCGCCCATTAAACCGTATGCGTTACCCAGATTATGATAAGCCTGAGCATAACCGGAATCGAGACGAATTGCTGCCTGAAATGCATCAACAGCGGGTTGCGTTAGACCTTGTCGTAAGTAAGCAATCCCCAGGTTGTTAAAGGCCTTGGGATCATAGGGAGTTAGTTGCGTAATGTTCTGATATGCTTCGACAGCCTGGTCATACTTGCCTGCAAAGTTGTGGGCCACCGCAAGATTATTGTAAGCAAGGACATCACTGGAATCCAAACGCACGGCCGTCTGAAATGCATCAATGGCTTGATCCATCAATCCTTGCTTTATATAGGCACGACCTAAGTTGTTGTAGGCCTGGGCGTACGTTGAATCGACACCCAAAGCAATCTGAAATGTGTTAATGGCTCGTTCAACCCATCCTTTCTGCATGTAAACATTGCCGAGATTGTTGTAAGCCTGAATATAGGTTGAATCAACGCCTATGGCGGTCTGAAATTCGTTAATCGCTGGATCGATCAGCCCCAGATGAATGTAGGCGTTGCCCAGATTATCATGGACATCGGGATCATTGAAGTCGATCTTTAATACTTTTTGATAGGCCCGTATAGCCTTCTCAAACTCACCCACATGACTAAAGGAATTGCCGAGTAACTTATTTACTTCCTGGTTATGAGGGAGGTTTTTTGCAGCTTCCTCAAGAGGTGGTATGGCCTCTCTATGCTTACGCGCCCAGGTAAGAACCTTTCCCAAATTCAAATTACCTGAAGCGAAGTATTTGCTGTCCAAAGAACGCAGAAGCGAGTCATATGCCTCTAATCTCTCCTTCCGGCTCCATGTCGCAGTTTGTTTGGCCAATCCCTCTTGGAGCAATACTTTGCATATCTCCTCTGCGATCAGTTGGTGTCCTTCAATCTTTGGATGAACATGATCAATAAACCACTCATTTCCCATAATTCCGTCTTCACTCTTGGCCTCAAAGACAGGCACAAGGTCAATAAGAGGAACTCTGTATCTTTTGGTCACATCCTCCAGAATGACTCCCATCTGACTCAATGCCCGTAAAGGACAGATGTCCAGGTCTTTGGCAAGAATGTAATGCACTTTGGCTTCTTCATATTGACCCAAAGCATCGTAACACTGGCCAATTCTGAAATGTAGTTCAGCATACACACTGTCAAGCGCCAGAGCATCTTGAAACGCAGCAAAGGCTTCCGCATAAGCCTCTTTCTCATACAAATTCATACCCTGATTGTACAATAATTGCCAGCGCGTCTCATCTTCATAATTTAAGTAATCTGAATGCAGGGACTTGAACGGCGAAAAATTGCGAATATTAAATACTGGCTTGAGTAAGATAACCGCAACTCCTTTGGCCCTGGCCATTTGGATCATCTTTTCTAAATTGAACCGATAGTGTTGTAGGATCGATCGCATCTGTTGCTCGTCGCGTTCATACAGTTCGTATCCCCCTACACGATCTAGAATGGCATCCACTTCACTTTTGAGAAGAAACTTTCTCTCTAACACCTCCTTTTGGCTGCTGAAATAGCCAATCATTTGTCTCAACAGCGCATAAGTTCTCAATTCATCAAGAGTCGTTTTGACATTCCTGACGATAGGATTTTCCTCCAGTATTTCTGCATAGGTAAGTGTCTCGAGAAACTCATTGTGTCCGGTCAGGATCACAAATAAATCTGGTTCGTACTGAAACATTTCCTCCACTAAGTTGACAATGCGATAACTGGCATAGGATATGCCACCGGCATTGATTACCTCGTAAGGCCGTAATGGATCCATGCCATTCAAGTTGATCGCAAGCCATTTGGGAAAGGCAGTGGGAGCTTGATAGGGTCTGCCATAGGTTGTTGAACCACCGAAGCAGAAAATTCGGAAGGAATTGACTCCCTTCTGGGGACGGAACTGTTGAAAATTAAAAAAGTTTTGTTTATCGCTATTGGTGGCATAAACACTTTCACCACTGGATAACTGCTTTTTGCCGAAAAGAGGGTAGATATTTTCAAAGCCAATAAATGGATCTTCTCGTCTGAGCAGACTGCCATAGCCGACGATTCTCAGAGTAATTTCCACCAAAGCCAACAGCGAGAAACCAAACAAGATGAGCAGCAGCTTCTGTTTTGCGGTTGTCTTAGGATGTTTCTCTTTATTTTCAATCATCCTTACTTTTCAAGTTCAGTTGTTTACCTTCAAAATCCCCATGCCGGATCGACGATAGGGGAAGCCAAGCGGTTGCTGCCCCCCTTGAAGACCTGCAAACTTACCCAGGGTGATTTCCGGAATTCAATAGTCGTTATCGTATCCAGAATTGCCTGATGAACGATAATGGGGAAGGCATTATTGGTTAGGGAATCCGCCTTCTGTGTGAGCCGAGTGCGAGCTGTGTGAATATAAGCCAGACGTCTCGATTGATTCACATATTCATCAAATTTCGGATTATCATCCCATCGAATTTTAAACCTGTCTCTGTATTTCTCAAAATATTCCCGAGCTTGCTTATCATCGATTTTTAAGTCATTTGTGTAATAACGTCGGGTTTCTTCATACACCCACTTGTCCTTCCACATTTTCAACTCTAATAATAGACGAGGCGACCTTTGCAGATTCTTCTTTCTCGCCTCCTTTACCATAAAATTGTCTCTCACCTTAATCGCAATATCTTGATTCAGCGCAGCGCGAAGATCCGCCTGCCCATTTTCCTTATCAGTTTTGAGGGAATTGGGATCAAACCGTTCGAGAAATTCTCTAACCGTCCAATTGCCGCCCTGAAATGTGACCAAAGGGTGCTTCAGGCTGGTTTTCAATTCATAAAGCGGACCATCTGATTCCTGAGCCGACAAAATGGATTGCATGAAATCTTCTCTGGTATCTTCCTCCCTCGCTTGCCACGTTTCAAGAGCATTTGATAATTTCCTGAAAACATCGCCTTTGGTAACGACGTTCTTAGGTGTCATGAAATCAGAGACATACTGACTGGCTTTCTCTTTCAGCTTACGATAAAATAGGATCTGTCTGTAGCTTTCGGCTCTTTCCTGATAGTCATATTCAGTCAAAGGCTCACGACGGATATCTACGATTTGAAAAATAAAATAACCGCCATCCATCTCTACCGGATCTGAAATGTCTCCCAAGGGTAAATCCTCTATAATCTCTAACAAAGCGGGCTTAACTTCCAGCCATGTGAGGTACTTCGACTCCAAATGTTTTGGTTTAATATTGACTTCGGGATTGCTCCGGAGGATATCTTCCACAACCTCTGCATAACCATGCTCGCGCATGGCCTGGCAAACGCGTTCCGCATAATCGATATTCGGCTCAAACCAGTAACGCATCTTCCACTGCACTTTTGATTTGGTAATTGCGTCTCGGATTTCCTTATCAGGAATCTCAATCTTATCTTTGACATCATGTTCAAATAGCGCTTCTACCAGCAATTCATCCTGCAGCTCACGTTCAAGTTTCCGGACACGTTCGGACTTATCCAGGTCTAATTTATAACCTTGCTGTGCCAGTACCATCTCTTTGATCATAAAATCAAGATAAGAACGTTTTCTATTCGGCCCTTTTTTTAAATGTGGCAGTCCGAATTCATAATTACGCCGAAAGTCGCGAACTGTAATGACACGGTCACCGACACTGGCAACCACGACATCTTCAGGGTCAGATGTCGTCTTGTGTTGACATGCATTAAAACAAAAGAGAAGAATACTGAGAAGGATGAGTAAGGATCGTAACATAGGGATCACATTTCTTGAAAATTTAGTATTGATTGCAAATGCTATTTGATGATCGCTAATTTTCCGATCTTAGAACCGACGTCAGGCGCTTCGACATGATAGATGTATACGCCATGCGCAACCTCTAATCCATCCTTCGTTCGAAGATTCCAGGAAGCGCGACCCTGATTATCGGCAGAAGAATGCTCCAGCGTGCGCACCAGCCGCCCGGCTATGGTAAAAATTCTTATGGTACATTCACTTGGCAGATTCACAAAATCAATCCTTCTATCACCGCGACCCACGTCTTGTGAAATCAGTCTGGCCTCAAGAGAACTTGCGGCGATATACGGATCGGGCACAGTGTAAATGTTATCCATATTGCTGGCCGCTCGCTCTGTCGTGTACTCGCCTCCAATCATCGTGAATTCAAACACATCATGCCGGTCGAAGGGCTTTTTGGTCGTGAATCGGAAGATATCGCCATTTTCCGGCAGTATCTGTTCACTACTTTCTATTCCGCGCGGCAAATTAAAATTAATTCGCCATGAGGTTTCGGTATAATGATATATTGTCTCGTTCCCGATAGTGATAATCAGCGGAGCGATCTTGATGGCAATTTGGTCACCATGGCTGAGTATACCCTTTAAAGAATCCGGTTCATCCATATCTTCTGAAAGTCCAAATACTATCTTAAACGCGCTATCCGGTTTGGTAATATCGTATACTGAAAAGTTGGTTATCTTAACAAACGTCGGCACTGCTGAGCAGGATGTGTCCGCACCCATCTCAAGAATCCTGACTTCATAGTCGCGGGGGAAAGCGTTGGTTTGCAGGTCGTAGCCTCGGGGGTCACCTGTGAGATTGGAACGTCCTTTAGTCCACTCTGCCACATCAACATCAACACGCTCTTCATTCTCAATATATAACATAAATCCATCAAAGAGTTCATCTTGGAAATCTTCGCTCTCACAATCGATCTCCGGGGAGTACAATGTGTCTCCTGTATCAACATCCACTAACCAGGCTCCTTGAGTGAAACCAGTGGCATAGGCGCTGTCAATTTTCTCTATGGAGCCATCATCTGAGAATGTCAAGCGATAGGTGTGATCTTGTTTTATATCGTCGGGAATGATCACCTCCAGATGAACATTCCCGGTGCCCAGGCCGGAGATATGCTCGACGCCGGATTCAGTCTGCGGTTCCACATAGCCGGCAGCCGGCTCTACAGGTACGACTACAGCCGCATTCCGTGCTACAAAAGTCGGCCTGCCCAATGGATCGGTCTGAATGATGGCCGAAGTCTCGGTCGGAGACATGGAAGACATGTTAGGCTTATCAGTCAGGCCGCGTTCGAAGAAATCCGGGGCATATCCTTTGTCAACAGCGGCTACCGCGTAATAATAGGTACGGCCGTTGGTTACATCGTAATCTACATAGCTATGACGCAGGCCTGTATCGCTGCCCATATCATAAGACACACCCAGGTCCGAGCCATCCTTCTCGTCCGTACCGCCTATCGGTATCGGATGTGGACCAACCAGGCCATCCTTTAAATCGAACTGCACCAGCGGTTCGAATAACAGCGGATTACCAAAAGCATCCGTTATGGTCTTGATATCGCTAAAATTTGGATCCGTACTCTTATAAATCTTATACATGGCAAAGTCACGACCATAAATAGGGTCTCTCGACTTTTCAGCGCCTTTATCCCACAGTAAAACCACTCGCCCATTGCAGGGGATTGCAGAAAGCACAGGCAATCTTGGCGGTTTTGCAAAGCTGTAGTCCGAATCGTAAATTTTTTGCATGGTTCGTTTATTGCGAAAGATATCATATTCATCATTACCAAACAAACATGCAATGGCATACCGTTGGGTACCCGGTCTTCCGGATTCCAGTTCGAAAAATCCGCTTCCATAGTCAAACGCCACATCCGCAGTATATTCTTCATCGATAGCAAATGTACCCGGCTGTAATTCAATCTGCCACATTTGTTCATCGTATGCCAACCTTGTATCCACTTCCTTGAGATACCACGAGGTCAGGCCGATTTGATCGGATTCATCATTGTCAGTCTGTCCAAAGTTTGGCTCGCCATGATCAGGCACACCATTGGCTTCGGTACCGTTGGCATCAGGCCCGGGATAACCATCAAAATCAGGCCCCAGGCCATCCGACCCCAGGTCATCCCACAAGGGTTCCCAATCCGGCTTGCCATTACCATTCAGGTCTTCACCGTTATCCAATTCTCCATTAAAATTTGTATCCTCATTATCATAAACTCCGTTGTCATTTAGATCTTCCCAGATTCGCCAGTCCCCATCCTCATCTAAAGTATTGTACTGGCTTTCATCCACTATGCCGTCCTGGTCATCATCTTTTCGATTGTCAGACAGACCGGGGCTCTCCAAAAAAGCAAAACCAAAAAATCCCGTCGGCAAGCCATGTTCTGAGAGTCCACTTCTATCCCAAACATAGGTAATATCATCGATAGTGTCAAAATCAGCATCATCATTATAGTCAGTATCACCGCAATCCGGATCGCAATACATTCCAACTACGGCTTTATGTATTTTCTTGCCAAAATTCGTAATGTCATAAATTGAAATTAAAATGTCCTCAGCCACCCGTGCTACCCACTGGTAATTTCGGACTTCTACGGTTATGCCCAACCCGCGCCGTCCTTCAGGCCA
>Ga0114922_10001644_pt1 | contig 21173 bp, 11 predicted proteins | sample AartaG_FD_100975 | JGI IMG/M metagenome (GOLD analysis project Ga0114922, IMG submission 100975) | Deep subsurface microbial communities from Aarhus Bay to uncover new lineages of life (NeLLi) - Aarhus_00045 metaG | ecosystem: Environmental > Aquatic > Marine > Oceanic > Sediment | place...
CCCCGCCGAATGGCGGATAGGCCCCGTCGCGGGGCCGTGGCCCGCCGAGCGTAAGCTCGGCGAACCTGTCCGAAGGACAGGCATTGCCTGCCCTCTGCCGACCGCTTCGGTCGGTTGGTCCGACATCGGTATCTTCCTGCATTTGATGCAGGCCGACCGGACGCCAAACATATACACCCAGGCGCGCCTGAACCAGGCGCGCCCGTTGTTTTATCTCGGCCGTACTTCCGTCAGTTCTTTTTCTTGGGGTCGGCCGCATCCGGCTCGGGTGCAAACACCTTCCGAGCGCGCTCGACGTACGGCGGGATCGTCACACAGTAGCTGATCAATGTGCCTTCGCAGCCGCGGTCGGCGATGGCCCGGGCGTGCAACTCCATATACCGGCGGACGAGCTCCGCTGCGGCATCGGTGTGCTCGATGACTTTCTCGCGCGTTTCGGCGTCGACCTTCTCGGGTGCCTTGTCATCCACAAGCGGGTGCAGCGCCACGAGATGCCCGATGGCTTGAAGATGCAGGTCCGTGCACTCGAGGCGATTGTCGAGAAAATCCAGGTACTGTTTGCCGGCGTCTGTTGCGGTGCCCGGCCGACACTCGCTGAGCGCAGTGCGCACTGAGCGAAAGCCTTCCAGGACCGCCGTCAGGTTCTCTGCCTTCCATTCGCGGGTCCAGCCGAGACCGGCCGGGTTGAACCAGCACCACCTGAAGCAGAACCCGATATTGAACAATTCGTCGCGGCCGCGATTGTCGATGTCGTCGAGCAGGGTCATCGCGGCGGCGTAGGTGGCGGGCTTGCCGATTCCCAGCAAGCGCGCGTAATCCTTATAGAAGGAGGCAGGCTCGACGGGCCCTTCGACGCACGCAACGGCCGCGTAACGGAAGGCGGTGCGGTTCTCCGCAGTTCGCCAGTGATTGAACAACAACCCCGGAATCTGCTCCCCGCCCAGCGACGCGCGGGCAAACTCGATCATCCGCCGCGTGCCTTCCACCACGTTCTGCTGGAGATAGATGTTGCCGTCAAACTCTATCCAGGTGTACATCATGGCTCGGCGCCAGTCGTCTGCGGTCAGCCCCACGTACTTGAGGGCATCGACCGCCGCTCGCGAGCCGTGCGAGGGAAGGAAAGTCAGGGTCACGTCGGGGGGAACCACCCGCCGCATGATCGCCACGACCACCTTCAACGTCTGCGGATCGGTGACGTAGGCCCCGAGCGCGAGGGAGGGTCCGGCGTCATCGGCCATTTCCGCCTTCAATGCCTTGGCCACCTTCAGGTTATTGGCGAAAGACCGGATCGGCCCCCACTGGGGTGCCTGACCGTCGATGAGTGACGCGACTACGGCGGGATCGGCGGCCACTTCCGGCCCGAAGAGTTTCTCGATTCTCTCGCGCTGCTTGTGGATGGGCATCTTATCGCCGGGGCCGAAGCTCTCGCCGGTTATCAGTTCGAGCGTGTCGGTGAGCGGATACGTCGCCAGAACCGCCCTGCACGCGGCGAGGCCGTCTTCCAGATTGTGAGGCGCTTCGATGGAGAATTGAAGCGTCATGCCGGATGTCTTTGCCTGTTGCATCACCGCTTGGAGCCACTCGACGGCCCGCCGCCCCTTCTCCTCCTGCTGATCGTAATATGGTTCGATATCGGGGATGCAGTATGTTTTCTCGTTGCGGATCACGTCGCACGTGTGGGGGCTCTCGGGCAGATCGTGCCGCTGCCCGTAGAAGAAACTGCCTGCAAGCACGTCCTTGCCGTTTGATCGCGTATATGGGACCCACTGGCCGTGGTAGGAATGGAACGTGATATGATTGAACCGCATCCGTGCGAGGTTGCGGATGTAGTCCCGGGCTTCCGGCAGCGGATACGAGGAGATGTCCATCGGAAAATTGATGTGCTGCCTGATGCCGCGTTTCGCGACGGCCGGCCGAACGGTCACATCCCAGTCGATCAGTGCGTCGAGATCAATCCTCTGCGGCAGGATCGGCCCGAGCACGTCGAAGCAGATGCCCGCACGCTCGAGCATCGTGTAAACGGCATGCAACACGCACGCAGGGTCGGCGCCGCGAAGGCTGACCAACGCGCGGCCGTCGCCCCGCTTCTCACACGACACGCCAAACGTGCCATTGTCCATGCGGGGATCCACCCGCAGGTCAAATACCCACGTCGCGCCCTCGGCCGATGCATCCTGATCGAGCGGGAGAAGCTCCACTGCGCCGTCGAGGAAGCCGCGAAGCTCTTCAACGGCATAGGCTATCGTCGGCCCGCCGCCGCGTGCGACAACAGCAGCCGTCGGCCGGGCCGATGCTTTGACCTCGGCCCTTGTCCGGTCGCCTGTCGCATAGCACGAAACAAGAAGCAACATACTCATGATCAGGGTGCAGTGTGCGTATCGGTTCATTGCATGCTCTCTGTGCGAAATATCATTCACGACCATTGTTTCGTTATCTCTCCTTCGGCCCGAGGATCAGCCTTATCAAGTTATCAACGCCTGCATTCAGGCCTTCTTCCCCGCTCGCCCCGATTATCAGCGTCTGCGGCGCGGGAGATTCGAGGGTCGCCCTTCCTTTGGCTTCGTTGCCTATGGCGGCCCGCTTTCTGAACGGCCGCAGTAGCGTTGTGGCTGAGCGGCCGGGTCCCGGGAAGGTATGGCTGGTCATTATCGGCCACCGGGCCGTGTGGGACTCGCGATGGCCGGCATGTCCGGGCTGCCCGTGCATTCTCAGCGCCGCAATGTAATGGCTCTCGTTGTGGCTGCCCAGCAGGATATCGGGCTCTTCGATGCTTGTGTGCCTCTCGGTTCGCCAGGCGCTGACGTCCCAGTGTCCACCTTCGATCCGGGGGCTGTTGCGGGTGATGCGCGCCTTCTTGCCGTATGCCTTCTCCAGCGCGGCGGCCAGGCGCTCAGCCGCCGGGAGATAAACAGGGCTCTCGGCACTTATGGTGACCCCCTGCAGCCCCCGCACGGAGAGAAACAAGGCCACGTCTCTGGGTCCGATCAAAACGTGTTGCGGCACCGGCTCATCCGTCACCAGCTTGGCCACGGCCTCTCGGATTACGTCGTCGTTGCGGCCCCGCACGCGGTTACCGGCATAGAGACGAACGGTGTCGTCTTGCGTTGCTATTACAAACATGCGCGCCATCGACGGCTCGATCATCGTGCGGAAGGAGGTCGCGTAACCTGTCAGCGTGCCCCGTTTTCGCGTTCTCTTAAACGAAACGGGGCAGCCCAGCGACAGGTCGTAGATCTGTTTGATATCTCCCCTCGCAAACTCGACCGCGATCTCCTTGCTGGTAGACTCGAAGTGCGTGAGGCCCGGGTCGAAGCCGCTGCCGCCCTCGCGGTTGAACACGGTGAGATAGGTGTTTGGGTTGCCTTCGCGCCTGCGGAGTGCAGCCTCGACCGATCGCATCGCGACGGACCCGCCCTGCGACCTGCCTCTCTTCCAGACGTAGTCGCGATACCCTCCCCCTTTGCGCGTCCACTGCCAGCACGGCCAGCCTGCGTCTTGCCCCACGGGCCGCGGCACCCGCTCTCCGTTCACAACCACGTCGCGAACGAGATCCAGCAATTCAGCGGGCTTCTGGCGCCCCCCGGAGGCTGTGTGCGGCGCAGGCATCTTCGGCAGCAGGTGCTCAAACCAACGGAACAGTCCCTGCTGGAAGATGCTTCCGTTGGGTTGGGCGGCCACGGTCTGGCCCATGGCCTCTCGGTAGGCATTTGAAATGTACGATTCGCGCCCGATGGGATAGCCGATCACGACCGCTTTGCCTTCGCCCAAATCGTTGAGGATCACGGCGGGCTCACCCGTGGTGAACTTTTCGAGCACCTTTGCCCCATCGCGCGGTTTGAAAGTGCAGTAGAGCGTTTTGAGGCTGTCGCTGCGGGCCTGGAGCCTGTTGATGTCTGGGCTGGTCCAGTATCTGAATAGCGTCTGGTTCGCCAGGGGAGTGTACATCGGCGTTTCGGCGACGACCGACCTGCCGAGGAAACGGTCGAAGTCCGCGCCGAAAACGTCCGCGAGCTGTCCGGTGCCTTTCTGCTGCATCTTGGGGTCGAAAAGCGCGGGTGCGCTCGTAGCCACGACCTTGCCCCCGTTTTGGACGTACTCGCGTATCTTCTGGGCCACATCGGCAGACATCGCCTGCACGGCGGGCATGATGAGCATTTGATATCCCCGCAGATCGCCTCGCCGCACCTGGTCTTCTGTAACGAAATCGTGCGCGATGCCGACCGAATTGAGGATGCGGTCCCATCCTATGCACCCGGCCTTGTGGTAATTGGCGGTGGTATCGCTCCAACCCACATAGTCATGGATGGACGACTGGTACTTGTTGGTGACATCCGACCACATCACGGCGGCCTGCGGCGCGGGCTTTGTGTTGAGCATTTCGGGGGCCATTCCCTGTGCCCGCTCCTGGAACCGCCGCCAGCCGCGGAGGGTCGACGTGCGCAGGCGGAGATCGGGGTACCAGTATGTATTGCCCGTGTAGAAGCCCCGGGCAAGCGGCGTAACCTGGCCCATAATCGTGAAGGCGCCGTGGATGTACGACGAGAAACTGTACTGCGCGGGCGTGTCCCACCAGTGGCTGTACGCTCGTGTTGCCGACCAGTGCGTGGGTGAATAGGATCGGCGCAGATCGTCCCACACGCTCGCGGCGCCGCCGTAGGAGAATGCCGCCAGGCCGAGTTCGCGCACCAGGCGTTCGTTGGGGCGGCCGTTCATCGACTCGTTGCTCTCGCCCGAATCACACGACTGCATGCAGATGGGCACATCCGGCGCGACTGCGCGGATGGCATCGGCCTGCACGCGGAAGTACTCGACGTATTCGTCCTCACGCCAGCGGTCGATGTCCATGAGCATCTGGTTCGCCCTGGGGTCACTCGTGCGCGTCCTACTCAGCTTCCCGGGCAAAACGGCCTCTGATGCCGAGATCCCCATATTCCAGCGCTTGCGGGGGTCGACGTTGTTTCTCTTCAACCATGCCTGCCACCGGGCTTCGGTCTCAGGCCCGAAGCAGATGGGCAAAGGCCTGCTGCTGCCAAGCTCCGCCGCTACGATCTTCACGCCGCTGTCCCTCACGTGAGCTATCAGCGCCCGGAGGTACCGCGTGAAGGCCTTGCTAACGTCGGGGTCGAACAGGTTGACGGGATTATTCCATTCGCGGATGTCGTTCATGCCTGTATATCGAGTGAATCCCCTTGTTCTCACAGTTAGCGGCTTTCCGTTTCGGCCGGTGAGTACAGCCCGATTCTTGAGGCGCTCCCTGAGCCATTCCGGCGGGCTCGTATTGTACGACGGCACCGCCATCCAGAGGGCCATCCCGTGTTTCTTGCAGAGGGTGAGAAGCCTGTCGATCCGCGACCAGTCGTACTCGCCTTCCTTTCTTTCTACATCGATCCAATCGAACAGATTCTGGTCGTGAGGCCTGATGAATTCGATACCGTTGCGGGCACCGAGCGCCAAGACATGGTCCTGCGCATAACCGTGCTGCTTGAGATGTCTGCCCAGCCGGGTCGACTCGTCCTGCATTATTGGCCACTCCCAACCGAGATTGAATCCGTCGCCCCCGCTGGCCTCGATGGCGGGGTCGTCGGTCCACGGCCGCGCCGGAATCGTCTGCAGCTCAAGACCCGTTTTCCCGCTGGTTTCGGCGTTGATCCGCGTCACCGCTTCCTTGAGAGCCTTCGAGGCCCTGTCGTAGTAGTCGACGGTTTTGCGTGCCGCTTCCGACAGGTACGCCCGAAACACCGCAAGCTCCTGTTCGAGGTTTGGGTGCTCGTCGGCCGATGCGTAGCATATCAGGGACATCGACGTTGCGTCCATCGAGTGGAGATAATCGAAAAGCCACAGGCCTTCGATGAGCATGTCTTCTGCGACGTACTCCGGCATATCAAGCCCGAAGCCGCGCCCGTAGAGATAGGCAGTCTTCAGCTCCTGGGCTCGCAGCAGGCCGCGCATCGCGAGCGCTCGGACCTCGTCGAACTCTTCGATCGTGCGTATCATATCCGACTGAGCCACAGCCGGGGGCGCGTCTGCAATGCCAAATCCAATGACGCCAAAAATGAACAGCAACAGCGGCGTCCTGATTCTAACGTTTCTTCTCACCAAGTGTCTCCTGTGGGGGTGGCTTTCATGCCGTGTAACCGGCAGCGGCCTACCGGGCAAGCGCGGTCTCCTACGTATAGCCAATCTCCCAAGGGCCGCCCTCAGCCAGTTGCCGGCGGAGCTCGTGGGGGTCGCTCTTGCCGTCTGCACCTTGGGGTAAATGCGGCCAGGTGTTGCAGTAACGGGTAGATTGCAGTATCCAATCGAACAGTCTGCGGCGGAGTTGCTCGCGGATGTCGCGGCAGTGCTCATCGTGATAGAGGTTGTTCATCTGCCACGGGTCGTCTTTAACGTTGTAGAGCTCGCCGTCGTCCACGCCTTCGCGATACATGCCGAGGGGCCGGTGGCACAGCAGCCACTCGTCGGTGCGGATGGTGCGGCTCCAGGGGAATTCGGCGAAAACGCAATCCCGCACCGGGGTGTGATCGCCCCGCAGCATAGGGGAGATATCGATCCCGTCGATAGTGTCGGGCGGCCTCACGCCGGCAAGGGTGCACAACGCGGGGAACTGATCGACGCTTTCAACAAGCTCATCGACCGTCCCCTGCTGGAAACCACCCGCAGGCCACGCCCAGATGAAGGGCGTCCGCAGGATGGCGTCGTAGCTGATGCCGGGCGCTTTCTCGGGAAGATCGTGCTCCATCGCCATATCGCCGTGGTCGGAGCAGTAGATCACGATTGTATTCTCTTCCAGGCCCCGGTCTTTGAGGATCCGGCGGGCGAGGCCCAGCATGTGATCGACCTGCGACACGCAGCCGTAGTATCCGCGCAGCTTGCGGAGGCGCGCCGCCTCCAGGGTCTTCGGCTCGAAGACGGTATAGCCGCCGGCGCGAGCCCACGCCTGCATCTTTTGCTGGTTGGGTGGCTTGTTGGTCATGTCGTCGTGAACGTTTGGCGGCAGTTCGAGGTGGGCGCCCTCGTACAGATTCCAGAATTGTTTTGCCGGGATGTAGCACTGGTGCGGGTGCATCGCGTCGATCTGGAAGAGGAAAGGTGCACCGTCCGGCCGGGCGTTGAGGAACTCGTCGAAGCAGGTCAGTGCGTATCCTTCGGCCGAGTCCTCGAACGAAAGCTCCCCCGGGCAGGCGTCGAGTATCTGACTGAGTTCTTTCCATTCGATGTCTTCGCGCTGCCGGCCCCTGGCTTCGAGGTACTTGTTGTAGGCGTCCGTTTCATCGCCGTGAAAGGGACGGTACATATCGCAGTGAGGCTTGAGCCAATCTTCCTTGACGTGCACGTGGCCGAGCACACCCGTTCTGTACCCCGCCGCCTTGAACGTGCTGAACAGCGAGGGCAACACCGGGGGGAGCGTTTCGTTGCCGCTAAGGCCATAGACGCAGTGATTGTGTACATACTGCCCGGTGAGGTAGCTCATGCGGCTGGGGCTGCAGATCGGATTCTGCACGAACGCCCTCGGGAAGTGTACGCCGTCCGCCGCCAGGGCGTCGATATTGGGTGTCTTCACCTGCGGATGCCCGTTGATGCCCATGCACCGGGCGTTGTGCTGGTCGGGTTTGACGATCAAGATGTTCGGTTTTGCCGGCACAGCTTCTTCCTTTCTTAGCTAATCACGGTTTTCCTTCACACGCGGGCCGACGTCGGACGTATTGATTGGGTAGGATGGGTAGGAAATATCTGCGCCTACTGCATGCACGAACTCTCGTCTACGAATACTCTCTCAAGGAACCTCCCGTGGAGGTCGTCAAAATGCTTATCCGTTGTCAAGAGCGTTGCGTTTGTTGCCTTCCCCGTTGCGGCGATCCAGTAATCATTCTGGGGTTTGGTCCTTCCCCCGTTTTCACAGAAGTGAGCTATTTCCGCGTACGCTTCGAGGATCTCGGAGCGATTGATTTCGATCCTCACGAGATTCCGAAGCAAACCCTCCAGTTTCTTGATGTTTGGCTCACCCCAATTGAAGCTTCTTGTGAGTTTCAGGATCTCGCCTACGGACACAACGGAGATCAGAGGCCTAAACGGTTGCGAAATCAGGTCCTACTCGTTTTCTATATACCGGCCCAGCTTTCCCGCGCGGATCAACGCGACGAGAATGTTTGTGTCGAGGAGATAAACCTTCGACCTTCTCACCGGTGTTTTCCTTTCAACGCGACAAGGAGTTCCTCTTCGCTCTCATCTCCCGGCCACTTGCCGAAGATGGCACCCACACCCCTCTTGGGTGTTTGCGGCTGGCGGAACTGCCGCGTGTCAAGGCGTAATGGCGCTGCCTCGGGCATCACTGAGAAGAACATGTCACTCTCTGCGGCGGGGCTCATTGCTTGGGCTTCAATGCGGAGCAGAGAGCCCGAAGCTCTGAAAACCGCATTTCCTTCCACAACGACAAGTTCTCGCCAATGTTCTTTAAGTAATTCCGTGTCAGCCGGTAACCAAAGACCCTGCACGGCCTCGCGTGTGTCCAAGATCATGGAAAATGTTCCATCGCTCGCCCGAATCATGTCCAGTTTGCCAGTGATCCGCGCGCGCGCGGGCGCGGGTGTCTGGGCCGCCAGGCTGCTGGCCAACTCAGAGACCTGTTTGTCAATTGTGGCTGGGACCTTTTTCGGCAGGCGATCACCATGGAGAGTAAGTGACTCAACTCCCCATCTCTTTTCAGCAGACCTGAAACGTCCCACTTGCCGCAACAGTTGTGTGTCAAATCGATAGCTATCACGCTGCTGCTCCCTGATATCGCGAAGTAGATCACCAAGCAGGTCGAAGCCCGTGTCGGTCTGGTTTGGCTTCGTCTTGAACAACTCCTTCTGACGGTACAATTCTTCAGCCGCCTCTCCAAGCCGCGGCACTTCGAAGTGGAGCCGAGTACCTCCATCGCCGTTTGATACATCTGCAAATCGTACCGTCGATGCCGCCATCAGCCATTGCGGGGGGCGTCCGCTTGTTTTACTCGTGTACCGAAAGGCCATGCTAACTACTTCGCGGACAAGCGGGTCAAGCCACTTCAGCACGGCCCCAACGGCCTCGGGACTTCTGCGTCCGCCGGAAACCTTCGGGCCACGGACCTCTACTATGTGTGTAATCATTTGCATGAGACGGTCCTCCTTACGCCGATCCTCTAACGCCCCTTCATTAGTTAAGTGTACAGATTCACTGCTTGATTAGAAAGATATTTCAAGAGCACTTGGTGAGGGTAATAATCGAGACAACAGTTGCCCGACCAATGGCGAGTGGGAGTCTCAGTTGTATCGTCAATCTCTTTTCCCCTTCACACGCGGGCCGACGTCCGACATGTCGATCGGCTGAAAGCCGAGCGCAAACGCGGGCGAGTCGTCGGCGAGGGTGAAGTCGTAATTGAGGGGATCCTTGCACTTGGGATCGGCGACGACGGAGTGGTGATCGTTGCCGAAGGCCTTCCACTCGTCGAAATCGAAAACCTTGGTGGTGTGGTACTTGTCGTTTGCTTCCTCGAAGGTGAACGGCTTGCCCTGAACATCCCACAGCACGTTGAGGTCGCTGATGATGCCGCGAAGGCGGAAGAATCCCCAGTAGCCGCCCCAGAACATCGGCTGGCCGTCACAGATGAGGATGTTGCGCTCGAGGGTGAACGCCTTGCCGTAGAGGCCCGCGCCACCGGCATTGCTGAGCGCCGCCTGGCCCATCTCGCCGAATGCGAAGATGTTGTTGCGGACGATCACCTCGCGCCCCACGTGCATGTGGTACGGGTGGCTGTCGGTATTATAGATGATGTTGTTCTCGACGACCATGCCGGCGCTGCCTTCGTCGTTATAGATGCCCCAGCCGCCGTAGTTGGCTTTTCGTACGTCGTGAATCAGATTGCCCCGCAGGATCGTCCCCGGCTGCACGCCGAGTGTGTAGATGCCGCCCATATCGTTGAGCCAGCCGCTGCCGATGTGGTGGATGTGGTTCTTCCGAACAAGATTGTCCCGCGAGACGTTCTCCCGGAAGCTCCACTCCCACCCGATCGACATGCCGCTGTAGTGAAAATGATGAATGTGGTTGTGGGAGATATCGTTGCCGAAGGAATGCATCGACAGTATCCCCACACCGGCAAAGGACACCTGCCCGCCGTCGTGGACGTGGTTGTCGGTGAAGCGGTTGTTGCCCGTCCGGCGGCAGAGAGGTCCCTTCGCCGACGCACCGTTGATCTTGATGCCGCAGGCGCCGACGTCGAAGATCTCATTGCCGGTAACGCGGCAGGCGGTGCAGCCGTCGGCCAGCTCGATGCCCGCCCAGCCGGTGTGTGCGATGCGACAATCTTCGATGGTGCAATAGCGGGCGCCCTGGAAACGCACAACGCCGTCGATATCGGCCGCGGCCTGCGATGCACCGGACGACTCGCCGTCGGCGGCGAGGCGCACCCAGTCGGTGTGCTCGAACCCGAGCCGCTCGAATCGGATCCACTCGACGTATTTCCCGTCGTCGGGCCTGCCTTCAACCCGCAGCAGTTGGGTGAGCCTGGGGGCGATGATCTCGCAGGTGTCGGGGGTTTCGCCGGGCATCGGAATGTAGTAGAGCCTGCCCTCGTTGCGATCCAGATACCACTCCCCGGGCTCGGTGAGCGCTTCGAAGATGTTCTCGACGTAATACTTGGGGAAGCGATCGCCGACGTCGTCGATGAACGGCCGCACGTTCGTCCGCCTCACCTTTACGAGCCGCGTTTCCTCATCGAACGATCCGATCGGCAGGCGCTCTTCGTGCCAGAAATGGAGCATCACCACTTCAACGTCGGTAATGTTCTTCCAGTTCTGAATGTCCCCCGGTGCGCAGTGGAAGGCATCGATCTTGGCCCGCCTGTACATCTGTTCGGGCTCGACGCCGGGCACGCTCTCCACCCAGTAGAGGCCTCCTTCGGCAGGCGGGCGCGGGGGCGTCGCCGGCCATCTACGAAGAGCTGATAGAAGTACCACTTGCCCTCGGCGGCGTCGGGGATGTCGGCCACCCACACGGTGCGGCCGTTGACCTCTTCTTCACGCCAGCCGTCGATCCGCCGGCCGCCGTCGAGAACCGCCTCTTCCCCCGGGTAGGAGGCATACGTGACCGGACACGAATCTTCCGGCGTGAAGACCACGGGCTTGTCGAGAAAATATCGCCCGCCGCGCAGCCAAACCGTGACCGGTCCGCGCAGGGCTCCGGTATCGCGGAGCTTGCGCACGGCCTTTTGCGCGCCTTCGATACTCGCGAGCGGACCGTCCTTGCCGTCGGGAGCCGGCTCGGCAACGCGGCCCGTCCATCTTTTGTCGTCGCCATCAGGCGCGACGTAAAACTCGTGCGACGATGAACCTGTATCTGCGATCATCTAAACTTATCTCCTTGACGCAAGCGCCTGTCCCTGAGTGGACAAACCATGGGAAAACCAATCCTAACACAATTGAGCAAGGCTATAGTGTCCTTCAAGTTGTCGTGATTGTCAAGCATGAATCTGTATTGCGAGGCGCGCAAGGGCCGCCAACCGTCCGCCGGCACCTCACCTGCGGGGCGAATGCCGTGGCAGGTTTTTTTTCAGAAAAAAGAAAATTGTTTGAACTTTGCTCATGACTTAACGAAAACACAGTAGCGCCGCAGCGCTGTTCTTGCCGAACCCCGCGGCGCAACAGGAGGAACACAGGCCCGACCGTGTTTGTCGGGCAGGGAACGGAGCTTTTCGGCGCGCACTTGCCGGCGAGCCGAAAAGGGGAATGAACGAAGGAGGATGATATGAGGCTGCTGTTATGCGTGTTACTGCTTGTGTCGACGCTTGTTGTGTTGCAGGGATGCACCTGGCCCAATGCGCCCGTCCTTGCGCCGTTGGTCATTAGCCAGAAAGGCCCGGTGGCCGGCTTCGACATCGATGTCAAGGGAACGAGGGTAGGCAGAGCCAGTGCGGAAGGCATTATTCTGGTCGGATACGGCGATGCTTCGATCAGCGCCGCGAAGATCAGTGGCAACATCACCAAGATCCACCACGTCGACAGCGAGGTGATGAACATCTTCGGCATCTACTCCCAGTACGAAACAGTCGTGTACGGCGAATGATCGCCGTTCGGCAACGTCTTAAAGGGGAGGCTGCCTGCGAGATGACGGTCTTGAGAAAAGCTGCGGCCTTGAGAAAGGCTACGGCCTTAGGAAAGGCTACCGGAGGGCGGCACCATTACATTCCTGGGGCGGCCATGCCGGCGTGGAAGCGCACCCTGTGGACAGCCGCGATGAGCCTTTTGATCGCGGGCTGCTCCACAGGTCTGCCCACGGTCGACGCGAGCCGCTTCGGGCAAACGACAATGAGCGCCTCCCCTACATGCAACTGGTACGGCTCCGGCATCGATCTAAAAACCTACTGGGGCGAGCAGGAGGTGTCGGTCTACGCCTCGGTGCATCTGCCCGACAACTGGCAGCAGCCGGGCGACGGCACCTGGTGTGTGAAAGCCCGGAACGCCGAGGGCAAGCCCATCCCGTTTCTCGGCGTGTTGCGCAGGTATCGCGACAACGCCGGCGCCGAATCGACGATGATCGTGCCGCGCGCCGACGAAAGGAAACTGACCGACTGCCTCTACTTTGTGATAGACCCCAACATCACAACAGAGGGCGGCAAGATAAAGTCCGTCCGACCCGTCGCAATCCTGTGTGAGATCCGCAACCGATCGTGGAAACCCTTCCGCGTCGAAATCCCCCTCATACCGGCGGAGCAATCAGACCTAACCCCCATGCCCGAGCAGGGAGCAACCCTCTTGCACCAGTGAGTATCAGCCCGCGATGGCCCCAGCTTTTCACCCGCATTGAAACGAGCGGATGTAGGGGCACACGGCATGTGTGCCCAAAAAGGGCGGACGGACCCGCCGCCGATCGCACCAGCACGACAATCACCCACTCCCCCCGACCGCACCATCCGCAACGCCCTGCGCAGACGCTTCCCGGATACCGTTCCTATACAGCGCAGCCCGGCACGGGGTGGGTTACCATGTACCTGCACGGGGGCATTTTTTTCTAGGTTTTTTCTTGACAGGGCGGTGAAAGCGCGTTATAATATAGGACTCGGATGATTGTTCCGCCGGGATTTGAGTCCTTGGTAATTGTTTTCCCCTGTCAATGAGGTGTTGTGTAAATGACCGTTAGAAAGCAACGTTTGCAGCTTATCCGCGAGCGCCATCGCGAGCTGATACTTGCGCCCCGCGAAAGAGTCCAACTGGAAGTATTCCATGATGACTGGGAAGACTTCGACTGCTTCGAGGATGAGGAGTTCATGAGCAAGCTCGTGGTTACTGATGAGGATGAGGAGTGAACTCAAAGACATTCCAACTCTCACGCCTGAAGCGAAATCGATCCGTTCTCCGCTGACCAGGACACGCCCGGCCGGCTGCCCGGCCTTGATCTCATTCATAGAATAAGCTCGGAAGCTCTCAGATTAAGCTTGACTGAGAGGGCTGTGCGTGCTACAATATGCAACTCGTAAGGTATGATTTCCCGCAGTCGGCCTGGCGGCTGCATTTGGTAGGTAAGAGAGGTTTCTGGAGGAACAAATAGGTGCCCTGTGGCCGAAAAACACGAAAACGCAAGATCAACAAGCATAAGCGCAAGAAACGAATGCGGGCCAACCGCCACAAAAAGAAGTGACACAGGCTGCTCGCGGCGGGCTTGCGTCAGCATGCCGATAGTAGAAGGGTGTTGCGCGTGGCGGCGCTGGAGCGCAGCCGTGCCTCGTAGTTAATCATGTGAAAAACATTCTCGGCCCCGAGTTCTCGACGCGATTCGAGAGCCCGGGGCCTTTTCTTTGGGGGCTCGACAACGAGATGTGGTTCTTGGCTGGTGCGCGACACCTCCGCTCAGTCGCACCCGCCGCCGCCGGGTTTTGGCTGGCAGGCAGTCGTTCAGTCATCAGTCGGCAGTCATCCGCCTTCGCTGAAGCTTCGGCGGACAAGCCAGTCCAACGTCCGGAGTCCGGAGTCTTCATTCATCCTTCATCCTTCCGCCTTCCGCCTTCTCTTCATCTGTGGCTTGCCGCTGCCCATGGTCCCATGGTCCTATTGTCCCATGGTCCTAAGCCTCACACAAACATTATGTGCTTTATCTCAAATGGTTTGAACACGATACGGTCGGCGGGCCCCAGGCGTTCGCCGTAGGGTGAGGCGTGGTAGATCGAACGGCGGGGCTTGCGGCCCCATTGCAGCTCCGTTGCCTTGCCCTGAGCTTCGATGATCCGCAGGAGCTGGCGTCCGCGGCGGTCGGCGGTCCAAGCGGCGCAGATGAGGTTGCCGGGTCCGAAATCGAGGAAGGAGCGTCGAGCCGCCGAGCGCCCTTCGCGGGCGGGGCCGGCGTAGGCAAAGAGCGGGTTCTGGTGTTCGTAGCCGTAGAGGTAGCTGTAGTTGGAGCGCCAGTCGCCCGCGGCCGGCAGGAAGGCGAATCGATAATGGTGCGACCCGTTGTCGTGCGCGCCGCGCTCGGCCGTGAAGTAAAAATTGTGCGAGTACTGGGGATCGTCTATCGGGCTTCTGAGGAGCGAGACCTCCATTACGCCGTCTTCACATTTGATTCCGGGCGTGCCGGAGTGAGCTACCGTGACGCCGTAATCTCCATCGCCGAATTCCACCCATCTGCACGCGGGCCACTCCTCGCCTTGCGCCAGCGATTTGCCGTCGCGCGTTACCGAGTCGGCGTCGTAGGGTGCCCTGGCCAGAGCGCCGTAGGGGATTCCGTATACGGAGCGCTTTGCGAAACTCTCGAACGGCAGGCGCAGCCGCAACTCCGTCGCGCTGCCGTTCCATTCGATGTCGAGGCGTACGTCGAAGAACGGGAGCGAGTCGTAAAAAAGCAGCGACTGCGTCCACGTCAGCGACCGGAATTCGTTCCATGGTGCCTCGGCAATTTGCCCGCTTCGTTTCACCTCCCATCCCAGCAGCTCGCGAAGAAGCTGCACGCTGGAGCATGAGGACCTGGCACTTTGTCCCGTGTAGCCCTTGCACCACATGCTGCCGCGGTCTTCTCTGGCGACGACATCGCCCCAGAATTCGCCGCCGCGCGTTATGGTCGTGTTGTTGCGTTTGTCTTTGATCGACACGCCCCCGTCGTCAGCGACGGCGACCTCGAAGAAATCCGTAGCGAAGCTTCGCTGGTCGAGTTCGCGCGGATGCTGCCCTCCACCCGCCACGTACCAGTAGGTGCTGTATCCACATGGAGGGGCTTCGGCGAGGAAATGGCACACCTCCCCGCGATTGAGCACGGGCACCGGGTCGCCTTCGTCGTCGGCGATCTGCACGCCGCCGAGCATGCGGAACTCGACAATGCCTTTGCGCCGCCAATTGAGCGAGTTGAATACGTGCAGCGGGCGCCATTCTCCGCGGCGGGGGGCGTCGATGTGCGAACATATCGAGCTGATGGCGCGTACGCGAAGCTGCCTCAGATCGCGGCTTGTGTGGTGGACGAGCGAGTCGAGCCGATGCTTGACCTTGTCGGAGTGACAGCCGCTGATTGCGTGATGGCTCTGGAGGATGAACACCTGCTCCCACAGGTCACGGAACTTCAGCTCGGGGTAGTGCATTCCCTCAGTGCCGGCCATGGTGAACCACTTCTCCACCTCAACGGTGAGGTTCTCGAGCATTACCGACGCCTGCTTCAGGTCGATGCGGGTCGCGTAGGTTCCAGTGTGGACGGGATTAATTTCGCCGCGATGGACCAAGGTCGCCGGCGCCTCGAGTGCGCGGATGTAATCGGCGGGGGCGGCAAACTGCATCTGCTTTTGATCCTTCTTTCGCCGCTCCTCCCACACGGCATCGATCAACTCCTCGTCGATCTTCCTCTCCTCGTCCCAGATGTGCAGCCAGATCGCCTTTTCGTCCGAGCGCTGGGCCTCGGCCAGCAGGTCCTTGTATATCTGCAGGAGTTCGAAGCTCTCTTTCGTGCGGAACGTCTCTTGGAACGGCTCGTCGTAGAACCGCGTGGGCTCGGCGTCGATGGCCGGCAGGTACACGGGTATACGCACTCCGTCGAGGCCCTCCCACATGTAGGATCGGGGCGACCCGGGGGGATCGGAGCCGCCCTCGGATTCCAGCCTCAGGCAGATGGTATCCGCTGAGGCGAGATGTTTCACCCCGAGGCTCGTCAGCATCTGGGGAATCTGGGCGCTCAGGCCCGACACACCTTCGAACGAGCCCGTCTCGACCTCGCAATCGAAATGCGTCCGGAAGTATTCGAGCCCCTGAAGCAGATTTCGATACAGGGCTTCGCCCGAGACCATGTTTGTATCCGGGATCGTGTAGCTGCCGCCCATGACCGCAAGCTGACCTTCGCGGAATCTGATCTTGACCTCCGACTCGAGGTCGTAGTGCCTTACGATGAAATTTGCGAGTGTGCCGGCTTGCGAGACGGTAAACTTATATTGCGGATAATTCCGCATCAACTCGATCACCTTCAGGAGGTGCCACTCCTGCATGTCTGCATATTCTTCGAGTGTTTTCCGCCAGACGGTATTGTAGTGGCGGTGATCAACTATGTAGATGGTCGGCTCGGGCATTTTGTCTCCGCGGGCTGATTATCAACTGCGTGAAAACTTTTCCGGTGCGGTGTTGCAGGATAAAATCCCTAACCCGCTCAGTCAATGCTGAAAACGTTCACTGTCCCACCCCAGTCGCCCACGATGAGCAGCCTCGCGTCAGACGCTATGGCCATCGAAGATATCGGGGCATCGGAGATGCTGAACTGCCGTAGTATGCCGGAAGCGTCGAAAACCGACACGGTCCCGCCCAAGGAGGCAGCGGCGAACCATTTGCGATCGGGCGCCTCTGCGACTATCTGGACGTTGTGCCCGAGGTGGAAAGCGATCGGCTTGTCGCCCGGGCCGACCTGCACAATCGCACCACCTTCGGCAACGGCCAAGGCCCGACCGTCGAGCGTTTGAATTATGCCTTTGATGGCGCCCGGCAACTTGCGCCCCCGCTCGGCGCTGCGCCCGCCGACCGAGAGCCGCCTCACGAGCCCCGAACGGCTTCCGGCCACAAGCGTCCGGCTGTCGGTCGAGAACGCCAGGCTGCAGCAGTCGGGAAAATCTTCTTCCTGCACCCTGGCTCCGCGTTCATTTAAGAACACCACCTTGCGTGCATCGGCCGCGGCAACCTTGCCGTCGATCGCCGCCAGGGCCGTCACCGGGCCGCCCAGCAACGTGCGCCACTTGAGCGACCCTGTCTCGTCCAGAGCCATTACCCGCCCGGCCGACGTTCCGAGTAGCGCCAGGGTGCCGTCAGTAGAGAGACAAGCCGTCGCAATCGTTTCCGGTTGCGCTGTGTCGGAGAGGTCGAACCTCCATTTCGTAGTCGAGACTATCGAAAACCTCTCTGCCGCGCCGGCGAAACAGACGAGCGGATTGGCGCCGTTGGCCGGCAGGAGCAGGCTGCGTATCGGAATGCCGCGGCGAACCCGCCAGGCTTCCTCGCCGCGCGACGTGAGGGCGCATATCTCGCCCAGGCGGGAAGAGGCAAGAAAGAACCTCCCGCTCGACGGCGCGGCCACGCCGGTTATGGAGTCGGCCAGTTCGAATGAGAGCGCCGGCGCCAATACCGGCGGCGGGGGAGCCGTTGCGGGTGGCGTTGCTCGCAGGTCGCGGGCCTTGACGGACCGCGAGGGTGCCTCGGGGTCGCGCCCGCTGCACATCTCAAGAAGGGCCTCGGCCCCGCGTGCGAGGCCCTCTGCATCGTCCGCCCAGATTGTGATCGTTTCCTTTCCGGGTCGCAGGGCCGATAGCGACCAAAACACCACAGCGCGGCCATTCCCGGGGCCGCGCTCGGCGATGTCGACAGGGACCAGCCCCAGGTCGTGGAGGCGCCTGATCAGCACATTGTCGCGCGAGTTTCCGAGAAGTACAACGTCTTCCGCGAGCGCCGCGCCGCCGTTCTGCAGGTCGGAGTCTTGGTGTATTTCGCAGTTGATGGCGAAGCGCTGCAATCCCCGGGCCAGGTCTTGCGCCGCCTTGCGGCTGCGCCCCTTGCCGGCTATGAGGGCGAGCGATCGCGCACGCCTCAGCAACTTCGTGCAGTGCTTCCGGGCAAATACGTCGGCGGGGCCGAGCGGCCTGACAACGTCGACCGGCTCGCGCCCGGGCATCGTGAACGCAGTCCCTTGCGACCGGCGCGAAAAAAGCTCCGTCACCCGCACGAACCAGCGGCCGGGCGGTTCGTTCATGCCAAGCGGAAAGGTGATCTGCAGTTTGCCGCGCTTGAAACAGCGGTAAACGCGGAATCTTTCGGCCCCGGCCTCGTCGAGAACAGCGATGGAGGCAGGGACGACCGTCGCAATCGCCTTGCCGCCGTCGTCGAAAATGCCGGCGGATATCGAAAGTCCCTTGCCGTTTGTAAGCGGCTCGGCGAGGGCGACAGAACCTATCGGCCGGGGCAGGATGGCAAATAGCTTCGCCTCGCCCACTCCCAGGGCAACACGGACACTCGGCGGCCCGGTATCGTCCTCGGATGAAATGATCTTGGCCTCCGCACTCGCGAGGACGTCGTACACCGGGCCCGCATTCCGGGGCAACGATATTTCCGTCGTCGCCTGTGGAGGGGCCTCCGACAGCCTGATAATCCAGAAAAAACGAGCCGGCCCCTCGGCTTGGAACTCCCTTATCAGGAAATCCTTGCGCGAGGATATGAGATCCTGCCCGGCGGCACGATAGAGGGGCTTGCCAATACGCTGAGCGAGTTCCCGCGCGATCGAACGATTTGGCGGGGTAGCCGGGAAAGCAAACGGCAGCCGTATCACGCCCTCGATGGCAACCTTGCAGTCGTTGTCGACAATCACCGTGCCCCCGGCTCCGATGAATTCCACCAGTGCCTCGGCGACTTTCTCGGGCAGCCGCTGCAGAGCGGGGGCAAGCACCACCGAATACTGTTTGAACTCACTGTCTTCTTCAATGATCTTCGGCACGAAGCCCGCCCACGCGCACGCCGCCCAAGCCGCTGCGAGTTTGCCCCGGTACCGGCTTCTGCCTTTCTGTTCCAAAGGGTCCATACCGAGGTCGTGAAGGTATGCCGTTCGGGAATCGAGCACCGCAACTTTCGACGGCTTTCGTTCAAGTGCGAGAAGGAAGTCTCCGTATCGGGTGATCACGTTGTTCAGCGAAGCAGATTCCGCCGCCGCGTGCAAGTCGCGGTCGGGCAGGGCCGACCGTGCCGGGTACACTATTCCCGAGGCTCCCGAAACGAGGGAACCGTACACCGTGCCGCGGAGACCGCCGACGCCCTGACCGGACGGATGCGGCCTCATCCAGATTGCGGCGCTGGTGTTGTCCTTGCCGGCCAGGGCTGCTTCGAACAATGGCTGGAGGCTTCCCAGCGACGGGGAGACGACGACCCGGCAGATCTTGATATCGGCCGCGCTGTCCACCTGGTCATTTGCCGAACATCGCGCTACGCCGCCAAATACGAGCGTGGGGTCGATCGCCTTGGCCGCCTTGGACCACGCCTGCACGGCAGACGGCCAGAGCCCCGCGCGAAGATCGAGGTACTGCTGCCACTGCTCCCAGTTGCGGTTCCCTTCCCACCAGGGCGGGGGAGACGCCCCGTAGCGGCGCCTGTAGGCGGCCACCACGTGGGCGTCGGCAAACGGATCGGCGAGCCGCATTTTGTAGATCGCCATTTTTCTCGCGTCGAGCAGCCGTCGGACCTCGGCCGGTACGTCGACGGCTTGTTTCTTCTCAATCCGCTCGGCGATGTCCCGCGCGTTTGCCTCGAGGGTTTTATCGAAACGTTTCGCCAGAAGGAAGTCCCTCAGTCTGCCCGCGAGGAGCGTGCCGGCCGGCGAGGGCTTGAGCTTCGCGACGAGTTCGGCCGTCGCCTTGACCTGGCCGGATGCGGCCGTCAGCAGCGACATCGCTGCCAGGCGCCTTTCCGACTTATCGCGGAAAATACTTATCAAGTCTATCGTTTGCATCGAGCCGGGCGGCTGCAGTTCGCTGAGGGCTATTCCCGAAAAACCCCATGAGCCCTTCGCGGCTTGGGCCGCGACCTGCGCGCGCCTTGCACCCGCGATGAGCGTGTCGGGATCAGCAGGGGATGAGCCGGCCTCGACCGGCAGTTGCCGCAGCCAGCGGACTCCCGCCCGGGCGAGCGCGTCGCCGTTCAAATCCTTGGTGTCTGTTATCAGGACCGTGTTGAAGTGGAGGTCCCTGAAGCGGGCGGCTTCGGGCGGTGTCTGCGGGGCTGCGCCGTCAACGGCAATGGTGAAATGAGTGGCGGGCACCCCATTGATCACGTTGAATACGGACTCGCACTCCGATTTGCCCAAGCGAAACTGCAAAACATACCGCCCCGGGCTCAGCAGGCCCGAATCTACCAAGTAGGCGAGCGTGGTGGCGCCTTGTGGCTCCTTTAGGGCCTCCTCGATCCTTGTGATGATGCCGTTCTGGGTAGAAAGCGCCAGCTCGCCGGACCCGCGTGCGCGAGGGGGCAGATGCAGCCATACGCGTATTTTCTCGCCGGAAACATACGCTCGCCTGCCCGCAGGGTAGGAGAATTCCATCGCCTCCTCGCCGAGTGTTGCGTGAGAAAGAATCACCAGCAACGCAACTGCGATGGCGGGCGCCGACAGCTTCACAAGGCGGGGGGGGGTGTCCTCGTGGCTCATTTGTGTTCACCTCGTTCCTGGTGTGAGCTGTTGCGTTCTTTCGCAACGCAAGTAAGACGAAGGTATTATAGTTGCGAGGACCCCAGGATGCAAGCATGAATGACCGGTTCGTTCGTCGCGCCGCCTTCTCAGGTGGCCCCTGTGCTGGGGGAAACCTTTCTGAAGAAAGGTTATCCCCCAGACCCCCTTCCAAAGACTTTTGTCGGGCCGGCGCGGCCGCAGCCGCGACGGCCGGATCGCCTAAAAGTTTCTGAAGGGGGGCGTGGGGGGAAACTCTTTTCGTATGTGTTTAGCGTTTGCACCACAGGCGGCGAGATGCATTCTTTTCTTCAGTCCCTTGGGGACGAATGAATATAGCCCAGCGTTTTGTATGTGTTTAGCGTTTCCGTGTAACGACACACCTCCGTGCGCAAGCAGTACCGCCCCCTGCCGGCTTGACCGGCAGGGGCGAAAGATTGACAGGCTACGTGGGGAGAACACCGACGTCCGTTCTACGGCCGCCGACCTTTCTTCCGAGCCTGCCAAACGGCAGG
>Ga0114922_10001645_pt1 | contig 21170 bp, 20 predicted proteins | sample AartaG_FD_100975 | JGI IMG/M metagenome (GOLD analysis project Ga0114922, IMG submission 100975) | Deep subsurface microbial communities from Aarhus Bay to uncover new lineages of life (NeLLi) - Aarhus_00045 metaG | ecosystem: Environmental > Aquatic > Marine > Oceanic > Sediment | place...
AAAAAAACTCCCATGCCATTGAAGGGAGTCGGTTTATTTTTTCTCCCTCCGCCGGCATTGTCCGGTTCAGGTTCAGCGGGTCGAGGACTTGAATTTCCTCTTCTCAGCCTAGTTTGGCAGGCTCCCCGGGTTGATTTATGTTAAGTGTATGCTTTTTTCTACTGCCTGTCAATAAACATAATATATTATGGATTGATTTCTTCGTATTTTAAACACACTAATTTCCCGCCATAACCCAATTCGTCTTCTTCATTTACATTAATAAAATATTCTTTTCTGCTATCCATCCATAAGCAAAACGCGCGCAACAAACCAGCAAAATAAAATAAATGTAAATCACTGGAAAACAATTCATCATTATCATTTCTTGCAATTTCCAAGCAAAAAGAGTTTTGGTTCTTTTTAATCACTTTGATTTCCAATCCAGTTAATACTGACAAGTCCTCTGCGAGAACACCAAGCGAATGGTCAAATCTTTTCGAAATCGGCTTTAATCGGTTTTCAATACTCCCCAGTTCCACCAGCTTTAATAAATTTCTTCTCAGAAAGGTGAAAGATGAATCACCTATACGGAGCAGCAAACCTTTTGCTGTATTTCGCTGGAATCTAATCGCAAATTCATTCCCCAAATCAGATAAAAATTCAGATTTATTCATAATATCTGGGGGGTTGCCAATGCCATCCCAATTAATGATCGTAGAAAAGACTAGAACTGAATCTGATGTTCCCAGAATCTCTACTGCTGCTTCATAAATTGACGGGAGGAATATTGTTTTAATTTCTTTGTCGCTCATTCGTTTATTTTTCCGTATGCTCACTCTAGTATAATCAGAAAGAATCGTTCAAGGCAATGCATTATAAAAGTGCATTTTCCGTGCCAAATAGGTATCCTACAGAAAACTGTTCAAATGCCAACCATATCAGAGATCATTCAGGATTACGAGATTGACCAGATTGAAATGATCGCTGAACAATGGGGGATAGAAGACGATATTGACCCCAAAAAGAATTTTAGAAACCAGGTGGTTAACTTCCTTGATAATAGGAATCTTTTCTTGGAGGTCATTTGTACTCTTCCCGCTCATGAACAGTCTGCACTCCAATTCATCTTAGATGAAAGCGGAAAAATTCCAGCAGCGCAATTTACAAGAACGTATGGTGAAATTCGGGAAATGGGTGCTGCGATTAGAGAGAAAGAACGCCCGGATCGCAACCCAATTTCTGTGGCAGAGAATTTATTTTATAAGGGAATTATTGGACTCTCATTTTTCAATGAAAGGGATGAGGTAAAAGAATACATATTTCTACCAGAAGAATTTATCAAATTCCTGAAATCGATCCGGGATGATCCTTCTCGAATAGTCGCCCCGCCAACCCTTTCCGAAAAGAATGTTTCCCAAATTATCTATGCCTCCGACGAACTCCTTGATCAGATTTGCTCTCTATTAGCAGCTCTTCGCAGTAACATACCTATAAATGAATTCTCCCATTTTTTTCCACTTCCACGCATTCACTTTTTATCAGCCCTGCTTCAAACGCAAGGAGTAATCGACAAGGATTCTTCCATATTAGATACAAGCAAATTTAAAGATTTCCTAACCTCGGAAAGATCAGTAGCGTTTTCCAATATTTGTTTCTCCTGGATGGAAGATGGTTTGATTAATGAACTGAAATTGCTTCCAAATATTATTTTTGATGGGAAATGGAAAAATGACCCAAAAAAAACACGGGGAAATCTATTAGAAATCATTACAAAACTACCCTTAAAAAAATGGTGTCGAATTTCCGATTTTATTGATTGGATGCATCATAGGCACCCTGATTTCCAGAGATCTGGCGGAGAATATGAAACCTGGTTTATAAAGGATGCGGCAAATGACGAATACATGAACGGTTTCGAGAACTGGCACCATGTTGAAGGTAAACTGCTACATTTTTTTCTAACCGGCCCCTTATTTTGGATGGGAATCCTTGACCTCGCAGTAGCTGAAGAAGGAGCGCAGCCTTTCGCATTTAAAAAATCAGATTGGGCTGATAAATTACTTGAAAAAAAACATATCGAATACAGTACACATGAGATCAGTGAGTTTATTTTGAGGAAAAATGGTACGATCCTTGTACCGGCAAACACTCAAAGAGAACTCCATTATCAAATCGCACGCTTTTGTGTTTGGGAAGAAATTCAACGTAAACACTACCGATATAAGATTTCTCCAGTCGCAATTAGGAGAGCAAAAACTCAACACATTTCTACAGGTCAGATAAAAACACTGTTCCAAAAATACGCGAAAAAACCAATTCCAAAGAACATTCTAGTTGCTCTCAATAGGTGGCATAAAAAACAAACACAAATACAACTTGGAAAACACATTTTAATACGAGTCGTTTCATCTGATATTCTAGATCAAATAGAGAAGTCATCAGCAAAACGATATATAAGGGAGCGAATAAATGCAACTACTGCAGTCACTACACCTAAAGATATCCACCGCTTAGAGGATGCGCTCATAGAAATGGGGTATTTTGCGGAGATATCACACGAAGTATAATCCACTAGAAAATAAATATATTTTAACGCGAGGGAACAAATGAAAAGATTTGAATGGATGCAAAAGGAGATAAGCAATCTCAAGGAGAAGGGTCTTTTGACAAATATTCGGACATTATCTTCTCCCCAGGGTGCTTGGCTTATAGTTGATGGTAAAAAGGTATTGAATTTTTGCTCAAATAACTATCTTGGATTAGCCAACCATCCAAAGTTACAGGAAGCTGCTCAAGCCGCAATTAAAAAGTATGGGGTTGGTCCAGCCGCCGTACGAACAATTGCAGGTACTATGGATCTTCATAATGAGTTGGAAGAGCGTATCGCAAAATTTAAGGGAGCAGAAGCAGCCATTACATTTCAATCCGGCTTCGCCGCAAATCTGGGGACCATACAAGCTTTGGTTGACAAAAGAGATGTGATCTTCTCTGATGAACTCAATCACGCTTCAATTATTGACGGCTGCCGCCTTTCAGGAGCAAGGATCGTCCGTTATGCGCATTGCGATCCCAACCATTTAGAGCAGGTGATCAAAGAAAATGAAGATACTTATCAAAAGGCGATCATCATAACAGACGGCGTTTTTAGCATGGACGGAGATATTGCGCCGCTTGACAGCCTTCAAGAGATCGCAGAGGGATATGACATTCTTTTAGCTGTAGATGATGCCCATGGGGAAGGTGTATTAGGAAAAGGTGGACGCGGGATTGTTGATCATTTCAATTTGCGCGGGAAAGTGGATATCGAAATTGGTACATTTTCTAAAGCATTCGGTGTTATTGGTGGCGTTGTTTCCGGCAATGCAATAATCATTGATTGGTTAAAACAGCGCGGCCGTCCCTTTTTATTCTCATCCGCAATGACTCCTCCAGATGTTGCCGCCTGTATCGCAGCGGTTGATATCCTGGAGAGCTCTACTAAATATGTTGATAAACTTTGGAAAAACGCTGAATATTTTAAATCCGAAATGTCAAAAAACGGATTCGACATAGGTCACAGCGCAACACCGATCACTCCAATTATGCTGGGAGATGCACCTCTCGCCCAGAAGATGAGCAAAGACTTATTTGAAAATGGAATCTTTGCCACTCCTATTGGTTATCCGACTGTACCAAAAGGCAAAGCACGAATTCGCGTAATGATTTCCGCTGCCCACAGCCAAGAAGATTTGGATCAGGGATTAGAGAAATTCATTAAAACAGGAAAAGATCTGGAAATAATATAGGAAAATTGCCCCGGATAAAAAGGGGCTTTTTTCTTTTATTCCTTTTCCTTAAACTCCGCGTCAATTACTTCTTCATTGGAGGGTGATTTGGACTGTCCCTTTAGGTTCATAAGATATTCATTGACAATATCCTGAGGGCATAAGCTGATGAACAAATCCATTCCAAAATAAAGAATTAATGCATCATCAATGGGTCCTATTAACAAATCAATCGGTAAAACCAGATAGATCAGGCAAAATACAGGTATCGCTTTTACCAAGATATCAATTCGATCATCCTGGATTAATTTTATTACCAACTGTATCTTAAGGATTACATCAGAAATAAATCCCCCGTCTATATTTTGATGCTTCCCCGATTTTCCTTCATTCATATCTTTTTCCTTTCTACAACTTTTATTTAAATAATTTTCGCCTTCTATAGCTAATGAAAGGAGCTGCAATTTTACGAAGATAATATTTAATCACGATCTGTGAAAACCGGGATCCTCCGTCCCGATAATGCACACGCAGCATCTCCGGCCAGCATCGGTCATCTGCAGAGATGGTTTTCGCGTCCGTATGCAAGCGGAAATTTGCCCATAATCGATGTAAATACTTGATTTCCGATACAGAAGCCAACCGCACCCAAAGATCATAATCCATTGCGAAATAAAAACTGGGATCCAATGGTCCTACCTGATCCCACAGAGACTTACGGAAAAATGACGCCTGTTGGGGAATATGCACATAACCACGCCGTAATTTTTTTAACGTGGTCTGTGCAGCAGGAAATTTCCCGATCACTTTACTATCTCCATCAATAAAATTTGTGTCTCCATAAATTAACCCAACAGCGGGGTTGTCTATAAGGAATCGAACAGCTTCCGATACCGCATGAGGAAGTAATGTATCATCGGAATTTAACCACCCGATAATCTCCCCCTTCGCCAATGCAATACCCTTGTTGATAGCATCTGTCTGACCTCGATCGCTCTCAGATATCCATTTAAGAATTCTATTTTCATATCTTTTTATAAGGTCAACACTACCATCAGTAGACGCACCATCAACAATGATATATTGAATATTTTTATAGTCCTGGTTGAGAACAGATTGAATCGTCTCCTCTAAGTAATCGGCTTGATTATATGAGGGAGTAACAATCGTGACCAATGGCTCTTTCTTCATTTATTTCTCCACAGCGGAAATGGATTTAATCTCATAATATCTGGCAGCACATTGGTTTACCCAATAGCTTGTATCATCCCTTAATTCAGCAATTTCCTCGAACGAATCAAGCGCGGATACTGAAAGATTATTTTTTCCCATAGTTATTTGATTCTTTATTTCCACATTACGCTTATCCCATAAAGCAGCTCTATTTATATAATAACGTAAATCAGATTGGCGCACATCTAAGGTCGATAATGGATACATAGTAAAAATAAGAATAAGAAATAAGCTAGCCACACGAATTGACTGATAAATATATAAGAATTTTTGAAATAAAAGACCTAAAATCACTCCCTCCATGCTTACTCCACAAATCAAAACGACTTGAGCAAGCATTAGCACTCTTTGTTCAGGATAAGCCATCATTCCATACGCTGTTGGTGCGCAAACACAAATAATCAGTGCAAACGCAACCACAATTATGAAGAAAAAGATTATAAGTAAAGCCCTGGCTTGAATTTCATAACCAGACGGTCGGATGAAATAATATGTGATTAAAACAAACAATCCAAACATAATACAAAAGGGAAGCCACAAGCCTTTAATAGACAGGATGATGAAATTAATCGCTGATTTGGCTGATATCGATACAATTGAAAAGAAATCTGATGCTTGCTGTAATGTATCCAATCTCAAGGCATTTCCCGGAGAAACTATCATCACCCCCATCGCCGCAGCAGTTCCCATCAAAGTGGATCCAATTAAATATGATCTGTGTTTTCTATGTATGCTTTTATCCATAAACAACACGAACAACAACGTTATCCCAAATAACCCCATTTGCAAAGACGCATACGATTCCGACAATCCCGCTATAAAAAATGATATGAAGAATAGAAAAATTTCTTTATTCAGGTTTTTTTTCTCCGTTTTTCTAGGGAAAAATATAATCAGGAACAGGAAAAGAAGAACTGGAATGGGAAGAAAATAATGGGAAAGTCCTGATCTCCAATAAACACTCTGATGGATATTGGGTGCCAGGTATAAAATAAAAAACAACAGTATCTGTGAGAATAGAACGGATATATCTTTTGATTGTTCGATATGGTATTTGCTTAATATTCCATCGAATATTTTATATAAAACTAATCCGAGGAAAAAAATAACCAACGCGGGAATCACTCTGATTGCGTTCTCTCCAAATAACTCACAGAAACCTGTAAATATGAATGCCGAAAAACGGTTCGATGTGGTGGAATAAAATTCAACTAAGCCATGAGTAAAACCATACTCCCTAATAAAACCCGTAAAGCAGTAATCATCCGCCCAATGTCGTATTGAAAATCCCTGGATAGCAAAGAAGATGTTTGGGATTAAAAAAGAAATTGAACCGGCAATCAATATGATCTTATTTGTTCGCTGATTCTTGTTATCCTTATGCCAACCTTGTGCTTTCAAGTTCGTATTCAACTATTGATCAATCCTCACATTAAACATTCTGTCAATCATATAACCCAATTATTTCATTTCTCTTTATGACGATCAAATTCCAAAGCATAATTAGTGAATCTTTAACTAGATGAACTCTGCTATCTAGACGATTGTTTTCCATCCGAACTGGTAACCTTGATATGGAAAACGAATGTTTTTGCCCGACTCGTAAGACTTCCACATCAAAACCGAATCCATCAATCGTGGTTCGTGAAAAAATAAATTGTGCGGCTTCAGCGCTGAAACCTTTCAAACCGCATTGTGTATCTGTGATTCCACCCGAGATCAATAACTGCACAAAAGCACTGTAAACAGCACCAGCCAACTTCCTAATTGGATGTACATTCATAAGTTCTGATTCTAGATTATTTCGGTCGCCGATAACGATATCTTTGCCATCCATAATTCTCTTGTGAATTTCCTTAATAATCTCTAATCTGAAAGGAAGATCGGCATCCATGAATACACGCACTTTCCCAACGGATTGGAGTATGCCCTGCTTGATCGAGTATCCCTTCCCCCGATTTTGTCTATTATTTATTAATTTTAGATAAATTTTTCCGCTGTTTTTTGCAATCAGATTCTCAAGAACAGCTTGAGTGGTATCTATACTTCCGTCATTAACAATGATAATTTCACCTTCATTGAAAGTCTCTACAAGAAACTCCGAAATAGATGCTACCGTCGATTCAATTAAAATCTCTTCATTATATGCAGGAATAATAATGGATATGGTCATTTTGAACTTTTTGTTTTTTCAGTCCAGAAGCTCATTTTGTATTTCTAAATTTCTTCAGTCCACTGCACGCAAGTCATAAATGATGATGTCTTTAATTTCTTCTGATTTTAGAAAATTACTTTCAAAATACTCTTTCAGGAATTCTTGGTTTTCATATTCTTCTTGATCCGCGATCACAAAATAATCGTGATCAGATATCCGGTCTAAAAGCTCCGCCTCCAGGTCAACTTTCTGTCCAGCTAATTCGCGTAGAGCGACATCATCCGATGTAGTCCAGGACGAGACATGCATCCACCCCCAATATGCAAGGCGATACCCATAATTCGGGAATAATCCGATCACGCGGGATTCATGCCCTAATTGTTCTCCTACCATCTTCCATTTTCCAATATCTTCCGAAAAATTCAATTTGCTGAGTGCCGAACGAACCTCCCAAGTATTGATTCCGATGAATAAAAATGCCACACAGGTAAAAACAATCTTTGTTGATGTACGATTTCTTTCAGAGACATTACAGATCTTTCCTAATACAATCCCAATTCCGATCGAAACAGGTATCATCAATGGCAAATGATAATAATCATGCGTTGTAATGTGGTAAGAAAAAGCAAATCCATAAATAACATACCCAACCAGATAACCGACGAGCAGATAAAAATACTTTTTCTTCGTGAAAAGAGAAATTCCAAGAATTGCCGCCAGAACAATAACTAAGTCAATCGTATAGTCTAATTCCAATATCCATTGTATATAAAACAGTGGATCAATCCAACGATTAGGGAAAAATCGGAAGTTAAATTGCCCGCCAAGAATTCCGAGGACCACTACTCCATAAAATAAATAAGCCAGATATGGAACTATTGAAAAAACCCCGATAATCCATACCTGTCGATTCTTAAGTGCGTCCTTCAGACCAAATTGTTGGATGATTACTCCAATAAGGGCTGGGGCAAGGAAAAAAACCGCGGTTGATTTTACGTAAATTGAAAACCCACTCAATAAACCAGTCAATATTGCCCAAATTATATTTTCCTTTTCCATCCATTTCAGAAAAGCCAAAAATGCGGCTAATATTGAGGCGATAAGAAGCGGTTCAGGTTGAAATGACCTGCTGGCTACGGCAGCATATGGCCATATCATGAAGAATATGACAGCAAAAGTTCCTGCAACGACACCTGCAATCTTTTCAGTAAAAATAAATAAGAAAAGACCCGCAATCATCCAAAAAAGGATTGCCCACAATCTGGCAACCCATAATTGTTCAGATCCAAATAATTGATAGGTAAAAGCAGTTAATCGCTCCATGATCTGCGGTTCAATCAATCCTTCAGCCTGCCACTGTTTATAGGACATTTCCCGTTTCCAGTCAGGAGCATCATCTAAGGTTTGATAATACATCCCGCGCGCAATTAATGCTGAATGAAGCTGCCGCGTTGGATGGAAATCCAGGGGAGCATCAAAAAGATCTGACACACGGATTATTAAACCGATCATAAACACGAGAATTAGTAACGCATACCAAAGCCAATGGTAATTTTTCATTTTTTAGTCCAACAAAAACAGATCAAACCTCTTTACCCTTTTTTAAGATAGTTAATTAAATAATCATAATCTCTTTGCTTGATTATTTCCGTTCTTTTGTGAATATAATTTTCCTTTAGTTTTTCAAGCGGTATAAGACCGTTAAAAAGAGAATAAGCGATTCGGTTGTACTCTTTTGGGAGAATACGTATGTCGAGAGATATGCTCTTAAAATAGTTCTTGAATGCCAGCCAATTCTTATTGCCTTCCAATAAGTATCTTGCCTGCAATAAATATGCGCCTGCCTCAATTTTTTTCTTATTCTTATGAAAAAGCGGTAGAAAATCAGGCTCTTGTCTCATCCATTCATAAATTTCGAATGCTTCTATTCCATATTTCTCTGCACCTCTTAGATTCTTTGCGCCTGGATGGAAACGAGCCGCTGCCCAAATTTCATCTACATACTTGATTGGATATTTTGAAGCGATTTTGAGCCACAAATGATGATCCATCAACCAGTGATAATCAGGCTCAAGAAATCCCACATTATCAAGGGCCTCCTTCCGCATAAATATTCCTGGTTGCCCAATGACTTTGAACTCCATTAATTCAAGTAATCCCCAGTTTCCGTACTGCATTATATTGAAGATTGATGAATCAGAATCCATAAACAGCACATTTGAAAAGACCATGCCGCAATCGGGATGCGATTTCAGCTTCTCTACGGCACTCGAAATCGCGTTTTCCGTATAGATATCGTCGGAATTTAACCATGCAACAAATTCACCGGTCGCTTTTTTTAGACCTTTGTTTATCGCATCTGCTTGTCCGTTGTCAGGTTCTGAAACAGTCCATGCCAGCTTATTTTTATATTTATTGATGATAGCTTTGCTGTCATCTGTTGAACCCCCATCAATGATGATATATTCAATGGCGGGATAATCCTGTAAGAGGACCGAACAAATCGTTTCTTCCAGGAACTGACCTTGATTGTACGAAGGTGTGATAATTGAAATACGGGGAAATTTAGGTTTCATTAAAAAAGTGATTCGTAGTTAACTTTAGGAAAAACTGTTAGTTTTCCATTTATGGTTGCATCAACTACTTCTCCTCCATTCTCCTGAAATGTTTCGCTGGCTAACCAATACCCAACTTCTGAGGTATCCAGATCCGGAAGCTGCCATTTAAATCCTTTCCCAAAATAACCTGGGTGGAAATGGTTTAGATCATCACCCTTTGAGACAATAGTTGTGTTTGGTTCACCTTTTGTGGAAAAATTATGGTCCACACCAATCAAGATTACCTTTGAAAAGCCCATATAGAAAGCCAATTGCAGGCAGGTATATGTGACAGTTGCACCCTCCCACATGCGCTTTGTTACATCTTTTGCAAATTTTTTTCCGGTGTACGTTGTGTAAAGATAGTAAAGATTATCCTGAGGTTCCAGCCATCGCCTTGCTCTCCAAGATATAAAAGTAGGGATACCCACCTTTTTAAATTCATCTTTAGATTGTTCAATCACAAGATCATTTACTGAAACAAGAAAATTTGTTTTAAACCCTAGTTCTGGAAACATAAGAAAAATTCTGTTCATCCCAAAAGTAAACTCGTTTTTCAGTTTTTTCATATCTGTTTTTCGTAAACTGGGTCCATTACCGATGATAAAACATCTCTTTCCTGTATATTTATTATGGTATGACCGAATACGTTTAATACTGTCCCACCTCCACGGGTGAAGATTTGCTTCTATTGACTCGGGAAAACGATTGACAAAGTCCCACGAATTCTTTAACACCAGAATACTGTTGCTAATTATTGATTGGTTTTTTTCCATATTTATTCAGTACTCAAACGAGCTGTTGCCCCACCATCTACAACCAGCGCTTGTCCCGTTATGAAGGAAGATTGTGAATTATCCGCCAGAAAATAAATCGACTGGGCAATTTCCCGGGGTGTACCAACCCGCCCATTTACAGTCTTATTTGCCAGATTATCTAACCGCATCTGGATTGACCCTTCATCAAATTGCCCTCTTTTCATGCTTTCACGCAACATTGGAGTATCTACGGCACCAGGAAGCACAGTATTCACGCGAATATTATCCAGGGCAAATTCGATCGCCATTGCCCTTGTGAGCGCCAATAATCCCCCTTTGCTTGCGGCATAAGCAGATATGTTTGCGGATGTGGCGATCGCGTGAACCGAACTCACATTAACAATCGCCCCTCCTCCTGCGGCTTGCAAGAATGGATGCGCGAGTTTTGCCCCAAGGAAAACGGAACGTAAATTAGAAGCCATAGTTTTGTCCCACTCTTCCACTGATGTCTCTAAAATGGGTTTCGATATCTGAATCGCAGCATTATTAATGACAGCATCAAGCACTGGACTGAACCGCTTGGTTTCCTCATAAATTCTTTTGATTTGATCTGGGTTTGAAATATCCGCTTTGATATAAAGAAATCCTTTTTTTTGTTCCACATCTTCCTGACGGCGGTCTACTCCGATAACTTGCCATCCTTCATTAAGAAATAAATCAACTACTGCTTGACCAATTCCTCCTTCAGCACCAGTAATTAACACAATTTTTTTTCTTTTACTCATTATTCCTATACACTCATTTTTTCTTTATTAATCGCATCAAACTTATCAAGCGGTAAACCCAACCCAATTAATAAGTTCCGAATCGTATTCCAATGGACTGCTTCCCACGCAAGTGGGCTTGAGTTAGAGTTATGAGGAGCAAGCATAACATGATCCATTGAAAGTAGTGGTGAATCATCTGGAAGCGGCTCAATCTCGAAAACATCCAGCGCCGCACCCGCAATTTTTTTATCTTTCAAAGCATTTATTAAAGCAGTCTCATCGATAATTGATCCGCGGGCAGTATTTATGATCATCGCAGATGGTTTCATAAGTGCAAGCATTTTTTCATTGATCAGATGTCGACTAGCCGGGTTGAGATCGCAATTGATACTGATAAAATCTGCCTGACTTAATAGATCTTCCAAGCGCACCATATCGATTTTATATTTCTTAGTGAATTCCCGAGATATTGGAATAATATCATTCCCTAATAGTCGCATATTAAAAGCATGCGCTTTTTTCAATACAGCTTTTCCGATATTACCAACGCCGATAACACCCAAAGTGCTTTCCATCAAGGATTTGCCTGGTATCTTTTCCCACCTACCTCTTTTTACATTCTTATCTAACCAGGGTTGTTGTCTTGAAAATGCAAGAATATAAGCCAGTACACTATCAGAGACAGGTGTTGTAAAAGCATTGGTTGTGCGAAAAACCGGGATACCCAACGAATCAGCGGTGCTTTTTTCAATTGAGTCAATACCAGTCCCCCACTTCGATATTACTTTCAATCTTGGCGCACACTGTCTGATCACCTTGCCAGAATAATGATCATCACCGCATATAGTTCCATCAAACTCTCCAGCATAAGTTAAAATTTCCTTTTCGGATAACCGTTCATTAACCTCCGGAATAATTACATCACAACCCAATTGATCTAAAATCGGTATGAAATGATCAGTATATGGAAGCATATATGGTGCTGATAATAAGATGGTGTATTGATTCATGAAAAACCTTATTCGTAGCCTTGCCAGTCGGATTATACCAGTTACAAGTTATGCCGACTTTTCAAGATAATATCAGCGATCAAAAAATCGCTTTCTTCATCAATATCCATTGCTTCATAAGGTTTTATCTCATACATCATCGGTTTTTCACCAATGCGGTTCTTTCTTTCACGCAACTTTTCTGCCGTGAAAATGTAAATGCATGAGTTTTCTTCAAAAATCGGGGGGAGATCCTGAGTCTGAAGAAGAATATCTGGATTGTGATTGACTGGTTTCGTATATTCGTCCCATAATCTCGTCTGGAAGCGAGTGACCGAGAACAATGAATCATATTTTTCATATTGTCTATGAAAGGATTTTATTGCGTCTGAGATGGTTTCGGATCTTAGCAATGGATTCGTGCTGTGGGTCTGCAAGTATAGATCGGCCGGTACCTGATCTGTATCATATAACAAAATATCATTCATCGGAACATTATCTGCGCAGAGAGCCGTAGGACGCTCAATGATCATTATCTTCGGAAAATCAGCCCGGAGTCCTTCTATGATGATCTCACTGTCCGTATCAACGACTATTTTATCAATCTCCGGGCAATCATCCAATGTGTTCAAAATATGATGATAAAGTGGTTTGCCAGCCATTTCCCGGTAATTTTTTTCTGGAACACGTTGTGAATGATGGCGCATGGGTACAAGCGCAACTATCTTTAAAAATCGCATGAACACTCCAGATCCTTTTATCCTATTGTATCGGAATTCTTCTGATAATCGATTGGCTGCATATCTCTTTGTGAATAATGGGAAGTACGGGAATTGTTGTTTCTGGGGTAATAGAAAGATTGCTTGAGCTTCCATGTTAAAGGCCCTGAGCGCCTGTACCCTAGATAGGTGCCATAAAATTGCTGCCAGCGAAATCTTAATATACCAATAATTTCTTGTCTTAAAACATTTTCTCTCTTTGCCTGGCAAATATCACTATATACATTTTTCCCGAACAGACGGATGAGGTCAACCAGCGTAAAATGCTCATGTGGATAAATACTTTTGAATGCCATTCCCTCCCTTAGATAGCGCTTTTTTACCCCCCGCCAGGATTCCTCATGTACATGTTTAATTTCTGCTTGGGCAATATACACAATTTTATGATTATTTCCTTGCGCCCATTTTGCCCATGCCAGATCTTCCAACCCGGGAAGTAATTCATCGTATGGATTCTTTTCCCACAGAGATCTTCTTATGGATGCATTCGCATTATTACAGAAAGGATGATCTTGTAAATTTTGTGAGACATCAGGATACCAGTGATTGAAAATTTGTCTTTCAGAGAATTGTGAACCAGATACTCCACGTTGTTTACCATAAACAAGAGCAACAGAAGGATCGCTAAAGGGTTCCAACATTTTTTCGATCCAATCTGGAAATACAGGATAAACATGTGCACTAGCAATGAGGATGAAATCGGATTTCGCTGCCTCTATTCCCATATTCAACGAACGCCCAAATGTGAAATCCTGAGGGTTAATACTCACGATATCAATATCTTTTTCTTTTGCAATTTTTACTGTGTTGTCAGTCGAACCCGAGTCTACAAGAATCATCTGAACGTCTTGGATGGTTTGCTGAGAAATTCCTTCCAATAGGCGCCCAAGATGTCTTTCCTCATTAAACGCACGAATAACTATCGAACAAACTGGTTTCATATCTCTCTAATGAAGGGTTGGTTTCTAATGATACCGCTTAATACCACATCAATTGTTTCAGATTGGCCTTGCATTAATAACTTTGAGGAGAAATTCTTTAACCGCACATATCCACGCCATACACCATCGTCTTTAAGAAATTGATTAAAAGGCAAAGAGGCACGGAATAGTTGACTGTAAAGTACTCGCTGCGCGTTTTCTATATAAATTTCTGAGTGTTCAACAATATCTGATTCTAAAAAATCCTTTAAACGCTTCTTATATGCTTCTTTAGATTCTGGAAAATATACAGTTGGTACTTGTGTATATCGAGCTTTTCCCGCGCATAAAACAGGCTTTCCCATAATAGACGCTTCTAATCCCACCGTTGAGTTATAAACCATCACAAATTTTGCACGTTTGATTAGTTCATAAGAGCTTATAAATTCATCGGGGGGTATATATAGAATATTTGAAATTTCTTTTATCCCGTTCGTAGCAACCCATTCGGATACTGATTCTCGGCTTTCTTTTCCAGGCCGGATCTCATCAGGATGCGCACGAATCACAAATAAAATTTCGGGATGATCCTTTATTTCTTCAATCACGAGGTTCAACCATGCAAACATATGTTCAAAAATAGTGTTCGCATGAGATTGGCTGGTATCAAAAATCACGTTGGTAAATACAGGGACCACTGCAGAATATTTTTTCATTTCTTCTACGAAATCATTGCTAAAATGCCGCATTTCTGGCCAGAATCGTACACCCGCAGCCTGAAATTTACCCTCGAAGCGGTTTGCTAGATAATTATCCAAGCGCACCTCCTGATCCTTTGATAATCTAAACTCATTATCCACATCAACGGGATATGCTGTCGCTTCTTTGTCCGTAAAGAATGCAGAGTAGGGAAGCATACCAACTTCGTGAGAAAAAACAGGAACTTTTTTATGTCGGGCAGAGAGACGTGCCATTGCCTCTGGATAAAACATGCCATTAAACACAATAACAGCTTGTGGATGGATGGAATCAATCAATTTTGCAAATTCACGGTATACACCCCAGGCAGACTGGATGTAGGATTGCGCTAAAAACCGATTTTCTTTTGTGTCTTCTAAATGATGCCTTCGTAAAATCCATCGCATTGAAGGTAAAACAATTTTACCTAATTGGATATCCTTATGAACGTATGATATCAGTTGGCCAAGATCAAGATTTTTTGTTTCCCGACTGATTTCTTCATCGATCTTATAAGAGAAGAAATGAATATTTTTTTTTCCCAGAACAAGTCTCGAAGTTCGTATACATTCACGACAAGGGGGAGCTTTTGATAGATCCTCTTTATTTGTTCCTAACACACACGGCCGCAATCCACGATTACAAACAAAATGATAGACGGGTATTTTATTTTTCCGCAATGCCAAACTGGTTATTAGTGAAAAACCAGCATTTTGGCTTAATCCTGATATTCGGGTTGAGGCATTAAAAAATATAACCGGGGATTGATCGTTCATTGTCAATTCATCCGGAATGGAGCGTATGATCTGACAAACTTGTATTCTATTAAATTGAAGATTGAATTCCCGCTGTAATCGTCTAAGGATGCGACGGAAAAAATCCATTTTTAGAAAAATTACAGATACTTCCGCAATTTTTTCATTGATGATTTTTCGCTGTCGTAGACACACTTCACACCATCACCCAAAGCCATTTCAGTTACCCGGATATATTTAACCAAACGACGGAATCCGCCAGGTTCTACAGACGCAGCCTGATCACTCCCCCACATCGCACGGTCAAGAGTAAAGTGTCTCTCCACCATACTCGCGCCTAATCCAACAGAAACCACCGAGGTGATCAGCCCAACTTCGTGTCCAGAATAACCAATTGGGCAATCATACTTTTCTTTAAGTGTTGAGATTACCATTAGATTCAACTCGGTAGGATCACAGGGGTAGCAAGAAGTCGAATGCAATATCACGAGATCTTTCAAACCAATTACTTTAACTGCTGCTTCAATTTGTTCAGGAGTGGACATACCAGTTGAAATGATCATTGGTTTTCCAGTTGCGCGGACTTTTTGAAGAAGTTTATGGTCAGTCAAAGATGCGGATGGAAGTTTGTAACATACAGTGTCAAATTTTTCTATAAAGTCAACTGATGGTTCATCCCACACGGAAACAAACCAGTCAATTCCTGTTTCTTTACAAAAACGGTTTATCTCCCTGTAATCCGCCTCGCCGAATTCTACCCTTTCACGATATTCCATATAGGTGATATAACCCCAGGGGGTTTCCCGCTTGATATTTCGCTGCTCTTTAGGTACGCACAGCTCGGGAGTACGTTTTTGGAATTTTACAGCATCCGCACCGGTATCTTTGGCTGAAAGGATCATATCCTTCGCCGAATTAAGATCGCCATTGTGGTTGATTCCAATCTCGGCGACAACATAAACAGGATTTCCTTCCCCTACTTTCCGACTACCGATCTTAATTACATTTGTCATAAATAGCTCCTAAATTTGATATCAATTATAAATATTAAATAGTTTAAAAACTGCCAATCAATTTCATATCACACTGTTCAGTGCATTTAATACCAGGTGTCAAGTCGAAGTGATCCATGCGCAATTTTGTATATCTTTCACCGTTCCAAATATCATACAGTGACTCGTTTTTTGCATCTCCCAAAATGATCTCGTTATCGAAATCCTCTACACACTGTACCGATTCTCCATTTGATTTTATTGTCATAGATGACCATGGGAATTGACAGAACTCAATCCAGTGTATAGACTGAGTTTCCTGCTTGTTATCTTCATACCATTGTTGATCCTGGCTCTTTAGATATACATATACATCCATACCCTTAAAAGCTTCTTTTAGTTTTTCGAATTCCTCCTGTTGCCACGGTTTATTAAGATTAATCATCGTAATGACAATTGTTGTTTGAAAATTACGCTGCGCTTTGATATTTAATAACTCAACAATATCCCTGTAACTTTGGGTGAAATTTGACTGCTGCCCACGAACTTCCTTGTGACGCAAATCATCAACGCTTTCAATAGAATATTTTATAAAATCCAATCCATTCTCAAAAGTTTCGATTGTGCGTGCCATATTGATATTAGCGGGGTTGCAACTGAAATAACTAGCCAGTCCTTTTTTTGTCATCCACTCTACGTAATCAGGTATATTCTTATCAAGAAGGGGGTCACCATATCCATGCAGCACAATGACCTTAGGAATCACGTAGAGAAAGAAATGATTTTCGGCTATTTCATTTGGTTTGATTGCAAATTTGTCTACAACAAATTCCTCCCACTTATGCCATTCCGAATCAGTCCAAGGGCGAAGTTGATCAATTATCTTTTTAAAAAGCTCCTTGTTCATTGTTTCGACCGGTCTAGTCATCATAGTAGTACGTGGGCACATTTCGCAGCGCATATTACACGCATTTGTTGTTTCAATGTTATACATAACAGGTTCTGGGGAACGGAATTCTTCTAATTTTTCAATTAAGAATTCCCGGGGAAATTTTTCTCCCTGCATTACCCGATACTTCAAATCATGAACTTTCATATAAAAATTTATGTCAAGCATTCATTTACTCCATGGACGCAAAGTCCTGATTGTAATTTTTTTAGGAAATCAATTATATCGCTAAGACTCTTTATATTATTTATTTGAAAACTTTTCTATTAACATTTCACAAATCTCACGCACCGCACCGAACCCACCGTGATGATCGAGCACAAGATCTGCGTTTCTTCTTGCTGTGACAATCGCATCATTAGGTGCTGCTGCATATCCAGCGATCGAGAAACAATCAATATCATTAAGGTCGTTTCCAATATACACCACTTCTTCCGCGTTAATCTTCTTCTTGTTAATGAGATCGAGAAGGGCTTTTTCTTTCTGGTTAACACTTTGGAAAACCGGTACTCCAATTTTTTTGCATCGAGCTGATACCACTGGGTTAGTTTCTTTTGACATGACAACCACTTCAATATCCGTTAATCTTCTCAGCATTTCCAACCCCATCCCATCTGATCTGCTGGCAGCAATAGTTTCTTTACCATTCTGGTCAACCCATACACGATCATCTGTCAGCACCCCGTCGAAATCCAGCACAAGCAACTTCACTTTTTTAGGAAATGAGCGCGGTTTTCTCCCAGGATAAACCATGTCTATCTTCCCCTCTTTTAATAATCGTTCAGCCCGTTTCCAATCTAAGAGTGTATCAATATCTATTGCAAACGCAGGTTTGATAACAACGGGATAAATTGTATCCCCACTCATTGAATGTTTCTCAAGGATTGTCTGTCGTCGGATAACATCAATATGGCCTGTTTGCCAATAAGTCTCCGGTAATTTTTGCCGCGGCACATTATATGCTTCAGGAAACCCATCAATTTGTAAAACTGGCTGCAAAGTTCCATTCGCCTGAATATGCCACGTCTTATATGGGTTTTGTTCCGAAGCTACGACTCCTCTAATTGAATCTGCCTCCGGATGGTTAATCAACGCTTCAATCCCATCATCTATCAGTCCCACTGGAATTACCGGTGAAGTCGGGCGCAATTGAACGATTATTTCAGGTCTATACTTTTCGTTTTTTTCTAACCAGAGCAGCGCATGTTCAAAGACAGGAAAATCCATCGTGTCATCTCGGGCTAGTTCTTCCGGGCGAGAAAAAGGAGTCTCAGCTCCAAATTCTCGGGAAATCGCAGCTATCTTTTCATCATCCGTCGATACGATCACACGCGAAACATGCTTGGATCGCAGAGCAGCGGTTATGCTGTACGCAATTAACGGGTATCCGCCAAACTCCCGTATATTCTTCCGGTGAATAGATTTAGAGTTACTACGTGCTGGTATCAGTGCTAGAATATCAACCTTTTTCATCAGTTTTCCTTAATAATCAAAGATAATCCGTTTATTATATCTACCTGACTTCAGGATTCCCCAGGCTAACTCCAGTGTCTTTTTTCCATCGCTGTATCCACATATCGGCTTAACGCCTCTTTTACATATATCCAGGAAGTGCTTCATCTCAGCTAAATACATTTGGTTTCGTTCATAATTATCAGACGTTCCTAATTCAACAATTTCACCAGAAGCCTTTTCAAGGCGAACCATGCTGGTTTCATACTCCCAAAAAACTGTGCCATCTGTGCATATTATCGACAGAAAATGTTTTTTTGGCTGCTGATAATAATCAAGGTGTAATCCCCCTATCACATTGTTCGTAAAAGTTAAGAGCGCTTCTGCAGTATCCTCCGATTTGATTTCCAAATCGCTAAACTTCCCAGTAGCAGCGTACAATTCTTTTACTTCTCCGAAGATCCACCGAAGATAATCTAACGGATGGCAAAGCGTAAGCACAACGCCCCCACCCATATCCCGGTCTGCGGCATAGCTTTTTCTATAATCTTCCCATGGATGCCATCCAGGCAGATATTCTCCCCAATGGCTTTGGAAAGAAATCGGCCTTCCAATCACTTTATCATTGATTATCTTTTTTACAGTTTTCAATCCCGGATTAAACCGAAATTGAAATCCAACAAATACAACACTTGTGCTTTTCTTCAGGGCTGTCTCAAAGGCACTGAGACTTTCAATCGTGTGTGAAATGGGTTTTTCAATGAAAATATGACAATTAGCTTTCGCCGCTTGTTCTGCAATAGTCATATGCATCGCCGTGGGATTGGAAATGACAACAGCATCTGGATTGCTGCCAAATGCTTTGTTCAGGTCAGTTTCCACCGGGAAATTGCTTAATTCCTCATCTGGGAGTGAACTTTTATGGGTTCTATATAGGACAATATCACTTTCTCCTAGAGAGATAAGGTTTCTCAAGTGACGCCTTCCAATTGAACCTAACCCAGCGATTAATATTTTCATCAAGTTCCTAACATATATCTACAAAAATTCACGCATTGATTATTTTAAACAACCGCTGATAAAAGAAATAAGCGATCTTCCTGATAATTGGTATCCGGAAAAACTTTACAGCCCAATTTGCCATTTGAGATGATTCCTCAACTCCATCAATTCCTATTCCGAATTCACGGATGAATTCAGCTCCTTCCTGGTTGATCTTGTTACCTAATAAGCGAACCGTAGCCGGGGTTGTGCACACACGAAGCATTTTCAAATCGTCGATTGCCACATCCAATTCACGCATTTTCCCCATCAAATTACTTTGCCATTTACCCGGCAGCGCTTTAAGGATCCGATCCTTCAATGCAACAAATTGATAATGACCTGCTGAAGCATACGTTTGAATCCCTTTATACGTTATTCGAACATCTTCTAAACCTTGTATTTCCTTTTGATATTGTTCCCATGTCCTGCCCATATTTGCAATATAGTGGAGTTCTAAATCCTTATCGATAAGATTTCCTTTTTCTATTTTCACATCCGTTTTGGATGCAAATCTCATGGTCGTTTCAACACCCTCTTTCATGTGTGGTTTGATATACATTCCCGTTACAGCTCCAACATCAGGGTATGTATCAATCACCTCTAAATGGCGCTTCAGCCAACCGGGAAGAAAAAATACATCATCATCACAGTACGCAATGATTTCGCCAGGCGCAGCTTTATACATAATCTGGAGGGCACCGATCTTGCCAATATTTTTACTTGAAAGCAGCAAGAAATCAATCTTTCCTGAATTATGTTGTTGACGCAGGTAATCTATCACTTTATCACTGCTGCCGTTGTCAAAAATCATCAAGTCATAAGGTTCTTGTGTGTGTTTTAATATACTCTCTATGCAAACTCGCATCACATCAAATCGGTCCTTAAAATAACCGATATCATTCGGCACATAGGTTAATACCGTTACAGTTACTCTTGCGGGGACAAAATCTGACATTTTTCCCCGACCGGGATTCATTCCTACTCTTGGCAAAGATATCTCCTATTAAATAAACTTCTAGTTTTCCCCTGATATATATTTAATGCTATCATATTTAGGCTTTTCAATTAATAATCCAAATCATATGAAATATTTATTACGTATATTCCTACTAATTATAATTATTTTTATTCCTTCCTGCCGTGCAGAATTATCCACTTCTAACGAATCTACAAACCAGGTGGATAAGGAAGAAACTGAAAATCGAGAATTAACAATCTGCCTGGGATACGAGCCGCGCTCCCTCTACCCGTATCAAGCCAGCTCACAAGCCGCTCAGGAAGTCCTTCAAGCTATCT
>Ga0114922_10001647_pt1 | contig 21155 bp, 13 predicted proteins | sample AartaG_FD_100975 | JGI IMG/M metagenome (GOLD analysis project Ga0114922, IMG submission 100975) | Deep subsurface microbial communities from Aarhus Bay to uncover new lineages of life (NeLLi) - Aarhus_00045 metaG | ecosystem: Environmental > Aquatic > Marine > Oceanic > Sediment | place...
CCCTGGATGCTGGTGGTTGACGGCGGGCTGGATGGCTACCTCACCACCTCAGACGACGCAATGCCCGTAGTGGAGAAAGCCACCAACGGCAACTTCAACCACGATGCTTGTTGGCCCTACCGAATACCACCGGGCGCGGTCGGTCTGGGGCACGTCCTGGTGCAATGGCGGGACGGCACGCCTAACGTGTTACGTCGGCGCAACGATACGTCGGACACCTACTTCCGGGGTGGGCCTCCCCCTCTACCCGGCGAATTTGAGAAGAGCGGGGGCGAATGGTTCTATCATGTGGACCTGTACAGACAGGACCCCGCGAATGAGCACCCGGCCTTCAATGCCGTAAAGGTGCTCAACTTCGACATCGCCGAGGGAAGAAACATCGGCGATGACCCAGACTTCCCGGCTCCCATCGGGCCTCTGACCGGCGATCCGGAGCACTACCAATTCGTTGACTGTCAGTTTATGTCTACGCGGGTGGATGTGCCGCTGACCGAGGACGAGTGGGTGCGCTCTTCAGGCACCAACGAGGGAGATATCGAGTCCGATCAGGACCTGGCCTCGGGCGGGTACACGACCGTGATCGTGGGCGAGGGCGCCGATCCAACAACCGAGCCCAGCCCGGTGGGCGGGGAGTACAACCCCGGCTCCAGCACGCCGCAACGGCCCTTCCATGCCGCCAACCGGATGTCAGCGCTTACCGTGGTCTGTCCGATCAAGAGCGGCGGCTGTGGGACGCACTTCCTCGACAGGGTTGGCACAGGCGACCCGGACGATCCCGTCGCGGGCGATCCGTGTCCGGTCTGCGGGCGCACGCTGGTGGCGGAGCCGGGTGAGGCGGAGCTGCACTATGATGCGATCCAGCCGCCGACCGTGCTGAGCGACGGCGACCGGCATAGCATACCGCCGGAGTCCGTCAACTTCGGCCCCAGCAATAACAAGGTGCCCATCGGCTCGAGCGACTTCCTGCAAACGGTGGGCGTGGACATCCCCAGGTATCAGCCGCCCTCGGTGCCGCGAACAGCGGCGTCGGCCTTCGAGAACTACATTGACAACGACCCGGGATACGTGGGGATCATGGTGGCCTACCACCGTGCGGCTGAGGTGGCCGCCCCGGACATCGTGGACACGAACTACAACTGGGACGTGTACTATCAGTCGCCCAACAACGGCTACAAGCAGCCGGTGCCGGGCAATCACAACGGGCCTGGCCCCCACGCGAGGGAGGAGCGTTACTGCCCGGTGTGTGATGCCAGGTTCTCGACCGTTCCTCCGGTGCCGGGCAATTGCCCGTTCTGCGGTGCGGCTCTGCAAGATGCGCCGGGCGCTCAGGTCCCCGAGAGCTGTCTGATGTGCGAGGAGTTCGACGCCTTCGACCTTCAGGTGTCGGTGAACCGGAAGGTGGAGCTGGCCTCCGATCAGCGGACCGTGGACCTGGGCTGGGTGGCGCCGGGCGTGCCCGACGATCAGCCGAACACGGCCACCGACAGCACGCAGCCCATGGCGGTGGGGTCCGAGCCGCGGCCGGTGGATGTGTCGAGGCGCTCGGACTTCGTGGTGCGCAATGAGGGGAATATCCCGACGCCGACATATATGCGGGCGGGCTATCTGTTCCGGCCGGAGATAGACTCGGCGCTGCGCTCGTGGGCGCGGAACGGGCAGAGCGTGCCGGGGACGGTGGGAACGTTGTATCGGTTCGTGCCGGCAGCGGCCGGAGACGTGGCCTTCCCGGCAGGCTGGACCTTGGAGCGGCAGGAACCGACGGGAGCGGCGGGGATGGATGCGACCGCCAGGCTCCAGGCAGGTATCAGGGCCGACCCAGCATACCCGAGTCCCGACGATGAGGAGAAGCCGGTCCCGCTGGGCCAGCCGGCAGGCAACTACACCGGCGAGGTGCTGGTGTTCGTGGACCTGGATGGCGACGGGCAGCTTGGCTTCATTGACTCCGAGGTCGGGAGCACGACCACCGCGACCACGGAGTTCAATCCGGACGTGGATGAGCCCTACGAGCCGGTGGCGGCGTTCTCGTCGCGGATGCGGGTGGTCGAAAGCCGGCTGCCGCACAGCGACATGTACTCCAGGGACGTAACGCCGACGGGGACATTTGACGCGGGCCTGGACAACCTCCAGGTGGTCTGGAGCGGCAACCGCCCGTCGGCGCAGGGAGCGGATCCCACGGCCCAGGACGAGGCCGACGCCGGCACGCAGGCCTCGGATGTGCCTGCGGCCAACGACCCGTTCAACGTATTATATGCCAACGCTGACATGCAGGTCTTCAGCACGGCCGGTCCGACCTACGACCCTCTGTATCGCGGTTGGCTGTGGGAGCGCGACGCCGCGACGGATGACCTCGTTGAGGCGAAGGCGCTGTCGGGCAGCTCCACGACAGGGCTGGTGAACTCGGCGCCCGTGTCCTACCTGGACGAGGGCGCGGCTGGCAACGATCGCTGGGTGATGTGGCACCGGCGGATTACTACCTCGACAGGCGTGGACGCGCAACTGCGGTTCGACTCATCGGCCAACGATGAGTGGACCGGATCGAGCGCGAGCGAGTTCATCTACGGGAGCGACCCGGCGCGGTTCGGCCTGACCGGCTTCGCCAGGGAGCACTCAGCGGTGCCAGCGGACCCGGCCGTGCACTGGCTGTTCTGGCACACCGGGCCCAAGGGTCGGGAGAGCATAAGGTATCGGTGGAACTTCGACCCGACCGCCGCGGTGGTCACCAGCAACGAGGGGCCGCTGCCGGTGAGCAATGCGGTGGCGGCGGGGAAGCGGTCGGACGTCTGGTACCTGGGAGGCGGGCTCGGGCACAAGAAGCCCTCGCACAGTCCCTTCACCTATGTTAAGGACCCGTGCGCCTTCGAGCAACTGGTGTCGGGCGCGCCGTACGTGCATGTGTTCTTCGCGGGGCACGTCCGCGCGGCGGGGAACTCGGACATCTGCTGGGTCAAGTTCTACGAGCCTATGATGGTGGACCCGGACGCGAACTACGGCAAGGAGCCCTTCGCGCGGGTGGCCGACAACGAGTATATGCCGGCGGTGGCGTGGCTTGGCGGGAATCCGATCGCGTGGGCGGGCGAGGAGCTGGCCTCCGACGCTCGGCGGCACAACTTCTCGACCAGGCACCTCGACTGGCTGGTGAGCGACGACACCCAGGACGGCGACGCGGACGACACCAACTTCGCGACCGCGCCGAATGTGGCGACCTACGACGACCCTCAGTTCTACCTGGGCGTGGTGAGGGATAGCGCCGGCGCTCTGGTCGAGGACCGCTACACGATAAGCTGGAGCGACGGCAGGTACGGGCGCTCGAGCGGGAGCTACCTGGTAACGCCCGTGCTGACAGGGCTTCACGCGACAGCTCCGCCGCCGCTGCCTGCGGGGGTGGAGCATCCCACGCGCGCCGGCGAACTTCTCGATCCCCACGTGCGCGTGGAGGGACCGGACCCGCAAGGGCCGTCGGTGCGCATGCGCATGGACCCGGCGGCGGGGACGATCCGGTGGTCGGCTGCGCTCTTCAACGCGGACAATCCGGCCGATCCGCTGGCGGTCTTCAACACGAGCAACACGCCGGGGCTGGTGGACGTGGTGATGTACGCGGACTACAAGCCGTACATCATGCGCATCACCACCGACGAGGCCAACGATGACTCGCCGTCGGCGTTCTACGATCTGGGTGAGAGCAGCCGGCTCACAGTCTTCTGGCGGCGGAGTTACAGCTCCACCGACACGCCGCACTTCGGGCGGACGGACTTCATGCACAAGACCTGGACGACGGCCCTCCAGGTGGCGCGACCGCCCATTGCTGGCATCACCGCGATAACCGACATCACCCCCTCGCCGAACCAGCCCGTGGGGGCGGCTAACTACACGGTTGACGGGCGCAACGGCATCATCACGCTCACCGAGCTGAGACGCATCGGACATGTGATCCGCGTGGACTACACCAGCGCGACCTCGGCCGGCGCGCAGACGGAATATCACCGCATTATCGGCTGGAGCAAGGAGACGCCGGTACCGGTGGATACCGTGGTCTCCGAGGGGAAGCTGGACGTGATACCGGAGACCTACGCGATCCCCGACGGGCTGGGTGGTGCGGGCACGGTGGACCTGGTGCGGTACTGGCTGTTCTGGTCGAGCCCGCGGGCCACCTACGATGTGCGCGCAGCGGGGAACGACGGCCAGCAGGTGCACCAGTCCTCAGATGTCTATTGCGCGGTGGTCGCTCCTGAGTACGGGAGTTTGATCCGCCAGGCTGACGTGCCGAGGATCGGGCCTTAACGACGGGCAATGGGCAATGGGCAATAGGGAACGGCGTACGGCAGCGAACGACTGCCAACGACCGCAAACGACGGCAAACGGCTAATGGCAAGGGCGGGTCCCGCTCGCGCTTTCGTCCGGGAGACAGAGGGGCTGGGAGGCGGGTTTTCGCGGCTATGGCGAGGGCGTGGCTGGTTTAAGAATTGGTGACAGTGGCAGGAATGGGGGCAAGAGCAGCGAAGTTCGATTCTGGGAGTGCTTGACAATCGGTGCCCAATATACTACAGTACCCGCCAAATCAAGCTGTCAGTAACGCGGCCGCAAGTGCTCGGCGGTAGGAGGAGCACTAGATGGCTAAGGGCGCAACGCATGTCTTGGGCCTGGATATAGGCACAACTACCATCAAGGCGGCGGAGCTACAGTTGAGCGGCGGCGAGGTATGCCTCGTCGGCCGCCCCGCTGTGCTGCCTACGCCTGAGGGTGCCGTGCGCGGAGGGGTGGTCGTAGACGCTCCCGAGGTGGGGAACGCGCTCCAGGAACTCAAGACCGTGTACGGTATGCAGACCAGCAAGGTGATCGCCTCTGTAGGCGGCGACTCGTCAGTGGTGGTGCGTATCACCGAGGTTCCGAAGATGTCGGGCAAGGAGTTGGAGGAGGCGATCCAGTGGGAGCTGGACGAGCAGACTCCTTTCCCGGTCGAGGAGGTCATCTACGACTACGCGCCGATAGAGCACGCCGATGCGGACCCCGAGGCCACCGAGATGGAGGTGCTGCTGGCGGTGGCCCAGGAGGACATGGTCAACGCGCACGTTGAGGCGATAATGGCGACGGGGATGCGGCCGGTGGCGATAGACGTCGAGCCGCTGGCCATCGGGCGGGCGCTGGTGGACGCGGCGGGCGAGGAGTTCGCCGAGCAGACGGTGGTGAACGTTCACATCGGGGCGACGACGACCCTGATTCTCATCTTCCGGCAGAAGCTGCTGAGCTTCGTGCGGGTGATACCGTCGGGGGGCGAGAATCTGACGCAGGCGCTCGCGCAGACCTTTATGATTGACCAGGCGCTGGGCGAGCTGGTGAAGGTGCAGCTCGGCAACCTGGGCGACGGCGGCTACGCGGAGGAGGTGGGCGCGGGCGAGCCGGAGCTGGCTGAGGATATCCTGGAGGGCGAGCCGGAGGAGAGCCTGGAGTCGGACTCGGTATTCGAGCTGTCATCCACTGCGGAGGGAAGCGCGACGATCGAGGCACCCGAGGACCGAGCCACGCACCTGGAGATAGAGGACCTGGGCGAGCTGGAGCTGCCACCGGGTGAGGTCGAGCAGGCCGCGGAGCCGGGCGCTGAGGCGCCGCCGGAGATCGAAGCCGATAGCGACCTGGCGTACGCGCGCGATCAGGTGGCGGAGGTGCTCACCACCCCGATCCTTGACATAGCCACCGAGGTGAGGCGCTCGCTGGACTTCTACCGGCGCCAGCATCGCAACGAGGCGATTGACCGGGTGCTGCTGACCGGCGGGACGGCGAACTTGTCGGGCCTGGCGGAGCTGGTGACGGATGAGACCGGCGTGGCGACGGAACTGGGCGATCCTTTCAAGTATCTGGCTGTGGACGCAGCCGAGGCGCCGGAGGACTACCTGAGAGACATCGGCCCTGCGGCGGCGATCGCGGTGGGACTGGCGCTGCGTGATATGCTGCCTGAGTAGGGCAAGGGACCGGCCGCAACAAACGTGGCCCGCATAGACTCGAGGGATGGCTCTTGCTCAAGATAGACCTGCTGCCAAGACACTTCGCAGTCGCCAGGATCAACAAGGTGATCATCGCGGGGCTCATAGTCGTGGTGCTCGTGGTCATGGCCGGTTGGGGCTTCGTGGTGCTGGCGACCAAGAGCAACATCCGCAAGGCGGAGACGGAGCTGGCGGAGGTCAAGGTAACAGCGGACAAGGTGCGGGCACTGGAAAGCGAGACGAACCAGAAGCAGGCCGAACTGAAGCCCATCGCCGACAAGGTTGACTTCGTCGAGAAGGCCGACGCGTCCGGAGAGCAATTCTGGGATCGCTTCCACGCGATCAACCGCTTCATATACGAGAGGGCGCAGGTCACTCGCTTCAGCATCACGCCGCCGGACGCCGTGAACTTCGACGTGATCGTGGGCGATACCACGGAGTGTGCGCGGTTCGTGCTGGATCTGATTCAATGCCCGATGCTGACCTCGGTGAGCGTGTCGGGGCTGCCGGCCGGGGTGTCAATCGAGGGAGCAGGTGGGGCTGGAGTGGCGGCTTTCATGCCGGGGGCGGGGATGGGCGCTGAAGAGGCCGAGATGATGCCAGAGGAGGAGGCCATGGGGGCGGGCCGAGCGGGGCCAACTGCTGTGACCGCCGCCGGGGAGATTCAGCTCAGCGTGAGCGCGCAGTTGGTCCAGCCCGTCTCCGAGCCGTCACCGGTGAGCCCAGCGGCAGCGGCTCCCACCGTGCCCGGGGGTGCTGGACCGGAAGGCGAGATGGGTCCGATGGGCGAGGAGGAAGAACCGTTGGAGGAGGACGAGCCAGCGTAAGGATCGCACTAACTTGCGCAGAGGAGTCTGGCAATGGGTCGGATACCGACCTTCGTTATCATCATAATCGGCGTGGTAGTAATTCTGGGGCTGAGCGCGCTGATGTTCTTTGTGGTGCTCAAGCCGCAGCGGGAGATGCTGGCTGAGGTGCGTGGGCAGCTTGAGACTGAGAAGGGTGTGGCGGGGAAGCTGGAGTCGGCGCAAGCGGCGTTGGACCAGGTCAATGCCGAATGGATAGAGAAGAAGGCGCAACTGCAGGCCCTGATGGAGGTGCGCAGCATACCGATCTCGTTCGGGCACCCGGCGGCGGCGATGGTGGCACTGTGGTACGAGTACCGCGAGGACTTGCCGCCGCTCATTGAGAGATGGGTCGAGTCGTGCGGGTGCACCATCGAGAGCGGGGCGTCCTTCCCGGCTCCCGCGATGACCCCGCCGGCGGCGCCGCCCTCGGGGTTCCTCCAGGTGCCGGACGGACAGACCATCGGCCTGACCATCAGTGGATCGCTGAGCGCGCTGGAGACGCTGTATCGGTCGCTGGATCAGTTCCCTCGGGTGGTGACGGTGAGCCAACTGGTGATGGGGGGGGAGGGAGACGATCTGACGGCCGACGTGCCGCTGAAGTTCTACCTGCTGTGCGAGCTGTCGCGAGTGGCTGCGGCCGCGGCTCCTGCCCCGACCGGTCCTGCGGGCGCGGAGGACGAGGCTATTGTGGAACCCAGCGCCGACGGGGGAGAGGAAGAGGCGGCTGCTGAGGGGGATGGAGAAGAGCCAGGGGCGCCGTAACGGGCGGCCGGCAGCGCTGTCTGCGCACACGTGGAGCGACGGGATAGATAGCAGCGATCATTTCGTCCGGGAAGGGTTGGCTACGTGATACCTGAGCAGAAGGCAAAGGCATTGGTAGCCGGCGGGGTGGCGGTGTTCGTGGTGGGGCTGGTCATCCTGCTGCTGTTGGTCATACCTGCGGCCCGGCAGGGGCAGGTGGCCTCGGCCCAGGACGAAGAGCAGCCGATGGAAGAGCCGCCAATGGAAGGGCAGCCGATGGAAGGGGCGCTCGGGGAGGATGCCTTGGGGCCCGGCGCAGAGATGGGGGCGCCGGCTGGCGCGGAGCTAGGACCGGTCGAGCCCCCGCCGCCGGGGGAGCCGCTGGAGGCGAGTCGGCCGAACCCGTTCGCGCCGCGGGCTGCGGCCTTGGGCACGTCCGAGGAGGTCCGTGCAGCCATGGCCTATCGCTACGGGCCGAACTGGGATGAGCTGCCGATCGCCGAGCGAGTGGCGTTTGTCAGGCCCGAAGTGCCGACGCCGCCCGTGCCGCCGCCGCCGCCGATGAGGCCGGCGGTCGAGGACCTGCTGCGGATAACGAGCATTATGTGGGGGGCCGATGGGCAAGCGCTGGCAGCTTACGAGCCGCCTGACGGCCCACCGGGAGTGCTCAAGCCCGGGGACCGGGTGCCGGGCGGCTGGCTGGTGACCGAGATCAGACGCAACGGGGTAACGCTCAGGAACGCACAAAGCGGCGAGATACAGCAACTCGAACTGCGGGCGCGAACCGAGAAGAAGGAGCCGGAGCGCCCGCAGCGACGGCAGAGACCGGGCGGCAGGCGGCAGCCGCGAGCGCCGGAGGAGCCACCCGGCTAGGCCATTTGCAGGCTAACGAGTCGTGACAAGTGGGCGCGGGGCACCAGGAGGTAAGAGAAACATGCGAACAGTGACAGTGGGAATCGTCGTGGCCATGATGTTGGTGCTGGTGGGCACAGCGGCAGGGCCGAGCGCGGCGCAGGACGAAGAGCCGCGGCTCGATGTGGACTTCAACAACGAGCCTCTGAGCCAGGTGCTGCAGATGCTGAAGCGGGGCTACAACCTGCAGTACACGCTGGGCGAGGGTGTGGACCCGGACGTGGCCATAACAACGCATCTGCGGGGCGTGACGCTCAAGGAGGCGCTCAAGACCATCCTTGAGCCGAACGGTCTAATGGCGATAGACCAACAGGGCCGTTATGTCATCAAGGAGCGGCCGACTCCGGGGGAGCGCGACACGGAGACGCGGATACTCACGCCCACGGAGGGGACGGTGCGCACGCCGCCCAGCCCGACGCGGGCTCAGCCGTCGGGCGCTGCCGGAAGGGGAGAGGCCGCCGCTGAAGACGAGGACGAAGAAGAGGAGACCATCCTCGACATAATCCGTCCTGTGTACCTGAGTGCGGCGGAGGCGTCGTTTATGTTCGGTGGCGACGTCATCTACCCGGGCGAGGCTAGTGGTATGGGCGGCGGTCAGAGCGGTTACGGCGGTCAGAGCGGCTATGGCGGTCAGAGCGGCTACGGCGGTCAGAGCGGCTATGGCGGCAGCAGCGGCTACGGTGGTCGCAGCAGCGGCGGCTATGGCGGTCGCGGCGGCTCCAGCTCCAGGGGTAGCAGCAGCAGCTTCGGCAGCAGCGGCTTCGGCGGCAGCAGCCGGAGCACCCGTAGCAGCAGCAACAGCGGGTACTACTGATCTGGTGCTCGTGTGCCCGGGCGCGAGTGATGGATTGATCGGCCAGGCCTGACCGAGGGAGACAGTAACCTGTCAGGGGCGCGAACACAGGCAGTTCTGAGACGTCCCGTTTCAGGGAGGGGCCTCATGGATACCTTTGCGCATCGGCACTCGGAGCAGCTACTGATCTTCTGCGTCGCAGCACTGATCGGACTCGGAGTCTGCACTGGGGCGGCACAGGCTGCTAATGAGGCGGCGGCCCAGGAGCAGCGGCCGATCAACATTGATGTGCGGGACATGGCGATATCTGACGTCCTGCGCATGCTGGGGCAAGCAGCGAACGTCAACATCATCGTGGGCCAGGGCGTGACGGCCAATGTGCAGTCGCTGACCCTCAGGAATGTGTCGGTGGAGGCCGCCCTCAGGCTGATAACTGAGGCGCATGGCTACTACTGGCGGCTGGATGACAACGTCTACGTGGTGTCCGCTACGCCCGGGCCGGCGCGCCAGGGCGCAGGTGAGGCAGCGCCGGAGCCCAGGGCCGTGGAGGAAGCTGAGGGCCAGCCACCGAGGGAGGCGGACACCCGCGTGCCTCCTCCGCCGATGCCTGATGAGCCGGGCTACGGCAGCGTCACGCCGGAGCCGTCACGGCCGGGCGCTCCTGAGACAATCACTGTGTTTATCCAGCTTCGGTACGCGAACGCGTACGAGATTGCGCTGATGTTCGGGGGCAGCGGGGGCGACCAGGGGATGCTCCGGCTGCAATCCAGTCGGTTACCGGGGGGCATCAGTCTGCGCTCCGCGAGCGGCACGAAGGGCCACCTGCTCGGCCCCAGCATGAGGACGCCCGGGCGGGCGAGGGGTGGGACGGCGTTGGCGCAGTTCGAGGATGACGCTGGCGGCGCGGAGGGGCCTCTGGGGCGAGGTTTGACGGGGACCACGACGGGACAGAGGGGGACAACGGGCGGGGCCGGTGCAGGGGCGGACCTGCTGCCCGACGGGATGGAGCCGCCGCTGGCCATTATGCGCGATAACGCGCTGCTGGTGCGGGGGACGCCCAGCGCGATAGATGAGTTCCGCGAGATCCTGGCGATGCTGGACACGCCGCCGAAGCAGGTGGAGATAGCCACCAAGTGGGTGGAGGTGACGACGACGGCGGCGAAGGCTCTGGGGATTGACTGGGCGGTGTCCAACGGGGCGCTGGAGTTCTGGAACCTGGGCTTCGCGCCGGGCGAGGCGGGGAACAACGGCATCCGCTACGCGCGCGGGCGGTTCTGGGCGGAGTTGGCCGCGCTCGAGAACACGGGCCAGGCGATGGTGATCAACGAACCGCGCATCATCTGCATGAACGGGATGATGGGGATCATCGAGTTCTTCACGGAGATCCCGTTCTTCTCGGCGATGATCAGCTATAACCAGTTCGGACAGCGGACCGTGGAGTTCGAGGCTCAGTTCATAAGCATCTCGAATATGCTTCAGGTGACGCCGCAGATTAATGCGGACGACAGCATCGAGATGTACCTGATGCCTCAGCTCGAGGACCAGGTGGGGACGGTCGAAGGTCCTAACGGCGAGCGCATCCCGATCATCACCTCGCAGTACGTGGAGACGATGGTGCGCGTTCACGACGGGGAGACCTTCGTGCTGGGCGGTGTCATACGCAAGGACGAGAGCGTGAACCTGCGCAAGACGCCGCTGCTGGCCGACATTCCCATCATCGGGAAGCTCTTCCAGTCAAAGAGGACGGAGACGACCAGCACTGAGTTGTTGATCTTCGTGACCCCGCGCATCATCAGGGACATGACCACCGAGTAGGCGCGGCCCCGGGGCGGGGGGCGCCTGGGACCGAAAAACCTGAGCAGCGAACTATGAACGGCACGCAGTAACGGTGCCGTTCAGTAGTAAGGAGAGAGTGGTTTGCGCGCGGCAATCCGGCTGACCACCGCAGGAGAATCGCATGGCCCGTGCGTGACGGCCATCGTGGAGGGGATCCCGGCCGGGTTAGCCGTGAGCGCGGCGGACATTGACCGCGAACTGGCGCGCCGGCAGGTGGGATACGGACGCGGCGGACGGATGCAGATCGAGCGCGACCGGGTTGAGATCAAAGGCGGCGTGCGGCACGGGGTGAGCCTGGGCTACCCCATCTGCCTGGTCGTGGAGAACCGGGACTGGGCCAACTGGCAGGGGGAGATGGCGGCGGAGGCCCCGGCGGCAGGATGGGTCAGCGAGCGGGTCGTGACGGTGCCGAGGCCGGGACACGCGGACCTGGCGGGCCGGGCGAAGTTCGATCACCGGGATATGAGGAACGTGCTGGAGCGGGCCAGCGCCCGCGAGACCGTGGCGAGGGTTGCGGCGGGCGCCATCTGCAAGTGCTTGCTGGCTGAGGTGGGCGTCGAGGTCCACGGGCAGACGCTGGGCATCGGGGGGATTGAGACCGCGCGCGCCGAGACGGGCGAGGCGGCCTGGGACAAGGTCGAGGCCTCCGATCTGCGGTGCGCGGACGAGCCGGCAGCCGCGCAGATGAGGCAGAGGATTGACGAGGCGCGAGAGGCCGGCGACAGCCTCGGGGGCGTGTTCGAGGTGGTGGCGGTCGGTGTGCCGGCCGGGCTGGGCTCGTACGCGAGTTGGGAAGAGCGGCTGGATGGGCGACTGGGTCAGGCGATGCTGAGCATCCCCGGCATCAAGGCCGTGGAGATAGGCCTGGGATTCCGTGCGGCGGGGCTGCCGGGGTCGCGCGTGCAGGACCCGATCGCACTGCGGCCGGATGCGGGTGACGAGGAGTGGCCCTTCGCGAGGGGGAGCAACAACGCCGGAGGGCTTGAGGGCGGGGTGACTAACGGGGAGCCGGTGGTGCTGCGCGCGGCAATGAAGCCCATCCCGACGCTCATGCGACCGCTCGCCTCGGTGGACGTGGCCAGCGGGGAGGCCACGGAGGCGCACGCGGAGCGCTCCGATGTCTGTGCGGTGCCCGCGGCGTGCGTGGTCGCTGAGGCGATGGCGGCGCTGGTGCTGGCCTCGGCGGTGTGCGAGAAGTTCGGCGGGGACACGGTGGAGGACCTGACTGCCGCGCACCGGGCCTATATGCGGCGGCTGCGGGGTCGGTGGGACGCGCAGCCAGGGTGAGGGATATGAAGTTCGAGCCGCCCGCGCGGGCGATCTCGATCACGGGTTTCATGGGCACGGGCAAGAGCTCGGTGAGCGAGCAGCTCGCGGAGCGGCTGGGGCTGGAGTGCGTGGACACCGACGAGATGATCGAGCAGCGGGCGGGGATGAGCATCAGCGAGATGTTCGCGCGCCACGGTGAGCCGCACTTCCGGGAGGCGGAGACCGAGGCGCTGAGGGAGGCCCTCTCAGGCGAGCGGCGCGTGGTGAGCACCGGTGGCGGCATCCTGCTGCGGGACGAGAACGTGGCGATGCTGCGAGAGGCGGGGCCCATCGTCTGTCTCGAAGCCGAGCCGGAGACGATCCTGGAGAGGACCTCGGCCGACGACGCGCGCCCGCTGCTGCGGGGCGAAGGTGTCGAGCCCGCGGAGGCCATCAGGCGGCTGCTGGAGGAGCGCGCGCCGGCCTACGCCAGGGCCGACTACCACCTGGACACCACGGCGCTGAGCCAGGAGCAGACCGCGGAGGGCGTTGCGGCAATGCTGGCGGAGGACCCGCGAGCGTGTTACTTCACCGGTCGGCCCCTGAAGGTGCCTGTTGAGGTGGAGGGTGCGGCCTACGAGATAGTCGTGGGGGAGGGCCTGCTGGGCGAGCTGGGGAGGCTGTGTGCGCCCGCCGAGCCGGGAGTCAGAGCAGCCGTCGTCAGCAGCGACAGCATCGCAAGCCTGTACGCGGACACGACGCTGGCGTCACTGGCTGAGGGTGGGTGGGAGGTGAGCCTGCTCACTGTGCCCGACGGGGAGCAGAGCAAGTGCCTGGCGGAGGTGGGTCGGCTGTACGAGGGGATGGTCGAGGCCGGGGTTGATCGAGGAGGGCGGGTGTTTGCGCTGGGCGGGGGGGTAGTGGGCGACCTGGCAGGCTTCGCCGCGGCGACCTATCTTCGAGGCGTGGAGCTGGTGCACTTGCCGACCTCGCTGCTGGCGCAGGTGGACAGCAGCATCGGCGGCAAGACGGCCGTTGACCTGCCCCAAGGCAAGAACCTGGTGGGGGCCTTCCATCAGCCACGGATGGTCGTGTGTGACGTGGCGGCGCTCAGGACCCTGCCGGAGGCGGAGTTGCGCTGCGGCCTGGCCGAGATCATCAAGCATGCCTGCTGCTTCGATGCGACGATGTTCGAGCATCTGAGGGCGCATCACGAGCAGGTGATGGCGCTGGACGGCCCGACGTTGGAGTACCTGGTGGCCCGCAACTGTCAGATAAAGGCGGAGGTGGTGGCGCAGGACCCACTGGATAAGGGCCCGCGGGCTGTGCTAAACTACGGTCATACGGTGGGGCACGCGCTGGAGAGAGCGGCGGGGGAGTGGGACCTGCGGCACGGGGAGGCCGTGGCGCTGGGGATGGTGGGCGAGAGCCGGGTGGCCCAGTGGTTGGGCGTCAGCGATGCGGACAGCGCCGCGCGACAGGAGCAGCTCATAGCGCAGTACGGCCTGCCGACCAGCGCGGAGGGGCTCGATGATGCGCGCGCCGTGGCAGCGCTGCATCGGGACAAGAAGATCGTGGCCGGCAGACTTCGGCTGCCGCTGGTTCCCGAGATCGGCCGGTTCGAGATCGTGGAGGACGTGCCGCTGGAGTTGGTCGAGCGGGGCCTGCGGTCATTGTGTGTGTGAGCCGGAGGAAGAATGGACGGCGGCGGAGTCGGCAGCAGTGAGGTCGGCGACAAGGGGAAGCTCAAGGTCGAGCGCGAGCTGCTGCCGATGGGGCAGTGGCGGCGGTGGATTGTGCAGGACCCCAGCGCGAACGGGCGCAGGCTGCTGCTGAGTCTGCTCGACGAGGCGAGGGGCAGCCGGTTGGGCGTGGACCCTGAGCAACTCGAACGGCGGGCGCGCAGGGCGGCCAACCTCGTGCACCCGGGCCTGAGCCGGGTGGTGGAGGTGGGGCGGGGGCAGGTCGGCGTGTGGGTGATCGAGGAGGCCGCGGATGGCCTGCCGCTGTCGGACGTGCCGGCTGAGGACGTTCCCGACGGCCCGGCCCTGACCCGAGGGCTGGTGGGCGTGATCGAGACCATCGCTTACATACACCGCCACGGCCTGGTGCACGGAGAGGTGTCGGCCGACACCGTTTTCTGCTGCGAGCAGGGTCTGGAACTGACGGGAGTGGCGGCTGCGCCGCTGGAGGAGAGCGGGAGCGCGGGCGCTGCCGCCGAGAACATCCGCGGATGGGGCCAGGTCGGGAGGCAACTGCTGGAGCAGACGCTCGGGCCGGGGCGAGCCGAGCACCCGCTGGCAGGTGCGCTTGAGAGTGCGGCCAGGGCAGGCCAGCCGGATGCGCCGTCCGATGGGCCGCAGATGGCGGCGCTGGTGCACGAGGCGCTGGCTTCAGTCCGAGGAGAGACGGCGCCGCGCGGGGCTCACCTGCCCGGGGCCGCAGTCGTGGACCGAGCGGCCGAGGAGAGCGGGAGAGCGGCGACGGTACTGGGCGCACTTGCAGCCATCGTCCGAGGGCTGCTGGCCACGGTGCTGACGATTGCGCTGATTGTGGGCGCGGCCACGGGCGGAGTTCTCTGGGCCCTGGCGCGAGGGCCGGCGGAGATCGGCGTGCCGAACCTGATAGGGATGACGCGGACAGATGCCAGCAAGCGCCTGACGGAGGCAGGCCTGCGCGAGGGCAGGCTGCGAGAGGTGTACCGGGATGACACTGCGGCGGGCAAGGTGGCGGCAAGCACCCCGCCGGTGGGGATGAGAGTCCGGCAGGGGCGTGAGGTGGGGCTGACAGTCAGCCTGGGCGCGGCGCAGGTGCCGGTGCCGAAGCTGGTGGGTCTGCAAGTGTCGGAGGCGGAGACGCAGCTCAGAGGCCAAGGCCTGAAGCTGCGCAGGGACGCCCATCGCCGGTCCGCAGCGCCGGTGGGGGAGATAGTGCAGCAGAAGCCGCCGGCGGGAGAGCGTGTCGGGCACGGGGCAGAGGTGGGTGTGGTCGTCAGCGGCGGCGAGGACTACGGGACGCTGCGGGTGGTTGACGCGGATGGCGACGAGAGGGATGTCGTGTTCCGCCGGCTGGAGATCATCGTGCCCCAGGGTGATCGGATTCAGCGCGTGCAGGTGCGGGAGGGCTACGGCGACAACTTGCGGGTGACCTACGACCGACCGCACAGGCCGGGGGAACGTGTGACGGTGAACACGTACGGCTTCGAGGGCAAGCGCATCGAAGTTCAGATCGAAGGGGTAAAGGTCTTCAATACGAGGCTTTGAACATGGCTGAAGACAGCAGCCCTAAGCTGACGCAAACCGAGAGTGCGCTGATAAGGCGAGCGCAGAAGGGGATAACCGTGAGCTTCGATCGCCTTGTTGATGAGCACTACTCGACGGTGTACAACATCTCCTACCGGATGCTGGGCGAGGCGCAGTCGGCCTCTGACGCCACCCAGGTGGCGTTCGTGAGGGCCTTCGAGGCGCTATCGGGCTTCCGCGGGGAGGCGGCCTTCAAGACCTGGCTGTACCGCATAGCGGTGAACGTGTGCCTGGACGAGATACGTCGCAGGGAGAGCGGGCCGCTGAGCCTGACGACCGAGGACGAGCGGGGCGAGTCGCCCGTGGAGAGAGAGATCCCCGACGAGTCCGACGAGCCGGCGGGAAGGGCCGAGCAGCGAGAACGGCAGGAGGTAGTACACGCGGCGCTCACTTGCCTGCCGGAGGACTTCCGGGCGATCATCGTGCTCTATGACATCAACGGGCTGTCGTACCAGGAAATCAGCGACACGCTGCAAGTCCCGCTGGGGACGGTCAAGTCGCGACTGAACCGGGCACGGCATGCCCTGCGCGAGGAACTTGAGCCGCACCTGGAACTTTTCACGTAGGCCGTCCGTCATACCTGCGATCACGCACGTCGTGGCCGTAGAACCAGCTTGCCAGGCGGCCGTCCGCGGGCGGCGACCCTGCCCGAAAGAGGCAAGGGGAACTCCTGGCGGGAAGCTGAACAGTTGGGGGAAGTCGGGAACGATGACGTGTCAAGAGTGTCGGGACAAGTTCACTGATCTGGTCGAGAACAGTCTGCCGCCGGAGGTGGATGCGGAGCTGCGGGCGCACCTGGAGTCGTGCGCGGAGTGCCGGAGGCTGCTGGCGGAGTTCTGGGGGGTCGTGGAGGCGGTAAGAGACCTCCCCACCGAGGAGCCGCCGGCCGCGCTGCGGGAGCAAGTGCGGTGGGCAGTGCAGGAGCGGGCGGCCGAGAGGGCCCAGGCGTCGAGGGCGCGGCGCGTGCGATACGCGGTGGGCGGGCTGGCCGCGGCTGCCGCGGCGGCGGTGATCGTCTGGGCCGGGATGCTGTACTACGGAGAGGAGCAGTTCCCGAGCAGGGAGCAGCCGCCGATCAGCGTCGGGCCCGAGCCCGGCGAGCGCGAGCCGACCGCGGAAGAGGCAGTTGCCGAACCCGGAGCCGAGGAGGCTGTGCCCGGTGAGGCCGCCGTGCCCGGGGAAGAGATCGTGGCTCCAGCGGAGGAGGCTGAGGTGGCGGCGGTCACCGCCGTCGCGGAGAGAGAGGGACCGGCTCCTCCCACGCCGACAGAGCGCGCCGCGGTCAGGGAGGAACGCGGTGGTGGGGTGGCTGAGCCCGCGGAGGCTGAGCGGGCCGAGGCCGCCGGGCCGCCCGCACGGATGGGAAGGGGAGCGGCGCCGCCAAGCGGGATGCATCGGGTGAGGCGGACGCCCACCGGAGGATGGGTCTGGGATACCGAGGGCGCAGAAGAGGAAGCTGATCGGGCCGGAGAGCCCAAGTACTTCGCAGTTGAGGCTGGGACCGCGGCGCGGCGGGTTACGGCAGCGGGTCCGACGCAGGTTGACATCCGGGTTGTGCCGCCCACACGGCGAGTCGTCGGCGAGGTGGTCGCGGCCACGGTGGTAGTGACGCCCGACCAGGACGTTGCGAGCGCTACCGTGACCGTCGAGGACGCCGGAGGGCTGGAGATCGTGGGCGCGCCCGACAGTGTCATCTACCGCGGCCCGCTGAGGGGCGGACAGAGGACGGAACTGAGTGTGCGGCTGAGAGCGAAGAGGGTGGGGAGTTACAAGCTCGCGGTCAGGCTGAGGAGCGCTGCCCCGGCGCTGAACACGCGGGTGGTCATGCCCATCGTCGGCTTCAGGCTGCCGCTCTCGCCAGCCGAGCGGCTGGTGACCTTCAAGTTCACGAACACACTGATTCGCGAGGCCCTCGCGAAGATAGCCGCGGCGTCGCAGATGCAGGTGACGATCAGCGACGAGGTTGACTCGCAGAGGATCGCCCTGGACTTCTCTGCCGGCGTGCCTGCAAGGGTGGCGCTGGTGATCGTGGCCGACGCCGGCGGCTACCAGGTACGGGAGGAGAACGGCCACTTCATCGTCGAGAAGCCTTGAGGCCTGCGGGGAGAGAGCACGCAGGAGGTGGACGGATGCGCAACGGTTGGCTCCTCGGCGTAGTGGTGGGCGTGGTCGCGGGAGTGTTGGCCCTGTGCAGTCCCGCCGCGTGGAGTTGCGCGGTCATCGTGCCGCCGATTCCGCCGGTGCCGATCCCCGAGCCGGTTCCCCAGCAGCTAGTCATCGAGCAGCAGCGAGTGAAGGCGCAGATCTCCGACCAGGTGGCGGTGACCGAGGTCACCACGGTGGTGGCGAATCCGCACCGGCGCGAGTTGGAGGGGACCTTCATCTTCGTGCTGCCGGCCAACGCCGCGGTCAGCGAGTTCGCGATGTACCTGGACGGCAAGCCGGTCGAGGGCGAGCTGCTGGACAAGGACAAGGCGCAGGACCTCTACCTGGACATCGTGCGCAAGCTCAAGGACCCGTCGCTGCTGGAGTACAGCGGGCACGGGGTATTCAAGTGCCGCATCTTCCCGGTCCCGCCCAAGGGCGAGCGGAAGGTGCGGCTCTCGTATTCGCAGGTGCTGGAGGCCGACAACGGCCTGGTCAAGTACGTGTACCCCTTCCAACTGCCGGAGAACGACCGCGATGATCGGGGCGGGCTGGTTGTGAGCGTGGAGATTGATTCGCAGGTCCCGCTCAAGTCGGTCTACTCGCCAACTCATAAGATAGACACGGTGCGCGACTCGGATCACAAGCTCCGGGTGTCGCTGGAGGAAGATGAGGCCGACCACGACGGCGACTTCGTGCTCTACTACGCCCTGGCGCAGGCGGACTTCGGGCTGAGCGTGCTCGCTCACCGCCCGGAGGTTGAGCGCGCGGGGTACTTCCTGCTGCTGCTCTCGCCCAAGCAGGAGTGGGCGGAGCAGGAGATCATCGGCAAGGACGTTGTGTTCGTCTTCGACAGCTCGGGCAGCATGGAGGGGGAGAAGATCGAGCAGGCTCGCGAGGCCCTCAGGTTCTGCCTGAAGAGGCTGAATGCGGAGGACCGGTTCGCGATCACCAGCTTCGCCACCGGCGTTCGCAAGCTCGATGACAGTCTGCTGCCGGCGAGTGAGGAGAGCCTGGAGCGGGCGGAGAAGTTCATCAAAGGCATCGAGGCGGTGGGCGGGACGGCCATCAATGAGGCCCTGCTCAGCGCGCTGGCGATGCTGGACGAGGGCAGCAAGCGGCCCGCGATGATCATCTTCCTGACCGATGGACGCCCGACCGTGGGCGAGGATGATCCCGAGAAGATCCTCGCCAACGTCACCGCGGTCAACCATGCCGAGCCGGGCGCGCGGCTGTTCGTGTTCGGCGTTGGGGACAAGGTGAACACGCACCTGCTCGATGAGCTGGCGACCGAGAACGGCGGGACCTCGGTCTACGTCAAGCCGGAGGAGGAGATTGACCGGGTGGTGGCGAGCTTCTACACGAAGGTGAGCCATCCGGTGCTCTCCGACCTCGATCTGAACCTGGGCAAGGCCGAGGTGCATAGCATCTATCCGCGGCGACTGCCGGACCTGTTCAAAGGCTCGCAGCTCACGCTGGTGGGACGGTACGACGGGAGCGGGGATCAGGCGGTGACGCTGCGCGGGGAAGCCAGCGGGGAGGCGGCGGAGCTGACCTATGAGGTCGAGTTCCCGGAGCGCGAGGGCGACTGCGCCTTTCTGCCCCGGCTGTGGGCGGTGCGGCACGTGGGGTATCTGCTCGACCAACTGCGGCTGGGCAAAGAGAGCGAGGAAGAGCTGAAGGATGAGATCATTCGGCTGAGCCTGAAGTACGGGATCGTGACCCCTTACACCTCATATCTGGTGCGCGAGGACCGGCCGCGGGCGCGTGAGATCGCCTCCCGGCCAGTCGGGGCGGCGGCCGCCGGGCCCAGGGGCAGCTTCGCCCTGGGGCCGGGCGTGGCAGAAGAGGCGGGCCGAGGCCTGAGGGCATACAGTGGCGCCGGGGCCGTGGACGCGGCAGAGAGTATCGGCGCGATGAAATCTGAGTCGGCGGCGGAGGCACGCGCCGGCAGGCTGGCCTACGTCGGCTCGAAGACCTTCTACCTGAACGCGGATGGCACGACCTGGCTTGACAGCGAATACGATGCTGAGATACCCTCGGTGAAGATCGCGTACGCGAGCGAGGCCTACGAGCAACTGCTCGTCGCCGCGCCGCAGGTGGCGGGGTATCTTGCGCTCGGGGAGTGTGTGAAGTTCAGGCTTGGCGAGATGTGCATCGAGATCGGCAGCGAAGGCGCCACGCACCTGACCGACCAGCAGCTCCGGGAGATCGCTCAGTGATGTCACCTGTCAGAGGACCCGCCGTCTGGATGCTGACCGCCCTGGCCGCGGTCAGCAGTTGCTACGGCCAGGGGCAGCCGACGCCGACCGTGCGGGCGGCGGTGTACGATTTCACCGAGCCGCGTCAATATGAGGGGCACATAGTGGGGCGCAGAGCGGCGGAGGCAGTGTATGCCTTGATGGCGGACAAGGGCCGATGGGAGATGGTGGCCCGCCCGCTGCTGCTGCGGCTGTGCGCGGCCGAGGGCGCGTTCGCGCCCTACGGGATCGGGTACGTGCAGATGTTCGGCGACCGGCTGGACGCGCCGCTGGCCGTGTGCGGGCTGGTGCAGAACTGCATCGTGAACCCGGAGCGGGGCTCGGCGCAAGTGACGCTGGTGGGCGAGCTGATAGAGACGCTGGAGGGCAACAGCCTGCAATCAACCACCACCGTCGGCTCTTCGGAGCGAGGCGCGGGAGAGGCGGTGGCGCTGGACGAGGTGGTTGACCGAGCGCTGGTGCAGGCGGCCGAGGACCTGGTGGCGGCGATGTGCAACTTCGAGCCCCTGACGACGCTCGTGATGGCTGAGGTGACCGCGACCAAGGTGCTGCTCGATGCGGGGACGAAGGCAGGCCTGAGGCCGGGCGCGAAGATGCTGGCATACCGCCGGGACGGGGATGGCTGGAAGGTGGTGGGTGCGCTGCAAGTGGAGAGCGCAACCGAGGACATGGCCCATGCGATGGTCACGACCGAGGCGGAGGCCATCAGGCCGAATGACCGAGCGGTGCTCGTGGCGCGGTAGCGACCGGAGTTGACGACGGCGTAGCTGCGAAAAAAGGTCTTCAGCAGGCGCGGAGCGAATTACCAGGGTTACCAACTTGCGCTCCGTGTCGCGTTTAACGGACGGGGCTCGAGGGAGGCAGGAAGACGCACACTCTCGGGTTGGATGTCGGCAATACGAGGCTGAGCGCGGCAGTTGTCGCCGACGACGGCGAGCTGATTGCGGTGCGGCGCAGAGACGCGCCGGGCCAGGTCGAGGCCACGCTCGCCGCCCTGGAGGGGATGGTCGCTGAACTGAGGCAGGACGTGCAGGCGCCGATACAGGCAATGGGCATCGGCTTCGGCGGGCCGGTGGACCTGGGCACGGGCCGGA
>Ga0114922_10001648_pt1 | contig 21148 bp, 18 predicted proteins | sample AartaG_FD_100975 | JGI IMG/M metagenome (GOLD analysis project Ga0114922, IMG submission 100975) | Deep subsurface microbial communities from Aarhus Bay to uncover new lineages of life (NeLLi) - Aarhus_00045 metaG | ecosystem: Environmental > Aquatic > Marine > Oceanic > Sediment | place...
CACTGAGCTGGCTTTTTCTTCGTCGCCGTACTCTTCTCCGTCCCACATAAATTTTTTGCCTTCAAAAAAACGTGCTTTTGGCATATCTTAAAGTCCTACATACAGTGTTAAACTAATTCATGGTACTCCGGCCGAACAAATATTCTCAAACCTTATACATGCTGGGACCCAGCGCACGAACAGCCTCGGTCATTTCCCGTACCACCTCGGCAAATCTGGGCCCTTCGGATGCAGATACCCATTCGAGCCTGAATCGTTCAGGCTCTATGCCGAAATCTTCCAACAAGAGCTCTATCGCTTCCTTTCGGTTCTCGGCTTTAACATTACCGTCGAGGTAGTGACAGTCTCCGATATGGCAGCCGCAAATCAGAACTCCATCTGCGCCTTTTGTTAAAGCATCTATGATCAGGTTCGGGTGCACCATTCCCGAGCACATAACCCGAATAATCCGGAGGTTCGGAGGATACTGCTGCCGGGAAACACCGGCGAGATCGGCCCCTGCATACGAGCACCAGTTGCAGCAGAAACCGATAATTATCGGTTCGAAAATTTCTTCATCTGCCATATTAAACAAACTCCTCTATTAGCCTGCTTCCAGCGCGGCTTCAACCATTGCACTTAGTTGTTCAAGCTTGAAACTGCGAATAAATATTCCCTTCTTAGGGCACGTGGCCTGACACACACCGCAGCCTTTGCACAATGCCGCGTCTCTTTCAACGGTTTTCTTAATATCACCTTTGAGCATATATTCAATCAGCGTCAATGCGTGATATGGACACGGATCGATGCAGTATGCACACCCATCACAATTATCGTCCACAATCTCTGATATTGTAGCTTCCAGCTCGATTTCGTCTTTGCAAAGGATGGTTGCGGCACGACCTGCGGCCGCGTCCGCCTGGGCGATGCTTTCTTCGATGGATTTGGGACAGTGCGCCAAACCACACATGAAAACGCCATCGGTGGCAAAATCGACCGGCCTTAGTTTCATGTGAGCCTCGAGGAAGAACTTGTCCTGATTGAGCGACAACTTATACAACTGGCCGATCTCGCTAAGGGTCTGGCCCGGCACTATCCCCGCAGCAAGCACAACCAAATCAGAGCTTATCATAACTGGCGCATTGAGAACGGGGTCAAAACAGGTAACTGAGAAGCTGCCGTTACTGGCTGAGACTTCAGGTTTCTTGTCCTCTTCATAGCGAATGAAACGTACACCTATGCTTCGTGCCTCTCTGTAGTATTCTTCGAGCAGGCCGTATGTTCTAACGTCACGATACAAAATGTAAACATCGGTCTCAGGCTGCTTTTTCTTAATGACAATCGCATTCTTGACCGCCTCCGAACAGCAGACTCGGCTGCAGTATGGGTGGTTCTCATCCCGTGAACCAACGCACTGAATCATAACAATGGATTTTACATCCTTAAGCTCGGCTTTATCCTCTGACATCCACTGCTCAAAAGTTCGCTGGGTAAGTACCCGGGAGTTTTTGCCGTAGAGATACTCGGTCGGTTCGTATTGCTCGGCTCCGGTGGCGACGATAACGACACCGTGAGAGACCTGTTTCCCATCTCCATTATGCTTGATTGTGGACTTGAAGTTGCCAACAGAACCCTCAACCGCAGATACAATACTTTTCAGATGCACCTCTATATTAGGATGGGCGTTGACCTTCTCAATCACACTTTTAAGTTTTTGCTGAGGGTCGTCGCCGGTGAGCAGGCTGTGTATATGATTAAGGTTACCGCCCAATTGTTCCTGGTTTTCAACGAGATGCACCTTAAATCCCTGATCGGCCAGGTTGAGAGCTGCTGTCATCCCGGCGATACCGCCGCCGATTACCAGAGCATTGTTGTTGACCTTTAGAGTTCCCTTTTGCAGTGGTTCGAGCATCCTTGCCTTGGCAATGGCCATCCTGACAAGGTCTTTTGATTTTTGGGTGGCCATCTCCGGCTGATGCATGTGCACCCAGGTACACTGGTCACGGATATTGGCCATTTCAAACAGGTATTCATTAAGCCTTGCCTCTCGACAGGTGTTGCGGAATAGCGGTTCGTGGGTTCTCGGACTGCACGAGGCCACGATTACGCGATTCAGGTCGTGCTCGGCAATCATTTCTTTTATCTTCTCCTGAGTATCTGTCGAGCAGGTATAGAGATTATGCTCTGCATAGACGACATTGGCTAAAGTTTTGGCATATTCGACTACGTCCGGCACGTCGGCAACTCCGCCGATGTTCCTGCCGCAGTGACATACAAATACACCGATGCGCGGTTCCTGGCCGGCAACATCCTTTTCGGGCGGGTACTCCTTATGCGTGATCAGGGTGCCTCGCTGCTCCGTAAGCAGAGCCATCGCCTTGGCGGCGCCTGCCGATGCCTCCATGACCGTCTCCGGAATGTCCTTCGGAGCGGCAAAAGGCCCGCAGACATAAACCCCCGGCTTTGAGGTTTCAACCGGTGCCAGGGGCAGCGTGGCCGCAAATCCATTCTGGTCTAGTTCGATTCCGAACTTCTCCGCCAACTCGCGGACCTCAGCCGGAGGTCTCAAGCCCGTGGAGAGGACTACTATACCAAACTCATCTGTTTGTATTTCGCCGTCAGCGGCCTGGTATGTGATTTTGAGGTTCTTTGTTTTGGGGTCCTCTTTGACCGAAGATGGACGACAGCGAATATATTTAACGCCAAGCTCCTTTGCCCGCTCGTAATAGGCATCAAAACCTTTACCAAAGGCACGCATATCAATGAAAAAGATTGTGCAATCGAGGTCGGGCTCGTGCTCCTTGGCAATAATCGCCTCCTTGGTCGCATACATACAGCAGACCGAGGAGCAATAGTTGCATTCTACTTCCCTCGAGCCGACACACTGTATCCATGCAATCTTTCCTGGGGATTTTTCATCGGAGATACGCAGCACCTTTCCGAGGTATGGCCCACTGGCCGAAAGCAGCCGTTCGAACTGGAGACTGGACAGCACATTGGGATACCTCGAGTAGCCGAGTTCCTTCTTAAGGTCGGGATCAAATTGCTCGAATCCGGGTGACAGAACAACCGCACCGACATCCAACTCCTCGATTTCATCCTGCTGTTCATAGTCAATAGCCCCGGCTTCACAGAAATTCTCACAGGATTTGCACGTATCCTTCAGGAAGTGCATGCAGGTATTTCTGTCAATCACCGCTACTTTGGGTATCGCCTGAGCAAAGGGTATGTAAATGGAAGACCTTTGGACAAGACCCATATCATAATCGGCCATAATAGGTCTGGGTTTATTGAGTGTAACTTTGGAGAGATCCACAGCATTGGTCGGGCAAACGACTGTACAGGCCCCGCATGTGATACAGATAGGAGAATGCTTGTCGTAAGGAACAGCGACTTTTCGTTCCGAACCTCTGTTGTTAAAACTGACTGCGCCGACGCCCATCCTTTCCTCACATATCCTGGTGCAAAGCCCACAGAGGATGCAGTCATCGTTCTTTTTGGGAAAGCGAGGTTCTTCGATGCCCATCTCTTTGGCCATTTCCACTATCCGCGGCGAATCCGGGCAACGGGCCAACAGCAGCTCGAGCATAATCCGGCGGTTCTTCAAGACCCTCTCAGAATCAGTTTGTACAACCAATCCCTCCTGAGCAGGATAGACACAGGAAGCCTTAATGATCGAGCCCCGAGGTCCGGTTAATTCAACCAAACATACACGGCAAGCACCATAGGGCTCCAAAGACCTGTGGTGGCAAAGAGTAGGAATTTTGATGCCAAGCTTCTCGGCTGCCTGGAGAACGGTTGCACCTTCTTCAACCTCAACCTTCTTGTTGTCAATAGTTAGAGTAATCATTTTCTGCATGTTTCTCTCGTGTCAAAACGATATATTGAATTGTCTTTATGATGTTCGTAAACAAAATCAATCTCAGGGTGAGATATAATCAACGTACGTATAGTCTCATTAATGTCACCCATAGGCTTGCAGTCCGGATGGCTCAGGCGAAATGTCGCCTTAGTCGTTGTTCCCTCATCAGGTATAGATTTCAGCTCAATTTTCCCGCCGCTCTCTTCGGCCGCCTGTGCAAGAAAGGACAGCCCTAAACCGACTCTGCGGGTCTTGCGTGTTGTAAAAAAGGGATCAAGAGCTTTTTTCAGGGCCTTCCGGTCCATGCCCTTACCGTCATCTTTAATTTCGATAGTTAATAAGTCCTTATCTTTGTCTTCATTAATTATAATTTCAATTCTCCTTGCCGCAGCGGCAATCGAGTTCTCTGCAATATCCAGGATGTGAAGTGACAAATCTTCCATTCAATTGTAAACGACCATCCTTCCCATCTCGCTCCGCAAAGCTTTTCCAATCTCCCGGACCGATATATCCTCTATCATAAAGCAGGTAGAGCTCCTTCCAATGTCTTCCAGAAAATGAGCATCAGAAGAAGTTACCACTGGATAGCCGTACTCCTGTTTGATTGAGGACATGGCCGAGACTTCCACTGCATCCAGCTTCAAACCACTTGGAATGAAACCCAACTGGCCAATAAGACTGAATCGCTGGCGGTCGATGTGAGAGGCAATAGCCAGTCCTGAAAATTGGTGAATCGCATCTAAAACCTGCTCTAACGTCAGCGTGGTTGCCCCAATCAATAGCCTTGGATTCTGGCCCACTACATTACCATACTCGTCAAGGATCAACTGAGGGCCGAAGGCCTCCTCATCGTTTTGTCCGGGCAGGTTTTCATAGATAATATCCTGCAGGCACATTAGGTCATGCTCGGTGTTGAACAGCCCAAGGATATGCACTTCCTCCCGAGAGGTTACCTCAACACCCGGAATAACTGCAAGCCCCTGCCGCTCACCGGCTTTCATCATTGCGCTCACATTCTCAGCAGAATTATGGTCACATATCCCAATCATATCCAAACCTACTTTTTTAGCCTGCTCGATTATAGCTGCTGTCTGCATCTGATTGTCGGCACAAGGAGAAAGGCAAGTATGCAGATGCAGGTCGGCTCTTACTTTCCTCATTATTTCATTCCGGCAATTCCCAGGCTATAGAGCCTGCCGACGAGTTCAAAGGTCGGCATCTCGGTTACCATAATCGGCAATTTTTCCGTCTCTGCTTTCTCCAGGGTTTCCGGCTCAGGTTCCCTGTTATTTACCAATATAATTCCGGCCAGATCTTTCAGACTGGCCACGCCAACTATATTTTGATGAATCTGTAAAGTAATCCAAAGGTCTCCCTCCTTGCCATGCGCGAGGACGTCACTAAGCAGGTCGCTCGCATAACCTCCCGTGACCTCACGATCCAGATGAGCTTTTGCCGACCTGACGTTCAGGTTTAACTTCTGTATCAATTCAGTTAGTTTCACTCATCACTCCATTCTTGGTAAAGATGTGAAAATTCAATTGTGTTCCCTTGCCCACAGTAGATCTCAAATTCATCTTGCTGGCGCACTTGAGTATATTGTTCAAGCCCATACCGGCTCCAAAACCCAGGTTTCTAACCCACTCCGGGGCGGTTGAATAACCCGGTTGCAAAACCTTCTGGACATCGGGGATTCCCGGCCCGGAATCCGCCACTTTTACAGATATCCCCTGCGGTTCAACACGCGCCCGAATCTTGCCGCCTTTGGTGTAGATGACCAGGTTCATCTCTGCTTCATAAGTAGCAATGGCAACCCGGCGAACTACCTGAGGATCCAGGCCCAGACGTCGCAAGGAAGCTTTTAGCCGGCTGGCGCCTTCTCCTGCCCGCTTGAAATCGTGTCCAACTACATCATATTGAAAGAGAAGCACCACTTTGTCCGCGAGAATATCCTCGAAAAAATGCTCGACTCGTCGGCGGTGAACCTCCTCTTCTTCTTTATAGTGGTCGATCTCCAGCTTCTTAAGCAGGCCCTCAACAATATTACCTTTGGTGATAATGCCAAGCAGCAGCCCAGTCTGGCGGTCAACTACCACAAAACGGCCATATCCAAACCGCTCGAACTTGTTGACGGCCTGCGTCAACGGCTCATCCGCATAAAGCGTTTGAACATCTTTGCTCATCTTCTCACTAATGGGGCAATCGTTTTCCCTGTCGGCCAGCCACTTAATGAAATCCTCGATACTGATAATACCAACCATTTCATCCCCCTCCATTACAGGCGCTCCGGAGATACGTTTCTCCCGCAAAATCCCCCTTAACTCACTCATATTGGTTTGCGGACTAATCGTAATAACATCCTTCTGCATTACTTCGCCTACCCTAATTTCATAGACTAATTCCTGAATCCTGCTGATTTTGTTGTCCGGAGTCACTTGAAAAAACCCTATTTAACTTTTTTCCTGTATTCAGAGCAGCCGGAAAGTCCTTCCTTGTGTAATCGACCGCAAGACTCAAACAGCAGCAGAGGCGTCATCAATAACGGAATACCCTTGGATTCAGCCATTTCAATCGTCTCCTGAGCAGGTCTTTTTCCCCGGACAAAGCATATTGCCTGAAGGTCCGCCATTTCTGCGGTACGAACCACCTGCGGATTAATCAAACCCGTCAACAGAAGTGCTCCCGGTTTCACAAAAGATAAAACATCACTCATCAGGTCGCACCCGCAAGCTATTGTGACATCTTCACCCATTTGATCATCGCCAACGATGACTTCCGCTTCCAGAATCCTTTTTATATCCTTCAACTTCATGAGACCGCAACCTCTTCTTTTAACTCTAAGTCACATCGCAAACAACGCTTTGCCTCTTTGATTGCCATCTCCTCGGTAAATCCTAATTCCACTTCACCAAAACTACCTGACCGTTCCTCAACTGCAAGCAGAGGCATTTCAGGTTTTTGCAGCTCTTCAATTTCTTTATCAGTTAATTCTATTGCTTCAACACGCATGGCTGAGCGGGTCACCTTATATTCCCGCTCGATTGGCTGTTCCTGGATATACTTGTGTATCATTTGGGCAGCAATCTTTCCGTGAGCCATTGCTGCGGTAACTGTATTCGGTCCGCTGACTACGTCACCTCCCGCAAAAACTCCATCTATCCCGGTGTAAAATGTCTCCGGACGAACTTCTATCGTGTTATACTTGGTGAGTTTAAGACGGTCGGAGCTCGATATTGCACTTAGATCCGGTTGTTGGCCAATCGCTGGGATTAAAGTATCGATCTCCATCGTGAACTCTGACCCTTCAATCGGAATGGGCCTTCTTCTTCCGCTCCTGTCGAGACTTCCCAGCTCCATCTTAATGCACTCAATCCCTTTCAATTGGCCATTCTCAGACAAGACCCGCACAGGAGTAACCAGGAATTGAATCTCAATTCCCTCTTTGATTGCCTCTTCGACCTCTTCTTTTATTGCTGGCATCTCTCGTCTCGTTCTCCGGTACAATATCTTCACATCCTTGCCTAAACGCTTGGCCACTCTGGCCGCATCTATAGCTGCATCTCCCCCGCCAACCACAGCTACCTTCTGCCCAACCTTAAGGTCGCGACCAAGATGAAGGTCTCGCAGAAAATCCACAGCATCGATAACCTGAGGTAATCCTTCGCCCTTAATGTTCATCTTCAGTCCCTTGTGAGTTCCGGTTGCGATGAACACGGCATCGTATTTTGACCAGAGATCTTCAAGCCGTATATCCGTACCAACAGCAGTACTCGTCTTGATATCCACTCCCAGTTTCTTGATATTTTCGATCTCCCAATTTAAAATGTCCTTGGGTAAGCGGTATTCCGGGATGCCAACAGCGAGCATACCACCGGCAACAGGAAGCGACTCGTAAATTGTAACTTGATATCCATCAAGAGCAAGATAGTACGCACATGTTAGTCCTGCAGGTCCCGAGCCTGCAATAGCCACTTGTTGGGATCTTGTCTGTTTCGGCTTGGGTATGAGGTCAAGGCCTTTTTCCCGTTCATAGTCGGCCAGGAATCTCTTAAGCATCCGGATGGAGATAGCCTCTCCATCCCCTTCGCCGGCTCGGCACTTGGCTTCACAAGTTGCAGTGCAAACCCTGCCACAAATAGACGGAAGTGGATTTTCTCTCCTGACAATCTCTATCGCCTGCTCGAACTGCCCTTGAGCAATAAGACCAACGTAACAGGAAACATCCTGCTCCAGGGGACAAATATGCTGACAGGCCGAAGAGATGATCTCTCTGCAAACCCCGGCTGGACAACTCTTATACTTAATGTGTGCCTCGTATTCGTCACGGAAATAGCGGATAGTACTGAGAACCGGATTCGGCGCCGTCCCTCCCAGAGCGCACAAAGCCGAATCCTTTACTGCCTCTGATAACTCTTCGAGCAGCTCAATATCCTCTTCCTTGCCTTTGCCGGCGCAAATATTGGTCAGAATCTGATACATCACATCTACGCCTTCGCGACACGCGGTGCACTTACCGCAGGATTCGTCTTTCAAAAACTCGAGGAAATACCTGGCCACATCGACCATGCAGGTGTCCTCATCCATCACGATCAGCCCCCCGGAACCCATGATGGAGCCTACCTCGGCAAGTTTCTCATAATCGATAGGCTGATTTAAAAGAGATGTGGGAATGCATCCGCCCGAAGGACCGCCGGTCTGAACAGCCTTGAATTTCTTGTCATTGGGTATCCCGCCTCCTATGTCATATACAATCTCTCGCAAGGTAATACCCATCGGAACTTCGACAAGCCCTGTATTTCTGACTTTTCCAACTACAGAGAAGACTTTCGTACCTTTGCTGGTCTCGGTCCCGATACTGGAGAACCATTTCGCCCCCCTGTTGATTATCTCCGGCACATTGGCCCACGTTTCAACATTGTTGATGTTAGTGGGTTCATTCCACACTCCCGATTGTACGGGAAACGGCGGTCTCACTTTCGGCTCGGGAGATCTGCCCTCTAAAGAAGCTATAAGCGACGTCTCCTCGCCGCAGACAAAAGCTCCTGCCCCTCTGTGGATGGATATATCAAAACCAAAACCGGTGCCGAAAATGTCCTCGCCCAACAAACCATAATCCTTGGCTTGTTGGATAGCTTTGACCAGCCTTTCCCGGGCCAAAGGATATTCGTTTCTGATATAGATATGTCCCTGAGAAGCTCCAATCGCCTTTGCGCCAATTATCATTCCTTCTAAAACAGAATGCGGATCGGACTCGATTATGCTGCGATCCATAAATGCACCAGGATCGCCTTCGTCTGCATTGCACACTATATGCTTCGTATCGCCCTTGGCGGCCCAAGCCAATTCCCATTTCCTGCCCGTTGGGAATCCGGCCCCGCCCCTGCCTCGCAATCCCGAGGCTTTTATCTCCTCTATTATTTGTTTCGGTTTCATCTGGGTAAGCGCCTTAGCCAGCGCCGTATACCCATCTCGAGCAATGTATTCGTCAATCTGCTCGGGATCAATCATCCCCCTGTTACGTAACGCAACCAGCCTCTGTTTGCTGAAGAAGCCGATGTCGCTCATCGTAGGTACCGGGAACTCTTCAGCAGGCGGTGTATATAGAAGCCTCTCCACCGGCCTTCCCTTGAGAAAATGCTCCTCCACTAAGTAGGCAATATCATCTTCCTTCAGCAACTGATAAAAGATGTCATCCGGCCTGACAACAGCTACCGGCCCCTGGGCGCAAAAACCGTTGCAGCCGGTCAGTACAACAGAAACCTCATCCTGAAGGTCGTGCTTTTTAAGCTCTCGTTCGAGAGATTCCTTTATCTTGAAAGACCCGTTTGAAACACAACCGGTCCCGGCACAGAGCATAATGTGTGTTCGAGAGGATTTCATTCACTATTCTCCCTTGTCTTTAAGTTCCTATCCGACGCGTTCGCTCCCAATGGCCAAAGCATACTCTTCGACCACCACACCTGACAAGACATGTTCTGAGAAGATTTTCCTGGTTTTTTCTTCATCCAGATCAACGTATTTGATGGGAGCCTCTCCTTTGAGTTCTACTGTCAACATCGGTTCGCGACTGCAAAGTCCTGCGCAGCCTGAAGTAGTGAGTACAACATCATTTACCTTTTTTTCCTCAAGCAGACCAAGCAATGAACTCATAATCTTTCTTGCGCCGGCGGCTATGCCGCAAGTTCCCATATGAACAGTGACCTTCGCCCGGGCATCACCTTCACGCAAATTCATTGTTCTGACCATTCGCTCCCTGATTTTTTCAAGGTCTTCCGGTTTAATCTTGGACATGGCTATCCTCTTTCAATCCTGATATTTGTTAATAAGGGCTGCTGCCTTTGCTGGATTCATTTGGCCGTGCAATTCTTCACCGATGGTAACCACCGGAGCCAAACCACAACATCCCAGGCAGCGAACCGCTTCCAATGTGAACTGCATATCGGGTGTTGTTTCTCCGGTTTTTACACCTAGTTTACGCTCAAGCCTGTCAAGAATTCTCTGTGCCCCTTTCACGTGACATGCTGTGCCTGTACAAACGGTGATTATATGTTTACCACGGGGTTTAAGACTGAAGGCTTTGTAGAAAGTAGCGATTCGCAGGATGTGCTCAATAGGTATTTGCTTGACCTCAGCAACCCTCATTAAAAGTTCCGGCGGAAGCCAGTTAAATCCATTAGTAATGTCTTGAAGAATCGGTACGAGAGTTTCCCGGCCACCTTCATATCTGCTAATGATTTCATCCACTTTAACCCGGCTTTCCTCCTCGATTTCTATCCTGGGCACTTCAGGTGGTTCAAGATAGACAATGTTTTTAACAAGACAGTTTTCAACACATTCACCGCAGCCGGTGCACTTGTCCGGATCCACCGAGCGAGCTTTTCTCCTGATGCGGACCTTGAAGTTGCCGGCAGAGCCTTCGATTGATTCTATTTCAGAGTAGGTCAGTTTCTCGATGTTAAGGTGCCCTCCACAATCGACCATGCGCGGCGCAAGGGTGCACATCGCGCAGTCATTCGTCGGGAAGGTCTTGTCAAGCTGTGCCATCACCCCGCCGATAGACGGCCCCCTTTCGACTAAATAGACCTTATAACCCCCCTCAGCCAGATCGAGCGAGGCCTGCATACCCCCGACGCCGCCTCCAACTACAAGAACGGCACCAACTTTTTTATCTGTTGCCTTAGCCACTTACTTGTCCTCCCGTTTCTTTTTTCAAGAAGAGCCATCCTTCTTAAACACCGGACAATAAGCCGTCCGCGCTGACAAAATGTTTCTGCAAACCCAATTTGTCCGGGGCCACTCCCATTGCCAACCCCATCAGTTGCGTGAAGTAAAATATCGGCAGGCCGTAATGGACACCGTATTCCTTCTCAACCTCAACCTGTCTCGTGTCCAAATTGACATGACATAAAGGGCATCCAACAGCGATAGCGTTTGCACCTACCGCTTTGGCTTCCTCAAGTATATCGTGTGTCAACTTAAGAACTACATCTGTACGGGTCATAGCAAGAGCGCCCCCGCAGCATTCGGTCTTATAAGACCACTCGAGAGTTTCAATTCCCAACGAGCGCAGCACCTCGTCCATGGCCATCGGATACTCGCACTCGTCAAACTGCATCACCTTCGAAGGCCTGGTAAGAAGACAGCCGTAATAGCACACGACCTTCAATTCAGGTAACTGCCTCGTGACCGCTTCGGCCAAAACTTGCCGATTACAGAATATTTCAAGGGGACTTAATACGTTCACCGATTTTGGCAGCGGCTTTTCAAGGGCTTCACTAATCTGGCCGGCTATCTCCGCATCCTCGTTTGCTTCGTATATCGCAGTCTTTAATCGCGAAAAACAGGCCGCACATGGGGCGATAACGTCCGTCAAACCCATTTTCTCCGCCAGACAGAGATTCTCGAAAGGAAGTGCGAGTGACAAAAGTCTGGACGTGCAATGCGCAGGAGAGGTGCCGCAGCATATCCATCCCTCGATCTCTCGAATATCTATACCAAGCTTTTCACAAACGGCCCGAAAAGATATATCGTACTCAGAGCCGGTCGAGTGAAGCGAGCAGCCCGGATAATAAGCGTACTTTGCAGTCATCGTATGCTGACCTCCATGGACATATCAATTAGAGAATACGGATTTCTCATACATATCTTAATTTGGTTACTAAACAACCGGGTTACGTTATGTTTTGCGATTCCTGTTTTCGATACTCTTTACCCGGTTAAAAATCTTCCTGGTTCTTAATGCGCCGGTAAAACTGGGAATCATCTTGAGCTTACCTTTTGTGAACATTTTCATTCCCAGCCCCGCATCTTTGAAGAACTCAAAAGTCCTCATCTTAAGACCCACTATCATCCCCATCTCGTACATCCGCCCGCACATTTTGATATTGGAAAGCGCGGCCCTGTAAAAAGAAGCCACTTGCGGGATAGTGGGTTTGATACCCTGCTTCACTGCTGTTATCTTCACGGCGTCCATCACTTTCGCCACATCGACCTCTTGCGGACACCTCGTTGTGCACGTTTCACACGATGCACACAACCACATAGTCTTGCTCTTGTACACGAGATCGTCCAAACCAAGCCGGATTGCATGGATAAGCTGGGCGGGTTTATAGTCCATCGCATATGATATCGGACAGCCTGCGGCACACTTCCTGCATTGATAACACAGGTTCACATTCTGGCCGCTTTCATTGAAAACCGCTTTGGCTAATTGTGACTGTGACGTAATCGTAAGATTAGATTCCATAATCTCTTAGCTTCTTTCTCCTGCGACAGGTATAGTGTCTCTAAGCTATTAAGCCAGTTTGTAAGAATAGAGTCGGTTAAGACAGACAGCCCAAGAACAGGAAATCCGAGATTGAAAACTCGGCGATGATATCTTTTTCAGGTTTTACCATCTTCGCTGGTTTACCTTTGCATTACTTCTATCATATAAAACATATCTACGGGTGATTCATAATACCCCAATTCTCTCGTGTTCAAGAAAATATGCAAGGAAAATTTCTCATTTTTTAATAAAAAAGGGGCATTTGGTCGCAATTTTCTAAGTCACTACCAGTAGAGAGCTTATTTTTTATCTTTTGAGGGTAAATAGCACCCGAAACATCTATGGCTAAAATTGCTCAGTTCCTTCACAGAGAAAACTGTTGCCAGGCTCTTATATCTACACCGTGTTCCATCATGAGGAATTTTATTGCTGCCAAAGACCACCCAATAAAAATATGAATTGATTTGTCGAGAAAAGACAGGTAATTTAAGGTTATCCAAATAGCCTTTTGTTAAAAGATAGGACAGTAACCTGCTGGAACTGAGAATTTCCGATAAAAGGGCCGATTTTACTAAAAAAAAGTGAGGTTAGCATGAAAATCGAAGATGAGATTACCAAGGAATTCTTAGATAATATCCTGGCAAGCATGCAGGGAGGACTCTTTACTATAGACAAAAACGCCAGAATCACCTCTTTTAATCGCGCCGCTGAAATGATAACCGGTTTCAAGAAAGAGGAGGTATTGAACAAAAAGTGTTATACCGTCATCAGGAGCAATCTATGCAAAAGTAAATGTCTTCTAAAAAAAACATTAGAAACTGGAGAGTCGATGTTCAACTACGATGCAATTATCCGGAACAAAGAAGGAAAGGAAATTCCTGTAAACGTGACAACTTCAGCATTGCGGGCTAACAATAATGTGATAATCGGTGCTTTAGAAATCTTCAGAGATTTAACCGAACGCAAGCAGCTATGGGACAAGCTTCGAGAGGAAAGAGACAAAGCACGACAGTATCTCAGTGTAGCACGGGTTATGATCGTGGCTCTCAATCGGCAGGGAAGAGTAACCCTCATTAATAAAATGGGCTGCGAAGTCCTGGGCTACAAGGAAAGAGCAATTATTGGTAAAAACTGGTTTGATTTCTGCATCCCGGCTAAGACCAGGCATAAAGTGAGAGAAGTCTTCCTGAAATTGATGGCTGGAGAAACCAAAATCGCTGAATATTATGAAAATCCCATATCAACCAAAAGTGGGGAGGAAAGGATTATCGCCTGGCATAATACTACAGTCAGAGACAACAAGGGGCAGATCATTGGCACTCTTAGTTCAGGAGAAGATATCACCGAACGCAAACAAACAGAAGAAGAGTTAATCAGATCAGAGAAACTGGCCTCCGTAGGCCAGTTGGCCGCAGGAGTTGCTCATGAGGTAAACAATCCCTTGGCCGGTATTCTGGTATACATCAAGCTTCTTCTAAAGAGGTACGGACAAAACCAGCTGCAGAATGAAAAGACAAAAGAACAGCTCGAGAAGATTGAAAGAGAAACAGAAAGGTGTTCCCGTATCATAAAGAACCTTCTTGACTTCTCACGCCAGACAGAGGCGACCTTCAGACCGGTCGATATAAACAAAGTGATAGAAGCAACGTTTTCAATAGTAGGCCATCAAATCAGTCTTGAGAACATTAAGCTTAAGAAGGAATTGGGCAGATATCTTCCTCCCATAATGGGCGACTTTGACCAAATCCAGCAGGCGCTGATGAATATAGTGCTCAACGCCGCTCAGGCAATGCCCAGTGGAGGCGACTTGACCGTAACCACCTCAGTTGCCATAGGGGTCAAAATCAGCAGGTCAATAAAAGACGCCCTCAGAATTGACATCAGCGATACTGGTGTTGGTATTTCCAAAGAGAATTTGAATAGGCTTTTTACTCCATTCTTCACTACCAAGGAAAAGGGCAAAGGAGTAGGGCTTGGATTGTCCGTTGTTCATGGGATCATCGAGAGACACCACGGCAAAATAGAGATAGAAAGTAACCCTGGCACCGGCACAACATTTTCGATATATCTGGGGATTACAGATGACGAAAAAGACTAAATTACTCGTTGTGGACGATGAGGATATAGTAAGGGAATCTCTTTTCGACTGGCTGGATTCTATTGGTTACCACGTGCTGACCGCCAAATGTGCAGAAGACGCACTACGGATAATCAAGCAAAAAAAGGTCAATATTATGATAACCGACCTGATCATGCCCGGCATGAACGGTATTGAGTTGATGAAAAGGGCAAGAACCATAGTCCCTGCGATATCAACCGTTATTATCACAGCACACGGCACAATTCAAACAGCAATTGCCGCCATAAGAGAAGGTGCCTATGACTACATTGAAAAACCTTTTTGCCCGGAAAAGGTCGAGCTGCTCATAAGAAACATGGTGGAACATCACAAGCTCCTTGAGGAAAACATTACGCTTCGACGGAAGATTGAGGACATACACAGTTTCGAGGGCATTATTGCTAAAAGCCCAAGGATGATAAAAATATTTGAACTTATCAAAACAGTAGCCCCAACCAGCGCTACAGTCCTTATCACCGGAGACAGCGGCACAGGGAAGGAAGTTGTTGCCCGGGCTATTCACCGCCAAAGTCATCGCCGTGATAAACCATTCATCGTCACAAGCTGCGCTGCCCTTCCGGAGACTTTGCTGGAAAGTGAGCTCTTCGGCTATGAGAAAGGTTCCTTCACAGGTGCTGTGGAAAGAAGAATGGGTAAGTTTGAAGCTGCAGATCAAGGTACTCTATTCCTCGATGAAATTGGTGAAATAGACTCCAATACACAAGTCCACCTGCTGAGGGCCCTCGAAGAAAAGAAGATTACCAGGGTCGGCGGCAATGAAGAAACACCGGTCGATGTGCGTATTATAGCCGCTACAAATAAAAACCTCAGAACTATAACCGAACAGGGAAAATTCAGAGAAGATCTGTATTATCGATTAAACGTAGTAACTATCGACTTGCCGGGACTTAGATATCGGCGGGAGGACATCTTGCCGCTGGCTGAGCATTTCCTTAAAAAGTATGCTAAAGAGAACAATAAATCCGTTAGAAGCTTCTCTCCCGAAGCAGTGGAATTCATGCTTAATTATCACTGGCGCGGCAACGTGAGAGAGCTCGAAAACGTAGTCGAGCGCGGCGCCATTCTATCAAAAAATAAGGTTATAACTATGGCTGATTTTCCACCGGAGTTGAATGCCCCGAATCTGACGGAAGGAAAAACCCTCGAAGCGCTGGAGAGAAATCATATCCTGAAGGTGCTTGAGGAAACCGGGGGAAACATCGCCAGGACCGCAAAGATACTTGGTATTCACCGCATGACTCTCTATAATAAACTTAAGAAGTATAATATTAGTGTCAATATATTAGACACCTAAAGTCGCATTTATTAGCACTCATCTCATTTTCCATGATTCTGCCACAACCTCAACATCCGTCGTAAACTATCTATATAACAGCATTTAGCATCATATATTGAATAAGATTCATACCCCTTTGCTTCTTGGCACAGCTATTGCAATATATAAAGTCAGGTAAGTTAGAGATTATCACAGGATTGCTTATTGTCGTGTGAGTCGATTTCGTAAACCGAATATAAAGAAAAAATCTGGAGGCCTTAAAACATGAAAAAAGAATCAATTTTGGTAGTGGAAGACGAAGATATCATGCGGGAATCGTTAGTTGATTGGTTTTCAAACGAAGACCATAAGATTGACGCCGCAAGTGATGGTGAGAAGGAGCTGCAAAAATTCGATCTGACAGACTACGACGTTATGATAGTTGACCTAAAGCTGCCAGGCCGTGATGGACTTTCAATACTCAGCGAAGTGAGGGTGAAGAATCCCAAAGCAAAAGTTATAATAGTTACCGCGTATCCCTCTGTTGACACCGCTGTTGAGGCAATGCGTAGAGGCGCTATCGACTACCTGGCAAAGCCATTTGAGCTGGACCGGCTTGAGACTTCGATCAGAATGACGCGCGACATTCAGTTGGTCACGGCTCCTGTTGAAGTGCCTGTACCTGTTGAAGTACCTCCGGTTGAAGAAAAGGAAGTCTCTCCATGTATCTGGTATCAGGCGGAAGTAATCAAGAAACGTATGTGTCCCATTGGATACCGCTGTAATTCCGAATGCACCTTTCACGCAGGTATGATGAAGAAGGAGAAATATCGCAATGACCCAAGGATCAAACCTTTTCTCGACAAAGTCAATGCTCTCGTAGGTAAGAACCAGTGCCGATACACAATGAGCGGTGATATCTCTTTTCGTATCTGTCCGAACCTCTATCACTGCGAGGAGTGTGAGTTTCACCAGATATCCCAGGATGAAGTAGACCGTCAGCTTGAATTGAGCAGGTTAAAAAAAGTGAGCAAATGAGGTAATCGAAAAGCCAGAGACTAAATTAGAAAATCCATAAGTTTACCTCAACAGGATAAATCAAAACAGGTCTTTGAATTCGCCGAGAGAAACCGGCCTGCCGGATTCTGCGGACTTGTCAGCCGCAAAGCATACCGCCTGTGTCTGTGCCGCATCATCGAGGTCGGGAAACGGCTTTTGGTCGTTGATAATGCAGTCGAGAAAATGTGACACTTCACCTTGAAAGGGATGATGCCTAACATCGCCACTGTCCGGAAGGATACAGGGAATCTGCATAAAATCGTTTTGGCCCGGGAAAAGTTTCGGGGCAAAAAGTTCATTGTTGCGGAGTGTACCTTCTGTGCCATAGATTCCGATATTGAATCTGTAAGGCATCTTTGCGTCGAAGGTTGTGTAACTGCGTCCGATCTTTCCATCTTCGAACTTTAAGTTAATTGATATTGTACCTGGGTATTCCGCGGGATTTTCGGTCTTTACCTGGTAGGCGGACACTTCCTCGACCCGGCTGCGCGCAAACCACCGCAGGGCGTCAACTGCATGGCAGCCCGCCGTCAGAAGTGCCGTGCCGCTCTTTTCAAGGCTGCCGTACCATTTTAAATCCCATATCCGATGCATATAATCGACCTCCACCATAAAAATTTTGCCGAATACGCCCTGCTCGATTAAACTGTCAATAGTCATCAACAAGGGATTCCAGTGCAACACGAAACTTACTATTGTCTTGACTTTGTTTTTTCTGACCGCTTCGCGCTGTTTGCACACGTCCTCCGGAGTCAACGCTACCGGCTTTTCTATTATAATATGCTTGCGTGCCTCTGCGGCGGCAACAACGTATTGCGTATGTACGTTATGCGGTGTGCATACCGCCACGATATCCACATCTTTTTGCTCAAGCATTTTGGAAGCGTCGGTTTCGATAGTGCACTTTAAGCCATAGCGGTCGCGATACCTTTCTGCATTCGCAGGATTCCGGCTGACCAGCGTCCGAACCTCGGAATGTTCGTCTTTCTCAAAGGCCTTCACGTACTCTTCTGCAACCCAACCACAACCAATTATCCCTGCCCCAAGCTTTTCCATATTCTGTTTCCTTTCATATTACCGGGGAACCCATTTCGCATCCTTTTCGCAAAATGGGAATCTCCGCTATTATAATAAGCTAAATCATTAAGAATAGAAAGCAGCATATCGCTCCATTGCATCCATAACTGCCTTTATATTTTCAAGCGGAACACCCGGATATAGCCCGTATATCATCATAAGCCCTCCTTCCGGGCTTCCAAGTTTTTCAACTTCCCCGTGAATTAACTCGTCAATTTTCTCAGGATTGCCAAATCTCGTGATTTGCTGGCGGTCTATATCAAGGTCGATACAGATACGCCCTTTGAGCTTCGCGGCTATCCAGTCGATGCCGTTTACAAGGTCCTGAAGATTAAGCGCATCTACTCCGCTAACGACAAGGTCATCCACAAGGTCACGAATATCACCATCTGAATGCATATGCACCAGACAGCCCGCCTTACGAGCCGGTGTCATCAGGTTCTCGTAAATTGGTTTTATATATGTCCTGAACTGTTCCGGCGAAAGCATCGGGCCAAGCTGCATCCCCAAATCTTCAGGATACCGCATCATTGCTGCCCCGAGGTCAACATAACGCTGTACTATCCCCATACTGAATTTTTCAACCATCTCGATTAACTTCCCTAATCTGGCATCTCCATCCGCCATATCCAAAAGAAGTTTTTCGTATCCACGAAGGTAACTAAGCCGCATAAAAGCGTGGCCATGCTCCAGACTGCCGACACCGTACTTTCCTTCCACCGCCAATGGCACGGCCATCTCGGCCGTGTTTTCACGGGTTGCAAGCCCGTGCCACAATTTGTCTTTAATTTTTGACCAGTCAATGGCGGCCATACCGTTCGTCTGCGCAGGATCGGGTGGCGTAAAACCTTCCAAAGCACCCCAATCCTCTAATGGGTGCTTTGTCACCGAGCCTGTAATGCCGTCATCGGTTGTCTCCCAGACACAACCCCAGGAATCGGTATAAGGCTCCCCGGCTTGCTCCCACGGAGCCAATTCAGGCAGTACCGCATCTTCCGAAGCGAAACCGGGAAACAAAAGACTATGTTCAGACATAAGCTCAAACAAAAGTTCCTGTTGATAGTGATGCCAGCAAGCAGGATTTATCCAGAATATAATCGGAATATGCTCCGGCCTTTCAAAACGAATGGCACGCAACGTATTTTCAGTTATAGCATCGGTAAAATCCATAGAAGGGTCTCTCAGGAATTTAGCCTATCTCGACCACCATTCCCGACCTGCAGGATTCATAACAGGCGGTCAGTACCTTCTGACTTCGCAGGCCAAGCTCACCACTTATAAGCGGCTCACGCTCATCTATGATGGCCTGGCTGAACTCCTCAATCTCAGCCTGATAAGTATTTACCGGCTCAGGTGCAATAACCATATCATGAGCTTCATTGCGTGCCTGCTGTGCATCGTAATCTTTACTATCCTGTTCCAGAAACGCCTTCATCTGTCCGGCCGGTCCCTGGCCGATAGTTCCATTAGCTAATATTGAGCCTTTCGAGCCGTAAAGTTCGAGCACGTTCTTACTGCTGTTGTCGGGAATGCAGAAAAAGGTATCAACAGTGCCCAGCGCCCCGTTTTCAAAAAATAACATTACCGTTGCACTGTCTTCGGATTTATATCCGTGGACGGTGTTGTTTATAAAGCAGCTAACCTTAACGACCCTTCCGAAAAACATCTCCAGCAAATCTATGCAGTGTCCTCCCATATCAATCAAAGCCCCGCCTCCGCCCGTGGCCGGGTCCTGACGCCATGCACCTTCGATGGGCGGATACCAGCAGGAAAGCTGTGCCCTGGCACAGGTCGGCTTGCCGAGCCTGCCTTCCCGGATGAGCCTGAGAGCCTCGCGGTGCTGGGCCACAAAACGCATCATAAAGGCACAGCCAAGCTTAACACCCACCCGTTTGCAAAGTTCAATCATTTCTTCGGCTTCGGCTGTTGTCATACCGAGCGGCTTCTCGCATAAAACGTGCTTTCCGGCTTTTGCACAGGCTCGGACCTGTTCGGTATGAAGACAGGCGGGCGTAGCAACATATACCGCATCGATGGCCGAATCCAGTAAGTCCTCAATACTCTGCACCGGCTCAGCGCCAAACTTTTCGGCTGCCTCAGAGTTCACCTGTTCATCGATATCGAAGACTATGGTTAATTCGGCATTACTGGCTTTTGAAATGCCCTCCGGAATTGTTCTTCTTTTGGCAATCCCGCCCGAGCCAATCACACCCCATTTAATCTTACCGGCCATAAAAATTCCCTTTCTTCTTATTTAAAGGCTTCTGAAAAATTGAAGTTAGACATACTTTTGGAAAGAAAAAATCTCTTCTTTTATTTTTTCTTTCCAAAAACAATCTGTGTAAAGTTTTACTTGATATTATGTTACAAAACGGTACCCATTATTTTTAGAAAATCGTGAAAGAAGATTTTCTAAAATAATATATGCCTAACTTCAATTTTGCAGAAATCATTATTATTTACTTTGAATAGGCCTTAATTACCTTCACCAGTGCGTCACCTATCTGCCGGCAATCCTCTTCTGTATAAGTCGGAAACGCAAAACAGGTAAACGTATGGCTCTGGTGCCAGACCGCATTGGGCACTTCTACTTTGCTATAGTCCACGCTCTCCGGATTAGTGTATTCTTTGCTCTTGAAAGGAAAGCCGCTCCTGCCGAAAGAATTATGCTGCTTAAATGCACGCTCCGTATGACACTGGGGCCAGAACACCTTCCAGCATGGGGCCCCCTCGGCGCCACACGCGGCCACAAACTGAGCAATATCACAGGTCATATCTTCGATGTCCAGAGAAAACGCCATTACATACCAGCCGTTCTGACGCTCATCAGTATCAACAGGAACGTATTTGACCTGTGGCAAATCTTTTATAGCATCTATTATAATACGACAGTTGCGCCTGCGATTAGCCAGATTCCAGGTATCGATACGCTCCAGCTCCGCAATACCGATGGCCGACTGCATTTCGGTCATGCGATAGTTCCACCCGACCATATTATGAATATAGGGC
>Ga0114922_10001649_pt1 | contig 21147 bp, 22 predicted proteins | sample AartaG_FD_100975 | JGI IMG/M metagenome (GOLD analysis project Ga0114922, IMG submission 100975) | Deep subsurface microbial communities from Aarhus Bay to uncover new lineages of life (NeLLi) - Aarhus_00045 metaG | ecosystem: Environmental > Aquatic > Marine > Oceanic > Sediment | place...
AGTCATCTTACCTGACCTTCGTCCCTGACGGCATATCTTTGTCGATGGAGAGGATGGACAGATCCTTCTTCCCAACGGCAGCCAGAAGCATTCCCTGTGACTCGACCCCGCGTACTTTTGCGGGTTTCAGGTTCGCCACCAGGATCACTTTTTTGCCCACCAGATCCTCTGGGGAGTAATATTCCGCCACTCCAGCCACAATAGTCCTGGGCCCGGAGCCAGCGTCCACGGTAAGGCTGAGGAGCTTATCAGTTCCCTCCACAGCCTCAGCAGAAAGCACCTCGGCAACGCGCAGATCCACTTTCTTGAAATCATCAATGGTGATCTCCGAAGTGCTGGGCTTTACCTCCTGTTTCTTTTCCACCTCAATCCTCGGAAAGATAGGCTCCACCTTGCCCATAGCGACTCCCGAAGGCATTTTGCCCCATTCCAGATCAGCGAAGGTCTGAGCCGCCGCTTGGCCATCCAGACCTATCTGTTCAACTATCCTCTTGGAAGCCCCGGGCATGAACGGTGATACAAAAATGCTGAGGAAGCGGAGGGCCTCCACACAGTTGTATAATATGGCAGCCACCCGGTCTTTCTTAGAGGGATCTTTAGCCAGACGCCACGGCGCGCTCTCGTCCAGGTACTTATTAGCTCGACGCACCAGATCCCAGATAACGTCCAGAGCATCGCTGAATGCCAGCTTGTCTATATGTGGTTTGAGACGCGGGAGTATCTTCAGGGCAGTGTCTATCAGTTCCTGATCATGTCCCTCTGGTTCACCTTCTGGCTGCGGGATAGTATCTCCGAAGTTCTGCTTTATCAAAGCCAGAGTGCGGTTCAGGAGATTGCCCAGGTCATTAGCCAGGTCGCTGTTGATCCTGTGGATAAACGACTCCCGCGAGAAATCTCCGTCGCTGCCGAAAGTGAACTCGCGCATAAAGAAGTATCGCACTGCATCAGTCCCAAACTCATCAGCCAGCTCGCTTGGGTCGATCACGTTTCCTATGGTTTTGCTGATCTTCTTTCCATCCTTCGTCAGCCAGCCATGTCCGAAGATCTGCTTCGGAAGTGGTAGATTAGCTGACATGAGCAGAGCAGGCCAGATAATGCCATGGAACACAAGGATATCTTTGGCCAACAGATGTATATCCGCAGGCCAGTACCGAGCCAGGGTATCCGGGTCATCGCCATATCCTATAGACGAGATGTAGTTGCTCAATGCATCTACCCAGACGTACAACACGCCGCCATCAGGATCTATCGGCACAGGAACGCCCCATTTTACCGATGATCGGGATATGCTCCTGTCTTCCAACCCTGATCTGATCATGCTCAACACCTCGTTCCGACGGCTTTCCGGCTGGATGAAATCCGGGTTCTCCTCGATAAGCTTCAGGAGTCGATCCTGATATTTGGACAGCCTGAAGAAATAATTCTCCTCTTTTATCCACTCAGCCGGCCGCTCATGGATAGGACAGATGTTTTCATCAAGCAGCTCATTCTCTTTGTAGAACCTCTCACACGGCACGCAGTACCAGCCCTCGTAGTATGCTTTATAGACATCGCCGGCGTCATACACAGCCCGGAAGAATTTCTGAGCCGCAGCCTTATGCCGCTCGCTCGTGGTGCGAATGAAATAGTCGTTGGAGATATCCATCTTCTCCCACAGAGACATGAACCGGGCTGATATGTTATCACAATATTCCTGTTCAGACATACCTTTTTCCGCCGCTGCGCGCTCGAGCTTCTGCCCGTGTTCGTCTACGCCTGTGAGGAAGAACACGTCATCACCACACAGGCGATGATAGCGGGCCATTACGTCCGCTGCCACAGTGGTATAGGCATGTCCTATATGCGGCACATCGTTGGTATAATATATAGGTGTGGTAACATAAAACTTACTCATCCCAGTTCATCCTCCATAGGACGCTTCTCGCGAGCGCCATTTTGAGAGAGAATGCAAGCTCCGTCCTGCTCGCCTTTCTCTCTCATCTTTATTCGGTTTCCTCCTGGTAATCTTCGATATTCACCTCTACTGATCGGCCATCATCGGTCCTGAGTTTGATAGCACCATGAAACAGATCCAGAGCCTCGACTCTTCCACTAACGCCATTAGTTCTTATGGTGCTACCAATCTGCGGCATAGACACTTTCAGTTCCTGATACCATTCGGTCTCATATTGCAGACAGCATAAAAGCCTTCCACAGACGCCGGATATTTTCGATGGTGTCAAGGTCATATCCTGCTCTTTGGCCATTTTAAAGCTCATCCTGCCAAGCTTTCTCAGGAATTTTGTGCAACACAACTCGCGACCACAACATCCGAATCCGCCGCACATCTTCGTTTCATCTCTTACACCGATCTGTCGAAGTTCTATCCGCCGCTTGAAGATATACGCCAAATCCTTTACCAATTCACGAAAATCAACGCGCCTTTCCGAGGTGAAATAGAAAGTAATCTTTTTGCCGTCGGGCGAACATCGGGCACTGACCAGTTTCATTGGGAGTTCTCTGTCTTTGATCTTTTCTCGACAGATTTCCCGGGCCTCCACTTCCATACGCGCGTTCTTCTCAAAACTCTCTCTATCCTCCTCAGTAGCGACCCGCAAGACCTTCCTCAAAGGCCTTCGGAACTTTTGCGTGGGAATCTTTAGTTTCCCGACTGCCTGTCCTAAATCTTCATTGCTATCGGAATCCTCCGTAATACAATATTCACCTACATGCAAATCCAGACCGTTGGGATCAAATGCAAATGTCCCACGTTCGGGGAACTTCACTCTAAGTATTTCCATCTCTTCCACATTGCCCACCACCTGCTTGAGACGTGAGATATGAGACTTGAGACGTGAGACATCAGACTTCAGACTTTTGCATTCAACCTCCTAATCTCATGTCTCAAGTCTCACATTTCATGTCTATCAATATGAGATCAGAGAATGACAACGAATCTGTGTTTCGTTAATCGCTTCTCATCACTCATTCGCCTGGTTGAGGTAGTTATAGCCTTGTGGAGAGCGCGCCAAAGGAATGAAGCATCATCACTTCCAACGCCAGGGTTGGATTTATATTGTGCTGCATGAGATTCTGTATTCTCAAGGTGGTTCTGATAAGCTTCTCTATCTGGAGGTCTGAGTAATGTTTGGCTATCTTCTCTAAATCATCTTTTCTGTCGCTATGGATCAACAGGTCTTGAGGACATCCTTGCTTTACCAACAGCAGATCGCGATACCAGCTTAAAAGGCTGTCAATTGAATCCTGTTTTTTGCCCAGGCTTTCCGCTTTCCTGAATATGTTCAGCAAAGTCTTTCCGTTCTTTGGAGTCGAACTTAAGAAGGACGTCAATATCTCTTCATCGTCATCCTCCTTATTCGTTTTTAACAGCTTCAAAGCACTGCCCACCCGGCCCCGGGATCGGAGTGCCACCCATTTTGCCTTTGACTCTGGAAGTCCAAAACGCCTTATTAGCTCATCGCGCATCAGAGACATGGGAACGAGAGAGAACTTAAGCGATTGGCATCTGGAACGGATTGTAGGTAGCAGAGCGTTGTAGATGGTGGTCAAAAGTATCAGCACCATAGCACCCAGTGGCTCCTCCAGCGTCTTCAGCATGGAGTTGGCAGCTTCAGCAGTCATCTTCTCTGCCTCGGCGATCATGTAAACCTTATAATTGCCCTCCATAGCCCTATATGAGCCTTGCCGCTGGAGAGAACGCATCTGGGCGATTTTAAGTCTGGCACCATCCGGACGGATGACCATCACGTCAGCGTGATTACCGTCGTCGATCTTCCTGCACGATATGCACTTATCGCACGAGTCCTCGCCTCTTTCTTCGTTAGAGAGACAGTTGAGCGCTTTGGCAAAATTGATGGCGACAAATTCTTTACCGACCTCCGCCGGCCCTGAGAATATATACGCGTTAGCTATTCTGCCAGAGCGCAGAGCATTCTTCAGCCTCTCCAGTACATCCTTATGTCCTATCACATCGGAAAACATTGCCCATCTCGACTAATTGTCTATCAGGAAACCGGCAGAACCCGTATTGTATAGGCTCTGAGTATCCAGCAATTCCTTCCCTCAAATACTATAAGCTCCAAGCTGTTGATCCACACATTTCCTTACGCGACGGTGGACATCCTCGATGGAGCCGTTCGCATCTATCACTTTCACTCGCTGAGGCGCTCTTCGGGCAATGGAAAGATAGCCCTCTCGCACCCTATTGTGAAAGTCGGAGTTCTCATTCTCCAGACGATCCAGATCGGCCCCTCGCTTTCTGTGGAATCCGTCCTTCACTTCCAGATTCAGGAAGATGGTCAGGTCAGGTTCCAGTCCACCTGTAGCTATTCTATTCATCTGTTCCAGAGCGTTCAGATCGAATCCACGAGCATATCCCTGATAAGCAAACGTAGCATCGCTGAACCTTTCACAAATCACCACTTTTCCCTCAGATAGAGCTGGCAATATAAGCTGATGCACGTGTTGAGCCCTGGAAGCCAGGTAAAGCAAAAGCTCAGTAATATCAACCATTTCGGCATTTCCAGGCTCCAGAAGTATCTCTCTTATCTGCTCAGCTATAGGAGTACCACCAGGCTCACGCGTTAAAACAACCAGATAACCAAGCTCCACTATATATTCAGCCAAAAGTTTAGCTTGTGTACTCTTACCTGCTCCTTCTACTCCTTCAAAGCTTATGAATACGCCTCTCTTACTCAAGGCTTATAAACATACCTCTCTTGATCGTAAAACCTTCATCCATATATCTTAAAGGACGTATAGTAACTAATACGCCCCCTGCCTTTCATACTTCAGCGGCTAATAGCTAAATCAACACGCCGCTTGAAGGATTCAAGTATATAATAGCTTAGCCGGATCTTTATGTCAAGTTTTTTTCTCTGGGTTGGAATCCGATGCAAGAAGAGGAAAAAGTGGGGGTTATCACCGACCACCTGCCAGAACTTCCCATTTGCCGCATCTGCCGCCCCAACGAGCGATCATCTTGCCTTCCATCAGCATTTCGATGACTTCGCATCTATTGGAGCAGCCATCGCATTCGAAGCTCTTTGTTTTGTATTCTATGTCACTTGTCTCGAAGCCCTTAAATCTGGTCTGCTCATCGGCCCTCTCTATCTTTTCTCTGGCGAGTATGGCTGCTCCGATAGCTCCCATTATGCTGTAATGCTCAGGGATGATGATCTCAGTCTCAAGCGTTTTTTCAAAGGCAGCTTTGATACCCACGTTGGCTGCTACTCCACCTTGAAAGATGACGGGGCTAACCGTGTCTTTTCCTTTAACTACGTTGTTGAGGTAGTTGCGAACCATCGCCTCGCATAGCCCGGCAATTATGTTTTCCAGGCTGTGTCCCATCTGCTGCTTGTGGATCATATCCGATTCGGCGAACACTGTGCATCTGCCAGCGATGCGAACCGGTGAGTCTGCTCTGAGGGCGTAGTCGCCAAACTCCTCGATAGGGATGCCCAGCCTGGCGGCCTGCTGATCCAGGAAAGAGCCCGTTCCCGCGGCACACACGGTGTTCATGGCGAAGTCCGTTACGACGCTATGCCGCAGAAGGATGAATTTTGAATCCTGACCGCCGATCTCGAAAATAGTCTGGACATCAGGAACCTCACGCGCCGCGGCCACAGCGTGGGCTGTGATCTCATTTTTCACCACATCCGCGCCTACAAGTATGCCAGTGAGATATCTGCCGCTGCCTGTGGTTCCTGCAGCGATTATCTTTGTGGAGTTTGCTGACTCGCCAGCGACTTCGCGCAAGCCTTTCTGAACAGCTTCAATAGGCCTGCCATGAGTCCTGATATACGCTGACGCCATCACATCGCCTGAGCTGTCTATAACAGCGATGTTGGTACTTACCGATCCTACGTCAACTCCTATATATGCTTCCATAATTTCACTTTCGGATCTATCAACTACCCTATCTTCAGCGACCGTTTCATGTTATCCGGCTTCCTGACAACCATATCTACAAAAGCCTCAAGTCTCGTTACCAGACCTGCCTCCCCGGTGTGTTCATCTAACACCAGAGGCACATACGGAATACTGCGGAGATTTCGATTCTCGAACTCCAGGAGGTATTGTATGAGCGAATCAGGCCCGCACTCGAACGAGATCAGGTGTATTACGCCTTCCGCATGACCACTCAGAAAATGTAAAGCAGAACCAACGATCTCCCTGGCAAGCTCCCAGTATGGAGGTCGCTCGACCATCGTGAGAGCCTCCTCGATAGCCGATGATGCCAACATATCCGGCGTCACTAATTGCGCTCCCATATTTTCCAGCTTTCGGAACAGATCCATATTGGTGTACCGATCGTAAAGGTTGTATGGGCGTCCTACAATCCCAATTAGAATTGACGCCTGCGCTGAAGGTTGCGCCTCTCGCTGTTTATCAAACCCCATAGCTTCCAGCACTTCCATGCCCCCGCTGATCAATTCCCGGAATCGATTGTACTCAGCAGTTGCACTCTTATATGCCCTTCTAACCTTAAATGAGTTCCGTGTGAACTTCTTGCCCAGCCTCATAAAAGTCCGGGCGAAGCTCTCTTTCTTTGAATCAAATGTGGGATCCAACACTGGGGGCAGATCTGCCACATCTGCGCGCATTATATCCGGCAGTCCCAGAAACTTGGGGCAGGTGGCGTACTTCGGCGAAATATGAACCAGCCTGGGTATGAAAATGAAATCCGCCTTATCTCGCAGCCACTCCACGTGCCCCATAGCCACCTTCACCGGGAGACACGTGTCCTCTGGCGCGTGCATTACCCCGCGGTCAACCAGCCGTTTGGACGTGGGAGGAGAGACTATGACTTCAACGCCTAGCTCGTGAAAAAACGTATTCCACAACGGGTAATATCGGTAGAACATCATGGCTCTGGGAATACCAACTCTAACTGGCATAGATATTACCCCTGCTTTCGCGTCTTCTTATTAGCAGATCTGCAAATGCTTCCAGTCGCGTCATTATACCTGCCTGGCCCGAGTGCTCATCGAGGATTATTGTGAGGACTGGTATATCCAGATCCCTGCTGACCTTTGACAGTATCCCTTGAGCCACGACCTCCGGCATACAGGTGAACGGCATGAGGTGTACGACGCCATCATATCCCTGCCTGGCAAACCTCACGGTAGCGCCGACAGACACGATAGACTCTCCGCCGGCGTGATGTCTGAGATAAGGGTAAGCAGCAGCGGTGGCAGCACCGCGACCCTTTGGATCCCACCTGTCGATATGAAAACTATGCCTAAGCCAGCTACTTACCCAGACAGCTCTGTGGACTTCTACGCCCATCTCGCCAAGATGCTTTTCCACGTCCAGATTCACGAACGGCTCCAGCACAGTATATATCTCGCCCACTACACCAACTTTCAGGGGGCGGCAATTATCCTGTATTTTTGGGATCTGATCAAACAGCGACAGAATTCCGGATCGAACTCTTTTCAGAGAATCGGGGCTCGAGGCATTCTCCGCCAGGGATATGGCCTTATCATAAGTCTTTGTCGTATCTCCCTTTCGGAGTTCCCTGGGCCTTGCCTTATGCGTCAATATTTCTATCTCTTCCAGAAGATTGATAAGCTTCCAGCCGAATGAGAGGGCCCGCAACACTTTCCAGACGGGCTTGCCTCCAGTAAGCAAGTCTACCTTGTGTCGTATGTCCTTGAGGTTGGGACTATCAAAGTATAGCATGTCGAATTCATATCCCAGCGACTCCAGGATGAGCTTTTGCACGGTTCCATAGTATCCGAAACGACAGGGCCCGTTGCATCCACCGAGCATGATTATAGTTTCCGCGCCTCTCTCCAATGCCTCTATAAAATTGCCAACGTTGACTTTGAATGGCAGGCAAACCAGCTCAGGGGAGTACCTGACGCCCAGACTGAGTGCTTTCTTGTTGGGAGGTGGCGGCAGAACGACCTCCTGGCCGAGCATTTCAAGTATGGCCTTACATGCGATGTCCAGCTTGCCCATGTGGGGAACAGTGAATTTCATAAGCCTACCCGATCTTTACCGGAGTTTCTATAGATTGTTCGGCTAAATAATGACCTGGTTCATGCGATCACACCTGCCACAACAGCAAAGTATACCACCAAAGGTATGATACTGCAAGAGAAAATTCCGGAGCAAATATCATTACTTGATTACTTGCTGAAATTCATTAGTTCAAGTAGTCATCTGGATTTCAGTTTCCAGTTCCCAGTTTCCAGTTTTGGGATTTTCGATCCCTTTGATAAGTAGTGCATATAGTAGTGAATTGTCATGGTATTAAGTAATCAGTAATCCCACTTTTTTCGATGAAAATGCTATGAAGCATTTGGGTTAAGGGATTCAGCAATCCATACATAGTCGGATAAAGTAATCAGACTTATGGCGAATAGGCAGGATTTCGTTGATCCAACCCAACCTACAAGGAATTTAATATTGCCAAGATACGCTCTTTAATATATAACGAGGTGGGGGGGCAGAAATTTGAATAAAAGATAGAAATTTTGGGAAAGAATTAATGATATATGTTTCTCTATCCGAACCAGCTCTTTGTCTTCAAGCATATCTTTACCAGCATGAGCATTACCGGAACTTCGATCAAAACACCTACAACCGTTGCAAGTGCTGCGCCTGATCCCAATCCAAAGAGCATTGTTGCTGTCGCTATTGCCACCTCAAAATGGTTGGATGCACCTATCATGGCTGAAGGGGCAGCGTCCTCATACTTCAGTCTGATAAGCTTCGCAAGTCCGTAGGTGATCCAGAATATCAGATTTGTCTGGATAAACAGTGGAACAGCGATGAGAAAAATGGCTTGCGGCTGTTTCAGAATTACCTCGCCTTTGAGAGCAAACAGCACACCCAGCGTTGCCAGGAGCGCAACTATGGACACCACCGTCAGCCTGTGCACGAATTTCTCCTTGAACCATTCCTCTCCTTTAGATTTGATTATCTGCTTTCGTGAGAAATAGCCGGCTATCAATGGCAATGCAACGTAGATACTCACTGATAATATGATGGTCTGCCAGGGGATAGGCATACTGTTTACGCCAAGAAGGAACCCGCCCAGTGGCGCATATAGAAAAAGCATGGTGAGTGAGTTGATGGCTACCATCACCAGCGTATGACCATCGTTACCTCTGGCTAAGTATCCCCACATCAGAACCATGGCGGTGCAAGGGGCAATACCCAGCAATATGGCTCCGGATATATAGGAGCGATAAAGGGGAACTTGCTCTGCATACCTTATGCCTTCATCAATACCAGGTATCCATCTCTTAAACACAAACCCGAGAAAGAATGCTGCTATCCCAACCATTGTAAATGGCTTTATTACCCAGTTAGCGAAGAGGGTCAACAGAACCGGTTTCGGTGTCTTACCAGCCCTTATCACCTCAGAGAAATCTATCTTCACCATGATAGGGTACATCATGAAGAACAAACAGATAGCTATAGGAATTGACACCTGTGCATAGGACATTTTGTCCATGATAGAAGCAATATCAGGGAATAGCCTGCCCATTATAATCCCTGTCACAATGCACAGAAAAACCCATAATGTAAGGTACTTTTCAAACACACTCAGCTTTCTGGTTTCAGTAGCTGGCGCTACGCTTTCAACAACTCTATTTGCCTGGCTCATATATTAACCTCCCCCGCTCTATCGAGTTGTGTAGATCATGTACGCTCCGCCGAGGATGACGAGTATGCCACACACCTTCTTGAGAATCACTGCTCCCTTAGACCGCTCGTTCCAGTTGAGATAGCGCTGGACTACTTCCGTAAATGTACCTGCAAGAACTATCACAGAGCAATGACCGATACCATACATGAAAAGCAAGAAGATACCATATATAATGTTAGTTGCCGCAAGGCTGAAGGTGACACCAAGCATGGGAGCCATGTAGGCAAAGGTGCAGGGCCCCAGGGCAATGCCAAAGACAAGACCAAGGATAAAGGCTGCAAGCATGCCCTTACGCTTCATTCCAACCTGACCGGGTCCTGACCAGGGCATGGGAATAACACCCAGTAGATGCAGACCTACAAGGAAGAACACAGCAGCAACGAAATAGTTTCCGTAGCGACTCACATCGCCCATCATCCTGCCCAGGGCCGCGGTAATCGCACCGATAGCCCCAATGGTGAAGAGAATTCCAACTGAGAGGAGGAGCGAAATTATAAACGCGCGCCTGGTGGAGATGCGACCCTGGTCATCAATGAAGCCAACAATAAGCGGAATGCTGGCAAGGTGACATGGACTGAGGATAATGCTCAAGATGCCCCATACAAAGGCGGCAGCTATCGCTATCACTGGAGTTCCCTGGATGGCATGTGTGAGAGTAGTAAAAAGCTGTTCCACTAATTGGCTACTCCTATCTCGCTGAGCAACAGTTTCTTAACTCTCATAGACTAATCCCTTTCTTCCTGTAGGTCTTCAGGATATCCTCTTTGGAGAAGAAACCCACGTGCCGGTAGAACTCATTGCCATCCGCGTCATAGAGTATCTGGGTTGGTATCACTCGAATGCCATATTCCCTGCCTTTTTCCGGGTTCTTCCAGACATCTATAAAGACTACCTCAAGCCTGCCTGCATACTCTGACTTCAGTTCTTCCAGTATTGGAGCCATCATCTTACAGGGAATGCACTTGTCTGCACCCAGTTCAATCAACTTCGGTAGTTTGGCTTGCTCAGATGCCTTGACAACTGTCCCTTCTTTCTCTGAAATAGACTGAGACTGGATTTCCCCTGTCCCGGCCTGAGGAGCATTTTGCTTATCTGAAGCTTTTTCTTTCTTGTCCCCGCAGGCTGTGATCATAACAATTGATAAGAGGATGATAATCCATAGAATTATGTGAACAGGAAATGCTTTTCGCAAATCACACATCCTCTTACTTTGCTCCTTTGATCCACTCAACTATCTGCTCTGGCGCCGGTACTTTGCCTGAAACCTTAACATCACCGTCAATGGCCAGCGCTGGTGTCATCATGACGCCGAAGTCCATGATGTCCTGTATCTTGTCTACTTTTACAATCTCCGCATTAGCGCCGAACGTTTCAACTGCCTTCTCAGCGTTTTCAACGGTTTTCTTGCATTTGGGGCATCCTGTGCCCAGTATCTGTATCTTCACGTTTATGTTCCTCCTGTTATGGCTCCGAAAATCATCCCTGAAGCCGTTGCCATTATGACAACGAGAGCGATGAATACCGAAGTCTTCTTTGTTCCCATAATACTGCGAATAACTATCATGTTTGGCAGGCTTAGTGCTGGTCCGGCAAGGAGCAAAGCCAGTGCAGGACCGTTGCCCATGCCGCTTCCCATAAGCCCCTGAAGGATGGGTACCTCTGTCAGTGTGGCGAAATACATAAATGCTCCCACCACAGCGGCAAACGCATTGGCAAAGATGGAGTTGCCCCCGACAATGGATGAAATGTACCTGGACGGTATCAGTCCCGAGTCGCTGCCCGGGCTGCCCATGAGCGCGCCTGCTACAAGGACACCGCCAAACAGCAAGGGCAGAATCATCCTGGCAAATGTCCACGTGGATGATGTCCACTCCTTAAGCTCATCTTTCCTGAACCAGAAAATCAGCATCAGCACAAGCAGAATCAGAAAACCGCCTGCCAGGTACCAGTGGATACTGTATACTGCATCCCAGAAACCCACCGACTCCTTCGGCTTTCCCCATGCTGCGAAGATAAGGAGCAGCACCATCGACAGGAAATACAGCCCGGTCTTCCAAAGCGGCCTTTCGCCATCTTCTGCTTCAGGCAGCACAGCGTTGGCTTTCTCTGACTCCTCTTTGCGGAAGATAAGCGCCATCAGAAGGCCGATAACAACAGCAAAGATGACAGCCCCCAACGCCCGGGCAAGCCCAAGCTGCCAGCCCAATACCCGGGCAGTAAGGATTATTGCCAGTACATTGATAGCAGGGCCTGAATATAAGAAAGCAGTTGCAGGGCCAATTCCTGCACCGCGCTTGTATATGCCTGCAAACAGCGGCAGCACTGTGCATGAGCACACAGCCAGGATTGCTCCTGATACCGATGCAACACTATATGCTAGAACCTTATTTGCCTGTGCACCGAAATATTTCATCACTGACACCTGGCTTACAAACACCGAAATGCCGCCAGCAATGAAAAACGCGGGCACAAGGCAGAACAGCACGTGCTTCTGCGCATAGTCCTGGAGCATATTGAACGCTTCCAGAATGGCTCCCTGTACCCTGGGATGCCCGAAGGGGATATAGTATGCTGCCAGGAACACAGCAGCTATCAGCACCAGCTTCTTCAATTCGCTCTTCATTCACTTCACCTTATAAACCCGTATATCTGAATATCCTGATGTAAAAGACCAAAAAAAACTAACTTACCTGGCGCTCCGACTGGCTCAACTTCACAGCTTTGTTCAGGGATTTCAGGTCGTTAATGACAGTCCTGTCATCATCCGCCCACTCTTCCAGAAGCTTCAGCAGCGATTCTGCATAGATATTAAATGAGTCCTCATTGAGGGAATAATGCACCCAGAGGCCGTCGCGCCTGTCCTTCACCAGTCCTGCATCTTTCAGTATGCCCAGGTTTCTTGACACCCTCGATTGGGTCATATTAAGCGCCTGCATAAGCTCACATACGCATAGTTCGCGCTGCTGTAAAAGCTTCAGCAACCGTATCCGTGTTTCGTCTGATAGTGCTTTGAAAACCTTAACCAGGTTTCTCACCAAATCAACTCCTTATATATTTGAATATCCGAATATAGTATATCACATTCTGCCATTATTGTCAAATGGAAATGCAACTAATCTTTTGACAATGCTGCCCCGTCGTGCTATATTTCTATTACCGTAGTTATACCAGTTCTGTAATTTCATCCCGTATCACGAGGTTATGGAGTGCGCAAGCTTGCTTGCGCAATGCCGAAGCAGAACAGCAACGCTGAAGCAAGCTTCAGCACTCCAAAGCAGGGAAGCACGAAAATGTCATCAGAAGATGCGATTGGCTTTCTGGCGCGACACAAAGGGGTACATAGGCTGCTGAATAAAACGTTGACCTGTGTTCCCGGGAAAATTGTCGTGACGGCACTGTGCTATGCTCTGGCAGCTCGATATGGCAAATTTGGGAAGGCTGAACTCGAAAGCCTGCTGGGACGCATTACAGCGCTTCGCAATTTCTCCGAGAATACTCCTGTAAATATTTTCAACGAAATGCAACAAATATCTCCTGGCGACGGCAAACTGCAATGGATCGCCCGGGGATTCAGCAGTCTTGGTATAGGCAGCAGGGCGCGGCTTCTTCGACGGTTGTTTTACAATATTGTGTTGCGCAGCCTGAACAGGAAGATTACAAAGCTTCGATACGGGCGGCGCGATGATTTCGTACCCAACATTAGCGCGCTATTATTCGCCCCTGCTGATAGGTGCAATCTCAGGTGCGAAGGCTGCGTGACTGGCTCAGACAGGGAAGGGCGGAACGGGCCGAGTCTCGAACAGATGAATTACGTCGTCCAGCAGGCCAAACGGCTCAACGTGTTCCACGTTGCTATCATTGGCAAAGGCGAGCCATTCTATAGTCAGGAAGATAAGGACAAGCTGTTCGCTCTTGCGAATCGGCACGATGATTTGAACTTTGTCATTATTACTAACGGTACGACGCTCCAGGAAAACGACGCAAAGAAGATGAAGCATTTGGAAAATGTCTATCCAATTGTGAGTCTGGATGGCCTGAAAGAGATTAACGATGCTCGGCGCGGCGCAAACACTTATGAGCGGATCATGGACTCTATGAAGCTAATGGCACGGCATGGCCTGATTTTCGGCTACTGCACCACAGTTTATCGCGGCAACTACCGCCATGTGCTCTCGTCGGAATTTGTCAATGCGATGGAGGAGGCAGGCTGTAAGTTTGGAATATATCTTAGATTCTTACCCCTGGCGGAAAATGCCCGGGTAGACATGATTCTGACTGAGCGCGATGAAGCTGAATATGATAGACTGTTTGAGGAGATCAAAGCGGAAGTATTAATCCCTCTGATAGACCCTGACAGGTTCGAGCGCTGGCATGGCTGCCGCGCCCGACGCGGATCGGTTATCTACGTTGATGGAGTAACGGGCAAAGTGACCCCGTGCGTGAAGACACCCTACGCGCCGCCGGAATGCAATATATACGTCAATCCTCACAGGAACCGTCTGCTGGAAATTCTCCGGACAGACTTTTTTGCCTGTTATCGCGCAGGCTACGAGCAGCATAAGCAATGTTCTCTCAATTTCTCCGAAGAGATTGAGACTTACTTGAGAATGCCTGACATGCCCGATGAAGAGCAGGAAAAGCTGAGATGGGTGCGAGAAAAATTGAGCAAAGTCTGACTTATTTTGGAGGGTCCAGTTATGCTACTGAAAATTCTAATGCAGCTTAAATCATTGCACTCGATAATACTTCTCGGAATACTGATGGGCCTGTTTTCCAGCGTTGCCTATGCAACCGATGAGGCAGTGAACGAAGAAAGGCCGATCACGGACGAAGAGATCAATGCCTACATGGTAAGAGATTACGGGCCGGGGTGTTGTCTGGTTGGAACTCTTGTTGGCACTGCCGCCAGCTTCCTGCTGGGATGTGCGGCAGGCATTTATGTATACGAAGAACTCGATGAGGAAATGTCATGGGTAGCCTGGGCTGTTATATGGGGCGTGGGCACGGGCGTTTCGGCACTGGTAAGTATGAAAGTCGGTGAAGATATCGACAGGAATAAAGCTATGGAGCTAATCGAAGAGGAGCGTCGCACGGGCGTAAAGCCACCAAGACCGAAGCGAAAATTTCTGCCGGGTGTCCTGATTGGCATTGGCGTTGCCGGCGCCATTACCCTGATATTCGGCGCCATAAGCGAATGGGGTTGAGAGTGAGAATGAACTGGCATGTGCCAAGGACAACATATCTACTCTCTATTTCCATGGTTCTTGCTCTTCTGGTATACTGTGAAGCAACAGAAAGCGATACAGTACAGGTGCAACTAGGGAACGGTTGGAATCTCATCTCCTTGCCGGTAGATCCTGGCGACAATTCTATTCAATCCGTCCTGCTATCAATACAGGGATACTACGATGCGGTGTTTGCATATAATTCTTACGCAGGAGTCTGGGAAATCTATTTCGCTGAAGCGCCGGATTTTCTTAATACCCTTCACAGTATGGAACCAGGCAGGGGATACTGGGTTCATACTATCGACTCAGCGTTGCTGGAGATTACTGGAGACGAAATAGCCGATACCTCCGTTCAGCTTAATCGTGGGCCGAATCTTATAGGATACAATTCTTCAACAAAGCGACCTCTGAGGAATGCTTTGTCTTCGATACATGGTCGATACCTCTCTGTATGGACATACAGCAATCCTCCGGGCGCGTGGATGAGATATAGTGTAGGTGGCCCTTATCCTAATAGTCTCGAGCAACTCGAACCGGGAAAGGGATATTTGATTCATGCAAAAGAAGATTGCATATGGGACGTGCGTGCGGAGGAACCAGGCAGAGTAAGAATTGCTTTCTGGAACATAAGGATATTCAGCAATGGAAGCAGGGATGACGAGGAATTACAGCAAATCTGCGATGTTCTCAAGGACTATGATATGATCGCGATTGCGGAACTGCGGGACGAAGAGGTGCTTCAGAGAGCAGTAGCAATGCTAGAAGATATGGGCAAAACTTATGCATACGAGATCAGTTCCGAAGTTGGAAGGGGCGTTAAAGAAAGATATGCTTTCCTATACGAAATTGAGGATTTTGAGGTTGCCGTGATAGGAGAGGTTTTTCCCGATCCCAATGACGATTTCATCCGTGAACCATACTATGCTACCTTCAAAGCGGGGGAATTTGATTTCACCATAATAAACATCCATGTGATATGGGGAAGCACCCTGGAGGGTCGCCGGGCTGAGATTCGTAAGCTTGACGATGTATATTCAGCAATTCAGGCCGAGGATGAGAACGAACAGGATGTGATACTTGTAGGCGATTTCAACAGGCCGCCAGATGATGAAAGCTTCGATGAATTAAGGTATATTGAATACATGACATGTCTATTCATGCCACCGGCAGCATCCAACATTGTGGATACAAATCTTTATGATAACATCTGGTTCCAGTTCATTTATCTAAACGAATACAGCGGCAACTGTGGGATTGATAAATTCGATGAGACAGACTTCGGAAACGATGACGAAGCTGCTAACCTGGCAGTATCAGATCATCGCCCAGTGTGGGCGGAGTTCTTTATAGATATTGACGATGATTGAGTGTAGTATGAAAAAGTATATGGTTCCTATATTCGTCCTATCTCTATTTCTTGTATATAGTAGTTTGGCAGCGTCTATTCAAGAAGAGAGAAAAAACCTGAAGCATGGTTTCTTAGGCGCGAGTCTGGGCTACTCCATGTATCTTGTTGATCCAGATATTGACCTGGGTTTATATGGCCCAACACTTGAAATGAAATGGGTACGTTTGAAGGAGGCGGCTTACCACGTATGGGGTTTTGAGTCGTCCGAGAAGGGGTACAGCTTTCTATACTCCAGAGCCTCAAATGGGAGAATAGACGTAAATGATGTCACGCTGGCCTATGGGAGGCGGTACAACTTTCGCAGCGGACGGGTTCATCCTTATGCGGGTTTTGACACCGGGTTATCGTGGCTGTTCTCCGGCAAAAAAGTCGATGAGCAGACAGGCTATACCCTGGACACTGGCATCAGGCCGTGCCTGAACATCAACACCGGGGCATACCTGGACGTAAGAAGCCATCTGAAACTTGGCTTGAATCTTAAATACAGCTTCAGCGTGAAGCGGATTCGGCTCCACAATCCTTTTGCCCGGCATAAGCACGAAGACATTTTTCATTACCTGAGCCTGGGGCTAGACGTGAAGCTTGGCAGCAGGGGGATAAGAAGCCTGGTGACGAAGATGGGTATCGGGCCGGATTTTGTGGCCCTGGATAACCCAACTTTCGTTTCATCAAAAGACGCTGTCCATCTGCACGAAGATGACGAAGTTGTTGGTATAAATCTAAACGGTCAGTCAAAAGCCTACTCACTCAAGCCAGCGGCGCACCATCATATTATACACGATGAGTTGGGCGGAATGCCAATCCTGGTCACTTTCTGTCCGTTGACATACACAGCCATGATTTTCGACAGCGTAGTTGATGGGGAAGCCCTTGAATTCGACGTGGAAGGCGGTTTGGTAGACAATAACATGATCATGGTAGACCGGCAGACCAAAAGCAAATGGATACAGATAACAGGAGAAGCTATAAGCGGGAAGATGAAAGGCAAAAAGCTCAGATTGCTTCATGCACTTCACACCACCTGGGGGACATGGAGAGGCCTCCACCCTGATACTTTTGTGCTATCTCACAATACAGGTTTTGACTACAATTACGACGAGTATCCATTTGGCAAAAGCTACATGGAGTATAGGGAAAACTGGCGGATCATGTTTCCCCTTTCCCATGAAGATGAGCGTTTTCATCCCAAGGAAGTTTTCCTCGTGGTGGAAGTCGGAGATACTTCTAAAGCATACCGATTATCGAATATGGAAAACCGTGAAGTCATAAATGACGTCATTGACGAAAAGCCTATTCTGATCCTGTATGATAGGGAAAGGCAACTGGCCCTGGCTTTTTCACGGGTTGCTAATGGCAAGACGCTGGAGTTTGAACTGGATGAATCTTCCAGCTCATATATAAAGGATCGCTCCGCAACCTGCCGATGGGACTTTGAGGGGAAAGCTCATAATGGAGAAAATCTAACGCCGATTCCGTCCTTCAAAGCCTACTGGTTTGCCTGGGCAGCTTTTCATCCGGATACGTTAGTTTATGGAGATTGATGTTAGACTCTGTAGAACGGAAAATAACCACGGAGACACAGAGGCACGGAGGTATGAGAGGGAGAGAATAGAGAATTCTTATATCCTTTATTTCTGATGAAAACATTTCCTGATTTTCCAATTTTTGTTATGTCCAGCTTTATATCTGCGCTCTCTTCGCATAGAACCACCAACTGCATCTGGGAGCTTACCTACCGGTGCAACGCCCGGTGTGATATTTGCCCCTATTGGAGAACCCCCTCGGATGCGGAGAGAGAACTGGGCCTGGCGGATTTGAAGACAGGTTTGGATAAGATTTACAGTTCCGGCTGTAGGATTATCAATTTCTCCGGCGGTGAGCCGACCTTGAGAGACGATCTGGAAGAGATCATCTCGCACGCCTCCAGCAGAGGTTTCTGGACATCCCTGGTAACCAATGGCAGCCTGCTGAACAGTGGTAAAATAGACCGGCTAAAGGAGGCAGGACTGGACAATCTGTTTGTCTCGCTGGATTTCACAGATGGCGAAAAGCATGATAAACTGCGGGGCATTGATGGTCTGCACGATAGGGTTATCAACGCGCTGGTCTATCTAAGCAGTGAATTCATCACAGGGCACCGAACCGCTGGAATCATGTGCGTTATCTCCAGGCTTAATTCGGATACCTTGAAGGAGTTAGTCGAATTGGCGGAGTCCCTCGGAGTCTATATAACGTTCCAGCTTTATCACGATCGAAAGACTGAAGATGGGGAATTTAACGTTGATGCGGTATCGAGCATAGTATCCACGCTGATGAACCTGAAGAAGAGCCATCGGAGTCTGATTTCATCGGGGCAGTATCTGGCGGGGATGGTGGATTATCGGGAAAGCAGACTCCCTGTTTGCCAGGCCGGCAGAAAATACTTCAGCATCGACCCTTATGGCTACCTGCATACCTGCGTTGATCTGCCACCTGTTGGGCATATACTGCATGATAATATATCGGTGATTCAGACTTCGCAAGCTCTGGAGCAGGTCAGGGGATGTTCAGGATGCTGGTACTGCTTCAGAGGCGAAGCCGACGTGTCTCTTTCAATTTCGGGCTGCATGAAGAGGATAATTCAGCATGGGAGGATAATATACCGGAACTATAGAAGGAGAATGGAAAGATGAAACTATCGCAAAAAGACGCGGCTTTATTCTACAAACTAAACCCATCTCTCCTATTCTATATCAATCAAAGGATAGGAGTGATTCGGGATATCTCAACGCTTGATGAGTTCATGAAATCGTCTCCTGAAGAAAAAGTTGAGGTTAGAGATGCTCTATACGAGAATATTGAACTACTCGACTCTTTTGTTGAGGAAAATCCAGCCAGCCTCTCACCCGAGGAGTTGGAGATAGTGAATAGCTGGAGGGATTTTGCTAAAGGGACTTTCTATGTGTTCCGTTATCTGAAGAGTCACACAATCTTTCTTAACTCGGAGTCACCACCCAAAGCTTATGGAGTGCTGGGAATTATGGACGCGATCGGTGAAATCTTTGATGGTGTAACTCCCGTTATGGTTAAAACTACCCTTTTACCATTCAAAGGACGGATCATATACGATGGTCTCATGCAGGCATCTTCTCTCATCTTCGGCGGAGGGATACGCCGATCGATGAATGAATCTTACCGGGAGGCCAAAGCGCGATTTGGTGTTATAACTTCCCTTCCTTTCTCGGGGGAAGAGCGAAGTGATGCTGACAAGCTGAAAGCCCTTCTTAGAACTGAAAGTAGTCGCGAGATGCACTGGGAAGAGATAGAAAGCCTTATCAACAAAAGCGATGAATTACTGATAATCTATCATCAGGAAATGGGTAAGATCCGTGCGCGCAAATATAAACAGAGATTGAGTGATCTTGGACTGTCAGGTTCATGGTTTGGCATCCTCGATGGAATGGTTATCGCTAGCGGAGCCACAAAAGCCAAGATCGAGCGCACGCTGGAAGATATCTTGCCAAAGAAGCAAAGGAATTTAGTCTATATTTTCCAATTGCCAAAGTAAGTCTGCAGAATGATTTCCGGACGTAGAGTTTATGCTTGGAGTTTTTCGTTGACTATATGCCAGGGGAGAGGTAGAATACAACTGCTGGACTTTTGTTAGCTGAACTGTCCATTTTATAATGTGCCCATTTGGGTTTTCTGCCTGAACCGGGTGTAGTGGGAGCGAGGTGAGCTGAGAGAGCGGATTTTGTGTTCGGTAGGTTTATTTTTACAGTGCCCAATCTACTCTGGGAGGAAGAAAAATGAAGAAAGCTATTGGACTGCTGGTATTCCTGTCATTCATCATTGTAATTGCCAATGTGGGCGTATGTGGTGGTGAACTGATCGCCGCATGGTCTTTCGATAATGATACGGCTATGGATGTAAGAGACATCTCCGGAAATGGCCACGACGGCGTCGGCGTTGACACCAATATCGTAGATGGGAAACTTGGCAAAGCGATGGAGTTCGATGGAGTGAATTCGCAGATAGAAGTTCCGAATGACGATGTCCTGAATATCGAGGATGCGGTTACGGTCGAGGCGTGGGTCAATCCATCGAGCTATAATGATCTGAGTGCTGTGGCGCAGAAGTGGGGCGATGACACTGGCAGACGGCAGTATCTGCTCTGTTTCGTCGTTGATAAAGTGAGTTTTTATATATCCGGCTCCGGCGTTACGTGGCCCAGCGCGGCAGGCACGACCAGTGTTCCGACTGACGAATGGACACACATCGCGGGCACCTATGATAGCAAAGCCATCAAAGTGTATATCGATGGCCAACTGGATGCCGAAACGGCCAACAGCGAGGGACTTTTTGCCTCGGATGTCCCGGTATGGATCGGTGGCTATGGGCCAAATGCAGACTTCGGCAGCAATCGACACTTCCCCGGTGTCATTGATGAAGTGCGCTTCTGGAAAGGAGCTTTGACCGAAGCCGAAATCCAGGATAGCATGGGCAGATCCCTTGCAGCGGTTGATGCAGCAGGTAAGTTGAGCGCAACGTGGGGCAGGATTAAAGCGAAGCACTAGAATTTCTATAGATTTCTACAGGATCTAAAAGCCTCTCTCAGGTGAGAGGCTTTTCTTTTATCATCACTTTCTCGTTTTTTGTTGACGTTAGGGTAGGCGAGAGGTAGACTACCTCATTATGATACCTTTTTTGGTTAGAGATGAGACTTACTCCATCCTCTTTACCTTGACAATGTTAAATTAGGAGTTGGGTTAAGGGATTCAGCAATCCATACGTAATCAGATAGACTAACCAGATTTATAACGAGTAACCCGGATTCCGTTAATCCAACCCAACCTACAAGGAAA
>Ga0114922_10001650_pt1 | contig 21147 bp, 23 predicted proteins | sample AartaG_FD_100975 | JGI IMG/M metagenome (GOLD analysis project Ga0114922, IMG submission 100975) | Deep subsurface microbial communities from Aarhus Bay to uncover new lineages of life (NeLLi) - Aarhus_00045 metaG | ecosystem: Environmental > Aquatic > Marine > Oceanic > Sediment | place...
CTCAGCAGCACCGAGATAATCATGGTATTCCGCGAGAAGGTAATATTGTGGGAGTTAACCTCCCAGCCCTCAGAGATTGACTCGGGGAGATGCTCGAATACATCGCCTATCATCCTGGCAAGGGACTCCTGGTCTGTTTCCAGCGCCAGATGAGGAACCACCCCTCTCTCCTCCGGATTAAGGTACTCCACTAATATTTTATATTCGTAACGATGCCCCTTCATTATTATCCTCCCCCGGTTGGATTTCTTACCTCCTTCAGTCTCCCGCTATCTATTATAGTCAAAGTCCGGGACTATTCAATCAGCACTCTCCTAGTCTCTAAGGCGAATCTCAGCGGTGTCGTCGGGCAGGAAGTGAACCTCGATACGGTGTCCCCGCATAGCTAGCAGCTCCACCTCCGAAACCGGCTCACCACCGATATACACCTCGCGGAAATACATACTCCGAAGCGTCTTGATAATCGTGCCCGTTTCCTCGTCGACGGCTCTGGGCTCTCTAATCGTTATCCTTTTGAAAGACCCCTGGTCGCCAGTTACTATGGCCGCTTCGTCGAGAACGCCCCTTATAAACCGGTCGCCTTCCGCTTCCATTAAAACCCCGTAGCGCCGTGATTACCGCCCGCCACCCAGCCTGAACTCCCAGCGGCAGCATATATCATCCTTATTCACCCTGGGCGGTGCTTTCAGGCACCTGACCTCTATGTCAGGGTTAAAACAGGCGGCATAGGCTTTAAGAATCCTGGGTTCAACCAGGGTGCAAATCTCATTTTCCCTGCCCTCCCCCTCCTTCTCCAGAGCGGCTAAAGTGGGGCAGTAGCTAACCGTAAACAGGCCATGACTCCTGTCCTTGACCTCCATGCGGCACTCCATAAGCTGAAACCAGGGGCAGAGCTGCAGGGCCTTCATGAGAGCCGCGACATCATCCCCCTGGATTTTCAGCCCGCCCTTGATTTTTGACATCTCGTAGCGGCAGACGCGCTCCCAGGCCTGTATATCGCAGGCGAGAGCCTCTTTATTTCCCAGCCTCTCCTTCACGGTAAGATACCAGAATCCATCCAGGGCCACGTAGAGCTTCTGGTACAGCTTTGATAACTGAGCCAGCGTAGCGGGGGAGAAATCGCTGAGTTTCAACTCAGGACGGAACTCGCCGCTGTAGTCACGCAACCTTGGCAACGAAGCCTCCTTTAAGGCAAGCCGCCTGACCGGTAAGCCCGGAAAATGCCACTGCTACCGCGGGACACAAAGCCGCCATCAGCCCGACAAACGACCTTGGGGACGGGGTTACTCCTTTGGCAGCCGGGTCTCCTTCTCCCCCCCATCCAAAGAAGCCGCCCCGGAGGGCGAATCTACTGAGTGCTCTGGGGCGCTAAAGGGAGAGTAGCCCCTGGAAACCTGCCGGCCATCCTCTATGATATCGAGCCCAACGCCGCACTTCAGACACACCTGATGTCGTGGGAAGCGTAACGCCCACCCGAAGTAGCGGGTTCCGCACTTGGGACACTTGCCCTCCAGCATGCACCTATCATACCAGAAAGGCTTTCTCAGGGGTCAAGCCCCCATTTTCGCAAAGTGGGCGCTTTTCCTAGCTGCACAACGCTGCCAGATTACGGTATGCGCAGCTTTTCGGCAAGTTTCGAGGTATCCTGCTAGTTACGCCCGGTTCCGTAAGCCGCCAAGACAGACTTCTAGCCGAAAGACTACTGACGTGGTAAAATGAGGCAGCATGACGGATGACGCCCACGAGCAGATAGATAATTTGTTTGCCCAGGTTAGACTCTACCTGTTAGAACTGAGACAGAGCAACCCGCAGACTGTTGCCGAGCTAAAGTCGCTGGTAAGTCAGCTGGAGGACTGCGTGGAACGGCTGGTCATTGACTCACTCAGACTGAAGAGCCTGGAGGCTAAAGCCAGAAGGGTAACCCAAACCAGAAAGAAGCCCCGGGAAAAGACCGGCAATAAATAGCTACACAGTAACGATAACTAATACCTGCGGTCAGATAAGCCCGTCGCCGATAGTGGTGACACTGCAATCTGATAACTCCAGCCCCGCCGGCTAGCCAGAAGACCGCCATTTTACAGGACTGCCCGGAAAGGAGGCTGCCTCTTGACTGATTTGGCCGCCCTCGAAGAAAAGCTGGGGGTCTCCTTCAACGACCCGTCACGGCTGAGGCAGGCCCTAACCCACAGCTCCTACGTTAACGAGAACCCCGGCTCAGCCCTGGACTGCAACGAAAGGCTGGAGTTCCTTGGCGACGCCGTCTTGGGCCTGGTAATCAGCGAAAAGCTGTACCGGGACCTGCCCCAGGCCGACGAGGGGGAGATGACCAGGCTCCGCGCCGCTCTGGTTAAACGAGACACCTTAGCCCGGCTGGCTACGGCCATCAGCCTCGGCGATTACCTGTATCTGGGCAGGGGCGAAGAAGCCAGCGGCGGGCGTAGCAAAAAGGCTAACCTGGCCAGCGCCCTGGAAGCCCTGATAGCCGCCGTCTTCCTCGACCAGGGCCCGGCTGCCACCGAGGGCTTTATCCTGAGGCTATTCAAAGAGGAGCTGGCGAGGGCACTCAGCCAGGGTGGCATCGTCAGCTATAAATCCCAGCTCCAGGAACTCCTCCAGGCCCGAGGACAGCCCCCGCCCGTCTATCACCTAATGGAGGCAAGCGGGCCGGACCACGAGCTACGCTTCAGCGTCGAGGTGCGCGCCGGCAACACCGTCCTGGGACAGGGGACGGGTAAGAGTAAGAAGCTGGCCGAGGCGGCGGCTGCCCGCTCCGCACTGGAGCACCTCCCGAACTGACCTGCCTTCCAGGCCAACTTTACACCCTGGTATCCCTTTGCTAAACTTAACCCTAGAAGCGCAAGACCAATACTCAAACAGAGGTGCTACCATGGGGAAACGAGACTATCGGCACAGAGAACCCAAGAAAACAAAGAAGTCAGTCAAGAAAATCTCGGCTGAGACCATCCTGCAATCTCCACCCACGGTAGAAGTAATTAAAAGGGGAAAGAAGGAAACCGAGACGGAGGAGTAGGAGATAGCCGCTTACGAAGCGCTTTACCGCAGCGGAGAGCTCAGCGCCAGGGTAGCAAAGGCCAAGGAGATACTTCGGGCGTGTCACCTCTGTCCCCGTCACTGCGCCATAGACCGTCTCACCGGCGAAAGCGGGCGATGCCACCTTACCCAGCAGGCAATGGTCTCCAGCTACGGCCCCCACTTCGGGGAGGAAAGCCCCCTGGTCGGCCGGTATGGCTCAGGCACCATCTTTTTTAGCTACTGTAATCTGGGCTGTCTTTACTGCCAGAACTATACCATCAGCCAGTTGGGCGAAGGCAGCCCTGTCAGCAGCCAGGAACTGGCTGAGATGATGCTCTCCCTCCAGAGGCGGGGGTATCACAACATAAATCTGGTAAGCCCCAGCCACGTCGCAGCCTACATTCTGGAGGCGCTGAAAATTGCCGCCGGCCGGGGGCTCAAGCTGCCTCTGGTATATAACACCGGCGGCTACGACTCTATGGCCACCCTTAGATTGCTGGACGGGATTATTGACATCTACATGCCCGATATGAAGTATTCCGATGAGAAGACTGCGGAGCAGCTCTCCGGGATACGGGACTACCCCAGAGTAAACAGGGCCGCCGTCAAGGAGATGCACCGCCAAGTGGGTGACCTTGAGATAGACGGCTCCGGGCTGGCCCGACGCGGTCTCCTGGTACGCCATCTGGTGCTGCCTCACGGCCTGGCTGGGACTCAAGAAGTAGTAAGCTTCCTGGCCCGGGAAGTTTCGACCGATACCTACCTCAACATCATGGCCCAGTACCATCCCTGCTATCAGGCCGCTAGCCTGCCCCAGCTAGCCCGTCCGCTGGATAATGCCGAGTTCACCGAAGCTATTAGCCTGGCCCGCCGGCAGGGCCTCACCCGGCTGGACAAGGATAACCTCCGGCTGCCGAGGCTTACTCCGAGGTAACAGAAGCACTATGAGCGATTTAGCCGCAGTTCAGATAGTGGTATACGGCCGCGTCCAGGGTGTCTTCTTCCGTGGCTTCACCAAGCACCAGGCAGAAATGCTGGGGCTTTCGGGCTACGTCCGTAATCTACCCTCGGAGGAAGCCGTGGAGGTCTGGGCTGAGGGCGAAAGAGACAAGCTGGAGACGCTGACTTCTAAGCTGAGAGCGGGGCCGTCTACAGCTAAGGTGACTAAAGTAACCACCAAATGGTCGGCATACACCGGGAGATACGCCGGCTTTAGTATCAGGTATTAGCCCGGCACCCGCCGTATCCCGTAGTAGCGTTCATCCTCAAGCAGGCGAGACAGAACCTCGACCGAGGCACGGTAGCTTTCCTCCCCAAGCCGCTCCCCGAGCCGCCGGGACAGTTCCGCCAGATCAAGGGGCTCGTTGCCACCAGCCAGGAAAAGACGAAAGACACTGGCCAGAATAGTAAGCTCACCGGTAATGAAACCAGGGAGCTGAGAGCAGCAGTCTCTGATGTTCGCCACCAACTCAGCCTCGGAGAGCTTGCCCTTCTCCAGACGCTGCCGGCACCGAGGACACAGGCAGCCCTGCGCCAGGGCGGTAAATGAGCGGGCGTTCTGCCGATACCAGTCCAGGTCAACGAACCAGTGCGGGGTACCCGGTTCCGTATTCAGACTCTCCTTAGCCACCAGGCCTTCTCCCTCCAGAGCAAGGTCTTCTAGCTCTCAAACAATACCTTGGCTACCTGAATCAGGTCAACATACTCCGTCTTGACCCCCAGCAATTCGGAGGCCTCACAATCTACCTCATAGGGCTCGCCGACAAAAACCTTACCGTAATCAACCGCCTCACCCCGCGTCGGGTCGTCCTGAGTCATGAACTGCTGAGAGGCCTCAATTATGCCCATGTCAAAGGGCAGGGTGAAATAGAGGTCGGCAATCACCTTGTCTATCCCCAGGCTGAACAGGTCCCGCCAGCCAGAACCATACTTGCTGCTGGGCAGCAGGGTAAGCAGATTCATCAGGCTGAGGCTGCCCCTGCCTCGGACCAGCTTCAAGGGGGATACCGTTATCAAGTAGTCGCTGGACAGGATAACGTTCGGTATCCAGAAGGTCGGCACCGCCAGAGGTTTAGCCAGAGGATTATCTACCTCCACCCAGATACAATCTTTGACGTCCAGGGTCAGCAGCCGGGGAAAGTCGTAACCCAGGGACTGATATATCGGCTTGACCGGCTGCCCGTCCGCGGTGCCTTCAAGCAGGAGAATATCGGCATCACTAACCCGCCTGATGCCCTCGATTATTACCGATATCATCTCCCGGCTGGTGGTTACCGGATAGGGCAGCGGATAGCCGGCACAGGGCTTAATCAAAACCCGCCGCGCCCGGGACACCACCGGCGGTGGCTCGAAAACAAACTCCGAATCCTTAAATATCAAGCCTGGGAACCCTCCTCAGTCTACGCTAAACGTAAGCCTGTTTTTCGCTCCAATCCAGCATCATCACCCGAACCTTATCCCCAGCCGCCACCCCCTCACTGTCCTCGGGAACAATCGCCAGGCCGTTGGCTAGAGCCATCGAGGTCAGCACCCCGGAGCCCTGGGGACCGGTCAGCCTGGCAAAATACTGCTCACCACGCCTTGATACCACCACCCGGGCGAAGATACGCCGCCCGTCGGTGTTGACCACGGCATCCTCTATCAGCGCCTCAATAAGGGGCCTGGCGAGGTTCTTCTTGCCCATCATCTTGAGGATAGCGGGGCGGGCAAACAGCTCGAAGGTAATCATGGAGCTGACCGGGTTGCCCGGTAGCCCCAGGTGGGGTATCCCTCTCCCCACACCAGTCTTATTAACCCCTTTAATCATTCCAAAGGCAAGCGGTTTCCCCGGCTTCATGCGCACCGTCCAGAAGCCAATCTCGCCCTGTTTCGCCAGCACATCCTTGACGACATCGTAGTCCCCGAGCGAGACACCGCCGCTGGTCAGGAGCATATCAGCCGTCAGCCCCTTACGGAGACGGGCCACCAGCGAATCTTCACTATCCCGGGCGATACCCAGTATCTCAGGGATACCACCGCAGTAGCTGACCAGGGCCGCCAGGCTATAACTATTGCTGTTGTATATCTTACCGTCAGGCAGAGGCTGGCCGACATCAACCAGCTCATTCCCGGTAGCCAGAATAGCCACCCTAGGACGGCGCACCACCTTCACTGCCTGCCGCCCCAGAGATGCCAGAACCCCGACCTCCGAGGGGGAAATCACTACCCCCCGGCTCAACACCAGGCTCGCCCTAGCGATGTCTTCCCCGGCACGGCGAATGTCCCAGCCGGGCTCAACCTCCTTCAGAATGCCGATTTCCGCCGATGGCCCGGAGCGAAGCGTCTCATCGGTATCCTCAAACCTGACCACGCTGTCCGCCCCCTCGGGTAGCGGGGCGCCGGTCATGATACGAACCGCCGTCCCCGGTTCTACCCGGCATCTGGAAATAGCGCCCGCCGCCACCGTATCCACCACGCGCAGAAACCGCGGCCTGTGCTGACCGGCCCCACGAGTATCCGCCGACCTGACGGCATAGCCGTCCATAGCCGAGTTGTCCCGCGGAGGCACATCAAGAGGGGAATACACGTCCTCAGCCAGAACCCGCCCCAGAGAGTCCAGGAGAGGGCTTTCCTCTTCATCGAGAACCCCGACATTGCCCAGGACCTTATCCAGTGCTTCCTCAACACTTATCATACCGTAACCCTCAACAGGTCCCTGGCCCGGGCCAGGTCAGACCTGGTATTGACATTGAAAAAGCTCAGGTGCTCGGAGTCAAACCAGTCTATCTCCTCAGCCTCGACATACCTTACCCTGACCAGACGAAAAAGCTCCCTGACGCCCAAAATCCCCTGTTCCAGCAGGCGCTCTATGGGAGCCAGGCAGGCCTTGGAATAAACGGCATGTAGCGGTTCAACCAGACTCTTAAACCGCGGCACCACCAGGTCAGAACCGGCGGAAACACTTGCCATATAGCCCAACAAGGCACGATTCAGGAAGGGCATGTCACAGGCCACAACCACATTATAGAAAGAATCCGAAAGCTCTAAGCCAGTATAAATACCACCCAGAGGACCTTTACCGGGGTAAATATCGCTGACCACTTTTAGCCTGGGGTAACCTTCAAACCAGGGATAGGACAGCTCTCGAGCAGTAATTAGCAGAATATCACTATCCAGAAAGTCAAGCTGGAGCAGAACCCACTCCAGCAGACTTCTTTCGCCAAGGTTTTCCAGCGCCTTTTCCCGCCCCAGACGCAGGCCCCCACCACCAGCCAGAACCATACCGCCTATGTCCAAAATCACATCTCAGTTCTTTAAGACCCCGATATACTATTTTACCACAGCCGTCAATAGCCAAAACTAGCTAGTTAAGCCTCCCACCCAAACGAGGCGCTTCTTAACCACGGGGTCGCTATCACGAAGCCAACTCCAGTACCTTAGCCACCAGCTTCTCAATACCCAGCGCCACCTTGGAGATAGTAGGACCCAGCATATAGGCCGGGGTAGAAACGACCTTCTTTTCTTCATCAACTGCAATTTGGTCTACCTGGCAGGCAACATGGCTCCCCCCCATCCTTTCAACGGCAGCGGCGGTAGCCTGGTCGGTACCTATGGTTACCTTCGCCCCCAAGACCTTAGCCGCTATAGCCGGGGCAATGCAGATAAAGCCTATTGGCTTTCCAGCCTGGTGCATCTCCCTTATCAAGCCGGCCACCTCCGGATTCACAGTGCAGTCCGCCCCCTTGAGCGCAAAATCACACAGGTTTTTAGCCGCCCCCAGCCCCCCGGGCAGTATCAGGGCACTAAGCTCACTCGCCCTAACCTGCTTTATATCCCTGATGTCACCCCGGGCTATCCTGGCAGCTTCAAGTAGCACCTGCCGCTTCTCGCCAGTCGCCTGGCCGCTTATATGGTTAACCACCTCAGCCTGACCGATATCAGGAGCCATACAGACTATCTCAGCACCCGCCCGGTCCAGAAAGAACAGCGTCAGGGTAGCCTCATGGACTTCACTGCCGTCATACATACCGCAACCACACAACAAAACGCCTACTTTGGTCATTATCTTAGCCTCCTGTAAACCTGCTTAATACAAACTCGCTTGCGCCGTTAGCCGGTTCTCACGGGGAAGGCTTTACCCCCTCAGCCAGCGACAGAACAAGGTTCACCAGGGTGCGCACCGGCACCCCGGTAGCGCCCTTAACCAGGCAGCCCCGTTCTTTGTCGCTGAGAAAGGTGCCGGCAATATCCAGGTGAACCCAGGGGGTATCACCGACAAACTCAGCCAGGAACTGCGCCGCGGTAATGGCACCGCCATACCGCCCGCCGCTGTTCTTGATATCGGCGACATCACTCTTGTTCTGTTCCTTATACTGCTCATACATCGGTAGGTGCCACATAAGCTCCCCCGCCTCGGCAGCCGCCTTAAGCACCCTGTCCAGAAGCTCCTGGCGGTTTCCAAAAGCGCCGCTACAGAGGTCACCCAGGGCGATACGGCAAGCCCCGGTCAGCGTGGCGACATCAACGATGCCCTTCGCCCCCAGCTTTATCGCATAACCCAGAGCATCAGCCAGAATAAGACGACCCTCAGCGTCGGTGGAGACAATCTCAATGGTCTTACCGCCCATGGCGGTAACTACGTCACCCGGCTTTAAGGCGCTGCCGTCGGGCAGGTTTTCCGTAGCCGGGACAACCGCAATGACATTGATTTTAGGCTTAAATTGGCTAATAGCACTCATGGCGGCGAGCACGGCCGCCCCCCCCGACATATCCCCCTTCATCTCGCCCATCTTCTCCGAGGGCTTTATCGAGATGCCGCCGGAATCAAAGGTTATCCCCTTACCCACCAGGGCTAAGTCAACCTCGGCGGAGTCACGCCCCCGATAGTGGAGCACGATTAACTGTGGCGGCTCCCGGCTCCCCTGAGCCACCCCGAGCAGCGCCCCCATGCCCAGCTCCTGCATCTCGGCCCGCCCCAGAACGCGGTACTCAAGCCCGCAATCTGCGGCCAGCTCCCTGGCCCTCTCCGCCATAATGCCGGGAGTCATATAGTTAGCTGGTTCGTTAGCCATATCGCGAGCCAGGTTAGTCGCCTCAGCCAGCACCCGGCCCCGACGGCAGCCAGACTCTAATCTCTGCCGTTCATCCTGGCCAGCAGCCACCAGGGTAAGCTCCTTAATCTCGCCATAATCTGCCTCCTTGGTCATGTGCCTGCGGAAGTTATAGAGACCGAGCAGGGCACCCTCGGTTACCGCCTGGGCACTAGCTTCCAGAACGATATCATTAATGCCCGCCCCCTGAGCCACGGTCGCTAGGCTCGCGGCACCCTTCTGCCGGAGCAGGCGGTAGGTCTCCGCCACGGCACCGCAAATCTTGTCCCGGGATAGCTCCGCCGGCTTACCCAAGCCGGTAACCACCACCCGGCCCGCCACCAGCTTACCCAGGCTGTGAATAACGGTAATCTCGTTAAGCTTACCCTTAATCTCGCCCTGGCTGATTAGCCCGGAGATAGCACCCCCCAGAGCCTTATCCAGGGCAGCCGTATCGTCGTCGAGGTGCTCCGTCCCCTCAAAGAAGCCTATAATTATGGCGTCAGCCCTAATCTCGGTAATACTGCCGATTACAACCTTAATCTCCATCAAAATCTCCTTTTCAGCGACTAATCTCCCTGATAATCTTGTCTATCACCGGAGTGATATCCCGGGAGGTATCCACCACATAGTGCCGATGGCGGATTCGCTGAACCCTCGGCTTCATCCGCTGATAAACGGCCCAGTCAGCGCCCGAGTTAGTCTCAGGGTCGCCCTGTCTTTCTTTAAGCCTCTGGTAGACCAACTCCGGCGGCGCTTCGACCCGCACCAGCACCGGCCTAACGCCCAAACACTCCGCAATACGGTAGAGCTTTTCGCGGTAATGCTGGGACAGGTTGGTGGCATCGAAGATAACGGGGATGCCCTGCCTCAGGAGCCGCTCGGTAAGCCGGTGGCTGGCTCGAAAAAGCCGGGCGCTCTCGGCGGCGCTGTAACCCGGTGACGGGAAAAGAGTCCGGCGCAGGTGGTCGCTTTCCAGAATAACCGCCGCCAGCTTCCGGGCCAGGCGGCGACAGAAGTAAGACTTCCCGGTTCCGGGTAGGCCGCTGACTACGATCAGGAAGGGCTGAGCCCAAGCTTCGGGGAACCGCCCCAGCTCTCTAAGCAGCTTCTCCACATCAGAAGCAATCTCGGTCTGTTCCACACCCCCAATTATAGAGCTTTTAGACCCACTTCGCTAGGGGTTACTTAGCCTTAACCGATCCGCCGGGGGCCGCTAAATATCTAGTCTCCGCTACAGAAGGCAACCCCAATCAGTCCCGGCCCAATGTGAGCCCCCATTATCGGGGTAAACTCGGTGATAAATAGCTCGCTACAGTCAAAACGGGAGACAATCTGCTCTTTGAGCAACTCGGCATTATCCAGGGCATCGGCGTGCATCACGGCGACATGAAGGGGCAGCCCCTTAATCACCATCTGCTTCATTGCTTTCAGCATACGGGTTATGGCCCGGGCCGTAGTCCGGGTTTTCGCCAGGGGACGAACATCGCCATCGTTGAGAGTGAGCAGAGGCTTAATCCGGAACAGCGAGCTGGCCCAGGCAGCCGCCTTGGGCACATGGCCGCCCCGAACCAGATAGTGAAGGGTATCCACCATAGCTACCAGGTGCACGCGCTCAGCCACTCTCTTAGCCTTCTCCACCACCTCACCCAGGCTCCACCCCGAAGCGGCTGCCCTGGCCGCCGCCAGTACCACCAGCCCCTGGGCGGCCGCCGCCGTACCACAATCAAGAACCTCGATGGCTACCCCGGGGAGAGACTCCCCGGCCAGCTCCCTGGCCACCTGCGCCGAGCTGAACTGCCCGCTAAAACTGGCCGAGAGGGTGATACAGAGAATACTGGGGGCTATCTGGCTGGCCTGGCGATAGGCCTCAAGGTGCGCCCCCGGCGAAGAGTGTGATGTCATGGGCAGCTCTTCCGTCTCCCGGAGGAGGGCATAAAACTCCGTGGGGGTGATATCCACCCCATCCTGATAGGTCTTGTGCCCGATAATAACGTTAAGCGGCACCAGCCCGATGCGATACTGCCTCAGCAGCTCACCGGGAATACAGGCGCTACTATCGGTAATAATAGCTACCTTCTGAGCCATAAGAATAAACCCACCCCAGCCAAACGGTAAGAAGCCTACTTTGTGTAAATCGTCTCATAATAACACCTGAAGTTACTTTATACAATATCTTCCCAAACACGCTACCTACATTTGATAAACCCTACCCCCCTGACATATAATTACACCAGAGAGCAAGTTTTGATGATTTTATACATTCCCCTGCTTACCGGTATACACCAGACAGACAGCATTCCAGATGCTAAACCATGAGTATAATTTTGCCAGCTAGCTTAGGCATGGTCTAGAGACGAGAAGAACATGAGCCCGGTAACCCCGCTTAAAGAAGTAGCCGACATCATTAACGAAGAAGGCGGCGAAGCCCTCAGGCTGTGCTATCAGTGCGGCACCTGCACGGCGGCATGCCCCTGGAACAGGGTACGCGACTTTATCGTGCGCCGCATCATGCACCAGGGCCAGTTGGGCGTAACCGACTTTGAGGATGAGGCCATCTGGCTGTGCGCTACCTGCAATAACTGTGTTAAGCTCTGCCCCCGCGGGGTGGAGATAATAGACATCATGCGGGCCCTGCGCCGGGTGGTTACCGAACTGGGCGTCGCCAAGGTTCCTGACTCGCTCCGCCTTACCATCAAGAATATCTCCGGCGTGGGTAACCCCCTCGGCGAACCCGAGGACAAGCGCGCCGAGTGGGCACAGGACCTCGACGTGAAGCTCTACACCAAGGGAACCGAGATACTGTATTTCCCCTGCTGTATCCCGGAATACGACCCTTCGGTGCAAAAGGTTGCCCGGGCCACCGCCACTATCCTGAAAAAGGCCGGGGTGGACTTCGGTATCCTGGGTAACAGGGCAAACTGCTGCGGCGAAAGCGTGCGTAAAGCCGGCGACGAGGGCGTCTTTCAGCGTCTGGCCCAGAATAACATCAGCACCCTCACCGAGCTGGGGGCTAGGAAGATTATCGTTTCCTCACCGCACTGCTATCATACCTTCAAGAACGAATATCCGGCTCTCGGCGGGAACTTTGAAGTAGCGCATTTCACCCAATACCTGCTCGAAATTATGAAACAGGGCCGGCTAACGCTAAGTAAGGAGATAAACTCGAAGGTCGCCTACCACGACCCCTGCTACCTGGGGCGACATAACGACATCTACGACGAGCCCAGGGAGGTGCTCACGAGCATCCCCGGCCTTGAACTGGTGGAGCTACCCGACCACGGGGAAAACAGCCTGTGCTGCGGTGGGGGCGGGGGGCGAATCTGGATGGAAACCAAGAGCGGCCAGAGGTTTTCCGATATCAGGATAGAGCAGGCGTTGAAACTAGAGGCTGACGTCCTAGCCGTAGCCTGCCCCTACTGCATGCTCAACTTCGATGACAGCGTCTTAACCATGGATAAGGGCGACGTTATTAAGGTCAGAGACATTGCCGAATTAGTTGCCGAGGCGCTGTAGCCAGGGAGGCAGGATGGGAAACGAACCTAGAATCGGGATATATGTCTGCCACTGCGGCAGCAATATTGCGGGCACCGTCGATACGGAGGCGGTTACCGAGTTTGCCCGGAGCCTGGAGGCGGTAGCCCTGGCCCGCAACTACGTCTTCATGTGCTCCGAGCCGGGTCAGGAGATTATCCGGAATGACATCAGGGAAGCCGGGCTTAACCGCATCGTGGTAGCGGCCTGCTCACCGACCATGCACGAAATCACCTTCCGCCGTGTCCTTGAGGAGGCCGGGATAAACCCGTACCTGATTGAGATAGCCAATATCCGGGAGCACTGCTCCTGGGTAACCGAGGACAGAGATCTGGCCACCGAGAAAGCCAAGGCACTGCTCGGGGCGGCCGTAAGGCGAGTCTACTATCACCAGCCCCTGGAAGCGAGAAGGGTCCCCTTTACCCCCGCTACCCTGGTCGTCGGCGGCGGTATCGCCGGTATTCAAGCCGCCCTGGAGATTGCCGACGCGGGAGATAAGGTCTACCTGGTGGAGAAAGAGCCCAGCATCGGCGGGCACATGATTCAGCTCGATAAGACCTTCCCCACCCTGGACTGCTCGTCCTGCATCTTAACACCGAAGATGACCCGGGTCGGCTCCCACCCCAGTATTGAGCTACTGAGCTACAGCCAGGTTGAGGAGGTCTCCGGATATATCGGCAACTTCAAGGTCAAAATCAGAAAGAAGGCGCGCTACGTTGACGCCGAGAAGTGTAACGGCTGCGGCCTGTGCCAGGAGAAGTGCCCCATCAAGACCCCAAGCGAGTTCGACGCCGCCCTGGGTAAGCGAAAAGCCATCTACACCCCGTTCGCCCAGGCGGTGCCCAATACTCCGGTCATTGACACCGGGCACTGCACCTACTTCCTGAAGGGCAAGTGCCGTCTCTGCGAGCAGGTCTGCGAGAGAGAGGCGATTAACTTCGCACAGCAGGATGAAATCGTTGACCTGGAGATAGGCTCGATAATCATGGCCACCGGCTTCGGGGTCTTCGACCCCACCCCGATTTCCCGCTACGGCTACGGGCGGCTGGATAACGTTATCACCAGCCTTGAGTTTGAGCGACTGGTGAGCTCCTCCGGGCCCACCGGCGGCGAGATTACCCTCAAGGACGGCGCCGCTCCCCAGAGCGTAGCCATTGTCCACTGCGTGGGCAGCCGGGACAAGAACTACCACGAGTACTGCTCCCGGGTGTGCTGCATGTACGCCCTGAAGTATGCCCACCTGATAAAGGAAAAGCTAGGTGCCGAGGTATATAACTACTACATAGATATGCGCTGCTTCGGCAAGGGCTATGAGGAGTTCTACGAGCGTATTTCCGGGGAGGGGACCATCTTCATCCGGGGCAAGGTCGGAGAGGTCACCGACCAGGCGGTAAGTGATGAGGAAAAAGGGAAACTGGTCGTGGTCGCTGAGGATACCCTGCTCGGGGTGTTGACCAGGGTGCCGGTAGACATGGTTATCCTCTGCGTGGCGCTTGAGCCGCCGCCGGATGCGGAGGCAGTGGCCCGGCTGTTTAACATCAGCCGCAGCGCCGACGGCTTTTTCCTGGAAAAGCACCCCAAGCTCGACCCGGTGGCCACCACCACCGACGGCGTTTTCGTGGTCGGCTGCGCTCAGGGGCCCAAGGACATCCCCGATACCGTGGCCCAGGCTTCCGCCGCCGCCGCCCGGGTGCTGGCTCTAATCAGTCAGGGCGAGGTAGAGATTGAGGCGGCTACCGCCATTGTCGACGAAAGAATCTGCTCCGGCTGTCAGCTCTGTATCCCCATCTGCCCCTACAGCGCCATCAGCTTTGACGAGGAAAAACTAGTATCCCGGGTCAACGAGGCGTTGTGCAAGGGGTGCGGAGCCTGCGTAGGCGGCTGCCCCAGTGACGCCATCAGCTTAAGTCACTTCACCAACGAGCAAATCATGGCTCAGCTGGAAGGAATGCTGGCTTAATATAGAGTGGCACCGTCAGCTTAAGTCACTTCACCAACGGGCAAATCATGGCTCAGACAGAAGAAATGCCGGGGCTTAATACTCACTGGAGATGAAGCTGCTTATCTCGGCGTAGCTAAAGACCGGCCCGTCGCGGCAGACGTAGATGTTGCCGATATTACACCGCCCGCACTTCCCGATACCGCACTTCATCCTCTTTTCCAGCGTGGTCAGCATCTGCTCGGGACTGAAGCCCAGCTTCTCCAGCGCGGGGAAGGTAAAACGTATCATAATCGGCGGGCCGCACACGATAGCCACCGAGTTATCCGGCGACGGCACCACCTCCTCCAGCACCACGGGCACCAGACCCACCCTGCCTTTCCATGCCTCGTCACCCCTGTCCACGGTAGTTACCATATTCACGGTCTTATCCTGCTGCCACGCCTCAAGGTCGTAGGTAAAGCAGAGGTCAGCCGGAGTGCGCGCCCCGTAGATGATGTCTATCCGGCCGTATTCCTGCCGGTTATCGATGACATTCCAGATGAGAGACCGAAGCGGCGCCAGGCCAATGCCACCCCCCACGAAAACCAGGTTCTTACCCTTAAGGAAATCCAGAGGAAAAGAGTTGCCGTAGGGCCCCCGGAAACCTATTTCGGCACCTACCCCGAGGCGGTGCAGCGCCCGGGTCAACCGGCCCACCTCCTTGATGCTGCACTCAAGGTGGTCTCTCCGGGTAGGGCTGGAAGAGATGCAGAAGGTGGCCTCGCCGATACCCAGCACGGAAAGGAGACAGAACTGCCCCGACTGGAAGGTAAACTCCTCACGGAGCTTCTCGTCCTTGAAGTTAAAGTGGAAGGTCTTGGTGTCTATGGTCTCGCTAACTATCTTCTCGATGACCGCCGGGTGCGGCAGGTAGACATTCCCCTCCTTGAGAAATTTCGGTCGGTGACTAATATCGCTAAGGGCCATATCTTACCTCTCCAGTCTAAGCTGCTCCTGAGCCGGGAGGCTAGAGAGCACCCGGGTAATATCCCAGTTTACGGGACACAGGCGAATACAGCGGCCACAGCCGGTGCAGGCAATAACATCGAAGCTATCGGGGTAGAACTCATACTTGTGGCATACCTTCTGCCTCAGGCGCCGCCACTTTTCCCGGCGCGGGTTTTCCACGGGCATCTTGGTATAGAGGGGAAAGGCGCAGCTATCCCAGCTCCGAAACCTCGCCCCCTGCTTTTTGACCAGCTCATCACTGATATCAAAGCAGTAGCAGGTAGGGCAGAGGAAGGTGCAGATACCGCAGCTGATACACTTGGCGCTGACCCTCTCCCAGAAGTCCTTGTCTTCAAAGCCGGCTCGCAGCTTCTCGTGAGCACCCTGGGAATCTACCTTCCGGGTCACCCTGGCGCCGGCTGCATCTCTTGCCTCTTCGGCTCTAGCCTCATCAGCCCCGGTGGCCGCCTGAACCAGGCTGGTCTTACTAAGGAGCTCCTTACCCTTATCCGTAACCGCCTCCACCAGGAAATCATCCCCGATATCGGTAAGCATCAGGTCAACATTGGCGGCATCGGTAGGGCTAATACCCAGCGAGGTGCAGAAGCAGCTCTCATAGGGTCTGGTACAACCCAGCCCCACCAGCACCCCGTTCTTTCTCCGCGCCAGGTAGTAGGGGTCCTGGTAGCCATCCTTAAAGGTCAGGGCCAGTACCGCCAGCGCCCTGGCGTCACAGGGCCGGATACCGAAAACGAGCCATCTATCTTCGGTCGGGGGCGGTTGTCCGACGTGATAACCATCCCCATCTTTCTGAAAGCTGAACATCTCCTCCAGCGGCGGAAAAAAGAGCGCCTTGGGCGGCACCACGGTATTCCGATACCATTCCAGGAATCCGGCGTCCCCACCACCCCACCTGGCCCACTTAGCCACTCCCTCGTCCCGCGAGGGCACGAAGACGCCAAACTCCCGACTCCATTCGTTAAGGAGGTCAGCGATATCCCGTCTGGCTATTTTCTTGGCTGTCATACTATCTGATGAAATCCTCCACATCCGTAGGCTCATAGCAGGCCAGAAGCGGCGGCGCCTCTTTGTCCATACCCGCCCGGTAACTAAAGAGCTCACCCACGATGTCATACATCTCCCGGGCCAGACTTCTCAGCGGAATCCCTACCGGGCAAGCTCGTTCACACTCACCGCAGTCGGTACAGCGGCCGGCCACATGAAGGTTCCTTACAACCTGAAACATGAGACTGTCCTGCCACCGTGGTATCGGCAGTACCCACGGCGGCTCGGTTTCCTCAACAAAGCAGCGCTCACAGAAACAGGCCGGGCACACATTACGGCAGGCATAGCATCGGATACAGCGGCTGAACTCATTCCGCCAGAACGCCCACCGCTCATCCGGCTTCATAGTCTCCAGGCTGTTTATCTTTTCCCGACTCTTAGCCTTTTCTTTATCGCCTGCCGCCGCCGTCGGCTCTCCCAGCAGGATGTCATATTCCTGGGGAGTGGGCATTTCACAGGCAAGGCAATTATCGAAAAGGACTTCCTGAACGGGGCACTCTCTTTTATCACCGTTAACCGTTATAAGGACTTTGTCTCCGTCCCGGGTGATGTCAGCTATCTCATCCCTATCCTTCCCCACCAACCCCTCCACCTTAGTCAGGTCGATGACTCCGGAGCAGGGGACTCCGATAATGACTACGTCCTCCCGCACTACCTTGTTATCCTGAATGAGGCTGACGATGGAGCGGCTGTCGCACCCCTTGGCGACAATAGCGACCCGTCCCTTGACCCCGGTTAGAAACACGCTGAGGTTATTAGCCATGAAGGGGCTGATTACCAAGCGTTGGGTATCATCTTTGTCGCCGGTGATGAGCGGGGTAGTGGTGAATTTGAGACTACCCGCCTCAAAGCCGATAACACAGCTAACCTTGCCCTGCTCCAGCAGGGCTTTAGCCTCACGGCGCAGTCTTTGTTCCATTATCCCGTTCTTCATCGGTAAACAGTCTGTTGGGGCCAAGCTCCCTAATCTCCTGTGTCATCTCGGTAACCACCTCGGCGAATTTACCGCCCTCAGAGGCCGAGACCCAGCTTGCCTGAAGACGCCCGGGGTCAATACCCATATATTCCAGAAATCTCTTGATGATGGCCATTCTTCTCCGGGTAAAGTAGTTTCCCGTCTGGTAATGGCAATCACCGGGGTGGCAGCCGGAAACAAGCACCCCGTCAAAACCCAGGCGCAGTGCCTTAAGGATAAAAAGCGGGTCTACTCTTCCCGAACACGGAACCCGGATGACCCGGATACTGGCCGGGTATTTCTTACGGCTGGTACCGGCCAGGTCGGCGCCGGCATAGCTACACCAGCGACACAGAAAACCCAATAGTCTGGGTTGCCACTCTGAATCCTGCCCCATATAACCTCAGCAAAATTGATAGCGTGATTAACACAAAACCAGAGATACGATTCTCTGGGAGCTAACTATAAGTATAGTCTATCGGGTAACCTGACTTCAAATTGAAAATAGGGACCAGGGAGACAAATCTGCGACCCGGCTCCAACGGGAAGCGAAAAGAGGCTCGCCGCCTGGCAAGCCGCCGCCAGACCCTCTACTCCACGGTCACGCTTTTAGCCAGGTTGCGCGGGGTATCTACGGGGCAGCCCCTTTCTCGAGCGGTATAGTAGGCAAGAAGCTGCAGAGCCACCGTATTAACCACCGGGGAAAATATGGCATCAACCACGGGCACGGTGATGATAAAATCGGCTAATTCCCTTATGGCCACGTCACCCTCTTCAGCCACCGCGAGCACCGGCGCTCCCCTGGCTTTAGCCTCCTTAATATTGGACAGCATCGCCTCATAGGTGTTGTCACGAGCCAGGATGGCGACCACCGGTGTCCCGCTCCCCAGTAAGGCAAAGGAGCCGTGCTTCAGCTCACCAGCCGCATAGCCTTCGGCGTGAATATAGGAAACCTCCTTCAGCTTAAGCGCCCCCTCCAGAGCCACCGGGAAGTTTATCCCCCGGCCAATAAAGAAGACATCCTCGTGCTGCGCCAGGTAGCCGGCATACTCGCTGATAACATCCCCACGGCCAAGCACCCGCTGCACCTTTTCCGGCAGCCCCCTCAAATCCATAACCAGCTCCGCCAGTCTTCCGGGGTCAATCCTGGAATACGACATTACCAGCCAGTATAACACCATAAGCTGAACCATGAAGCTCTTGGTCGCGGCCACGCTTATCTCCGGGCCAGCCCAGGTATAAATGGTATGGTCAGCGAGTCGGCTGGCGGAGCTACCGACCACGTTGGTAATGGCAATCACCAGACACCGGGCCGCCCTCAGCTTCCTTATGGTCTTCAGCGTATCGGCGGTCTCACCGGACTGGGTAATGGCAATGGCAGCGGTTCTGGCCAGGGTCTGACCGTAGTAGTTGAACTCGGAGGCTATCTCAACCCGGACCGGAATGCTGAGCAGCTCCTCGATAACATATTTCCCGATCAGCGCTGCGTGATAGGAAGTGCCGCAGGCCAAGATGAGCATGGACTCCAGATTGCGGCGCATGGCGGCGATATCAACCACCGAATCAGCCACCGAGACCCAGTTGACCAGGGTATCCCGTATCACCTTGGGCTGCTCGTGAATCTCTTTCAGCATAAAGTGCTCATAGCCCGCCTTCTGAGCATCCTCAACACTCCATAAAATCCGGGTCTCTTTTCTCTCGACCCCGGCACCCCGGCTGGTGACGCTCACGCCCCCAGAAGTGACCACAGCCAAGTCCCCGTCCTCCAAATAGATAACCCGGTTAGTGTAATCCAACACCGCCGGCACATCCGAGGCAATAAAATGCTCCCGGTCACCAACCCCGATAATCAAGGGGCTGCCATTGCGGGCAACCACCAGCTTAGACTCACCAGCCGCCAGCACTATGACGGCATAGGAGCCCTTTATTTCTCCCAGCGCCGCCACGACCGCCTCCTCCAGGCTGCCCCGGTAATACTTTTCAATCAGATGGGGGATGACCTCGGTATCGGTCTCGGAAATGAAGCTGTGCCCCTCAGCCTCCAAGCGGCGCCGTAATACCTGGAAGTTATTTATTATCCCGTTGTGCACCACCGCAATAGTGCCCGAGCAGTCAAGATGGGGGTGGGCATTAATCCGGGAGGGGGCACCATGGGTCGCCCACCGGGTATGGCCGATACCAGCCAGGCCGTCAAGCTGCGGTACCACCTTGGCCAGCTCCGCTATCTTGCCGATATCCTTACACACCCGGAGACTACCGCCGTCCAGGGCGATACCACAGGAGTCATAACCACGATACTCCAGCCGGGCCAGGCAGTTAAGCAGCACCGGCTGCGCATTTCTACCGCCGATATAACCAACAACGCCACACATAACTAGAAAACCAGACTCCGGTCGGGCAGCCGGCCGCTAATCAGCCTCAGCGCCTTAACCCGGCTGTGGCTACCCAGAATAACCCCGGGCTGAGCAACGACACCGCTGCCTATGTTACAACCCTCACCCAGCATGGCACCCACCTTTAGCGAGTGGTGTTCGTCATTAATCCTGACCTCAGCCTCACCGGCGGCGGCGGTAAAGTGCCCGGCGACAACACTACCCTGGTCAATAACCGAGTCCTGAATAATAGAGCCGGCGCCGATGCTGACATCGCTACCGATAACGCTGTTTTCCACCTCGGTAAGCGGGGCCAGGACGACGTTGTCCCCGATACTGGTAGCGGGCAGGATACAGACATGGGGCCCGATATGGCAACCGTCCCCGATAACCACCGGGCCGACTATTGAGGAGTTTGCCCTTATCACCGTGTTCTTACCCACCGAAACCAGCCCTCTCAGGGACACGCCCTTCTCGATAACGCCGCCCATTTCAGGCTTAATCTGGCGCAGAATAAGCCCGTTAAGGCTCAATATATCCCACGGGTAGACGATATCCAGCCAGGTGCCATCGGTCTCATAAGCACGGAGGGGTCTACCCTGAGCTATCATGGCGTTTAAGGCATCGGAAATAGCCAGCCTGGCATCAATAACGTTAAGGACTTCTCTACTCAGGGCATAAATACGCGTGCTGATGAGACTACTCTCCGCTACCTTAGGCTGCTCGGTAATCTCCCTGACCAGGTCATCCTCAATGGTCACCACTCCATACCGGGTCGGGTTATCCACCCTCTTCACCAGCACCGCCTCAGGCTCCACGGCAACAAAGCCGGCAATGGTGTCAGCGCTAATCAGCTTATCCCCGGAGAGAACCAGAAATTCGTCGGCCACAACCCCCTTAGCCTGCAGCAAGGCGTGAGCCGTACCCAGCCGCCGCTCCTGCTTGACATAGGTTATCTCGACACCAGACTGCTCACCAGAGCCAAAATAGTCGAATATCTGCTCCCGCCGGTAGCCGACCACGAGCACAATGCTGCGCACGCCGCTACCAGCCAGGGCCTCAATTACGTGCTCCAGTATCGGCTTACCGGCGATGGTAAGCATTGCCTTGGGTTTACTGGCCGTAAACGGTCTCAGCCGGTTTCCCTCACCGGCCGCCAGGATTACTGCCTGCTTCACCGCTCACCCCCTA